>Ga0210240_101586_pt1 | contig 16503 bp, 8 predicted proteins | sample ChrtobMetP5a_4mM_FD_155463 | JGI IMG/M metagenome (GOLD analysis project Ga0210240, IMG submission 155463) | Chrysochromulina tobin associated microbial communities from unialgal haptophyte culture, Seattle, Washington, United States - P5a_4mM | ecosystem: Host-associated > Algae > Haptophytes >...
GAGGGCGGGGGGGGGGGGGGGGGGGGGGGGGGGGGGGGGGGGGGGGGGGGGGGGGGGGGGGGGGGGGGGGGGGCATGCGCGCGGGTCGCGCGGCGGCGGACATCGCGGGCGCGGTTGCGGAGCATCGGTTCGATTTAGCGCGATCTAGCGCCCGGGCGCCGCGGGGGGACTGACGGGGGCTACAGGCTGCCACACGAATGTGACCATATGGGCTATAGAGTAGCGACCAGCTACCGTCTACCGTACACGCACGTTTTATACCACTTCATGTCTTCAACACAGTTCTGGAGCATAGACCATAGACTGCACCGGCTCCTGGCATACACTGCATACACAAAATCGACGCGACATGTCCCAATCTCGACCAATCTCGATCACACGAATCGCGGCATCTGCGGACAGTGATGGTCACCATTTGTTGCGTACCACACGTGGATCGTCCTTCCTCGGCCAACGGCCCGCGCCCCGAGTCGACCGCCAAACATCCAATGCCGAGTGTGGGCACCATAGTTGCGCTGTGGGAACTCTTCCCGGCGCGTCGGACGGCCCCTGACGAGGCGGGCGGTGTGCTGCGCGCCGGCGCCGCCTCACTCTGATGAGCCCGGCCCGGAGGTCAGGATGAGCTTCTCGCCCACGATGCGCTCGTACATGGCGAGTACGTCCGTGATCGTCGTCTCGAAGTGCGAAGTCGCGTCGTACGATTCGCTGATGTAGACCTTCGACTGGGAGCCATCCTCCACAGGCACCATCAGGTCATACATGTCGTAGAACATTTTGGCGGGCGACGCCGCCGAGATCAGCTCGAGCCCCGCAGCGAGCTCGCGTTGCGCAATGCCCTCGCACGCGCCGGTCGCCGGGCCCTCAATGATGGTCGAGCAAAAGATGATGTACTTGCCCGCCGGCGCCACCTTGTGCGGCGAGCTGCAGCAGAAGAGGTACAGGTCGTTTTTGCGCCCGATGGTGGAGCCCGGGAAGATGACCTGGTACGAGCCCGCCGGCTCCGAACCGAGGTTGGTCGAGGCGAGGGGAGCGTTGACGATTGCGATGCAGCGCACGACGGCGCCCTGCTTTTTCACCAGTGTGGGGAAGTACGACGGATCGCCAATTACGACCGACGCGTTCGCCACCGTATCCATCACCTTGATGCCCGTCGCCACGCCCGCCTCATACTGGACCTCGAACTTGCCTTCGCCGAAGACAGGGCCCTCGTCACCCATCGCGTGATTGAGCATGTAAGTGCCGCCGTGCACGGCCGCCAGGCGGGCAAAGGCCTGTGGCAGCTCGCCAAGACCGTAGAGCGGGTACAGGAACGGTGAGGTCATGCCCGCAAAGCGCGTCTTCGACTCAAGGTAGAGCTGCATCTTCTTGACGATCTCGATCGCCGGCAGCTCGGTGTAAGATTCGTCAAGGTACAGGCAGCACGCATGCGTCAGGAAGTCGATCGTGGCCTGCTCGAGCGCCCAGTACTTGAAAAACTCCTTACCGGTCATCGTGTCCAACTCAAGCTTCTTCTTGGTCATCGTGCCCGCCACCCAAGTCTTGCGGTCCGCCAGCTGCACCTTGGAGACCCACAAGGTGAACTGCATCATGCGGGTCTTCTCCATCATGGACATGAGCGACGACTTCATGGCATCCTCGGGTGTCGCTGGCACCTTGCAGACCTTGCCCGCCTTGTTTGAGTACACGAACGAGCCGTCCACCGGCTTGAACTCGATGTAATTGGACACGCCCGTGTGGATGAGCACCTTGACGAGGTTGCCGCCTGCCATCAGAAACTTGGGGATGAGGTCGATGCTGTAGTCGCGCAGCTTGCCAAGCTCGGCCTCCACGGGCTTCTCTGACGAGCCCATTTTGTCGAAGAACTGAGTGACGTCGAGCGAGGCCGATGCGCCGCCGTAGTACGGGTTGCGGTCCAGGTGCAACACCTTTTTGCCGGCGACCGAGAGCAGGCCGCTCAGCAGGCACTCCTTGAGGCCGGTGCCGAGAACGATCGCGTCCCACTTCTCGCCAAAAGCCTTCTGCCACGTGTCGTCCTCAGCCATCGCTATTGCTGTGATGTCTGCGGTTGGGTGGGGAGAGGCGCGCCGCGTTCAGATTGCTCACGGCCAGAGCACGCCGCGCAGGGTGCGCAAGGACATCACATGAATCCTGAACCAAACACACCAGAATCTCGAAGTGTTCTGTGAAAAATTCCTCATGCTACCACAAGAAGGGGTTTGGGGTCGGTGAATCACGGTGAGCTTCTCGAAAGTCCCATATCTGGCAACTTCGGTACCGGTGGCAGAGGAGAGCCAGGCGATGCCGGTTGGCGACGTGTCGAAGAAGGAAAAGCAGGCGGCGAAGGCGGCGGGAGAGGCGGAGGCGGCGCGGCAGGCGGCGGAGGACGCCGAGTGGGCCGAGGGAGGGAAGAAGGCTAACAAGAAGAAGGAGGCCGAGGCGGAGAAAAAGGCAGCCAAGGCGGAGCGCAAGGCTGAGAACGACGCCTTGGCCGAGGCGGAAGAGGCGGAGCTGTCAGCGCCGAAGCTCACGGGTAACAAGGCGAAACCCGCCAAGATGACGCGCGCCGAAATCGCCGCGCAGGCGATGGCCAAGCTCGAGGCGGAGCAGAAGAGCAAGAAGAAGGAGAAGAAGGCGGTCGAGGTGTCAGGCGGCAACGAGTACATCGGTGTGCTTGCCGAGAATGAAAACCGCGCCGATACAATCTCGGGCTCCGGCGTCGACGACGCCATCGCGGCGCTGACAATTGCGACCAGCGGCGCTGGCAGCAGCGGTGACGGCAAAAAGGTCAACCTGAAAGCCGCCTTCGCCGCCTTCGAGGAGCGCGAGATTGTCCGCCTCAAGGAGGAGAACCCCGGCCTCAAGCTGTCACAGTACAAGGAGCGCGCGTTCAAGGCTTGGGAGAAGTCGCCAGAGAACCCGGCCAACGCGGCCGTCGATCTCTCGTGACGTCCCGGTTTACCACCTTGCACCTATACTTGGTGACTCAGCTCGAAGCCATAGACGCATGTTTGAAACAGTGATAGTTCTCTCATTTTAGGCTAATAAATGCGTATCTGCCGGTCGCGCGCGCGCTTAACATGACGAAGGCTATCGGAACCCCTTTACCGGTACGGTCCCATAAAAGTCACGTACATAAAAGTCAGTCCGGGCCCCGTCGCGTCGGCGTCGCCCACCGAGTCGACGAGGTCGCGCACAGACACCTAAAACCACACGCCCGATCGTCAATCTTGAATCTCAATTCTGATTCCGGCCGTCTCGTGTCCATGGTCGGCACTTCCTCGCTGCCTCCAGCATTGCAGCTCGCCGCACCGCTCTTCAAGGAGGCCAGCTTGCTCGACGTGGCGCGCTCCGTGTTCGCTACTGCAGACGCCGGCGGCTTCCGAGTCTACATGGACGACGCGTGCGGCACGCCAGCAGACTGGCGAGATCACCTGCGTTTGTCGAGCTTTGTGATCAACGTGAGCAATGCACGCACCCAGCAGGCTCCACTGAACTCGACCCTACACGGACAGAAAGAACGCATTGAACCGATTATGGATTTCAAATACGGCGCCGAGAGCTTCATTCCCCACCAGATCGCCGCAAGCCCCTTTGTCACCTCGGACTGGCGGCGAGCCAACGCAAGCCTCGTCGTCTTATATGCACATGTCTACGGTGGGCCGGTCTTTGGGCCGGAGCGGTGCCGCCAGGCGCTCGCGAAGCGTTCAGAGGCTTGGCGCGCAACTGGCGGCAAGCGCCACTTTTTTGTGCTCACGGGCGACTTTGGCATTTGCGACCACAGCGGCCACATGGTCGTCCCCGAGATGTTCCGACATCACATCATCGCGACCCACGGCGAGGTGGAAGGCCACCACTGGCACTGGGGTAGTGGCCCCTCGTTCCCATGCTTTGTGCCGCAAAAAGATATCAGCATCCCACCATCGAACATGCAACAGCGGCCAGCTTTGATGGAGCACTTTCTAGGGCGAGCGATGTCGTCGTCACCGTCCTTAGGATCAGCGACGGCGGCCCCTACCGCCGCCTCGCCCGTTGGTGGTGGATCTCCGCCGACCTTCACCTTAGGATCAGCGACGGTGGCAAGCCCGCGGAAGAGGACTTTGCTCGCTTTCTTTGCCGGGGCGGGCGAGTTCCGACTCGGCAAGCGCCAGGGACGCCAGCTCATGTTGCGCTTCTGGGGCTATGGCGCGGACCAAAGCATACGTGCCGTCGCGCGGGTGCCGCGCGCGCAGATGTTGGGCAACATGTCGATCTCCAAGTTTTGCCCCATCTTTGGTGGCAACTCGCCATGGAGCACTCGGCTCGTCGAGATCATGTCGAGTGGTTGCGTCCCCGTCTTCTTCAGCGCGTGGCTCCCTCCATTCTCGCGAATCTTGGATTGGGACCGCTTCAGCGTGCGCGTGCCCAGCCTAGACATGGTCCCAGATCTCAAATCCATCCTCGAACGTCAGCCCTACGAGAAGCTCGCAGCCAACGTGCCGCTGGCGCTCGGGGCGATTTGGTATCGCCTCGAGGGAGGCTATCAGGGCGACGATCTGCTCGCCTTCCTGCTGCTGGAGATGCACCTTGCGCTACTCGCGGCCGCCGTGAAGCCGCTGGCGCAGCTCGCCGACGAGATTGTTGGCATGCCGCTGCACCTTACGCACTTTGAAGACGACGTGCTTGCCAACCGCAGCTCAGACGGGTCGCAAAAGGCTCTGATGCTGCCGCCAAAGGTTCAGACTCTCGTCGCTCGTGCGGTAAGGGGCTTTCCGCCGCAGTACCGAGGTGGCATCACGATCGTGAGCAACCGAACCAAGCGTTCGCGCGAGCAGGTGTTTCGGTGCGTGCCCATGATGGAGAATGGCCACTCATACCGTGCGTCAGACCCGCACGTGTTTCGCGACGGCGAGCCGGACGAGCGCGATACCCGTCTGAATGGCGTCACCGGATGGGAATGCCGTGACATGCAGGGGCGCTCGAAGGAGGAGCCGGACGATCCAGTATCGCCGACGCAGGTGCCGCTGAATCAATCGCTTGTACGAGACAACCGCGAGTTCTTCCTTAACCGAAAGGGGCGTGGCAAACTCCCTAAAGCCGGGCGAGCGTGACCAAAGAGATTGACTCAGCGTGACGTGAGCTGATTTCCGGCGTGAGCGCGACGTGAGACCGAAACATGGACCGTCATAGGACCGTCAGAAGCCACAGCGGTTGCAGTCTCATGGATCCGATCCGTAGCCGCCGAACCTGACGGTAGTAGCTGCCTCCCGGATGCCCTCATACGCCAACATTTGGTCATTGCGCATCCGCGCTCTGGAGGGATACTGTATCGTGGAGTGAGTAGCCTCAGGTTTCGGGTCCCGCCTCGGGGGGAGTTAGGAGTCAGATGAAACCACATCGCCTGGTCCAACGAACCTCATTCGACCTTCTCTGGTTTTTGGGAATCTACCTTATCTCGAAGGATTCTCCCCATCGACTGCAAGATGGTGGAAGATCGGACCTTCTTATAGAAGCTCGCCCTTCGACGCCCCATGGCTGAGCGCCCTGGCACGCACCAGGAGCTCGCCGGCCTCGACATGGCCCTGCTGCTCAAGGGCTTTGAGGGTGGTGATGTCGCGGACGACGCGAGCGGTCGCGGGAGCAGCAACAGCGGCAGCGTCCCGAAGGTTGGACAAACAATGTCAACCAACGAGATGCTCGCAGGTGCTGGCAGTAGCTGGATGCCTGGCCATGCCGGCAAGGGGCCTGAATCATCTCAGGCGGCCAGCGCTGGCAATATGCACATGTCCCAGCAGGCGCTCCTAGGCTCAGGCCAGCGCTATCCTCCGGCTACCGCAGAGCGACTGCTCGCCTTCTACCAGCTGCGTCAGATGCAGGCGGCGCAGCAGGCGCAGGCGGCGCGGCAGCAAGCGCACGAGGCTGCGGCGGCTCACGTGGGGGAGGAGCAGAAGACTGCCGTGCACCTCGCGAGCGCGGGCGCCAGTGTCGCAGGCTCGTCGGTGGGACCTACTGGAGACCCTGACGAGTCAGGCGAACAGGAGCAGGAGGAACAGTGGAGGCTCTTGCAGCAGCAGCAGCAGCAGCAGCAGCAGGAGGAGGAGGAGGAGGAGCAGCAGCAGCAGCAGGAGGAGCAGCAGCAGCAGCAGCAGCAGCAGGCTCAATCGCTGCAGCAGCTGTACTACTGGAGCCTCCTGCAGCAACAGCAGCAGCAGCAGCAGCAGCAGCAGCACCAGCACCAGCTGCAGCACCAGCTGCAGCACCAGCTGCAGCAGCAGCAGCAGCAGCAGCAGCAGCAGCAGCAGCAGCAGCAGCAGCAGCAGCAGCAGCAGCAGCAGCGAGAGGAGCAGCGGTGGGAGCAGCAGCAGCAGTCGCTTCCGAACTCGCCGCAGCAACAACCTCAATCGCAGCATCAGCAGCAGCAGTTGATGGTGCAGCAGCAACAGCAGCAGCAGATGTATTTACTTGCCCTTTACCGCCAGCTTCAGCAGCAAGGGCATCGGGAGCAGCTGCTGGACCAGCAGCAACAGCAGCAGCAGCAGCAGCAGCAGCAGCAGGAGCAGCAGGATGCGGCGAGGTTACAGCAGCAGCAGCAGCAGCAGCAGTTGCAGCAGCAGCAGCAGTTGCAGCAGCAGCAGCAGCAGTTGCAGCAGTTGCAGCAGTTTCTGCAAATGCAGCACTTGCGACAGCTGCTCGCGCAGCATCAGCAGCAGCAGTTGATGGCGCAGCAGCAGCAGCATCAATCTCAATCGCAGCTTCAGCAGCAGCAGTTGATGGCGCAGCAGCAGCAGCAGCAGCAGCAGCAGCAGCAGCAGCAGCAGCAGCAACAGTTGATGGCTCAGCAGCAGCGGCAGCACGTGGAGGCGTCGCAGACGTCGCAGGCCTCGTCAGCACAGGAGGAGACGGTGGCCGGCGGGGAGGCGGCGCCCACGTCCGACGCGGGCAGCGAGCCGCGCGGTGGTATGGCCTTGCAAATGCCTGTAGAGGCGAGCAGCAGCAGCGGCGGCGCTGGTCTCGCTGCCCCTGTCGCCGCCGCCGTCTCTTCCCCCAACACCGCTGCTTGGAGCGACTCGTCGTCACAGAACGCGGCGGCTCTGCTTGGGCATCCAGCCCTGATGGCATACGTGCAGCAGCTGAGTGCCGGGCTGGGGGGTGGCGTGCTCAACGAACAGGCGGCCGGGGTCACTGACCCGTTCACCAGCCTCTGGATGCACTACGTCTCGGCGCTCCACCACCAGAATACTGTGCATCCCGCGATGGCCGCTAGCCTGCACGGCGCTGGGGGCGTGGGCGCCGGGCTGCCAGGCGCCCCTAGCGCCCAACATGGCGCCCCTGGCCTCGGCGCGGGTCGTGGCGTCGGCCTGGGCGCCGAAGCATTCGGAGCGCCCGCTGTGGGCGCAGGCACCGCAGGCCCGACGGTCGAGGCACGCGGCCTGTCGTCGGGGCATGGGCCGGGCTCCCGTGGCGGGCGAGGCTCCCGTGGTGGCCGTTCCAACGCCAGCGCCGCCAGCGCCGAGGCCTCCGGCGCCGCAGCGGGCACGATGGCGGCTGGGCGCGGCGGCGCGGCGGCTGGGCGCGCCTCCTCACGCCGCGGCGTCAAGCGCGCGGCCGACGATGAGGCGGAGGGCGGCGGCGCCCCCTCGGCACGTGCCGGTACAAGCGAATCCGCTCACGACGGAGGAGCGGCGGCGGTAGCGGCGGCGACGACGAGTGCGAGCGCAGCAGCCGGCGGCGACGCCGACGACGACGAGGGCGGCGAGAAGAAGCAGCGCTTCGTCTGGTCAAAGGAGGTACATCAGCGCTTCTGCAAGGTGGTGCATGCCCTCGGCATCGACTCGGCCAAACCCCAGAAGATCGCCGAGGAGTTGGCACGGCTCGCTCCGGATGCGCCCGGGCTCCCGACTCGCCAGAACATCAAGAGCCACCTCCAAAAGTACCGTCTGCTCCTCGCGAAGCAGCGCGACGAGGGCGACACGCTCGGGCTCGGGCTCGGCATGTTCGACACCAAATCGGGCATGTTCGAGACCAAATCGGGCATGTTCGAGACGAAGCTCGACAGGTACGACGCGCCCAGGGCGCCGCGCGAGCGACTCGCCGACCGGCGGTCTTCCCTGGGCACTGGCGCTGGCCTCGGAGGCGGCCTCTCAGGTGGGCTGAGCCATCTCGGGGTTGGCCTCGGTGGCGGCCTCGGTGGCGGACTGTGTGGCGGCCTGGGCGGCGGCGGCCTTGGCGGCCTTGGCAGTCTCGGCGTCGGCGTGGGCGAGCTTGCCTCGGATGGCCGTGGCGCCGTCACGAGCGCCGTCTCGAGCGCCGTCTCGATGTCCACCCCGTTCGAGTCCGACCTCGTGCAGCGCTTCAGCCAGCGACTCCCCCCTTCGATAGCTGGGAACCTGGCGGGTGGAGCCGGCGGCGGATTCGGCGGCGACCTGGGGACGCTTGGAAGCTATGCGGCTCCATTCGGAAGCTATGCCGGTGGAGGCGGCAGGACGTCCGCGCATGGATCCAGCGTCTCCCACGGCAGCTCCAAAGCGAGTGGGACGCGTACCACCTCCACCCATCGCCTTGCCGGCTCTCGTGCCGGAGGGATGGGCGCTGTCGCGCCGTCGGCCGAGCAGTCGACGATCGACGCGTTTGGCGCCATGGTGGGCGTGGAGGCGGACGACGACGGGCCAGGCGTGGCCTCCTTCCCTCTGGCGCAGAGCTTCGACCTCGCGGACATCCAGGCGAGCACCGGCTTCGACTTTGGCGTCCTCGGCAGCAGCTGCCTCACGCTTCCCTCGGGCGGATCTTCAGCGAGCGAGGTCGGGCGAGATCGCACGGACACGCATGGCCACGGCAGAGCACAGCGCAACACGAGTGCGGGCGGCGGGAGCACGGACACGGGCGGCAGCCGAGCGCTCAACACGACGCTTATCGGGCTCAGCTCCCTCGGCGGAGTTGGTCACTCCGTCCCCTCACCCCACCACAAAGGCACGACGATGCCCAAGCATGGCGGCGGCAGTAGCGGCGGCGGTAGCGGCGGCGGTACCGGTAGCAGCGGCGACGGCCTTGAGCGTGACAGCCATGAGGGCTCGTCACCGCCGAGCGATGCCGCGCAACCAGACTGGTTCATGAGCTGAGCCGCATTCGTGAGTGGGGCCGTGGCCGTTAAGCGTCGTGTTGAGCGCTCGTGGCCCACACACCGGGGCGTCGTGTTGAGCACTCGGGGCCGTGGCCGAGCCCACACACCGGGGCACCACAGGCCGCAGGGGCGCGTAGGCTGGCCAGGCCACAAGGCATACACAGCTTACGCCCGGGACGGCACTCTAGTGTGAGGACAGAGAACGACGGCGAGAGTATCACGAGGCCGCAGGGGGAAGCATAGAGGCATACGGGGAAGCATAGAGGCATACCATGGCGAGCACGCCGGACGCCGCTGCAGCCGCCACATGTGGGCACGCATCAGCGGGCGACGGGGAGCTCCTTGGTACAGGTAACGTGGCAGAGGACGGAGTGCGAAGAGGAGACGCGGAGAGTAGCGTATGCGCGGGCGACCCCCACCTGAACTAAGTCGTCGTCCCTGTTGTGTGGCATTATGTTGCTAATGTTGCAGCGAAATAACAAATTTTCTAGCGCGGGGACGGGAGGGACCGCGTGTTAACTGACCGAGGGACTGAGTGACGTCGTTTCTTAACACGACAGACGCGACAACCGCGGTGCTACGGCACTGTTACTGCCGTGAGAAGGTGGACGAAACGTTCGGCGGTACGGAACCGGTACGTGTGTCCCGTGTGTGTCCCGGCTCCCACCGTTTTACCGGTTCGGTCTCTGTTTCGGCAAACATGACGTGGTACACGATAAGCTTCTAGACGCAAGAACAAAGAAGGATGGCCGACGACCCGATGCCGGCTCCGGGCATCGATGATCCGATGGCGATTGTCGTCGAGAAAGGTGAGACGGAGAAGCAGCTCAGTGGGCGTCCGGAGGGAGTACCATTGGATGCGGTCGACATTTCGGGCGATGGCGGCCTTTGCAAGCGCATCCTCGTCGCCGGAGATCCGAGCGAGGGTACGCCTTTCAAGGGCGCAGAGGTTCAAGTCCATTATGTCGGCACGCTGGTGTCAGACGGAAGCAAGTTTGACTCGTCGCGCGACAGGGCGGGAAATTTCAAATTCAAGATCGGAAAGGGTAATGTGATCAAGGGCTGGGACGTGGGTGTGGCCACGATGCTCAAGGGCGAGAAAGCGGAGCTGTACTGCCGGTCGGACTATGCATATGGCGCAGAGGGCTCGCCTCCCAAGATCCCGGGCGGTGCGACGCTCAAGTTCGAGGTGGAGCTGCTCTCGTGGGCCGAGCCTGAGAAGCAAAAGTGGGAGTACACTGCCAGGGAGAAGATTGACAAAGCTACCGATATCAAAACGGTGGCCACCACCGCTTTCAAAGCAGAAGAATGGTGGGCCGCTCGCGAAAAGTACGACGAGGCGGCGGAGTGGGTGGATCGCGATTCAATTGCGCGATCTAAGGGCCGCGAGGACGGGGACAAAGAGCCAGCAGCCCAAGAGCTGCACGTGGCCTGCTTGCTCAACGCCGCGCAGTGCTCTCTCAAGCTTTCCGACTGGCCGATGGCGTCCACTGTGTGCACCAGAGTGCTCGGCCTGAAAGAGTTGCCGACGCCGTCTCGTATCAAGGCGCTCTTCCGGCGTGGCACGGCTCGGCTTAAGATGGCGGACTTCGATGGTGCACGCGCGGACCTCAAAGAGGCTTGCACTCTCGACCCCAAATCGAAAGAGATTCGCGAGGTGTACGGTTCCATCAAGGAGGCCGAGGCCGCCGCCAAGCAGTCTGAAAAGGGCCTGTTTGCGAAGATGGTCAAGGGCGCCGGTGGCATCAAGAAGAAGCCGCCGCAGGGAGTCCCATCGGATGCGGTCGACATTTCGGACGATGGCGGCCTTTGCAAGCGCATCCTCGTCGCCGGAGATCCGAGCGAGGGTACGCCTCCGAAGGGCGCCCAGGTTCAAGTCCATTATGTCGGCACGCTGTTGTCCAATGGCAGCAAGTTTGACTCGTCGCGCGACCGGCCGGGCAACTTCTCGTTCAAGCTTGGAATGGGGAGGGTCATCAAGGGCTGGGACGTGGGTGTGGCCACGATGCTCAAGGGCGAGAAAGCGGAGCTGTACTGCCGGTCGGACTATGCATATGGTGACAAGGGGTCGGGCCCCAAGATCCCGGGCGGTGCGACGCTCAAGTTCGAGGTGGAGCTGCTCTCGTGGGCCGACGGCGCAGACATGCCTGATGATGATGACGACGATGCGGACGACATGAGTGGCGCGGAGACGAATGAGGACGACGAGCCTATGGCAGATGAAGCCAAGGACGAAGCCAAGGACGGCGCCAAGGATGGAGCCCAAGGTGAAGCCGTGCCCATCGAGGACGACGAGCCTATGGCAGATGAAGCCAAGGGCGGAGCCAAGGACGGAGCCAAGGATGGAGCCCAAGGTGAAGCCGAGCCCATCGAGTGAGCGCCATGATGAGCGCATCCGCTCAAACACCGCAGGGCTCGTACATCACCGTTCTCGACGCGCTGTGCATGTAGCCTTGGCCCAGTAGGCAACTGTAGCTCAGGACTCCCCGCCAACTTCGTTCGTAGATTCCCGAGCACCATCCACCGCAAGAGACGTCAATGAGCTCGTTTTTGATTCCGCGTTTCGTTCGTAGATTCTCGTAGCGTAGCGTACGGCTTTACGAGGTTAGGTACGTAAGATCGGTTTTTGATCGGTTTCTTAGTGACAAGTACACCTCGTGCGAGCACACGCGCGCCGGCGCCGGCGCGCCGCCGCGGCGGGCCGCACCCGGAAGGGTACCCGGAAGCCGGAAGACCGCGCAAGCGCGGCGGGCCGGCGCGCGGCGGCCAGGGACGAGGCTCGAGGGAGGGCGGGCCCGGCTTAGCGGCTTTTCCCGTCCGCCGACCGGGAACGACACAGCGCGACACATACACGATACAGCACTATAGGTTTACGCGCCATGACTATACGGAGATCTGGTACCGGTAGCCCTAGTGACGAAACCCCCTGGTTGCCTAATAAATATAAATAGATGACGAAACTCTGCGTGGTTAGTGACGAAACTTCGACGAACCTTTTCCCGCACTTTTTCTAATATCATACGCGCTATATATTTCGGACTTTATTGCTAAGCACACTCGATCGGGCGTACCCGGGCGGCACGTCGATCAACGATGCGCGGAAACGTTCGTTAAAAATTCCTTCCCGCGGTTCCGCGCCAGCCTTCCTCGAATCGTCGCGCAACCGCGGTCCGGCCGCGCCGCGCGCGCGCCGCGCGCCCCGCTCCGCAGCCGCGCACCGGCACGCCCCCCGTGCCATGACGCCCCATGTGACGCCCCCGCCGCGCCTAAGCCGCGCCTGGCAGTGTGGTAGAGGGCCCCGGCGCCACGCGCCACGGGGGGCGCGAGGACCGGGGACCAAGTCGCAGACGAGAGAGAGACGACATTACGCCACCGACGTCGCGTCCACTGACAACTCGATAGAGACAGTCCACCGCGCTCCGAAGCTCTCCTCTTACTATCAAAACTTGAAAAGCCGAGTACCCGGCGCGGCTCCGCCGCCCTCATCGTTCGGTTTTGTCAAAAACTCGGCCGCGTGGGGTTGTGACCCGGATACTCTGACCCACGAGCCCCGTCCCTGCAACTTGGGGTCTTCAAAATGCCTCGTGCGGCGAGTCCTGCAAGCCATCCCGCGCCAACCACCAGCGGCCCGCGTCCTCGGCTTGCACCGCGAGTGGGATCCCATCGGGCACGAGTCCGCTCTCACTCACGAGCGAGAGCACGAGGGTCAACCGGTCCTCCGTGTGTGTGTTCGCCCGGCCGCGATGGACCACGTTGGGCGAATAGACTGTGACGGTGCCTTCGGGCACGGCCACGATGACCGAGGGTGCAGCCTGCTCGTCCGTGGGCTCTGTGTGCGTGTGGCTGGCCGGCTGTACCTCGAGCGCGCCCTGCTGGGCACCCGTGTCGACGAGGGCGATCTGGACTGACACGATGCGACCGTCCAACACGTTGTCGTCGCGGTGCCACGCTTGCGCCGCGGCCCCCGGGCTCGCACGCATCACGCCAAGCTCGAGTAGCAGCAGCTGCTCCGCCTGCAGCGCCGCTTCCAGGAAGGGCCAGAGTACCGTAGCCGAAAGCTGGCTGAGCGCATCCGTCACCTCGTGGCTCACTGGGAGGGCACGCAGCGCTCGCTGCGCGGGCGCACGGATGTTGGCCGTTCGATCGATCGTTGATACAGCACCGCGCTCCACCGGCAGCAGCAATGCCTGTGCGTGTCCCCTCAGTGCTCGTACCGACTCAGCCGACAGGAGCGAGGGGAACACGACGACGCCGTGCCGTCGCCACAAGCTCAAGGCTTGGAGGGTCGCGCCAACGGTCGGGCCCGCAGCCGTAATCACGCGAGATACATTCAGATCTTGGAGTGTACGTGCGGGCGCCACTCCTGCATGCAATGAGGGAGGACATCAGCATGCCATTCGGGAGGCAATCAGATCTTGGAGCGGGCGGGCGGGCGGTACTCGGCTTCGCCCCCACCCCCTAGGCCTGCAAACATGCCATAGGGAGGCAATCAGCATGCAATGAGTGAGGTTCGCTCACCCCCTAGCCCCTCTAGCCCTGCAATTGCCATGGCCATCTGGTCGCGACCAAACGTGGCTGCATCGGAGGTACGCTCAGGCATCAGCCTCCACGCGTGTTCAAACGATACCCGAGCTCCACCACCGTCGTCACCGCCACAGCCGCCGCCGCCGCCGCCGCCGTCGCCGCCAGCATGGGAGCTCAACGCAGCACTCTGCTCAGCCCTCGCCTGCACCGTGCCTAGCCGCGCGTACGCCTTCGCTCTCGCGGGCGAGAGACGAATCGCGTGGGCGTAGGCCTCGCCTGATGATGGGCGCAATCTCCATAGGGCACTGATGAGGGGCGCAATCTCCATAGGGCACTGATGAGGGGCGCAATCTCCATAGGGCCCTCAGACGGAATCGGGTGCCATCAGGTGTCATCAGACAACTCGCGACGGCGTATAAGGCCTCACACTCGCAGGCGTACTCGCAGGCGTACTCGCAGGCGTACTCGCAGGCGTACTCGCAGGCGTACTCGCAGGCGTACTCGCAGGCGTACTCGCAGGCGTAATCAGGCGTACTCGCAGGCGTAATCAGGCCCCACTCACATGCTGCCGCACGCACACGAGCGAGTTGCCGCGGGGATGCGAGCGCCAGACGCCCTGTGGTCCTTGCGCGTTGTTCCAGCCCATCGCCGCGTTGGATGTGCATGCGGTACTCATCAACGGCGTCGTGCTGAGCGTCCGAGGGCGAACCGGCTGACGAGTCGGCGCCGCCCTCACCGCCCTCACCGCCCTCGCCGCCCTCGCCGCCCTCGCCGCCCTCGCCGCCACGCCCACTGATGCCACCACTGCGAGCACGCTTGAGCATCAACTCCATCCAGGAGAGGCGGCCCAGGTAGGCGGCCGCATGCAAGGCTGTCTGCCCCGTCCAAGGGTGCGGGGCATGTGCGGAGGCGCCCGCGTCAAGCAGGGCGATGAGCAGGGGCGTCGGATCCAGTAAGCTTGTGAGCTTTGGGTCCGCCGTTGGTGCGCCATCCGCCCTAATTGTGCCGCCTGCGATGGGGGCGCCTCCGGCTCCGTGTGCTCCGTAGACGGCGACCGTGAGAGGTGAGAGACCGGCTGCATTGAGTGCGTCAACCGGCACATGCGCACGCAGCAAGGTGGTGACCATCTCGGTCGCGCCTCGCCTCGCGGCAAGGTGGAGGGGCGTCACGCCTCTGTGATCGCAAGTGGACGGATCGGCCCCTCGGCGCAAGAGCTCCCGCGCGGTGCCGTACGCACCCGCATCGAGAGCTATGCTGAGCGGCGTGTGTCCCATGTGCGACCTCGCCTCGAGCGTCGCCCGGCCGCGCCCGAGCAGCAGCTCCACTACGCCCGACTGGCCCTTCTCGGCCGCCACGTGTAGCGCAGTGTGCCCTGTTGCGGTTGGAACGTCCGCACTCGCGCCGCTGGCTAGCAGGAGCTGGACCATCTCCTCGTGGCCCTTGAGGGCTGCAAGGTGCAATGCCGTGAATCCCAGAAGCGTGGGCGCGTCGATGGATGCTAACGCGCCCGCCGCGTGCGTCAGCAGCACGCGCGCCGCACTGAGCAGCATCGCTGGGGAGGCCTTCTGAGACGCCGCGCATACGTGCAGTGGAGTGTGCCCAGAGCTCGTCTGGGCGCTGGCCGCCGCGCGGCGGTCGAGGAGCAGCCGCACGATGGGGCCGTGGCCGTTCTCTGCCGCGAAATGAAGCGGTTGGAGTCCTGCGTCTGTGACAGCGGCATGTGAGGCTTTCGCCTCAAGCAACAGAGAGGCCATGGCGAGGTGGCCCTGCTCGGCGGCCACGTGCAGCGGAGTGGCACCGAGATTGGTCGCTGCATCAACGACGACAGCGCCTGTATCTAGCAATTCACGAGCGGTCTTGAGCTCGCCTCTCTGGGCTGCAAAGTGCAGCGGTGTCGCAGGGCCACGCTTGTACGTCAATGGCCGGTTGGAAACGACCGCCTCAATCGCCGCCTTCATCACCTGTGCAGCCATGGGCTGAGCACAGATTGCCATGGTGGTCGCAGCAAGAACAGCGATGCCGACGGCCCAGGCTGCATACGGCACCTCGGTTGGACGGGCCGCGCGCTTTTTGGCTGAAGATGGGCGAGCAGGCGGCACTGGCATCGTCACGTGGTGAACGACTTTCTTCTTTTGGCAAGTATCGTTCTCAAGTTTTGGGCTGACCGATGTACTCCCACCCCTTCCCTACATGGTGAGGTTCAGTGTCAGCCACATGCACGCACTGTTCCGCCCGTGGACGTGTCGACTCTCGAGTGTCCACCTTCGAGACATCAAAGTCCTCCCTCCGCGCCTCTCTCATGAATACTTCGCCATGAATCCCTTGTGGAACTCGCCCATGCGCGTGATCACGCCTTCCATATCCTTCTCGGGCGGCAGGAAAGTCGTCCGGAAGTGCCACGTGCCCTGCTTCTGCCCAAAGCCCGAGCCAGGCACCACCACGATACCGGTAGCCTCGAGGAGCGCCAGAGCGTAAAAGGTGTCGGGCACCTTGCCAGCCGCCTCCGCGGCCGCGATCGCTTTGGGAGGGAGCGTGATGGAGGGGAAGGCGTACATGGCGCCCTCGGGCGCGTTGCACGTGACCCCCTCCATTGCATTCAGCCCGTCGACAAGCTTGAGCGCACGCCGACGCATCGAGGTTAAAATGGCCTCCTTCTCAGCGCTGTACCGTGCGTAGGATGGCTCCCCGAGCGCGGGCGGTTGGACCATCAAGCCGGTCGCGATCTGGCCGAGCGTGTTGGAGCACAGCCCAATGGAGACGAGCTTGAGCAGCTGCTGGACCACCTGCGCGCGGTTTGGGGCGGAGCCCAGGGTGGCGTGTTGGTGGCGTGTGGGTGGCGTGTGGGTGGCGTGGTGGCGTGTGCGTGGGTGAGCGTGCGTGGGGGG
>Ga0210240_101593_pt1 | contig 16463 bp, 12 predicted proteins | sample ChrtobMetP5a_4mM_FD_155463 | JGI IMG/M metagenome (GOLD analysis project Ga0210240, IMG submission 155463) | Chrysochromulina tobin associated microbial communities from unialgal haptophyte culture, Seattle, Washington, United States - P5a_4mM | ecosystem: Host-associated > Algae > Haptophytes >...
GGGGGATGTGTGGCGCGGTCCCACGGCCGGCGGCCGCGCGCGGGCGCACGATGCAGAGCGAGCTCGCGCGTGCAGCTGGGCGGCGCGCGTGCGGCGTCGGGTCCCCATGCCGGGCGCGTGGCTCCTCTCTCTTGTCGGCGTGACGCTTGGCGTGTGGGTTGGATGCTGTGCACGCCGCAGACAATAACATCGGCGACGACGGCGCGAGAGCTCTGGCGGCGTCGCTCGAGAAGAACACGACGCTCGAGACGCTCGACCTCGCATGTGCGCGGCTCTGTGCTCGCGGTGGCTGGGTCGAAGGGGATGTGGCGCGTTCCCACGGCCGTTTACCGCGCGCGGGCGCACGATGCAGAGCGAGCTCGCGCGTGCAGTTGGGCGGCGCGCGTGCGGCGTCGGGTCCCCTTGCCGGTCGCGTGGCTCCTCTCTCTTGTCGGCGTGACGCTTGCCGTTTGGGTTGGGTGCTGTGCACGCCGCAGCCAATCAGATCGGCGACGACGTGTTTGAAGCGCTGGAAGCCTCGCTCATTCCGTCGTTCGACAAGCAGCAGGCCAAGGCGGCGGCTGGCGACAGGTTTGATGAAGCTGCCTTTGACGCCGCCGTGGTCGATGGCAGGGTCCCGCGTGCGGTGCTCATGGAAATCTCGTCATGGCTACAGGCACTCCGAGATGGGGCCACAGAGCTCGACCTCACAGGTCCGACACTGCTGGGTGGCTGGGTCGGCGCGGGGACGTGGAACCATGCTGTTATGCGCGCGCTCGGCGGCGCGTCGGGACCTATTGCCACGGTCGCGCGGTCATTTTTAGTTGTGACGCTGCAGTTTGAGTTTTGACGATTCTCGTTTGGGTTGGGTGCTGCACGCCGCAGGAAAGAAGATCGGCGATGTCGGCGCGAGAGCTCTGGCGACCTTGCTCGAGAGGAACACGACGCTCAAGAAGCTCAATTTGCAAAGTGCGCGGCTCTGTGCTCGGTGGCGGAGGTTTGGGTGGCGATCGCGTTTCCTTGTGTTGGGCCGTGCACCTCAAGGCGTCGGGTCCCCTTGCCGGGCGCGTGGCTCCTCTTCTAGTCGGCGTGACGCTTGCCGTGTGGGTTGGGTTCTGTGCACGCCGCAGGCAATAAGATCGGCGACGACGGCGCGAGAGCTCTGGCAACTTCGCTCGAGAAGAACACGACGCTCGAGAAGCTCAACCTCTCAAGTGCGCGGCTCTGTGCTCGCGGTGGCTGGGAAAGGGGGGATGTGTGACGCGTTCCCACGGGCGGCGGCCGCGCGCGGGCGCACGATGCAGAGCGAGCTCGCGCGTGCAGCTGGGCGGCGCGCGTGCGGCGTCGGGTCCCCATGCCGGGCGCGTGGCTCCTCCTCTTGTCGGGGTGACGCTTGCCGTGTGGGTTGGGTGCTGTGCGCGCCGCAGGCAATAAGATCGGCGACGACGGCGCGAGAGCTCTGGCGGCCTCGCTCGAGAAGAACACGACGCTCGAGACGCTCGGCCTCGCATGTGCGCGGCTCTGTGCTCGCGGTGGCTGGGGAGGGGGGATGTGGCGCTGTCCCACGGCCGGCGGCCGCGAACGGGCGCACGATGCAGAGCGAGCTCGCGCGTGCAGTTGGGCGGCGCGCGTGCGGCGTCGGGTCCCCATGCCGGGCGCGTGGCTCCTCCTCTTGTCGACGTGACGCTTGCCGTTTGGGTTGGGTGCTGTGCACGCCGCAGTGAATGGCATCGGCGCCGACGGCGCGAGAGCTCTGGCGGCGTCGCTCGAGAAGAACACGACGCTCGAGACGCTCCACCTCGGAAGTGCGCGGCTCTGTGCTCGCGGTGGCTGGGGAAGGGGGGATGTGTGACGCGGTCCCACGGCCGGCGGCCGCGCGCGGCAAGCACGATGCAGAGCGAGCTCGCGCGTGCAGCTGGGCGGCGCGCGTGCGGCGTCGGGTCCCCATGCCGGGCGCGTGGCTCCTCCTCTTGTCGGCGTGACGCTTGCCGTGTGGGTTGGGTGCTGTGCACGCCGCAGTCAATGGCATCGGCGACGACGGCGCGAGAGCTCTGGCGACCTCGCTCGAGAAGAACACGACGCTCAAGGAGCTCGGCCTCTACGGTGCGCGGCTCTGTGCTCGCGGTGGCTGTGGGAAAGGGGGATGTGTGGCGCGGTCCCACGGCCGGCGGCCGCGCGCGGGCGCACGATGCAGAGCGAGCTCGCGCGTGCAGCTGGGCGGCGCGCGTGCGGCGTCGGGTCCCCATGCCGGGCGCGTGGCTCCTCCTCTTGTCGGCGTGACGCTTGCCGTGTGGGTTGGGTGCTGTGCACGCCGCAGATAATGGCATCGGCGCCGACGGCGCGAGAGCTCTGGCGGCCTCGCTCGAGAAGAACACGACGCTCAAGGAGCTCAACCTCTTTTGTGCGCGGCTCTGTGCTCGCGGTGGCTGGGAAAGGGGGGATGTGGCGCGGTCCCACGGGCGGCGGCCGCGAACGGGCGCACGATGCAGAGCGAGCTCGCGCGTGCAGCTGGGCGGCGCGCGTGCGGCGTCGGGTCCCCATGCCGGGCGCGTGGCTCCTCTCTCTTGTCGGCGTGACGCTTGCCGTGTGGGTTGGGTGCTGTGCACGCCGCAGTGAATGGCATCGGCGACGACGGCGCGAGAGCTCTGGCGGCCTCGCTCGAGAAGAACACGACGCTCGAGACGCTCGACCTCCACGGTGCGCGGCTCTGTGCTCGCGGTGGCTGGGGAAAGGGGGGATGTGTGACGCGGTCCCACGGCCGTCGGCCGCGCGCGGGCGCACGATGCAGAGCGAGCTCGCGCGTGCAGCTGGGCGGCGCGCGTGCGGCGTCGGGTCCCCATGCCGGGCGCGTGGCTCCTCCTCTTGTCGGCGTGACGTTTGCCGTGTGGGTTGGGTGCTGTGCACGCCACAGGGAATGGCATCGGCGACGACGGCGCGAGAGCTCTGGCGGCCTCCCTCGAGAAGAATACGACGCTCAAGACGCTCAACGTCGGAAGTGCGCGGCTCTGTGCTCGCGGTGGCTGGGTCGGGGGGGATGTGGCGCGGTCCCACGGGCGGCGGCCGCGAACGGGCGCACGATGCAGAGCGAGCTCGCGCGTGCAGCTGGGCGGCGCGCGTGCGGCGTCGGGTCCCCATGCCGGGCGCGTGGCTCCTCTCTCTTGTCGGCGTGACGCTTGCCGTGTGGTTTGGGTGCTGTGCACGCCGCAGACAATAACATCGGCGACGACGGCGCGAAGGCAGCCAACGCGAAGACCGCATCCGATATGGCGGCGGCCGACAAGGCGGCGGCAGCCAAGAAGGCAGCCGACGAGAAGGCTGCAGCCGCGGCGGCCAACAAGGCTGCATCCGAAAAGGCGTCCGGAGCCGCAGCACCGGAGGCGGCGGAGGAGCTGCGGCGCCGAGCCACGGCGCTGGGGTTCCTGCAGATGCTCACGTCCCTCAACGTTGCCGAGGACGCGACGCTGAAGATGGCGGTCGTGTGGTGCGACGAAAAGGGCGCGACGAGCGTGTCCGACATCGTCGAGTGCGACATGGTCGACGATTTTGTTCGCCATCTCGGCCTGAAGCCGATCCCCGACAGGAGGCTGCGCACCATGCTGCAGGCACCGACAGCCGCACTCGCCTCCCAGATCCCCGAGGCAGAGAAGGTGGCCGCAGCGGAAAAGGCAGCAACTGAGGGCATGGAGTGCAGCTTCTGGTTCGTCAAGGCGGACAGCCTGCGGCGCGCTGCGAAGCCAAGCCTGCTGATGATGCAGACGCTGCGCACACAGGAACCGCACCGACTCGTCCAGATAACGATCGGCTTCATCGAGGGCATCAACGGCGCCTATAAAAACATTCTCGTCGTGAGCCATAGATGGGAGACGCCGACAGATCCAGATCCGACCGGCGTGCAGGCTTTGGCGGTGCAGGCCTACTTGATAGATCATCCGGAGATTGACGCCGTGTGGTTCGACTTCAGCTCGATGCCACAAGGGAGAAATAAGACTCTGCGCGAGTCCGCCGAGTTCAAAGAGATGCTCCCCAACATCAACCTGCTCTACCTCACGTGCTCCGTCCTTATTCTCATGGATCGGAGCTACATGAACCGATTCTGGACGCAGTTCGAGGCGTACCTGAGCATGCGGGCGATCACGAGCGACGGTCTGACGAACGCTTTGGATCCAAAGGCGCGTGTGACCATCAAGACCCCTGATGACCCCTGACGACCCCTGTTGGCCCGTGATGACGGCCCCTGATGACCACTGAGGTCCCCTGATGACCCTTGATGACCCTTGAGGACCACTGATGACCACACTGATGACCACTGAGTGCCTTCTTCATCAGGCGCGTGTGACCATCACGACGCTCCACAATCTTCCCCCAAGCATGGGCACGGCGCTCATGGACGAGTGGTCGAACAAGACGCCTGATGAGGCGCACGCGATCCTCGCGGGGCAGGATGTGATTGTCACCAACCAGAGCGACAAGGACATCCAGCTCGCTAAGCTCAAGGTGCTCAACAAGCGCCTCTGAGTACCGTTGATGGCCTCCGAATGGATTGACTCTGATTGCCGTGCATGCTGACTAAGCTCAAGGCGCTCAACAAGCGCCTCTGATCACCCTTGGTGGTTTCTGAGTCATCTGATGACCACTGAGTGCCTCCCTCATCAGGTGCTCAACGAGCGTGCCCAGCGGGCGTTCGCGCGCTCTCGCGACGCATGAGCCATCGAAGCCGTTGAGAAGAGAAGAAAGGGCGGGGAGAATGGGGGAGGCGCCGAACATGGCGCCGAAACGAACCCCAACGGGCAACGGCCGCTGGGGTTGGGACTGGGGGAGGAACCTTAATGGGTGGTAGCGGGAGGGCCGGGGGTGGTGGGGGAGGGGATTTTTGGGGGGGTGGTGGGGAAGGGTTGCCTCCTCCGCTTGGGCGCTGCCTCGAGGCACGGTACTCGGTAGCATTACGGTTCGTCGATCGTCCGCGTTTACGCGGTCCTCGGGGGTGCAATATAGCAGAAACACATGCAGAAACATGCGTATAGAGCATGGTATAGAGTTGCAATCTGCCCGTCCGGCCTTGGGGCCTGGGAACCAACAACCATGCTGATGTATGGTACTACTGCTCCTCTGCGTAGCATGTCGGTGTGATGTCAATGGATTTATCATTTTTAATACGTTAACGACGCGGCGTGTGTGCACCACCGACAGGAGTCACGTCAGAGACGGTTACGAGACCAGCCGCAACAGCGCCTCGTTCACATGCCCGTGAAACGCACGGCGAGGTTGGCGCTGCGGCACATCGGGCACACGGGATCGAGATCCCCCGTCGTCTCCAGGAAGCGCGCGAAGCACACGGCATGGAAGCGGTGCCCGCACGCCGTCACGAGAGGCTCGCCATGCTCTTCGCACGCGGGGCCATCGGTCAGCCCCTCCTGGCAGATGCAGCAATCGTCGTCCACGGCGCCGTCGTGGGCGCCGTCTTGGGCGCCGCCGCTGCCGTCGCTGGCAGCGCCGCCGGCTGCCCCGCTGCCGCCGCTGCCGCCGCTGCCGCCGCTGCCGCCGCTGCCGCCGTGGAGGTGGGGGTGGTGGGGGTGGTGGGGGTGGTGGGGGTGGTGGGGGTGGCAACCGCTTGCAATGTAGCGTCGTGCGGCAAGCTCACAAGCTGTCACTTGAGCCGCAGCTGCACGAGCTTTGCCGCCACTGCCGATCGAGCTGCTGCCGCTCGAGCTACCGCCACCACCTCCACTGCCACAACCTCCGCTGCCGCTGCCACCGCCTCCGCTGCCGCTGCCACCACTGCTAGCCAGCACCTCGAGGGTCGCCGCGCCGCCGCCACTCTGGTCGTCGCGTCGTTCTGAGCGCCCTTGCCCCGCGAGAAGGTCGCCTGCCCAGACGATGAACTCGGCCAGCGCGGGCGGCAGCGGCTGCGGTGGCGGGGGCGTCGGCTGGGCGTCGTGCTGGGCGTTCGAGGAGGCTGCCGCTGCTGGCTGCCGCTGCTGCGGCTGCTGCCGCTGCTGCCTCTCAAGTGCCCTCATTCCGGCTAAGAATCGCGCGAGCTTCGCTTTCAGATGAGCCTCGTTAATGGTCCGTGCGGTCCGTCGCACGCCGCCGCCGCCGCCGCCGCCGCCGCCGCCGTCGCCGCCGTCGCCGCTGACCAAGCGGCGGAAGGCGGCGGGCAGCCCGAGGCTCTGAAGCGCCGTGGTGGGCAGTCCGAGGCTCTCGAGCACCGTGGCGGCGCGCTGTGATGGGCGCGCGCTCGCAGCTCGGGTCTCAGCCGGCGCCGTCGCGAGCGAGTCACGCGCCATCGCGGGCGTGCCCGGCTCGGCGCGATCGGCGCCCATCTCGGCGCGATCGGCGCCCATCTCGGCGCGCATGCGTCGGCGCATCTGCTCGATCTGGGCTTGCTGCTCGCGCATGCGCGCGCGCTGCTCCGCGAGGCTCCGAGACTCACCTGATGAGGGAGGTAATCAGGCTGATGAGGGAGGCAATCAGACTGATGAGGGAGGTAATCAGGGCTCATCAGAGCGGCTCCGAGACTCACGCTCAAAGTGGTCGCGCTGCAAGCTCAGCTCGATCTCAAACTCGGCCCGCCGTCGCGCGAGCTCCATCTCGAAGGCGGCGCGCTCCGTCGAGCCGAACGCCACGGACGCACCGCCCGAGCTGCCCGAGACGGCGCCCGCCGAGCTGCCCGAGACGGCGCCCGCCGAGCTGCCCGAGACGGCGCCCGAGCGGCTCGGCATCGGCGGCGGCGTGTTCGGCGGCGGCGCGCGGCGCGGGGGTGGCTGCGGCGGCGGCAGATCAGCATCGTAGTACGCCGCCGCAAGATCCGCCAGGCTGGGCGTCGTGTTGGGCGGCGGGTAGCGCTGCCCCTCCCGCTGCCCACGCTCGTGCTCAGCACGGCGCTCTTGCCGTTGCAGCTCGAGGCGTTGCATCTCGATCCGATCTCGTTCGGCGCGCCGAGATTCAATCTCGTCCCGGCGGCGCGCTTCGTCACGCCGGCGCTGCTCGAGGGCGAGGCGCCGCTCGGCGGCCTCGCGCTCGGCGAGCTGGCGACGCACCTGATGTGGGAGGCAATCAGACTGATGAGGGAGGCACTCAGACTGATGAGGGAGGCAATCAGACTGATGAGGGAGCTCACATTGGCGAGCACCTGATGAGGGAGGCAATCAGACTGATGAGGGAGGCAATCAGACGGCAATCAGGGCTCATCAGACCTGATGAGGGCGGCAATCAGGGCTCATCAGAGAGGATTGGGGCGGCAATCAGGGCTCATCAGCCTCACCTCATCGGCGGCGTCCATTTCGTCAATGAGCCTCTCGATTTGGGTCTGGTTGAGCAGATGGGCGAGGAGTGCGGAGGAGAGGCTAGGCGAGGCTGTGGGGCTGTGGGGACTCGTGCCTCGAGGGCCGCTGCTGCGGCTGCTGCCCTGAGGACCATCGCTGCTGCCCTGACGACCATCGCTGCTGCCGCCGTCCTCGACGACGCCCTCGGCCTCGCCGTCAGTCCGCAGAGCCGAGATCGTAGCTCGGATGCGCTCGCGCGCCGTCGCGGTGATCGGCTCTTCAACGGCCGCCCACAACAGCGCGGGCGGCGCCGCTCGCGCCACGTCAAGCAGGAACCACTCGAGCGCCATCGTGAGCGTCGCACGGTCGAGCCCGCATGCAAACCGCGCCCGGGACGACGAGCACCCGCCGCGTGCACGAGCCCCCCACGCCTCGCTCGGGACGGCGCTCGGCACGAGGGCGTTGCACTGGGCGTACAGGCGTGAAGGGAGCAGGGGGGACAGCCGCGGCGGCTGCTCGCGCAGCTCGAGTCCCTCGAGGTTTCCCCACAGCTCGAAACCCAGCAATGAGCGAAGCAGAAGCACGCCAGGCGCTCGTGACGACGCCGAGGCAGGCGCGCCGCTCCCCTCACCGCCGCCGCTCCCCTCACCGCTGTTCCCCTCGCCGCGGACCGATTCCGTGTCGGCCTCGCGGAGCGATGGAGCCGCCCGCGGACTTCCCACAGCCGTTGCCACAGCCGTTGCCAAAGGCGTGGGACCGTCACGAAGGCGCTCGTGACGGCGCTCGTGCTCGTGACGGCGCTCGAGCTCATCTGTGAGGAATGTCCAGCCACAGCTCCCGCCGTCTGGGCGCGTCGTCGTGATCAGCACAAGCCGGCGTGCCCGTTCGACCGTCTCGTGGTAACTGCTGCCCAGCACGGCGTCGCCTTGGCTCATCCGATGCCATGCCTGTGCACAGCGCAGCGCGACCCACACGAGCCATTCCCAGTGATCGGCATCGGTGAGGCCGACGGGGCTTGTGCTCGTAGCGCGGCGTCGCTGCTCGTCCAAGCGTGTCGCCGGACGCTGTCGGGTGCTCGGGATGGCGCTCGGGCGCGTCGAAGACGAGGCAGCGAAGGAGGAGGCGGAGGCGGCATCGGGGGCGGCGGTGGCACCGCGGACAACGGCGCTGCTGCTGCTGCTCGCGGCGGAGGTGTGAACGGCGGAGGTGTGAACGGTGGAGGTGTGAACGGTGGAGGTGTTAGGACGATCGAGATGGTCCGCATTTGGGTCGGTGGGCGTGGCGGTGTGAACGGCGGAGGTGTGAAGACGACCGAGGCGGTCCGCATTTGGGTCGGTGGGCGTGGCGGCGGTTTCGTCAAACGCCAGAGGACGCTCGAAGATCTCCGCCACGAGATTCCACACACTCTCATCACCGCCGGCCTCGTCGAACGCTCCGCCACCCCCGCCGCCGCTCCCGCCAGTGCCAGTGCCGCTCCCTCGAGCTCCACGGCCGCCGCCTGCCGTGCCCCGTGCCTCTGAGTGCCTCTGATTGCTTCGTGCCTCTTCGGCCGCCGCCACCGCATCGGCATCCGCCCACACGAGGCATGCCTTGAAGCAACGCATCGCACGTGACCGAGCGCTCTCGAGCCCGGCGAGGCCGGAGTCGAGTAGGGGCGCGAAGAGCGACGCGAGCGACGGATGCACGCAATGGGCGCTGCAGTGTCGGAGGAGCAGTGCCGTGGTCCGGGGCGCGGCGGCGGGCTCTGGCAGCACGAGCAGCAGCTCCTTATCATGCGCGAGCTGCCAGGTGCACCGCGCGTCGAGCACGAGCGTCACCGCACGACCACGTGCAGCGGAGGGGACGGGTAGCTCCCAGCGCCGCGGAGGGAGCGCGCCGCGCAGGGCGAGCGCGAGCACAGCCTTATAGCATGCAAGCAGCTCCCGACTCGGAGTCCGACGGGTGTGAATGTGAATGTGCTCCCGACTCGGAGTCCGACGGGTGTGAATGTGAATGTGCTCCCGACTCGGAGTCAGACGGGTGCGGCTGTCGATCAAGCGCTGCGGCGCCACAGAGGCCCCCGAGGCGAGGTCCTCGTCATCGTCGTCGTCGGACTGGTCGTCGTCGTCGGACAAGTGGGCCAAGTGTAGCGCGTCATCGTGAACGTCGTCGTTCGCCTCGGCGGCGGTGCGATCGGGCGGCGAGGGGTCGCCCAAGACGACGCCCTCGTGCACCTCGAGCACCCAAGGCAGCACACTCCCCAGCATCATCTCGAGGGGCGTCGGGTAAGGGAGCGGTGGAGAGAGCACGGCCAGAGGTGTGGCGCGCGCCAAGCCGCCGCCGCCGCTCCCGCCGCCGCCGCCGCCGCCATCCGATCGCTTCGCAGTGCCGTTCAGGCAACACGCCTCGATACACGAGAGTGCCGAGCTGCATGCGTCGGGATCGGTGCATGCATCGGGATCGGTGCATGCATCGGGATCGGTGCATGCGTCGGGATCGGTGCATGCGTCGGGATCGTGCGCCTCGGGCCGGGCGCTGCGCTCAAGGCATTCTCTCACGTGGTCCTCGAGGGCGAAGATGGAGCCGGCCGCACTACCGACTTGCTGGATCGTGGTCCACAGCTCGAGGGCACCTGGGTCGCTGAGCTCGCCTGCATGCAATCAGGGAAGCAATCAGAGCGCAATCAGAGTGCATCTGGGTCGCTGAGCTCGCCTGCATGCAATAAGGGAGGAAATCAGAGCGTCATCAGAGCGCAATCAGAGTGCATCTGGGTCGCTGAGCTCACCAGCACTCCACACGCAGCGCTCAAACGGAAAGAAGCGCGCGCCCAGCCACATGCCGCCCGCACTGCACACGCGAGGCCACGTGTCCTCTCCGAAGCTCAAGCCGCTCGGGCGGGGGCTGAGCGCCGTGTTGAGCGCCCCGATGCTCAGGCGGTCGAGCAGCGTGCTCACGCGCGCAGCGAGGGGAGTGGGCGTGGGCGCCGAGTTGTGCACCACCCAGTTGTGCGGTACCCTGATCAAATCCGCGCGGCGCTCAACATGGCGCGTCATGCTCGGTGTGCCCATCTCGGCGCGTCTGTCCCGTTGCTTCTCCTCGTCCTCCTCGTCGTCCTCCTCCGTCTCCTCACCCTCGCCGCCACCCTCGCCCTCGCCGCCACCCTCGCCGCGCTCGGCACGCACGAGGAGGGCGCGCGAGAGACGCGTATACAGCAGCCGCGCACAGTGCGCAGGCTCAAAGCGATGAGTGAAGCCAAGCAAGAGCGACAGCACCTCCCATGTCGCCTCCTCCGCTGCGGCCACGCACGCGTCGCTCTCGTCCGCCGCCGCCGCCTCCTCATCCTCGTCCGCCTCCGCCTCCTCGTCGTCGTCATCTTCGTCGGTTAGCCGCTCGCCCTCCACCGCAGCGTCCTCCTGGGCACTCATCGCGTCCTCCTGGGCGCTCATCGCGTCGTCGTGGGCGCTCGACTCGTCCGAATCGCTCACGACGGCGCGCCCCTCCCGCCCATCGCCCCTCTGCGTCGGCCGCGCCGTGTCGGGCAGCTCCTTCAGGCGAAGCATGCCGAGGTGCTCCTCGAGCAGCGAGCGCGTGCAATGGTACTCGGGGTGGCGTAACGGCATTCCACAGTGCGCGAGCAGCTCGTCCACGTACCTAATTAGGGAGGCGCTCGCAATCGATCAGGGGCCATCAAGGACCATCAGGGGATCATCCGGTCCAAGCAGGGCACAGTACCGTGGAGAGCACACCCTCGAGAGCGCGCGGCGCCGTCGCGGGCGCCCAAGACGACGCCCCACAACGTCCGGCGCGTCGAGCAACGCCACGTACGGCAGCGCCGACTCCCGTAGCGTGCTCCGCAGCAGCGGCACCAGCTGCCCCATGCGCCCCTCGTACAAGCGCAGCAGCGTGGCGAGCGCCTCGAGAGTAGCGCCGTCCCGAGCGGCGCGCGCCTCGCCCACGTGGGTCAGCAGCTCGGCCGCCAATGCCTCCAGGGTGGCTCCGACGGTGCTTCGCTCCGCATCGGCGCGCGGGAAGGTGATGCCAAAAGCGAGCACCATCGCCAGCTCCCAATGCACCCGCGCCGCCCACGACGACGCGACCGACGGCGGGAGCACGAGCGTGTGTTTCGTGCCGCCCGAGTGCTTTCGACGAACCCCAAGCAGGCAAGGGAGGGCCACGTGGAGTCTCGTCACGTCACGGCTGCTCACGACGCGACCGTCGGCGACCGGCAGCGCCACGGCAGCGCCCGCAGGTAGCAGCTCGCTCAGTCCGTTCGGGTGGCCCAGCGAGACCGCGTAACGGAACGCGTCCCACCTGATGAGGGAGGCAATCAGACTGATGAGGGGGACCATCAGACTGATGAGGGAGGCAATCACGTAACGGAACGCGTCCCACCATGTCTGCGGGTCGGCCGTCACGCACAGCCCGAATCGGAAGCACACGCGCAGCTGATGCTGCAGCTCCACCGAGGTCGCATCTCGAATGCCCAAGAAGGCGAGCAGGGGAAGCAGCCCATCCACCCCATCCAACCGCTCAAGATCGAAGCGGGGCACGATGCGCTCCGCCAGTCGCATCACAGCCGCCCCGTGCGCGAGCAACGAGGGCGAGAAGCCCAAGCACAGGGGCACGCCGTCGGACGAGTGCCGTCGGAGTGTCGATGATCCGAGGACGGGGAAGATGCGCAGCGGAGGCGGCGCGGCGGCGGCCGCCGCCGCCGCCGCCGCCGCCGCCTCGGCCGCCTTGGAGGAAGTGGACACGGCAGCGGCCTTGGGGGAGGTGGACACGTCAGCGGCCTTGGGAGAGTCGATCTCGCGCATGAGCAGATCGAGCGCATCTGGCATGAGCAGATCGTGATCGAGATCATGCGCATCGGCGGCGCTCGAATGGATTCGCCGCGCCGCCGCCGCTGCCGCCGCCGCCGCCGCCGCCTCTCTCGCCGCCTCCCTCGCGACGAGCGCCGCGACGGGCATCGCCCCGATGAGCGCCGTGATGAGCAGGCGGAGGGGCGCGTGTCTCGCCTGCGTGCCGAGGCGTTGGCATGCAGCGTACTCGGCGGCCAAAAAGCGCCAGACGGCCACAAAGACCTCCTCCTCCGACCGCGCCGTGTCGGGCGCGTCCTTTCCAGCCGGCGGAGCGGCGAGCGCCGTATCGAGCGGTGCGCCCTCCACATCGTCGTCCAGAACGCGCCCGCCACGGCGCTTCTGCTCCTTGACCTTTTGCAGCTGCGCCAAGCCCAGCTGCCTCGACCTCGCCGCCGCCGCCGCCGCCGCCGCCTTGCGCGGATTCTCAACGTACGCCTCGACGGTGTCGTCATCCCACGAGGATGCCGAAGAGGGCGCCTTCGCCTTGGTCACTCCGGGCGCCGTTCCGGGCGTGTGCTTCGGTTGTGTCTTGGTGAGCCTCGCACGAGAGCCTCGCACGAGAGCCTCGCCCTCGCCCAAGACGGCGCCCTCGCCCTCGCCCACACCGGCTACTTCCTCGCCATCCTCGTCATCGGCGTCGACGACGTGGCCGCCGCGCGGCGCACCACCGCCGCGTTCGGCGCCGTATTGGGCGCCGGCACGCCCCCCCCCGCCGCTGCGCCCCCCCACCCCGCCGCTGCCCTCGGCCCGCGACGCACGCTCCAGGACGAGCCTCAGGCAGTCGAGCACGAGGCTCAGAGGGCAAGGCTCAAGGCAGCACTCCAAGCCCATCTCAGCCACTGCCGACGGCAGTGCGAACTGCTTCGCCCCGCCGCTCACCCGTCGCAGCACCGCATTTGGGACGAGAGACGCGGGCAGGTGGGCGGGGCGCAGCACCGCCTGCTTTCGCGGCACGCGCTCGGGTGGATCCTCCGTCGGGATGCGCAAGTAGGCGCTCGTCTCGCGATGGAGCGCCGTCGCGAGCGTGTGCCACTTGCGCCCGCCGCCGCTGCGCGTCTCCTTGCGCACGCTGTCCAGTTAGGGGGGGCGATCAGAGGTCATTCGACGTCATCAGAGGCCATCAGAGGTCATCGGAGGTCATCAGAAGTCATCAGAGGCCATCAGAGGCCATCAGAAGTCATCAGAAATCATCAGAAATCATCAGAAGTCATCACCTGTCCATTTCGGGCAGGTAGACGGGGAAGGCGTCCTCGCCCAAGATAGGGTCAGACAGGATTGCATGCACGAAGAGCTTTGGGATGCGCCCAAGGAGCACGTGGTTCGCACTGTGGGAATCGGACACGTCCTGACGGCTCGCGACCAACTCAAAATCCGCGTGCATGCCGAAGCCGAAGCCGGCCGCCGTCACGGGCAGATACGCGAAGACCATCTCGCCTTCAGCCGAGCGTACCGGTACGCCTTCGGCGCTCACTGGGAACGCGAGCGCAATCGTCGTGGTGGCCGCCGTCGGCGTCGTCGTGGGCGCGGCTGATGCGCCCCCCGTGCTCCCATTCACAGCCGTGCTCCCATTCACACCCGACGACCCGGCCGCGCCCGCGGCGGCTGCGGTGGCAGCCCGGTGCTTGTGGAGTGTGTACTTGTGGAGGCGGTAGTGACGGCGGACGGTACTCACGGCGCCGGCGGAGCTCTGGACGCTCTCGATGATGGTGCATTGTGTGAGGCGGTGGCGCACGACGTGAAGCCCCTTGAGGACGCCGACACCAAGGCCGCCGACGCCGCTGCTCCCTCCATCGGCGCCCAGTACGGCGCTTCTCCCTCCGGCCCCCGCCACCGCCGCCGCGTCCTCGTGGGCGCCGATCGGCACTGCAGCCACGTCGCCGCCGAAGGCCTCGGGGGCCTCGGGGGCCTCCCCGCGGTCAAAGATGATCGTTTGCTCCATGCGATGTTCGGTGATGGTGGCGCCGAGCATCGATCCGAGCGTCGTGCCGAGCGTCGCTGCCGCGCTAGCCGTCGTGTCGCTCGCCGCCGCCGCCGCCTCGCCACCACCTCCCTGTGACGACACCGTCTCTGACGAGACCGTGCCACCAGCTCCCTGTTCTGTCGCATGGGGGGCGCTCGCGAAGCCAGTCGAGCGCCGTGTCGAGCGCGCCGCCGTCTCTGACGAACCCTTGTCTGCCGGAACGGACACGAAGTCTGACGACCCCGTCTCTGACGAACCCTTCTCTGACGAACCCTTCTCTGACGAACCCTTGTCTGCCGGAACGGACACGAAGGTGACCTTCTCCAGATGCTTGAGGAAAGCGAGCGCGAGCCCGTCGAAGCTCAGGTCGCGCAGCAGGTCGAGCCCGCGCACACGTGCCGCAAAGGGACAGACGAGGAGCGTGCCTGTGCGCGCGACGCGAGGGTACAGAGCATCCGCGCCCCCAGCCACGAGGACGTCGCCGGCGGCGGCGGGACCAGCCGCGCTCACGACGGCGCCGTCGCGAGCATGACGAGCGCTGTCGTGAGCGGCCGGTCCGAGCACCCTGTGCACCAGATCGTGATGACGCGCCGGCATGAGCGTCTCTGGCCGCTCCACCCACGACGGCACGATGTACCCAAAGACGCCGTGGGTCGCGGTGTCGAAGCAGAAGCGAAAGGGGGGCGAGAGGACCATGGGTCGATCGGTGATCTGGAAGACCGACTTGAAGCCAATGCCCTTGCGCCCGATCTTGCCGCTGCCCGCCGCTTTGCTCGACTCGCCCACCTGGCACATGGCATACAGGTCCTTGGGCTGGAAGCCGCGCTCGTTGTGGTAGGCGACGAGGGCCTCTGGTGAGCACTCGATCCGAAGCTCTCGCACAGCGCGCGTGCGGCGCCCACCGGCCTTGGTGCTCGAGACGGCGCTTCCGCCTGCCTCCGCCTCCGCCTCCGCCTCCGCCTCCGCCTCCGCCTCCTCCCCCCCGTCCTCCTCTACCCCGTCCTCATCCTCGAAGGTGCAGTCGTCGGCGTTCTGTATCACCTCAAACAAGAGCCGCGTCGAGGCCGAGTAGATTTGTGACGACAGCGTCCGCAGCGAGTTGACGATCGTTCGCTTATTCTCGTGCCAGCATGCCAGCTGCGCAGCGCCCATGCCCGTCTCGTCCGGCAGCTTCAGCCTCTCCAGAGCCTCCACGACGCGTCGCCCCGCCGCCGCCTGCCCGCGCCCAAGCACCGAGTGGAACAGAGAGGGGTCCGTCGACGCCGTTGGAGCGCCGTCTCGGGCGCCGTCGCGGGCGCCGTCTCGGGCCGTGGCAGCGGTGGCCTCCTCGTGCGCCGCCGCGGCGCCGCCGCGATCGCCGGCGTCGCCATTCACCTTGCCGCCGGCGTTGGCGCCGCCACCGCCCGGGGTCAGCTCGGCGACTCCGCTCTTGGCGTCACCGCCGCCGCCGCCGCTGCCATCGCCGCCGCCGCCGCCCTCGCCGCCGCCCTCGCCGCCCCCTCCGCCGCCGCCGCCGTCGGACGCGCGCGTGGGGCGAGCTTGGCGCCGATCGCTCCCAAGATCGCGCTCGAGCGCTTGCTGGCGCAGCCGCTCGAGCTCGTCGCCCTGCTGCGCGAGAAGCGCGCGCGCCTCGAAGTCCTCCTCGCGCAGCTGCACCATCTCCTCCGCGAGACAATCCTTCTCCGCCTCGAGCGCCTCGAGCGCCTCCGTCTGCCGCCGCAGCTCGAGCAGCAGATCGGCTCGCTCGAGGTGCTCGGAGGCGCCGCGGAGGGCGTCGAGCTCGATGCTCAGGTCGCGCACGAGCGCGCCCGGCTCGATGCCGCCCAGAAAGCTCCGGCGCAGGCTGCGCGCCTCCCACCCATGCACCGCCGCGATCGACTCCAGCCGGCGCTTGAGCGACTCGCGCTGGCCGAGGAGCTCCTCCCAGCTGACGAAGACGCCCTCGACGGGCTCGGCGATGCTGCTGCTGCCGCCGCCGCCGCCGCCGCCGCCGCCGCCGCCGCCGCCGCCGCCGCCGCCGCCGCCGCCGCGCTTGGGCAGCAGCCACTTGTCCCGCCCGCTCGGCTGCACCTCGTCCTTGAAGGCGTCCTCGTCCGGAAAGTGCTTGTGCTTGCCCCCCTTCTTGAGCCGCTCGCGAGGCAGCGGCTCAGGTTCGTCGTCGGTGAACGTAAGCGCCACCTGCCGCAGCTTGCTCGCCTTGCTGCTCGTCTTCTTCTCGCGCCCGTGGTACATCGCGGCGATCGCCTTTCCGAGAGCCGAGTTTTGTGCCAAGTTCGGCAGGGAGGGGAAAACCCCCGTTGTGCCTTCACGTTGCGGCGCCTTTGCGGTCGTTCATGTGAACATGTGTTCGAGGGTTGGGTCTCAACATCTTATCTCGACAGACCAGCCGAGGCTGGCTGCCGCGGTGAGCCAGCCGTGAACGGC
>Ga0210240_101594_pt1 | contig 16461 bp, 17 predicted proteins | sample ChrtobMetP5a_4mM_FD_155463 | JGI IMG/M metagenome (GOLD analysis project Ga0210240, IMG submission 155463) | Chrysochromulina tobin associated microbial communities from unialgal haptophyte culture, Seattle, Washington, United States - P5a_4mM | ecosystem: Host-associated > Algae > Haptophytes >...
TGCCCCCTCCCGCCGCCGTCGCCGTCCTGCCCCCCGCCGCTGCCGCCCTCGCCGCCGCCGCCCTCGCTCTCGCCGCCGCCGCTGCCGTCCTCGCCTACCATCCTCGTGAGGGACGACTTCTCGACCGACGGCAACCTCGTGGGGTCGACGCCAGACGTGGGCGGCAACTGGACAGTCCATTCAGGAGGAACCACGAACCCTATCGCAGTCAGTCAAGGCGCAATCACCGTACGCGGCGAAACCGGTATGGACGTCAGCAGCACATTCACAACGGCCGTGTCTGCGGGCTCGGTGTACGCCGGTATGGACCTCAACTATCCCACCCCGTCTACCACGACGGGCACCGGCGCCGAATACTTCACGCACTTCATGCCCGGACCCGGAACAACCTTCGTATGCCGCGTCTTCCCGACTGGCCACACGAGCACGACCTACAAGCTCGCCATCAGCGCAGCAGGTACCGAAGTTACGACTGCCACCGCAGAGAATCTGGCGTATGGCACCACATATCGCCTGGTCTACAGCTACATCATTGCCACCAAAAAGTGCTCGCTCTGGGTCAACCCCACCTCGGAGAACTCCACGAGCATCCTGTCATCTGGTGTAGCCACGAGTATTTCAATCGACCGGATCGCGTTCCGGCAGGCGAGCCCGACACCCCCCTGGACCCTCTCGATCCGCAACCTCCATGTCGCAAGAACCTTCTGCGAGGCCGCCCTGTGCGGTGTTGCACGACCGCCGCCCAATCCACGCGCTCCCCCTCCGCCGCCGATCGCCTCGCCGCCGCCACCCACGCTGTCGACGATCTATTCCATCCAGTACACGGACAGCCCCAACTGCGACCTACCCACTCAAGCGCAGCCTCTTCTTGGGCAGATCGTGATGGTGGAGGGCTACGTGACGGCTGTGAACCGCAACGGCGGCCTCTTCCTCCAGAACAGCACGTGCTGCTCCTCGTGCGCGTGCTCACCGTGGAGTGGCATCTACGTGTACTACGACTTTCCCTTGCGCACCATCTCATCCCTCTGGCTGCCAAACGCCGCCGTCGGCGACCGCCTTCAGATCAGCGCGCCGGTCGGTGCGTTCGGAAATCTGACGCAGCTCGCCATGTCCGCCACCTCTGTGGTCACAGTGCTCTCGACGAACCACACGGTCCAGCCGATCGCTGTGACGACGGGCGCCATCGGCTTGGGCTGTGGCCTCTCGGGAGAGTCGTATGAGGGCATGCTCGTCCGCTTCACCAACGTCCAGATCCTGTCGGAGCCCAATGGCGCCGGCGAGATACTCATCAACGACGGCTCGGGCCCCACGCAGCTCGAGGACACGCTCCTCGACACGGACGGTCACCTGCAGGCCCTCGTGGGCGGCCCGCTCACCGGCAGGGTGCTCTCCTCCCTCACGGGCGTCGTGTCCTTCTCTGGAGCCGCGGGTGGCTCCTTCGAGATCTTCCCACGCACTGCCGACGACGTCGTGCTCGCGCCGCTGCCGCCCCCGCCGCCGTCGCCCCCGCCGCCGTCGCCGTCGCCGCCATACCCGCCGTCGCCCCCGCCGCCGTCGCCGTCGCCGCCGTCGCCGCCGTCACCCCCGCCGTCGTCGCCGTCGCCGCCGTCGCCGCCGTCGCCGCCGCCAAACCCGCCGTCGCCGCCGCCCTCGCCGCCGCCGCCGCCGCCGTCGCCGCCGCCGCCATCGCCGTCTCCGCCGCCGCCATCGCCGTCGCCTCCGCCGCCGTCCCCCCCGCGGCCTCCATTGTCGCCGGACGCCCGCTTTGTCGCCGCCATCACGGCGACCTTCACCGTGGCGGGTGACGTGTCGAGCTTCAACCGGAACGCATTCAGGAACGCCCTGGCGACCCAGCTGCGCGTGTCCCCGTCCGCGATCACGCTCAACGTCTTCTCCGCCTCCGTCGGCGTCGAGGCCACCATCACGTACCCGGACTCGGCGGCGGCAAGTGTCGCGGCGACGACGCTCGCCGCGACGCCGGCAGCCTCACTCAGCGCCGCCCTTGGCGTCACCGTTCAGGCGGTCGCCAACGTGGCACCGACGGTCATCACCGTCGTTGCATCTCCGCCGCCCGCATCCCCGCCGCCCGCCGCCCTGACGGGCACCGGTACCGCCGGCCTAACGGCTGCTTCCGAACCCAGCCTTGCATGCAGACGCTCACCACGCCCCCCCCCCCCAACTTCCCCACAGGTACCGTTGGCCTAACGGCTGCTTCCGATTCTACGGGCGCCATCATCGGCGGCGTCCTTGGCGGGGCCGCCTTCCTCGTCTCCATCGCCCTCGCGTTGTTCTACTTCAGCATTCAGAATAATTCCAAGAGGCGCGCCAAGACGGGCTTCTCGCCCAACACGGGCGGAGGCTCCACCGAGTTGCAAAAGATCGAGGTCAAGGTACAGAAGAAGGGGGAGTACAAGTCCATCCCCATGTCCGAGATCGCCTACTCCGACCTGCTGGGCTCCGGTGCCTTCGGCGGCGTCTACAAGTGCACGTTCCAAGGGACCACGTGCGCCATCAAGAAGCTGCACGCCAAGGACGCGAGCTCGGAGGCGCTCGCCAAGGCGCTCATGGACGAGTTCCACGTGATGAGCACACTCCGCCACCCGAACGTGCTGCTCACGTTCGGCATCGCCGAGGACGCGGTCGAGGGCACCAAGGGCATCGTCATGGAGCTCATGGAGGTCTCGCTCGCTGACGTGCTCACCCTCGCTTCCTTTGAGCACTACGCCACGTGGGATGGCTCCTTCTTCTCCATCGCCGGCGACGTGGCCAACGGCATGGCCTACATCCACTTCAACAGCATGCTCCACCGCGACCTCAAGCCAGGCAATGTGCTCCTCGACGCTCACTGGGTGGCCAAGATTGCCGACTTTGGCACCGTCTTCGACTCGACCAAGCCCATGTCCAAAGGCGGCGACATCCAGGGCACGCCGCCCTACATGGCGCCCGAGATCGTGCAGAAGAACGTGTACAACAAGCCGGTGGACGTGTGGGCCTACGGGTGCCTGCTCGCGCACATGGGCTCCAAGCGCCCCCCGTACGCGTGGCTTACGTTCATCGAGACGCCCAAGCAGCTCTTCGAGGTGGTCAAGAGCGGTGAGTACTCGCCGCTCGAGCTGCTCCTCGAGAGCACGACCACGCCGGACGCCATCAAGGAGCTCGCCAAGCAGTGCTGCGACGCAACGCCCTCGAAGCGGCCCGAGTTCGGAAAGATCTCGGCCATCATCGCCGCCGCCGTCCCCGAGGGCAACGACCCGCGCCCCTTGGCGCGCATCAGGGGCAAACGCGTGCTCAGGACCTCGATGGTCACCGGAGAGAAGCCGTCGTCGTCCCGCGAAACGTTCAAGGAGAAATTCCAGCAGAAGGCGAGCAAGCTCGAGAAGTCGCACCTCAACAATGAAGGCCCCGCGACCACCCCCGCGGCGGCCGCCGACGGGCCTTCGGCGTCGCTCTACTCGACCTTTGCGGATACACTGCTCACCACCTTCACGCCCGGCAAGGCAGCCAAGGGTGGCGACGAGTGAGCGGGAATGAGATGGTGACGCTGCCAAATGATGGAGCACGCGCCGTGGCGGGCACGCGCAGAGGTGAGCACGTGCCGTTGTGTACACGCGCAGAGGTGAGCACATGCACATGCCTCTTGGTGAGCACGCCCACTGTGGTGGCGTGTACGGGGCTCCCATCCAACCGCAAATCATGCAAGGGGCGGGACGACCAAACTGAACTAAAGGGCCCCGAGGGCAAGCAAGGACTTCCGTACTAAGTAAGAGGACCCCGACAGCCAACTACAAGTACAACCCGGCATCAGTGTGAGTAACGCCATACGCACCTCTAATAGTAGACGTGTATGGTCGTGTATGGTCGTGTCCGTCCTGACTTGCCTTTATCTGGAGCAAGGTAGAGTCTCATTGGCGCATAAAGACGTCGGGCTCGGTTTTGTCTTGAGATTAGAGATATGAGAAGATGTTTGTCCCGTGTGCCACAACACTTTCACGTGACCGGACACGACCGGAGCGCCGCTTACGAGCAACGAAGATTCACGGGCTCGCAGGGCGCCATGCAGGGCGCCATGCTGCATGCCGGCAATACTTCACCAAAATGCCACGCTTCTATCTAGACACGACCTCGAAAGTGTTCTCAGCCCATGTGTCACCCAAGCCAACCTTTTTAAGTGGTATGTTAGAAGCACGCGGAGCGGGAGGGCAAGGGGTTCCGTTCGTCAACCCCTCGGTGTACCACATCACTTCATCTGGAAGCCGTCGTGGCGGTGCTCCACAGCCATCAAGAGCTTTGCGCGCAGCGTCTCGCGGCTGCGGTAGGCGGGCAGGTGCACCTCGTGCGTGCACGTGTGCACGCTCGGCAGGTCGTTGTCCTCCCCCTCCTCCCACAGCCTCAGCTTGATCTTCTCCTTGAGCCCGCCGCACGGCAGCGCGGTGAGCGCGGTGCACCACTCGAACAGAGCGAGCCGCTGCTCCGCGCAGAGCGCGGTTTCGTCACTCGCGTCCAAGAGGACCTCCCGAAAGAAGCGCGGCACCTCCGATCCGATGGACGCGAAGCCCGCCTGCGCGGCGCGCGCCGAGTCGGGCGGCGGCCATTCGAAGCAATCGAGGAGATCCTCGGAGCTCATCTCGGTCTTGCCGCGCATGAGGAGCAGCAGCTCCTCGGACGAGAGCGCGCCCAGCTGCATCGTCAGGTCGAAGCCATGGAGGGCCTGATCATCAGAGGTCATCAGAGGTCATCAGAGGTCATCAGAGGTCATCAGAGGTCATCAGAGGTCATCAGAGGTCATCAGAGGTCATCAGAGGTCATCAGAGGTCATCAGAGGTCATCAGAGGTCATCAGAGGAGGACCTGGTCCGCAAATCCTTGGCGAAGCGCCTCAAGCCCCGCCCGCCGACACGTGAGAAGCTTGTGCCGGCAGCCAGCCACTATTGCGCGACCGATCGCCTCGGGGTCGGCAGGCAGCTCCTCGTCCTCCGCCTCGGGGTCGAAGAGGTCGAGCGTGAGGCCCTCGAGCGGACTCACGAGCAGCTGGCTCCAGCGCTGCGCCAGCTCCGGGTCGAAGTCGGCGAGGGCCCTCAGCGCTGCGCAGGGCTCGTAGAAGACGCGCCGCTCGTGCGCGTCGACGAGGTACTCGAATACAAAGCGGCCGAGGCCGCGCCCAAGCGGCCGATCAGCCAGCACGCACTTGCACATCGCCCTGCCCATCGCGATCAGGTCGCCAGCTGGTGCCGTGGGCGAGGGCAGCAGGCCTATCGAGAGGTTACCGCTGCCGCCGCCGCCGTCGATGCCCACCTCCCTCACGCTCTCGAACAGGCCGGCCTCCTGGAGCAGCACCTGATGAGCGAGGCCATCAACGGTCATCAGAGGTCATCAGAGGTCATCAGAGAGGCCATCAGAGAGGCCATCAGAGGTCATCATCAGAGGAAATCACCAGAGGTCATCAGAAGCCATCAGTCCTGGAGCAGTACCTCGCTGAAGAAGCTCGAGAACATCTCCTCGGTCAGGCCGCCCAGGTCGACTCCCTCCTCCTCGTTGCCGTTGCCATCGATGAAGGTGACCTGGGTCGGTTGGAATGCCTTCATCAGAGGTCATCCGAGGTCATCAGAGGCCATCAGGTCATCAGAGGTCATCCGAGGTCATCAGAGGTCATCAGAGGTCATCAGGTCATCAGGTCATCAGAGGTCATCAGAGGCCATCAGAGGTCATCAGAGGTCATCAGAGGTCATCAGAGGTCATCAGAGGTCATCAGAGGTGACCTGGGTCGGTTGGAACGCCTTCATCTTCGAAAAGTCGCCAAAGTGCGTGATCACGTCGCGCGCCAGCTCAGCGCGCCGCACGAGCAGTCGCCACGGCTTGGTGCGTGCGGTCTTGCTCGGCACGAATTGCAAGATCATCTCGACATACTGCCGGAAGGCCATGTAGCGCGTCATGAAGGCGCCGGGCTCGATGTCGGCGGAGGCAAGGTGCGCGCCTCGGTCCGCCTTCGCCATCGCCGCCGCTGCCTCACGGCTTGACGCTTCGTTGTTGGCGCGCTGTCGCATTGTGACCTGATGAGCGAGGACATCAACGGTCATCAGAGGTCATCAGAGAGGCCATCAGAGAGGCGCGCCGCGCCATCGCATTGTGACCTGGCCGGAAGCGTCTGGCGCACTGGACGCCGACCCGACCTCCTTGAACACGTCTCCTCCGCCAGCTGTGAACACGTCTCCTCCGCCAGCTGTGAACACGTCTCCTCCGCCAGCTGTGAACACGTCTCCTCCGCCAGCTGTGAACACGTCTCCTCCGCCAGCTGTGAACACGTCTCCTCCGCCAGCTTGGGAGGGGAGCCCTTGCTCGATGCCAGCCCTGGTGTGAACGTTCACACCAGGGGAGGGGAGCCCTCGCTCGATGCCGAGCTCCGCCGCTTCCCTCGCCTTTTCGGAGGCGAGCAGCTTCGCCTCAACCGCTTGGAGCTGCTGCAAGAGCCGTGTGTTCTCCTCGCTGAGAGCCGAAGCGTGAACTTTCTGCATCTCCACCTCTGCATCGAGGTCCGAGAACGCACCATCGAGCTTGGCGCGCTTCGACCCCGCGGAGTCACCCTCATCCTCCGACATGAGCGGCGAAGTCGCTGACAATGACGATGACGGCGATGGCTCAGCTCCGGGGGATTCCCGCATCGTGCGCAGCTTCGAGTGCTTCGCTTGCCTGTTGAGCATGGCGTCCAAATCCTGCACTGACGTGGCTTGGGCTTGCGCCATGAGTGCGTCCATGGAGGGCACCACATGCCATGTCAGACGATCATCACACCTGACTTCGCGGCCTGCTTCCCTGGTAAAGCGAAGTTTGGTAAAAGTCTGGCCATTTGCCATCTGCACCAGCAGCTTCAGGCGAGCCCCAGCACGACTTTCCAGGTTGTTGACGTACCCCAGTTCTTTCCAGAACTCGGGGGTGCATGCGATCACGACCCCATCGTCTCCGGCGGCCTTCCAGACCGAGTCGTCAGAGGGGCTACGCCCTCTTGGGAACCAGTCCCGATTGCCCACGGTCAGGACTCGGCCCTGCGCCAGCCTCGCATGTGCCACCTGTTCGCGCGTCATTGGGACCATCGTCGCCTCCGCCGCCGTCGCGAGACGCGTCGCCTCGGCCGCCACCGCGAGACGCGCCCACTCCGCCGCCGCCGCCGCGAGACGCGCCGCCTCCGCCGCCTCCGCCGCCTCCGCCGCCTCCGCCTCCGCCGCCTCCGCCGCCGCCTCCGCCTTGTAGCGCGTCATGAAGGCGCCGGGCTCGATGTCGGCAGAGGCAAGGTGTGCGCCTCGGTCCGCATTCGCCATCGCCGCCGCTGCCTCGGTGGAGGGGTAGAGGGGCTGGCCATCATGCCGCGTTGCCACCAGCCGCGAGCCACCGTCGAGTAGCTGCAGCCTCGGCTGAAAGCGATCGAGCGTGACGTCTCGCGTCTCGACGCCGCCCCCGCCGTCGCCGTCACCCTCGGCCGTCAGCGTGGATGTCGGATCGTGCGCCTGCGCCACGACCTCCGGCGCCACCTTCTCCGCCGCCTCGCCCACCGGCTCGGCCGCCGCTGCCTCGCCCACCGGCTCCGTATTCGCCGAGGTGCGCAAGGCCTCGACCGCTTGCAGCAGCTCATCCCCATCATTGACCGAATAGTGGCCCGAATTGTCCCCACCATCGTCGGCAGGGTCCTCATCGCCAGCAGGATGGAATTGGGTTTGCAGGGCCTCCGGAGCGGGTCGGATCGTGGACAAGTCTGGTGCCATTCCAGTATCCACGATCTCCTTGTATGCCATGATCATACCCACGTGGTGCGCGTGGGGGTCGAGCTTCTCCGCTGCCTCCATGATCGCTTCGAAGCGGATTTGGTCCCATGATAAGTCGGCATTCGGAGGGAGCGCGTTGACGGCGTTGAATGCCGCCGACGCGAAGCAACCATGGACGCGCATGTAGAGGTTGTTTTTCTCTTTGCGTGTAAAGTCCGGTGCGCCGCGCAATTGCATGACGGCGGCGCAATGGCGATTCACGAATTTCAGCTCTTGGTGAGAAAGGGGCATTGGAGTGGACGCGGTTTCTCAATTCTGCGCCACGGCCATGTGCTGGATTGAGCAGCAAGAGAGAGCCCGCTGCCCACAGAGCGGTGCGAGTTATAAACATTGACTGTGAAAGACCCACATGTCGCAGAAGTGACGAACCTTATATTCCGGGGAGCAGCGGGGACGCGCTTGCATGAGTGCCGCTGTATAAATATTGTTCCTGTTTTAACAAAACTGTAAACTCCTCACACGACACGCATAATTCAAGCAAAGCCAAACACCAAGCAGGGTCTTTCCAACCTCGACTTTACAAATGACTTTACAAAACACCAAAGTGCCACCGCGCTTCTCTAGCGCTTCTCAAGACACGACCACGACGAGTGTTCTCAGTCCACGAGCGTTGGCTTCACTCAGTCCACGAGCGTTGGCTTCCCAGCCGCCTGCCGGAGCTTCGCCTCGAGGGCCTGGATGCGCGCGTCGCGCTCCTTGACCTCGGCACTCGCCTGCTCGATTTGCATGCTCGTCAGGTGATGCAGGCGGCAATCAAAGGCAATCAGTGGCCATCATTGGCAATCATTGGCAATCATTGGCACTCGCCTGCTCGATGCGCTTGTCGGCCGCCGCGAGAAGCTTCTTCATGCGATTCATCTTCTCCTTGGTCGCCGCGGCCTCTGCTGCCGCCGCGTCGGCCACGGCGCCCGCCACGGCGCCCGCAGCGCCGCCCGCAGCGCCGCCCGTCACGGTGCCCGCCACGGCGCCCGTCGCGGACGGCGGCGGCTCAGCGCCTAGAAGCTTCGGCGGCGGTAGAGCGGCGCCCGCGCCCATCGCTCCAGCAGCCGCGCTGGCCGGCGCCGTTGCGGGCGCGGCAGCGGAGGAGCTGATCAGACCCCACAGCGTCTCCGTGCTGATGAGGCCTGATGAGCCGCCGGCGAGATGAGCGAGATGGCCGGCGCGCGCGCGTGTCACCTCTTCGGGGGAAAGCTCGAGAGCTCCAGCGAGCAACGGGAACACCTGATGAGGGGCGCCATCGGAGGGGCTGATGAGGGGCGCCATCGTAGGGATTGATGAGGGGCGCCATCCGAAGCGCAATCAGTGGCCATCCGTGCACCTCCTCCTTGAGAAGCAATCAACACGCAATCAGGACGCAATCAGTGGCCATCCGTGTACCTCCTCGAAAGCTCCGGGGCCGAGCTCAAAGTACTTGACGAGCGTGTTGCGCAGATACGCGAGATCGTCCAGACGTCCACGTGCGGCGAGCTGCCGCTGCGCATCCTCCATCTTCTCAATGAGCTCAGCCTGATGAGGGAGACAATCAGTCGCAATGAGGGAGACAATCAGTCGCAATGTGAGGCCATCTGTGGTCATTAGAGGGGGCTGCGCAAGGCCGGGCTCCTCGAGAGCTGATGAGAGCTAATGAGAGCTAATGAGAGGGGCCATCAACGAGAAGGGCTCCTCGAGAGCTGATGAGAGGGGCCATCACGCACCTCGCGCAGTCCCCACGCCTTCCGTGCCTCCGTCGCGCCCTTGACGCGTGCCTCGAGCGACTGCGCTCGATTCTTCCACTTCTCAACCTCGGCGGAGTGGATGGCCTGTTCACGAGCCTTGACAAGCAGGGTCGTCGGTAAGCCCGCCGGTCCACCCTCGGGAAGAGGGGCGTCCCCGCCCCCACCGCCGCCCCCGCTGCCGCTGCCGCCGCCCCCGCCACCGCTGCTGCTGCTGCTGAGGGCCGCAGCGACGCCCACAACGACGCCCGCCGCATTTGTGTCGGTGGGCGGGGGGGGCGGGGGGGGCGGCCGGTAGCTCCCCCCCCGGGCGCTCCGCTTCCATTGATCAAGCTCGAGTTGCAGCGCGCCTGATGAGGGAGGTAATCAGAATGATGAGGGAGGTAATCAGAATGCACTCGGAGCCATCAGAGAGGCATCGTGCGCGGCAGCGTACTGAGCTCCTTTTGGGTGCGCCCGAGCAATCAGTCGCAATCAGTCGCAATCAGCATGCAGCGTACTGAGCTCCTTTTGGGTGCGCCCGAGCAATCAGTCGCAATCAGTCGCAATCAGTCGCAATCAGCATGCAGCGTACTGAGCTCCTTTTGGGTGCGCCCGAGCTCCGCGTCCTTGTGAACGAGCATCGTGCGACACTTGTGACGAACCGCGAGGAGCTCCTTTGAGCTCGCGAGCAGCTCCTTAGATCTCGCGGCGAGCTCAGCCGCATGCTCCACGTGCGCCGCCTGGAGGGCCTTGCGGGCTTCTCTCAAGGCCGCGGCGTCCGCGCTCGCCACCTTACCGGCCGTACTAGCCGCCTCAGCGACCAGGGCCGCGCCGGTCGCGCCGTGGTGAGCACCTGTCGCCTCCGCGCTCACCCCTTCTGACTCCGCCGTCACAGCCGTCTCGGCTGCGCGTTGGGATTCGGCCGAAGCCGTCGCACCTTCCTCACCCCCGCTGCCATCCGATGACGTGGCAGTCGAGAGGGTGGCCGTCGCAGCCGCGTGCGCCGCCCAAATGCTCTGCTCCGCCATCGCGAGCTCGGCAGATTGCAGCTCGAGGGCGAGGATGTACTCAATCGTGAGCGCTTGCAGGCGGTGGGCCGCCTCCTGATCGACCGCATTAGGCAATGCGAGGTCCTTCGCCGCCTCTGCTTCGGCCAGCGCCAGTCGACGACGTAGCTCACCCACTTGCGAGAGCCCTGATGAGGGAGGCAATCATGAGTCGTCATCAGAGAGGCAATCATCGCTCATCAAGAGGCCCATGGAGCCCGGTCCGATGAGGGAGGCAATCAGAGGTCAACATCAGAGAGGCAATCATCGCTCATCAAGAGGCCCCTCAAGTCGAGCGCACACCCGTGCGCAGCCTCTCATCTTTCAATTGGAGGCGCGCGCCGATCTTGGCCAGCTCGAGCGAGTGCTGCCGGATCGAGGCGCGCGCCTGCGCCGCCTCGCGCGCCTGTGCCGCCTCTCGTTCATCGAGATTCGCCTGCCGCTGCTGCAGCGCGGTACGCTCTTCATCCAGCGCCGTGTTGAGCGCCTCGGCGCCCGCGGCGCGCAGCATGGAGGGCGTGAGGGGAGAGAAGGGGGTGGGTCCTCCGCTGTGAACGTTCACACCGGGGGTGGGTCCTCCGCTGCTGATGCCGCCTGGCGTGGATGGGTCCCTCTGTGTCGCTGCACGCAGCTGCGCGTTCGCTTGCTCAGCCGCCGCCGCCGCCGCCGTCGCCGCCGCCGCCGCCGCTTGCGCATCGACGGCCCTCTGCTCTGAAGCCTCGAGGGCATGTTGGAGCTCGACGAGGTAGTCGGGACGTTGAAAAGTCCGCAGCTCCTCCTCGGCCTTCGCACGCGCCGCCTCGGCTTTGTCGGCGCGTACCTGTGGGGAAGAGGGTGAGGGGCGCCGTGATGAGCACGTGCATGCAGCCTCCTCGGCCTTCGCACAGGCCGTCTCGGCATTGTCGGCATTGCACCTGGTGCATCTTGACCTCGATGCGCGTGGCGTGCTCGGCGGCCTCCGCGACCGATGCCCGCTTCTCCGCGCGTGTAACCACCTCCTGTGAACGACGAGTCCCCTCTTCCAGAGCCGTCGCCTGATGAGGGGCGCAATCAGAGGTCATCAGAGGCCATCCGAGGCAATCATGGTGCCTCATCGGAGGTCATCAGAGGCCATCCGAGGCAATCATGGTGCCCTCGTCCAGAGCCGCAGCATACCGCTTGCTGGGCTTCGAGGCGGGCTGCGGCTTGGTCCGCGATGGCAGCCTTGGTCCGCTTGTCATTCTCGGCAAGCCGCGCCTCCATCTCTGCCACCCTCACCCCCGCCTCCTCCGCCGCCCGCGCCGCCGCCTCCCGCGCCGCCGCCACTTTGGCCTCGAGTGACGTCGCCTTCCCCGACACCTTCTCCACCTCAGCCTCCGCCGCCCGCCGCTCTGCACTCACACGTTCCTCCGCCTTCTTTTTGGTCTCAAGCTCGGCAGAGAGGGCCGTTACTTTCCCTTCCGAGGTGGCGAGCTTCTCCATCAGCTGCTTCGCCTCGGCCTGCACCGCCTTCTGCTTCTCTTTGGCCTCGGCGAGCTTCTCCTTCTCCTTCGCAGACTTGGCACTCACCTGATGAGGGATGCAATCAGCATGCACTCAGAGGCCATCCGCATGATGACCTCATGCTTCTCCTTCACAGGCTTAGTTCACAGGCTTCGCGCCCACCTTTTCATTCTCCAGCGACAGCACCGCGATCGCCTGGCGCAGCTCCGCCGCCGCCGCCGACTCGGTCGCTAGCTTTGCCTCCGCCGTCGCCAGCTTCGACTCAGCTGCCGCCTGCGCCGCCGCTGCCGCCTCGGCCTTCGCCAGCGCCGCAGCAATCGAGGCAGCGCTCGCCTCCCCAGCCGCCGTGGACGAACCCTGCGCCTCGATCTCCCCGAGCCGAGATTTGAGCGAGCTCAGCTCCCGCCGCGCCGTCCCGAGCGCCGCCTCCACCTCGGCCTTCGCCAGCTTAGAGCTGACCACCTCTTGATTCAGCGAGGCGATGGTCACCTGATGAGGGGCGCACTCAGTGATGAGTGGCGCACTCAAAGGCATTCCGAGGCACTCCGAGGCAATCAGAGGCACTCAAGAATGCAAGCACAGAGGACACTCTCAGGACACACGCAGAGAATGCCAATCAGAGGTCATCATCATCACCTCATGCTCGCTCGCGTCGACCGGCGGCGGCGGCAGCTGCCCATTCTCGATACGAGCGGACGCCGTGCCGAGCAGCTCCGCCTCGAGCTTCGCCTTCGCCTGTGGGCAGTCCAAAGGGCGGTCAGAGGCAATCAGAGGTAATCAGAGGTAATCAGAGGCAATCCGAGGCAATCCGAGGCAATCCGAGGCAATCCGAGGCAATCCGAGGCAATCCGAGGCAATCCGAGGCAATCCGAGGCAATCAGGGGTAGTCCAAAGGGCGGTCGGAGGCGCTCGGCACGGCGTCCAACTTAGGTCGGCCGGAGACGCTCAGAGGCAGCTCAGAGCCAATCAGGGCCCATCAGAGGCCATCAGAGGCATGCAATCACCTCCTTGAGCTTCTTGAGCTCGTCGCAATCAGGGCCCATCAGAGGCCATCAGAGGCCATCAGAGGCATGCAATCACCTCCTTGAGCTTCTCGAGCTCGTCGCGAAGCTCCTTCCCCTCCGCCCTCGCTACCTTGACGGTCTCCCGCGCGTTCGCGAGCTTCTCCTTATCCTTAGCAGCCTTCGCGCTCAACTTCTCGTTCTCCTGCGACAGCACCGCGATCGCCTGGCGCAGCTCCGCCGCCGCCGCCGCCTCCGTCGCCGCCGTCGCCGTTGCCGCCGCCGCCGCCGCCTCGGCCCTCTCCGCCTTATCCTGAGCGTCAGAGGCTGCCTGGAGCGAGGCGGCCGACCGTTCCGCCGCCGCCAACGCGACCTCTTCCGCCGCCGCACGTGCCCTGATGAGGGAGGCCATCAGCATGCACTCAGAGACGCAATCAGATGCACTCAGAGACGCAATCGGACGCAACTAGTCGCCATCAGACGCCATCAGACGGCATCAGACGCCATCAGTCGCACCTGTTTGCCTCATCGGACTGCATGGAGCTGTTCCCAGAAACTACCGCCGAGCGCACGGACGCATCCGCGGCCGCGACTGTCTTAGCCACCGCCGCCTCCGCGGCCGCCGCCCGGGAGGACGCTTCATTGGCCTTCGCCTCTGCTGCGGCAAGCTGCAGCTGAAGCTGCTGCAGCTGCATCTTGGCCTCCGCTTCCGCCTCCGCCTTGATCTCCACCCCCGGCTTCGCACCTTTGTCAGACGCGTCGGTCGCAGCCTTGAGGCGCGTCTCCAAGTCGGCGATCCTCTCGCGTGCCTTCGCCTGATGAGGGAGGCCATCAGCATGCAGTCAGAGACGCAATCAGATGCACTCAGAGACGCAATCAGACGAAACTAGTCGCCATCAGACGCCATCAGACCCCATCAGAGCCAATCCGTCGCACTCAGATGCATGCAAGCACCTTGAGTCGTGCCACCGTCTCCTCCGACTGGGCGCGCTGCTCCTCCGCTTGATGGCGTAATTGCTCTTGTAACTGCTCGAGCTGCTGCTCTGCCTGCTGCCGCTGCTGCAGCAGCTGCTCCTCTGCCTGTCTGGCTTGGCGCTGCAGCTGCTCGTTCCGGTACGACTCGTCATTCTGCTGCTGCTGCTGCTGCTGCTGCACCACCAGCTGCTGCTGCTGCGCGGCGGCAAGCTGGCCCTTCGCCTCGGCCGCCGCCTTGGCCAACTCCTGAACTTCCGCCTGCGCGGCTGCCTTGGCTGCCGCCACAGCGGTCGCCGTCGCCGCCGCGGCCGCCGCTTCGGCCGCCTCCTTCGCTGCCAGCGCGCTCTGCAACTTAGCATGCATCGAGGCCTGCAGCAGCTCGCGTTCACGCGAGGCCTCATCCTTGACCGCCTGGAGCTCGGCCGCGGCGCTCGCCTGCAGTGATCGGATCGCCTCTTCATGCCTCTGCTGCCTCTGCTGCTGCTGCTGCTGCTGCAGCGCCTCGAGCTGACGCTGCTTCTCGTCACCTGTGAGGAGGGGCGGAGGGGGGTGGACGCCGTGGTGAGCACTTGCATGCAGCGCCTCCTTGGCTCGAGCTGACGTTTGAGATTCAATTGAGATTGTTTGAGATTCGTTTGGGATTCGTTTGGGATTCGTCACCTTGGGCCGCGACCGCCGCCCCCGCCGACTGCACCGCCGCCGCCGCCTCGGCCGCCGCCCGGCCCACCTCCGCTCGCGCCGTCTCGAGCTCCATCGTCCGTTGACGAAGCTGGCCGCGCAAGCTCTCGAGCTCGGCGCCCACCATGGCGCTGTGCGCCTCGGCGGCGGCGGCGCGCTCGGTGGCCGCCATGGCCGCCATGGCCTTCGCCTTCGCTTCGGCCGTGGCGGCGGCCGCTAGCTCCGCGGCCGCCTTAGCCTTGGCCTCGGCCTCCGCCTTCGCCATCTCGTCTGCAGCCGCCTTCGCCCTCGCCTCGGCCACTGAGCCGGCCGCCGTCGCTGCCGACGACTCCGTTGCCGCCGCCGCGGCTGCCATGGCCGCCGCCTCCGCCTTGGCCGCCGCCACGGCCTCCCGCGCGCGCGCCGCCTCCGCCTTGGCCGCCGCCTCCGCCTCCCGCGCCTGTCGGCCCTCCTCGGACGAGCGCGCCGCGGCCTGCTCGAGCTCACTCGCCTTGCCCTTCTCGCGCGCGACCGCCGCCCGAGCCTTCTCTTGTAACTCCTTGATGCGCTCCGCAGCGAGCGTGGCCTCTTGACGCGCTGTGGTCGCGGCCTGCTCGGCGGCGGCGAGCTGTCGCTGCTGCTGCTGCACAGCCTCCTGCGCGGCCTGCAGCTGCCTCGCCGCCTCCTCGCGCTCGGCGTGCACGCGCTGCGTCAGCCCGTGTACCTCCGACTCGAGAGCCGTGATCCGCTCGCGCGCGCTGGCGAGCTCGGTGGGTGCTGCGGCCGCCGCGCCGGAGAGGGAGGGGAGCTCGTCGACGAGCGCCGCGAGCTCGTGCGCTGGCAGCGCGGCCTCCACGGCACGGCCGGAGCGCTCGAGGAGAGCGGCGGCCGCCCGCTGCAGCGCGGCCGCACCCTGAGCCTCCCCTTTGAGCCGCTTCGTCATCTCCTTCTCGCGCTTGGCGACGACGAGCAACTCATCGCGCGAGAGCGAGTCGAGCGTGAGCTTGCCATCCTTGGCTGGTGTCGACACGCTGCCGCCTCCCTCAATCTTGTCCATGGCCTGCGTCACCTTGGAGAGCATGCCGGCATCCATGGACTCCCTGGCCGCCTTCTTCGCCTCCTCCATCTTCGCTTGCGCCGCGACCTTCGCCTCCTCCATCTTCGCTTGCGCGGCTGCCTTGGCCTTGTCGAAGAAATCCATGACGGCACGGTCTCGCACCCGTGGTCACGCACAGCTGAGTTAGCTGCCGAGAAGGCCTTCCGACGAGAACCAGCGGACGCGGCTACCGGTGTGAACGCAACAAGGGGGTGTCGGCGAAGGAGAGTGGTCCACACTCGTTCGCGAGCGCCTGTGCGAGGCCACGGAGCCGCGGCCGCGCAAAGTCGAATGTGGGCCGGCCGATGACCTCGAGGGAGTCGCCGGCCGCACCTAGAGCCGTTCCAGAAGCGCGTCGGCGTCGCGATCTGGCCGAGATCTACGCAAAAGCACATCCGATTGGCGATGGTGGCGATCTGCTGCTCTGGAACGAGCAGGCGAAGCGGCATTGTCGATGGGTCAAGTGGCGGGCTCACAGGACGTTCGTTGTGCCGCCCGCGCCGAGAGAGTGTTTAATTTTTTTAATAAAATCGTGAACGTTAATGGGTAGGGCGAGCGTGGCCGCGCGCGCGCTCAGGGGACGAACCCTCGTCCCCCTTGATTAATGTCTCTTTCGGATAACATGGCCGCGTCGCACCCTGCTCCTGGCGCTCAAAACATCGACATGACGATCGCAACCCCTGGGAAGGACGCCTCCGAC
>Ga0210240_101610_pt1 | contig 16347 bp, 6 predicted proteins | sample ChrtobMetP5a_4mM_FD_155463 | JGI IMG/M metagenome (GOLD analysis project Ga0210240, IMG submission 155463) | Chrysochromulina tobin associated microbial communities from unialgal haptophyte culture, Seattle, Washington, United States - P5a_4mM | ecosystem: Host-associated > Algae > Haptophytes >...
ATCCTGACATGTATCCAGTGTGACACCAAGGAAGCGCCCAAGATACATGTATCTTGATGTATCTGATGTGTATCCCAAAATGTATCTTGGACTCGTTTGGGATACGTGTGAAATACATGCAAAATGTCAAGATACATGTATTCTCTTGGAATGTAACAGAGCATGTAAGATACATTTGAGATACATCAGGATACATTCGGGATACATGTATCCTTCAGAATACATGCAGGATACATGCAGGATACATCAGGATACGTATTGTATAGGAAACCCCCCCAATTTGTATAGGAACCCCCCCCGCACCCACAGGGGGTGACAGGGTGACAAAACCCCAATCTACCCACCCTGCCATCCCCCCATCCGCCCCACCTGATTGCCCATCGCATCACAATCCCGCCCACAGTAGTACAGCTATATAGGGCAGCGAGCACCACCACAGAGACCCATGCAGAGAGAGAGACCACACTGTGTGCTGGAGGAGAGAACGACCTCAGGACCTCACTAGCGAAATTGAGTAGCCCGAGCGAGCGAGTACTCAGTACTTGTGTTGACCGAGGGGAGCGGAGCCGTCCCGTTTGAGACGGTGCGGTGGAGACTGGAGTGAGCAGCGTCGGGGGGACCGCGAAGAAACTGAACTGAACTGGGAACTAAACAGTGTGTAGTCTGTAGAAAGTCTAGACGGACATCCAATCCGACGTTAGCGTGGGAGATACTATCTATATAATAAAACAGTAACAGACTGGAGACTGACGCGGACCGCACACAGCCACACACATACGCTTCACGACGTGAAAGGACCGTACACTTGTATCTAATGAGCATGCTAATGAGAGCGGGAGCGTGTCAGGAAAGGAGACAGGATGCCGAAATCGTGCCCCCCCCCCCGCCGCTGGCGGCCCCCCGGCCGCGCGCACGGCTGTATACGCACCTAGCGCTCGCCCAAACGCACATCCACCCTGTGTATACACACCCTGGTGCGTATACGAACCAAGTTGCGTATACGCACCCAGCGCTCGCGTGTACGCACCCACATGCGTATACGCACCCGACGCTGCAAATATGATGTAGTCAGTAGAGACGCACCATCGACCTGCTTGTCGAGCCTAAACGCCGTGCGAGAGACAGTGTCATTGAATGTCTTCCCACCGTAGAGCTCTAGACTGCAACCGCATAGTGGGCGCCCTCGACAAGCTCCAACACCTCCTCCTCCTAGTCTTTGGTGGCGCGCTTATGGCGCGCTCCTTGTCAACCTTGGCGCACCTTTGGTGGCGCGCAGAGCTGGCAGCCATGACAGCAGCGGCCCGGGCGTCGGCAAAGCGAGCGCGTCGATCGTTATCAACGTTGCCTCAATGTCGACCGGTGACGACTCCGCCGTCTTTAGCACACTCCTGCTGTTGTTGGAGGTGCTGCTGCCGAAGGTGCGCTGCGGCGACGACGGGCCGAGCAGCTCGCCGTGCGGAATGGCGTCGCCGCGGCGCAGCAGGAAATGCGTCTCCATGACACCCTTGCCCTTGATTTCGACGGCGCCGCGCGGCTGCAGGTAGAAGGGGAGGGGGGGCGGCAGCGGCGCGCCAGACGCAGCGGCGGCGGCGGCGGCGGCCTCGTCAGCCGCCTCGGCGGCCACAAACGCGGCCGCGAACTTGTCCGAGACGTGGATACGCCCCGGCAGCGAGTTGGACTCCATGCGTGCCGTCGTGTTGATCGTGTCGCCGAAGATGGAGTAGTGCGGCAGCGTGCGCCCCACGACGCCACCGACGGCGGGCCCGCAGTGGAGGCCGACGCGGATGAGCATGTTGCCCGAGTTGGGTAGCTCGTGGCGCCCGGCGCACTCGACCATTTCGAGCGCGCAGTGCGCTATCTGCAGCGCCTGCGCGCGCGGGTCGCGCTCGCCCGAGATGCCGGCCACGCCGACGAAGGCGTCGCCCACTGTCTCGAGCTTCGTCACGCCGTGCCGCTGCGCGATCTCGTCAAAGTCCGTGAAGAGGTCGTTGAGCATGGCCATCGTCTCGCGGGGTGTGATGGTGCCGACGAGGTCCGTGAAGCGGACAATGTCCGTGAAGAGGAGTGTCAGTGCTCAAAGTGCTCCGCAATGTGCTCATCGCCGGCGCGCAGCATCGAGACGATGCGCCGCGGCAGCATCGAGTACAGGAGGTTCTCGTTCAGTCGCTGCTGCAGCGCGATGAAGACGATGAGCAAGGTAAGGAGCGTCGCGAGGATGACGACGCCCGCGACGGCGCCGTCCTGCAGCACGGGAGACAACGAACCCGTGCGCGGCTCGATGGTGATCACCCAGGCGGACGAGTAGGCGCGCACAACACTCGAAACGGCCCCGGCGTCGTACGCGCTCGTCGGCAGCGAGCCGTCACTCGACGCGACGACGAGCGAAGGCGATGCGTCCGTGCCGTCGGAGGTCTCGTCGGAGCGCGCGATGGACCACTTGTACTCGGCGCCCAGACGCTCGATGCCGGCGAGCTCGAGCAACTGGCTCCACACGACGATGATGGTGAAGAAGCCCCAGAAGCGGCGCCCGTCGCCCGTGGCATTGGTGTCGCAAAGGGACGCGCCCGCCGCGGCGCTCCGCACGGCGTCGCAGCCCGTGACGGCCGTGAACGGTCCCAGCGGCGGGCCACCCGGCGCGGGCGCCCAGCGGTAGCCGAGCGACCACGGGTCCGCAGCGGCCGTCGTCGAAGCGAAGAGAGGGATGCGCGAGAGCAGGGCGCTCTGGCCATACTTGCAGGAGGCGGTGCACGTCGTGAGGGGCGACAGGATGTTCTTGGGCCCCTCGATATGCAGCTGCCGCGTCGTCAACGCGAGGATGGCCGCCTGGCGCCGGTTCGCGATGATCGAGCTCGCATTGAACAAGTCGTGCCCGCCGCCGAGTAGGATGCCCGTCGCGTTGCGCCGCGCCGACACGAGGGGGTAGACGGCCGCGACGTGGCCGCACGGCGCAATCTGGACGTCGTCGATGGCCGGCGACGCCATGACGAGCGCCGGAGCCGCGCGCGTGAACCAGTTCTGCACTGATTCGTGCGTCGGCGGCGGCCCAGACTCGACGAAGGTCGCCACCGCGAGAGACGGGTTGAGTGCGCCGCGCAAATGCGCGCCGAAGGAGACCGCGACGGAGGAAACGAGCGCCTGTGCGCGCACCTGCTGCTCGCTCGCGTATGAGGATGCGAAGTAAGTAACGACGAAGAGGCCCCCGCCGGCGAGCACCGCGAAGAGGAACGCGGCGAGGCCCCAAAAGCGGCACGGGGCCGCGCGCAACTCGCGCCAGCCGCGCCACGCCGACACGCGCGCAATGCGGGCGCGTGCAGTGGGCTTCGCCGCGCCGGTGGCACGCGTCATGCGCGTGGAGGGTGGAGAATCCCGTTCATTTGAGAATCTTTCCGCAGATTACCCTTTCGTTTGCACCTGGATTTCTCATCAGCGGAATCTGCGGAAGCTGACTTCTTAAGGCCCAACGTGCCAACATTTGACGAAACTTGGTCATGTCTAGCAGCAGTGTTATTTGCAGGATTCCTTCCGCTAATGCACGCCGTACAGCCGAATGCCGAGATGAATCGAGTGAGTTGACGAAGCAAGAAGGCGGTACAGTTGTGCAACTTTCCGCGCTGAGCGCTACTACCCACAGCCCCCCCAACGCCGACTCCTGGCACCTCGACGGAACACGACACAATTCCCCCGGCCACAACGCGGGCCAAGAACGTAAAAGTAGGCGTAACGCGACGCGAACCACATGCCCCGTCGCCCGTGCCCCGTCCGCGAGATCCGAGAAGACGCTCGGAGGCCCTTAGCTTATAGCTCATCCGTCCGGGCGGCTCGGTATACTCGGCAAAAGCACTGTCTCGCCGCGGCGTGCCTCGCGTATTCAACCGTCGTCTAGCTCACGGCGCGCTTCCCACTTAGCTTCCCACGGTCTCTTCTGCGTCTTCGCTTCTGACTCGCTCTACCCTGCAAAAGGACTACAAAATCTGCCGATGTAGACACTAGAGCAGCGGCAAATGTCTATGTGCCGAGCCGTCTTGCCGCCACTGCTGTAGCTGCTGCTCGAGCAGCGGGTGTAGGGTGGGGGGCTCCAGTGCCGCGCCGCGCACGGCGACCCCCTCAAAGCGGAGCCTCGTTGGCATCGGGCCACAGCGTGGGCCGCCGCTCGGGGTGGCGTAGACCCGAGATTCGCTCGAGACGTCGAGCAAGACGCCTCGGTCCATTTGCGTACCGGTACGAGTCGCGCGAGCACCGTCGACTGGCGAGGCGTCCGGCGTGGAGCCTCCCAAGGCGGCTCGGCGCTGCGGACGCAACTTGCTGCCAGTGAGTGCTGCGGGCCCTCTAGGTTGCCACCAGCCTGGGGAGGTAGGCGACCTGCCGGCCTCTCCAAGCGTGCGACAGACTAGCCGCGGGGCGGACGGTGAGCTCGGTCCCTCGCACCACTGGCCCGGCTCACAGCTGACATTCCCGCCGGATCCCTCGCACCACTGGCCCGGCGGCTTTCCCATGAAGCTCTCGCCTCCGGTAAGGTTATCCAATGCCTCGCGCGAATCCGGGCGCGGCTGCGGGGGCGGCAGCGGCTGGGGCTGGGGTAGTAGTGACGAGGTAGTGGGAGGGCTCGCGAGCACAGGCCGCGGCGGCTGCAGCTGCTGCGGCTGCGGCGCCTGCAGCTGCAGCTGCGGCGGCTGCGGCGGCTGCGGTGGCTGCGGCGGCGGCTGAGGCGGTCTTGAACGCGGCGAAAGCTGCAGCTGCTGCAGCAGGCTCGCCCACTCAGGCGAAGGTAGCGGCTGCGGCTGCGGCTGCTGCTGCGGCGGCGGCTGCGGCGGCTGCTGCGGCTGCGGTGGCTGCGGCGGCGGCTGAGGCGGTCTTGAACGCGGCGAAAGCTGCAGCTGCTGCAGCAGGCTCGCCCACTCAGGCGAAGGTAGCGGCTGCGGCTGCGGCTGCGGCTGCGGCTGCTGCTGCTGCTGCTGCTGCTGCTGCTGCTGCTGGTACAAAGCTGCTGCTCGACTCCACAAAGCTGCTGGTTTCCTCATCCTCCAGGATCTCTCGAGATCCTGCCACACCATGATGAGCTGCAGTACCCACGGCGCCTGCTTCGGGTCATCATGGCACTCGCAGCAGCAGCAGTCCGTGGCAAAGTTGACGGGACCGCCGCAGCACATGTCCTCGTCCGCGTGCTCCAGCTGCAGCCCGCTGTACACGGCGCGCAGCGCGAGGACACGGCACGCGATTGCAAATGACATCATCACCTGTATCAGGCAGAACCCGATGCCGCAGTACGCGGACAGCCTGTCGGTGCGATTGCGTTCGATCGACAATTCGAGTTGGTCCTCGTCCGCCAAGGCTTTCTTATCTGAGTCGAGCGCCTCCACTATCTGCAGGTATCCTATGTACTGGAACAGCACGACCATCACGGGCGCAAAGATAGCCCGGTGCAGGTAGTCCATGCGGCGCAGCCAAACTTCACGCGCGAGAGCGAGATCATGGACGAGCATCACCACGCCGAGCGCCACTGCATACTCGAACGGGATGATGAGCCCGATGGCCACCTGCCCGCAGGACACCAGCGCGGAATGCAGCGTCGCAAAAATGACCTTGCGCTCCTCGATAGTAATCGGCACGACGACGACCGATCCGTCGCCCTTGCCCTTACAGATGACGATCGTCAGAATTTGCCACCAGTTGTGAAGCCTCTGCTGCCACATCGCGAGCTGCGCTCTCCAGCGCCCACTTGTCGATTCGCCTTCCAAAGTGGGCGTGGGCTCAATGCGCTCCCAGTACCGCTGCGTGAAGGGGCGAGCCATGTGCTCGAAGGCGAGATCATCGCGGCGCGAAAACCTCAAGGACGGCGGAATGGCCGAGGAGGGCCTGCAACGGGTGGGAGGCAAATTGGCTGGGCTGCCCAAGACGCTCGGCACCCACGATGTCGCCATCGGTGTATGTAGCGGGGTGTGGCATAGCGGAGAGCACACCTCTCGCGCTTTTGAGTGTCCTCTGTGAAGGAGCGTCCGAGTCCCACTCTATTACGCCAGTGTGTATGTTAATTAAGAAACGGTCCGTGTAATTTCGTAAAACAAAATGATGTGAGAGTGCGGCGCCGCCACCTGGCAGCAGCGCGTCTCGCTGCTCTCGTCCCCTCGGCGGATGGGCAGAAAACACCGCTCCAAGGACCGGAGGCCGAAGAGCTCGTCGCCTCGGAGCACGGACGTGCTCAAGAAGCTCGCGTCCGCCATCGCGAAGGGCGATCGCTCAAAGGCGCGGGAGCTCATTGTGGCATGCGGTGGCAGCTCCACAGGCTTGAACGCAGCACTCTGTGCGCCTCTAGAGGAGCGGCCCCACAGGGGCATAGCCGCTGGCGAGACGGTGCTGCATGTGGCGGCACGCGCCGGCGACGCGATGCTGGTCGAGCTGTTGGTTGCAGCCGGCGCTGATGTGAACCTCAAGGACTTGCAGGAGCGCACGGCCATGCACGTTGCCGGCGGCGCTGTTGCGAGAGCGCTCCTCGAGTCAGCCGAGCGGCACGGGCAGCGGGTGGATCTGGACGTCACAGATGCGACAGGCTGCTCTGTCAACGATGCCGTCTTTCTCGCGCTTCGCGATGACGACGACGTGGCCGACGAGGGCAAGGACGCCTCTGAATGGCGCCAACGTGTCGAGGCGGCGCACTCTGGCGATTACGAGGGCCTGGGGCGGAAGCATCGGCCGCGCAGCTCAGAAGAGGCGTGGCAGTCGCGGCTGCGCGAGGAGAGCTACTTCGAGGAGGCGGAGCTGCCCGGGAGTTCTAGCGGCGCCCTCGGCGGTTGGGGAGATTCTCAGGGAGATTCTCAGGGAGGCGACGAGGCCGGTGGGAGGGACGCCGAAGGCGGCGATTGGTTTAGCGAGATTGCCGCGGCGATGGCCGCGCGCCAGGCGAAGCGCGCACGCGAGGCACGCGAGAAGGCGGAGGCGACAGCGGCCGAGCGTCGGTCTGAGCGCGATCGCGGGCAGCGCGATGCACACGCAGCCTCAGCCGAGCGTCAGAAGCAAGCCGAGGCAGCGTTCGAGCGCTTCGAAGAGGCGCGCAGGCGCGCGGACGCACTCGCGCAAGACGAGGCGCGCGCGGAGGCCCGGGCGCGCTATTTGGCCGCGTGGGTGGCCCTCGCGCCCCGCGCAGACGGCGCCGGCGCCCTGAGCGCCTCAGAGGTGCCGTGGCCCTCGAGGGTCACGCCGAGTGCAGGTAGGCCGCTCGCTCTCGACGAGGTGGCGCTTCATGTGCTCTCGCCGGAGATGGACGCGGCGGCGAGGCGGCGTGCGCTCACGACGGAGCTCCGGCGCTGGCATCCAGACAAGTTCGTGTCACGCTGGGGCGCACGGCTCCTCCACGCGGAGCGCGACGACGTGCTCGTCCACGTCAAGCAAGTATCGCAGTGCTTGACGGAACTGCTCAGCAAGTGATACTGTTGGTATGTTCGTGCTCACTTCAAACTTGACACACGCACACTCTCGACCTGCTGACTTTGGGATCACAGCCCTTTGCATTCACCGTATGAACAATGGTCATGACAGCTCTCCGCGTAGTACGGGAGCATATTGAGCGCATCGCAAGCAGCATGGCACTTTGCCTCCGTGCCCTGGATGCATGACGTCTGCACGCATCCGCCCATGTAGTGGACCATGCACGGGTGAGGTTTCGTGAGCTTATGCGAACCGGCTACCGTGCCGTTCGACCAAACGGCGTCCCAGGAGGTGCCGTCCCTCAAGTTATTGCAATCTTCCATCGGCAAGTCAGACCCACCACACGTCTGTGAGAGCTTGCCGTGCGGCTGGTATTCGAAATAGTTGACAATGTAGCAAGGGAATCCAGGGCATTCCCAGTCGGCCCAGTCGTCGGTCAGGTGAGCAACAGCCGCACTAACGCCGGCGATGAGGGCAAAGAGGGCGGCTGCACGTTGCATCCCCCTGGAAGCCTGGATTGTCGGAGGATCGGAGGTGTTGTCGAAAAGTCGGGGTGTGAAGCAGTGTGAAGTCGCCATTTCATACCCGGAGCTTGACGGTGAGACCTACCATAATTGGTTCCTTTCCGGACGTCTTTCGCGTGTGGACGTCGGAGAGTTCACAGCGACGCTCGCACGCGTTCTTGAGGTGTTCGTGTTGTGGCTGTCGCTGACTGAAGTAGAGCCGTGTGAAATGGTGAAGATATCGCTCGTGTCTTCCAGTGACGGCCATACCTCCTATCTGAACGACGCCGGCCAGTCTGTAGGCGTGCACGAATCTACATCCAGGACTCCTGCTTTGCCCAGCTCTACGCTCAGTCGTCTTGCCTCGCTCGAGGAAGCGTGCGTAAGTCCACCCTCGGCTGAGACGTGGTGGCAATTCGCACGCCATCGGAGCCGTCGCTTGTCCAAACTAACGATTGGCGTATTAGGCAGCAGCACAACGGCCGGCTGTGGAGCGCTCTCGCCCTCGATGCGCTGTTCGATGCCTCTCTCCTGGGGCCGGCACGCCCACGATGCACTCGCTGCTGCAATGCGACCACGAGGCATAGCAATCCAGACCAATATTTACCAGAAGAACGCAGTCGAAGCCTCATTCTTCTTCGATTGCATGAACCAGCTCCTCCCGAAGCACCCTGATGTGGTGATTCTCGAAGTTCTTCAGAACAGGTATTCAATGGATTTGTTCTCATCCTTGAATATGACGACCACAGCTGTCCGCGAAGTGCAACCAACTGCTGCCATCATGTTTGTGGTCTGGCTGAAGCCCCAAGTTGTAGAAGAACAGCCAGCTATGTTGAAGGAATTGAGAGGACTTGCGAGGGCCCTTGGCATCGACTTGATAGATGCACCTTCGGCGATGGCATCTCTTGGCTTTCACGTCAGAGATGTATACGCGAAGACGCCCTCCGGGAGGACTGATCATCACCCCAACGGCATGGGGCACGAGCTTATTGGTGCACTGGCAGCGCAATGCATCACGCGACGTCTTGAGAGGCAGGGGTTTATACGTGATACGGAAGAGCCCAGCGAGGATGTACCTTCGAATCAGGAGGGAAGTGCCAGCAATAGGAGCTCCGGCAAGAGCCACTTTCCAGAGCTCTGCTTCAGCTCGGCAGACGAACTGCCCGTGCGCTCTCAGAGCGGCTTCGTCTTGCAGGATGATGGCAAGGCCAAGGGTGTCAAGAAGCTAGGCTACTCGTCCACGAGAGTCGGTGATCGGCTCACCATCGGACCAATCAATTTGCACGTGGAGAGCGAGGGTCGAGCCCATAGTCGAGCCGGCCTGCCTGCAGGCGTGCCTGTGACGGAACTGCCTGCAGGCGTGAAGGGCTCGTGCTACCAGCACGTGCGCGTGCGGCTGGGTTATCTCGTCTCGACCTCCCAAGGAATGGGCGAGCTCCACGTCAACTGCCGGGGCGGATGCGCGTGCAGGCCTTCGAAATCCAAACTCTTGCGCACCGTGCTGCCATTTCCGAGGCTGGACGGGGATGCACGTCGCCTACCGGAATGGGGTCTTGACTCTCGTGAGACGGTCACAATGACGGCGCACACTCTCTTTATTGCATCCCTCTTCAACTTCTCCAACCACACAAGTGCCACCGTGCTCGCCGGAGAGTCGGCTTGCTACCTCGAGCTGCTACATCGCACCAGCCACGATCGCTCCAGTCGCGTGCGCGTCGATTCCTTAGCCCTGCTCGTGCACGGAGACTCTCCTGTCGTGCCATGCTAGTGGTGTTGCCGTAATGCGTAAACGCGTCAGCTCTGTGAGCTGAAAAGCCACGAAATGAAGGAGCTGCGTGTGGTGAGTTGTAGCGATGTTTGACAGGTTCGAAGTTCAAGTTGGCGGCGTCACTGTAATTTTTACACAAATCACAGCGGCCGTTCTATTCAACTTCATTCGCATCTGCCGTGCCATTTGCATTTCACGCTGACCGTTCGAGATCTGGGACCATCGACGTCACACGGCGCGAATTCGACTCCGGGACATCACAAATTTGCTCCACGCATACTTGTGACTTGCGCATGGGCAATCAGAAAGGTAGCTGGTAGCTGGTAGGCGCTAGCCCATTACCCTACGGCGGCTGCCTCGCTGTTGCTGTCCCACTGTTGCGGTCCCGCCTGCTGCTGTCGAACGTCCTCCGGAAGGCCACAGAGAGTTGCCACGGCGTCTCGGTGATAGCGAGGGCGATGGCGAAGGCAGCCATCGGTGAGAGCGGCGTGGCCCAGTCGACTGTGAAGAGGTGGTCGTTGAGTTTCCCCATTTGGAATGTGGGCGCCGTGTCGGGCGTCGTGTCAACATCGGCCCCAGCGCCGCGCGCACCAGCGCCGCCGCCACCGCCGCCGCCGCTGCTGCTGCTCGTTGCGCCATCGCTCGAGCGTGCGGTGGCACTCTCCGTGGCGGCAGTTGGCGGCGCCACGTGCTCGACGAGCTGAACATTCTTGACCGACGGCTGCGCTGCTCGCCCTTCGTAAGCCAGAGTGAAGGTGTGCAGCTCGGCATTCCACAGGGGCGCTTTGTTCGTGAGCGGCAGGACGTGCGGCAGCTCGTGCCTGCGCCAGCGCTCAAGCAGCGGCCCGTCGGCCTCGCATGCGCCACGGTACACGGCGTAATCGATCTGCTCCATTCCGCTCGTCTCCTCGCTCAAGTCGTCGTCGCAACGCTCGTCGTTCTGGGCGCGTGGCGCCGCACGGCCGCCCGGAATGAGCGCCAGCAGCCGCGGTGGCCCCGAACCCGAGAGCAACCGCGGGAAGGCCGTGCCGTGCTCGAATGAGAGCGCCAGCAGCACGCGTCGAGCGTGCTGCTCTGCGCCGGCGCTATCCCGCCCTGCGACGGCGCTATCCCTCCGCGAGAGTCCGTGATCATAGAGGACCCAATCGACGCCTCCAACGTCGGTCGCTCGCAGCTTGCCGAGGTAGTGCGGCGAGTCGCGCGCCATTGCGTCCAGCTCGTTCTCGAGCGACAGCACGAAGTAGGTCGTCGTTGAGCGCCGGAGTTTGCGAGCAGCCATCAGGAAGAGCAAATAGCCCGGAAGCTCAAGCCAGAATTCTAAGAGGACGGCGCCTTGTCGGCGCACCCGTTTGATCAGCGCCTGCATTGTCGCAGCGTGCCACGGCGGCCGCCGGAGCGCCTGGCGCAGCCCATGGAATGGCCTCGCAAACGGCGAGCACGGCAGCAGAGGAGGCGGGAATGAGAATGTTGCCGTCGTCAGCCGCCTGTGCAACACGGCCGGCAACGGATCACCGCGCTGCTCGTTCCATAGTGACGCGTCTCGCGGGTCAAACACACGTCGGACCACCGATGCTGACTCCACGTACGAGCCCGCGGGCAAAGGAGCGGGTGGAATCGGCAATGAGCTGCTGCTGCCGCCGTTCAGCGCACTGGAGCTGCCGCCGCCCCATGCAAGCATGGGTGATTTCGGTTGCCACGCCGCCACCGGCACCGCTGCCCCGACGGCCCCCGCACCTGAGTCTTCTGAACTCTCTTTCAAGGAGTCGATCTCCACGACTGGCGTCGACGAGCAGCTTTCGCAGCTCCACATGCAATCGAGAACCAGAGAAGTGTGCTGTGCCAGAAGACCCAAACAATTCCGGAAAAGGAACGTAAGTTCCAATGGGCTGACGGTACTGTACCGGTAATAAGACACCGGGGGGAGCCGGTAGGGTTCGCTGGGGGTGGCCTCTTCTGAGTCGGCCGCGGGGAGCGGTCGGCTCCCCCGCGGGCCTGTGGCTGACTGGCTGTTGAGTCGGCCGCGGCTTCGGTCGTCGCGCTGACGTGTGCGGGATGTGTGTTGTTGGTGGGTTTGGATGGTTGTGAGGTTCGTCTGCGTGGTCCGTGTGCCTTTGTGCGACCGCGTGTCCCGTGTGTGTCCCGTGTGTTAGAAGTCACACAGACACACATTCACATTCACATACACACATTAACACCATGGCGGGTACCGCGCGGGGGCGGTTTAGAAGGGCGACATGCCCATGGTGAGCTTGAAGCTCATGGCGGGGGCGGCGAGGAGTATGGTAGTTGCGTCCGCGAGAACGACGGCTGCCGAGATAGCCGCGCGATGGTGCGCAAGGAAGGTGTGGGGGGAGGACCGCGAGAGGCCATACCGGGTGGAATCATGGGTGGTCGGCGCGCGTGCGTGCTTACCAAGTGCTCGCAGCGCGCGGTCGAAGGTGGGGGAGAGCGCACCCGTGGTCTCGGTAACCAGGAGGGTCACCGGGTGACCACGGCGCTGGGCGTCGGCGTAGTCGTGGCAAGGAGTCGTGGTCGCGTGTCTCGCGGATCCAGCCGGTGCCTGTGACGCGGCGCCAAGGGCCATCAGCCTTCGCGCCCCGCTCTGGTACGCCGAGGTTGGCGACGATGAGGGCTTCCTCGGTGTTACCCATGGCGAAGCGCCCGCCGTCCGCCGTGGAGGCGGCGCCGCCCTTGTCCGTCGAGCCGAGGCCGATGGCGGGGGAGACATGGAAGGGGGTGTAGCATTTAAGCTCGTAGCAGTGCGGCTTGACACCAAACCGGATGAAGTCCGGAACGTGGCTAGCGTTGATGTGGGCGTAGCGTTGCCTGGCGGTCTCCTTGCCAGCGGCGGTGCCATCGCCACGGTCGCCAAGGCGCAGCATGCCGGGTGGCTCGTTGGCGATGCTCAGTGAGGTGAAGGTGGTGAAGGTGGCGCGCAGCACGGCGGCGTGGCGGTGGGAATGGTTGGCTGCGTTGATGGCGGCGTCACCGAGGCGGTGGTGCTGGGTGACGTGGTGACCGGCCGCGGCGGCGGTGTCGAGGGTGGTGGCGAGCGCGCTGAGGTGGAGGCCGACACGACGCTGGGCCTGCGAGATGAAAAATTGGGAGGCGACGATGGAGCCTCGCACGCTCGTGTCGGGGAGGCGGCGGAGCCAGTCACCCGCGCCAGGCTGAGAGCAGCTGACGAGGCGGGCAGCCTCCCGGTCGCGGACGGTGGCAAGGGAGGCATTGGCGCGATCGAACGCGTCATGGGCGGCCTTGACCGTGAACCACAGATCGCTGTTGACGACAGCCGAGAGCGACCGCTGAGTGCAGCGGTACGGTGAGGTGCTCTCGGCGCCGCCGAACAGTTCGGCAGGCTCAGGTAAGACAAAGGCGGAGGAAATGCGCGGGTGGAAGGCGCCGTGGGTGGACCCGTCGACCCATACGCGGGTGTCGCGGTCGTATTCGGCGGAGCTCGCGCGCACGCTGCCAAGGAGGGTGCGTAGGAAGACCCATGCTGCATGGAAGGCGGCGACGGTGGGGGCGGGCGAGAAGGCGATGATGGGTATGGTGGCGAGGGCGGGGCAGATGGCGCAACAGGTGGGCCAGACGGTGCAGAATGTGGCGGCGAAGGATGGATGTCGCTGGGCGAGGAGAGGCTGGGTGCCGAGGCCGCCGATGGCGATGGGGAGGCCCGCGGCGAGGAGGGCGAGCTGCCGGCGATCTTCCGGGCTGTCCGCGAAGCGGAGGAGCTCGGCGAGCGCCGTTGCGATGGCCGCGTCGGCCCACGTTGCAGCCTCGGCCGTCTGGGCAGGCGGCATGTTTTGCAGCCAATATCCCGGTATGGCATGGGCGACGAGGCGAACGAGGGTGGTGCCGAGCTGGGCGGCATGGTGGACGCGGTCGGTGTCGCACATGGCGGCGACGTGCTGCAGCGGCTTCTCAAGCCGGAGTTGGACGACAGCGAGTAGGGTAGCCGAACAGGCGTCGTCGTCGCCGACGAAGACACCCGCGACTGGGTAGCAGCGGACGCGAGCGCGGCCGGCGGCTTGGGCGATGAAGTCGGGGTTGGTGAAGTTCGGCGACCCGGGGATGTCGGCGGGGGCAGCGGTGAGATCGCCGGCCGGCGAGTACACGAGCGCCTTGGAGGGCGCGGAGTCGACGTGGCACATCTCGTGGCACAGGCGGCGTTTGGTGGCGAGGGCGGCGAAGACGGGAGGCAAGGTGTCCTCGACGGCGGCGACGGGAGAGCCGTTGCAATAGAAGTCATCCGCCGTGGCCGCCATCTCCACCTCTGGGTGGAGGCGTTGCGCGGCCGAGCAGGCCTCGTGGTAGGCGCCGACGCAGAGGATGGTCGAGCTACCAACACCCTGGCCACCCCCCTCAAAGGAGCGTAAGATGGTGGTGCTACCGGGGCACAGGACGGTGGAGCCGTTGCTGGCGGTGGCGACGGGGATGGTGCAACCTCCGAACCAGATGGCGGCGGCGATGGCGAGGAAGAACCTAAAGATGGGGAGGAGGCGAGGGAGGCGGAGGCGGAGGAAGTCGAATCCTGACTTCCGACAAACGCGTTGGTACATCTCCTTCACATCGTCGGAGGTGGTGGCCGAGTTGGGGTCGCGCTCCGTCCAGCCACGCGCGAGGAACGCGAGCTTGGCGGTGCCCTTTGGCGAGTAGCAGAAGTTCGCCACGAACTTGAGCGGGCGCTTGGAGTCGGCAACCGATGCTTCGGCGGCCGTGACGGCCGCGCGAGCTGCGGCGACGGCGGTGGATCCGGTGCCGAAGGCGGCATCGTGCTCGATGGTGGCGGCGGTGAGGCGCGTCTCCGCCGCCGCGATGCGAAGTTCGCGCGCCCGAACGTCCTCGGGCAGCGGGTGGGTGAGGTGGTGGTCGAGGTCCTTGCGAATTGCAAGATTGACGACGGCCCACACCAGGCACGTCCACTTCTCGCACATGCCCAAGGGGCGGTATCCCTTCCGCTCGCCGGTCACGGCATGGAGCTTGACGAGAAGGGCCGCTCGGATGGCGCCGGCGAGGAGGTCGCGTAGGAGCGAGTGGCCCACGCCGCGGGCGACTGAGTTGATCCACCCTGTGATCGCGGCGGCGCCGCCGTGGCGCACAAGCATCTTGATAAGGCGGTTGTCTTCCGGCAAGGTGCCGGGCGCCTTGAGGTCGTGCAGGCCCTCAGCTGCGCGTGTGACTTGCCGCTCAGTAAACTGGATGGGCGCGGTGCCAGGCTCGTCGGCGACGTCGGCGGCGGCGAGGGGGCGGAACGGTGTCTGCGTCGTGAAGTTGATGACAGCCCGTTTGGCGTCATCCTCCCGCGGGTCGACGGCTGGCGATGGGGAGGCGCAGCCCCAGGCCCCGCGCCAGTCGCCGTAAGAGGCGCGAAAGGCCATCTTGCGCAGTGCGTCTCCCGAGGGCTGCGTCGGGCTCGGCGGTGGGATCGGTAGGCACTCGTAGTCGATCTCCTCTTCGTCGAGCGTGGCTAAGGTGACGTCGGACTCATCGGCGACCGGGTTGAGGAGGCGGAGGGGGGCGATGTAGGCGAGCCATAGGGAGTGTGCCGTGCCAGCGAGCACTGCGCGCACCCACACGGCGGTGCGACGCCGCAGCTGTCCAGTGGTGCGCGGCTCTACCTCCGACCGAGGACGGAAGAAGACGTATGCGACCCCGAGGGTGGCCATCAGGAAGCCGAGGGCGCCGTGCAGGGTGTCCGGGGCGACACTGACGAGGTGGTGGCCGACGATGTGGGGTGCCGATAGCTCGTCGCGCTGTCGGCGGCTGTCTGGCGGGGCTTGGGCGCGGAGGTGCCTCGAGATAGCTCGAACGTCCCGGTCTATATCGATGGAGGCAAGGCAGCTCACGTCGACGTCGGCGGGGAGGGCGGGGATGGGGTAGTTGGCATCGGGTTCATCGTCGTCGCCAGTGAGGGCGGTGGTGGCGCAGGTGGCGGCGGCGGCGGCGCCGATCATCGTGGCGGCGGCCGCTGCCGTAGCTGTGGGGTGGCGTACGGACGGAATGATGGCGAGAGCCGCGCCGACGGAGCCGGGTGGGGCGATGGCGACGGCGGCGCAACGCAGTGCCGTCTCCGCGGCGCCCCACGTACCCGTGGCGACTCCGTGGACGGAGGTGCGTAGAGCCACGTGTGCCGGGCATTCACGGCAGCTGCTGGTGTGGGCGAAGAAGGAGGACCAGCCATTGGAGGTGTCCCGGGGGAGAATGCAGCAGACGGCGGCGCACCCGACCGCTGGGCAGCGAGCGAGGGCGTGGGTGGCGAGGAGCGTCGGTGTCGCCTCACCCACCGAGTGCTTGGTGGCGAGATGCTTGGCGAGGCACGTGCGCGATTTGTAGGAAAGGGAGGTAGCGCAGCCGGGCACTGGGCAGATGAGGGACGAGCCGTGCGCGGCGGCGTGGAGGGGCGCCAGTGGGGATGGTACGGTGGCGACGACGACCGGGGCGGCGGCGACGGCGATAGGGGAGGTGGTGACGGTGGCGGCGGTGGCAATAAAAGCAATGGGGGTGGCGGTGACGGTGGTGGCGGTGACGGCGGCGAGGGAAGTGTTGCCATGCATGGCGTGGAGGGCGGCGGCGAGCTCGCGCTTCGGTCGAAACGGGGGTGGCGCTGGCCAAGGAGCGCCCGGGGTGGGCGAGCAGCCGGGCGTCATCGAGGGG
>Ga0210240_101619_pt1 | contig 16253 bp, 15 predicted proteins | sample ChrtobMetP5a_4mM_FD_155463 | JGI IMG/M metagenome (GOLD analysis project Ga0210240, IMG submission 155463) | Chrysochromulina tobin associated microbial communities from unialgal haptophyte culture, Seattle, Washington, United States - P5a_4mM | ecosystem: Host-associated > Algae > Haptophytes >...
CTCTACCCGTGGCTGCGCAAGCTCGGGCCCGAGGGCGAGCCATGCACCCACGGCTACCAGTGCTTCGACAAATTTAGGCGCTCGTGCTTCGAGTCGTACGCGGTCGGTAACGGCAGGTGACGCGGCCGATGTATCCCTTGCGTTTTCGGTTCTCTTAGTGATCGACCTCGCTCACATGTCCCTTAATCCAGGCTTGACGGGGGTTTTATCGTTGATTTGAAACGTCGGAAAAATCACTCCAGACAATTCACACCAAAAATGCCGAGCCTCAAATCCACACTTTCAGCTTGATACCAACATGTGGAGGAGAGAGTCGAGAACCTCAGAGGGCGCAGCGAGATGAAAAAAATGCCCAATCATATGGTACCTCGTACCTGTACATGTACTGATGTACACCTAACGGTCACGGACGGACGGTGACGACGCGCGATCGACGTCCACTACAGGCACGTTCAGCATGCTCGAATGCGCCGTCGCGAGCGGCCGACACCCACCCGATCAAAAAGCCCCAAAAGGTATCTTTTCAAAATCAAAAGGAGGGACCTCTCGTCCAACATGGCTGCGCCCAAGACACCCAAGGCCAAAGGACGCCCAAGTAGCAGCATCACTAGTCGGCAGGAGGACACGCTTGTACATGTGGCGCGCCAACAGTCTCCGCCGATGATTGCGCGCAGCCCCTCACCACGCCGCGACGAGGCGGTCGCGGACGACAAGACGCCGATCAAGAAGGTAGGCGCGCCGGCTACCCCGAAAGCTGCGTCCGCCACCGCTACGCCGAAGGCCAAGGGTGCTGCCAACATACCGAACGCCACAGCTCCTGTTGCTGCTGCGTCGACACCAATGAGTCGAAGCAAGACGGCACGCACGGCGACACCAACGAGTCGAAGCAAGACGGCACGCTCGGCAACGCCGACGAGTCGCACGGCTACACCCTCGAGTCGCACAGCACGCGGGCAGAGCACAGCGAGCGGGCCGAGCACAGCACGCGACAAAGGAACGTCGCCGCCGCCGCGAACGTCGCGTGCCGGTCAGAGCGCGCGCCGCAGCTTGGGCTTTGCAGGCGGACCGCCATTGGCTCCGCCTCCAGTGAACGGTGGCGTCCAGGGTGGCAGTGGTGTGAGCAAAGGCAAGCACGTGGTCAAGGGGTCTGTGAAGCGGAGAATGCGAAAGCGGCGCGCGGCGGAGGCGGAGGCGGAGGCGGACTTGAACGTTGGACACGAGGACACGAGCGACGTGGTTGAGGAGCTGCGACGTAAGCTGGCCTCTCTGGAGCGCGAGGTGGCCGCCCGAAATCTACCGGAGCCGGCGACGGCGGAAGCGCTCCGCTTGCTCTCAGAGGCTAAGGGCGTGCGGCAAGCAGGCTCGCCAGCGGTGCGCGAGGCTCCGGCGACTCCGGCTGCCGGTAAGGCTGGTGTGAAGGCTGGTGTGAAGGCTAGTGCTGCTGGCGTGTCGGCGGTCAAGCGAGCTCCTTCTGAGGTAGCGGCCGCGCATGGGTCAGATGGGCATGCCGAGTGGTTGTCTTCTTCTCCGCGCGACTCAGCCGACGGCGGCGATCCCTTCGAAACGCGTGGTGGTGGCGGCGTCTTGCGCCCGGCCTCACGACCCGCCTCACGCCCCGCCTCACGCCCCGCCTCGCCCCGTTACGAGCACGCTCATCTCAGCCACGAGGACGACTGCTCTATGTGGACTGCCTTCCCCACAGCCTTCCCCGATGAGACCGTCGACGACCTTGTGGTGGCGCTGCTCGGCCACTCGCAATCCGCCTTTGACGCCGCTGTGCGTGGTGAGAGCCTCCCACCCACACCGAGATGCCGCTCGGGTCCAGCGTACACGGGGACGGCCGCCGCCAGTCAGACCGTCGAGGCCAGCGCTGCCGTACCCGTAGGTGCCCACGCCGCCTCTGAAGAGCGCTTCCCGTTGCACGAGGCATGCTATGATGGCGATCTGGATCGTGTCAAAGCCCTTCTGCAGCCCGGCGCAGAGCGCACCAAGAGCCGTGGCGCCCCTCTCGTCAACCAGCTGAGCGCGGGGGCACATGGCTTCCCGCCCTTACATGCCGCTGTCCTGAGCGGTGATGAGCTCATCGTCTCGATGCTGCTCGAGGCAGGCGCCCAGGTGCACATCCTCTCCGCCGACGGCCTCTCGGCTTTGCAGGTGGCCGTGGGCGCTGGCGAACTAGCGTGCACCAAGCTGCTTTTGGACGCGAAGGCGGCTGTCAACCTGTCGACAGCCCAACTCGGCGGCCTGGGTTTGGGTAAGGGTTTGGGTAAGGGTTTGAGTAAGGTGGCGGCAGGAGGGGTGTCCGGAGTGTCCGGGGTCGCCTGGGTCGACGGGGGCGTGAGTGTCCTTCACACGGCGAGCGCGGCCGGGCACGCCGCCATCGTCCAGCTGCTGCTCGAGCGAGGCGCGTCCCCCTGGGCACTGCTGAGCGATCCGAAGCAGCTCGGTGCGACGCCGCTTGCTGTCGCTGCCCAAGCGGGGCAGGCCGAGTGTGTGGCAATGCTGCTCGACGAGCCACATCTGCAGTTTGCGCCAGCGCCTCCGGCCGACACGGTAGCTGTCACCACCAAAGCACCGCTTGTCGGCGCTTCGAAGAACAGCAGCAGCAATGCTTCCAAGCCCGCCGCCGTCGCCAAGCGCGCCAAGGCTCCGCTCGCGCCGTACCGAGCGTCCAACGGACAGAGCGTCGGCACGCTTGGCGACAGCGAGCCGACAGCGACAGGTGCTCTGCCTGCGGCTGCAGCCTCCGAGATGGCCGCCGAGTTGCCGGTCCTCGGACCCCTCGGCTCCCGCTTGATCGCGACGCCCATGACGGACGGGCGCACGCCCTTGCACCTCGCGTGCCAACACGGCGCCATCGAGACTGCTCGGGTGCTCATCGGCGCCGTCAGGTCCGCGGCGCCGACCTTGATCGATGCGGTCGACGCGGCGGGCCTCTCGCCGCTCGATCGGGCGTGCCAGTCGGGCCACGTGGTAGTGGTCAAGCTTCTGCTCGAGGCGGGCGCCACGTGGCGGCGCGAGGGCGCGCTCAACGGCTCCACCGCCCTTCACGTGGCCGTGGAGGCCGGCAAGCCAGCGTGCGTCGCGGCGCTCCTCGAGGCCAAGGCGGACCCCGAGCAGTCGGACAGCGCGGGGCGCTCGCCGCTGCTGCTCGCGACTGAGCTCGGACGCAAAGAGTGCGCGCTCGCCATGCTCTCCGCGCCGCATCTAGTGGGAGTGCCTTACCCGGAGGTGAGCGTGGACGTGTGGCGAGCGTGGCTCACAGAGCCCTTTGCCGACCTCGGGCGTGAGCGAGCCGCAAGAGCAGCGCTTGCATAGGCTGCCCAATGCCATGGCCCATGCTGGCGCAAAGCGGATGCGCGCCGAAGGATTCAAAATTACATGTAAGAGTCAAGATGACGATTAGTGTCAGCATTTCATGTTGAGCGTTTATTATTATTTATCCTGGCGATTCCCTCAATCCCTTAAAAGATGGTAAAGCGAAGGTAGAACCGATGGCTGTGCGACTTGCCGCAATGGCAAATGAAGATCGTGAAACATACTTTCCCTTTGCGACTTGTCGCGCCCTGCGCGCTTACCAGTCGGTGAGCGGCAGTCCACAGCGCAAGGTCCTGCTCGGTCGCCCGAATCACTGGACCGAACGAAGCTCAATCACCGGAGAGCGAACGACACCACATCCAGCCGCGCGATGGCGTCCGACCACGGTGAGTTCACGCGCCTGGTCAGGCTGGGCCCGGGCATGAGCGCTGGCGTCCGTAACCTCAAGTACGTTAAAGCTGACTGGGAGCTCCTCGCCAAAATTGAGGGAAGAGAGTTCCCCCACTCCGGCAGGATCAAGGTCAGGGACATACGTGCCCCACTTGAACGCCCACCAGCAGCAGCTCTGACGCTCGAGACGACGGTGACGGTTGCGGCCGACAAGCTTCGCGGCGGTTTAGCCACGCCCAGGAGCCTGATGCACTCCGGCTTGTTGGAGATGGGACGGCAGCCGAAGGTGGAGATGATCAAGATCGAACCAATCGGCATGGGTTCGGACGTGCCCACCTTGACCATCGACCCGAACCAACATATCAGCCGGATCGGCGGCCCTCGCCTCGGAAGCCTGCTAGACGGCCGGCTACTCACTCCCCGGGAGCTGCAGGCACTAGCCCAAGCGAGTGTCACGCCGCGAGGGTACACCGCCTCGTCACTGCGAAGGAAGCCACAAGGTAGCCACAGCGCGCGGGACGCGTCAACGAGAGATGTGGGCCGGAGTGGGCTCCTGCTTCCGCTGGGCATGCTCGATGGCGCCGAGAAGTTTGGAAGATCCGGAGCCTATCAAGCAGCGTTAGCCACCGAGCAGGGTCGGACGTGCCCCGCACGTGCGCCGTCCACGGCGCAACCCTTCGCGTGATGCCCGGAAAGGCCGACTACGTGCTGCTCGCGCGCCGGCGCGCCGACTATGTCGGCGAACAAGAAAGGATTCCTCTCCCTGTCGTTGGAGAGGGAGGCTGGAAGGTCCCCGTTTCCGCGCGCGTGGGGGGCGGTAAGGAGCCACGCGACGGTGTTGAGTGCGCGATGCGTTTTTGAGGTCAGGAGTATATCTGAGTACTATATCCTACACGAGACGAACACTCGCGTTGTGTGCATTTTATTATTACAGAGCACGTTAAGGGATTGAATGCCGCGGACGCTCGCCCAACTTGGCGCTCCGCCATGCCGCGCCGCGCGCGTCGGCGAGTACCGTCAGTACCGAGAGACGCCGCTGTCCGCGCCGGGTACACGATCCGATAAGGATATCGGCGCGGGAGCGCTGCCGCAGTCTGCCGAGCGCGGCGACCTCCGGCTCCGCGCAGGCAGCCGAGCATGGATCGGTGACCGCGCAAGTTCGTACACGTACGTAGTTTCTAAATGCTCTGTGCTTAGGCTACGGGGGATTGGGGCGACATGATGCACATTCCCCCGCGGAATGCGAGGCCGCCAAAGGGCGATGGCGGGACGAAGCCGAATTCCGGCAGGACGGCGCCAACCCCACCAAGCGTCGCGCTCGGGGGTATTGTGTACCGCCCGCCGCGCACGGAACTCGAACTCGATCGGTCGCCGGGGGTGGCGGGGAGAATGTAGGCGGCGCTGTCTTGGGCGCTGCTGGACGCTGGAGACCATCCAAAGACTCCGCCTGAGGTGGCAGATTGCGGTGGCAAAGCGGCGGCGCGCGCCGAGGTGGGCGAGGCGTGCTGGTGCATGCATGGCTGCGAATGCGGCCGCTCCGTGCAGGGATTCTCCGAGATCGGCACCGAGATCGCGGGGGTGAGCGCGGGCGCCCGGTGCATTTTAGTTCGCGGGCTCGTGCCACGTCGTGAGCCTCGCGAGGACGAGGGCGGCGTTACGGGTACCGACTGTGAGCCATAAGCTGAGCCGTAGGTAGGATTTTGAGGGGGGATGGGTGTGTACAAAGCGGCGGCGGCGGCGGAGGAGGAAGAGGGAGACACGCCGATGCTTCCGTATGACGCATACGGCGTGTCACCGTCAGTCATACCGATCGGTTCGTGCGGTGGGTATTCTGGCAGAGCCATCCGACTACTGCTCAGCGCGCACAGGACGTCGGCCGTCGCGCTCACTCCGGCGCTCCTCGTGGGCCACACGCCCACTCCGGAGCTCGTCGGCGAGGCGCGCCCCGCGGGCGGCGAGGCGGGGCGGCTTCTCGGCTGCCAGCGCGGCTCATACCAGCGCGGCTCACCGGTATCGGGCGCCGTCTTGGGCTCGTCCGTATGCATCCAGTCAGGCGGGCCGATCAGCACGGGCTGCAGCATGGTGCATGGGTGCAGAGGCGGGCTGCTGCGGCAAGGGGCGCGGGAGGAGCCCGGGCGACTGCCGCCGCTGTGCGCCAGCTTGATCGGCAACGGTCGCAAGAGAGGCATGACAGGGCCCAGGTGCGAGCGATGAGGATCGAGGACTGTCGGCGCCGACGGTGGCGGTGAACGCCGTCCAGATCCGCGGGGCGAGACGACCTCGTACCGTCCCTGTCGCCCCACTGCAGGCATCATCCATGCCGTCGAAAGAGCACTCGGTATGTCGGTCCCGCCAGCCCCCGTCCCGCTGAACGCCCCGCTGAGGCGCTCAGCGGCCTCAGCGGCCTCCATCTGCTCCATCTGAGCCTCTCGCGCGTACTCATGGTAGCTTGCACTCGAGCGGACCGCATTGTACCACGAGCCGCCGCCGCCCAAATTAGGGACGCCGCTCGGGACGACGCTTGCATGCGCCAGCTGCAAGTACCACGAGCCGCCGCCGCCGCCGCCGGTGGACGAGGGGCGCGCGTTCGGAACGGCGCACTCGTACGGCACCGCTGACGACGCCAGGGACGTGCTCATGCCGGCGCTCATGCCAAAAGATGAGGCCGCGAGCGAATACCCCCCGGCGCTCGTGTACCCATGCCCCCCGGCGCTCGTGTACCCCCCACCCACCCCCGTTGCCCTCCCACCAGCGGCGCAGGAGGCGGAGCCCTCACGGGAGGTCGGCGAGGACGGCATCCTTGCGGGCGGAGGTAGGCGCCGATCTTCAAGGAAGGCGAGGAACCCATCCGCGGCGTCGAGCAGCCGAGGCGCGGGGGCACTCTTCGGCCGTTCGAAGTGATTCGGAAGAGCGCCCCGGCGCGGCAGTCTGTATAGCCGTGGGCTACCGCCGCCGCCGCCGCCGCCGCCGCCGCCGCCGCCGCCGCCGCCGCTGCCGCCGCCGCCGCCGCCGCCGCTGCCGCCGCCGCCCACGACCACCCCGCCGCCGCCGCCGCCGCCGCCGTCGCCCCCGGCTGCGCTGGTGCCGCGGCAGTTTCCACTGAAGTCCAGTCCACCTCTGCCCTCGAACGCCATGTTGAGCGTCGCAGACTCGTTGCCCTGTACGCGCGCGCCCGCCTCGCCAGGAAGCCAATGGTGCCCGATCGCAAAGGCTCGTGGCGTCAACGGCCTCGTCGCGCGCTCGTCGTTGTCGTTGGTCCCGACGGCCAGCTTAAAGTACGGCTGGCAGAGCTGCAGCGACGGGTGGCATTCGAACCAGCTCGAGTCGTTCACGTGGGGTGCGACGGCAAGGAAGCCATCGCCAAGCTGCACAAACTCGTCACCGTACAGCCGCCGCACCCCGATGCGCTCGAGCTGCACCTTGGTGAAGTCGCGCACGCCGTACGCGAGCGCCGAGATGAGCAGCTGGTTGCGCAGCTCGCGCCCGGTGGTGGGCCGAAGCTCCAGCTCCGCCCAGTGCAGGCTCGCGTAGTGCAGCCAGTACTCATCCATGGGAGAGGCGTCGCTTGCGCGCAAGGCTGAACTCGCCCGTGAGCGTGCCGAGTGAACTCTTGAGGGGCGCGTGCCGCTGCGCTGGGCGCTGCGCCCTCTCAAGTGCATTTGGCTGCCGCCCAGCTGGAGTCGAGGAGCCTCTTCCATGCCCTCCTCCAAGATGTCGTCCTCGCCCCTCATGCCCTCGCCCTCGCCCTCTCCGCTCGTGCGCTGTCCTGGGCTCGTGTGGCGCAGCCGCGACGACGAGGGAGGTCTGATGATCATCTCGCGTCTGGCTGGCGATCTCGGACGCATCTCGTTCGAGCTAAGGCTCATTCGGAGCTCATCAGACAGATGTGCAGACCCATCCACCTCCCCGCCCTTTGGGAAGGGGTTCACCAAGGGCGCAAGGCTCGATTGGCCTGTGCGTGCAAGGGGCGTCTGCGGCCGCGTGGGCTCTCGAGACGAGTCGCTCCAAGCATGCAGGTGCTCGCCACGGCGCACAGCATCGGGCCCAAACTCGTCCTCCTCCATCTCGCCAAAGGGCCGAATCATCATCGCGCGTGGCAGCCGTCCGCGCGAGGCGGGGCGCGACAGCTCGCCCTCGTCCACGTCGCTCGTCACGTTGCGAGGGCGCCGTTCCGAATTCGGTCGCGAAGCCGACGGACTGCGTGACGGGCTGCGAGACGTGCCGCCTGCGCTCGGCGTGCGCTGTCTCGACGATGCAGGTCGTGAGGCGGGCGTGATAGGTCTGCCAATAACGACCGGCCAGTCCGATGCCTCCTCCGCCCCTTTGGCCACCTCGTCGCCTGCCTCGCCTCCAGCTTGGCTCGCATACCCACCGTCCTCAACGCCGCCCTCGGGACTGTTGGCCGGCCCAAGCAGCTCTCGTGCATCGCCGTCAGCGGCGGCGCGCTCGGCCTCATCCCAAGAGGCGAAGCTTGGGGCGCCGTGCGCTCCGTCCAGTGGCGCGAGAGATCCAGCCACCCCCCCGGTGGTGCCCTTGGAGCCAAACAACTCGCCACTGCCCTTCTCGGCCCAGTTTGGCCCGTGCGCCTCGGTCAGCTTCTTCTCGATCAGTTGCAAGACAAACTCGCGCTGCTTGGCCGGCGGCAGGCGTCCGAGCTGTGCCCACTCGTCCTCAGTCAGCCCATCGATCCCCTCCTGCAGCTGGGTCGGCAAGCCCTTGCGCAGCGCCCAGTACTGCAGGCGACCAAGATCTCCTGGGGTCCCTCCCTCGTGGTCCACACGCTCGCTGAAGATGTCGATCGCCTCTGTCGCCTGGGACGCCTTCTTGCGCCCTATCTTGCCGCGGCTCAGGTTCTGGATCTTCTGCGCCGCCGCCGCGCGCTCCTCCTTCTCCTTTCTCGCCTTCTTGCCCCGCACCTTGGCCTGAACCTTTGCAGCGGCCGACCGCTTCTGTTGGTTCCCCGCGCCCTTCTTCGACGCCTTCTTGCGGTATGCCTCACCCGTGCCACCCTCGTCGCCATAGCTATTGGAGCCCTTCTCCCCCTTGCCGTCGCCGCCGCCCTCGCCACCGTCGCCGCCCCCTCCGCCACCCGCCTGGCGCTTGGCGCCACCGCCGCTCCCTTCGCCCTGCCCTCCATCGCCCGTGGACAGCTCCTCCTCGTCGTCTCCGTACGTCTCCTCATCGTATGCGCAGTCCCCTTCGTCCTTCCACACGAACGCCATGTAGCTCACGGTCCCATTCGCGTCCACCACCGCCTTCGAGACGGTCACGGCTCCAAAGAGCATCCACAGAAACGCCGCGTACTCGTGCCCGCTGATGCCTGTCGTCCACGTGTCCGCCAATTCGAAGAACGCGTCCATGAAACGCTTGCGGGAGAGGGTGTCCGCGCCGTGAGAGTCGTTCTTCCAGTCCTCGGCGATCGTCTTCTCCGCATCCACCGGATCGTACCCCTTGATCATGACGCGGTAGATGCGGCGCAGCATGATGGCATGCCCCTCCTGGTGTAGCTCGTTCGCATTTGGATCGCCTCCCGAGTGCAAGCTGCGCTGAGCAGCCTCCCAGAAGGCCTGCAACGCCTCGAGCACGCGCCGGTCGTGCCGGAGCGCCTGCCGCTCGCGCACCTTCTCCTCCGTTGCCAGGCTCACATCGCCCTGCTGCCACATCTCGAGCTTTGCGAGCTCCTTCTCCGACTCCACGGCTGTCGTGACAAGGCCGCTCTGCGCCATCTCCTTCTCGTCCTTTACTCTCGTCTTGACGCCCATCATGTGCAGGACTCCGCCGCCCTCGAGTCTGGCGCCCGCGCGCAGCTTGGCCATGTACCGGTCGTGGCTCGAGATTGGTCCGCCCTTGCCGGAGGCTGGGCCCACCCCGAGTGCGCGGCTCGTCGTGAGCCTTTTCTTCATCTTCGCGAGCGACCGCGCAAAGTTGGAGACCATTTGCCATCGCAAGCCCGCCTTCGTGGGCATCGCCATCCTTCCCGGGCGCAGGATTTAATCCAGCGTCCAGACGCGAACAAAAAAAAAAAAAAAAAAAAAGCAAAAATGTAACTGCAACGCGGAAAAGACTTGCTAGATGCTCCTAAGTTTAGTAATTTGCAAACAGGCGCATGCAATTGATTGGACGCCAGCAGGAAAGGGATACGACACGATAGTACAGGAGCTGTACCTTTACCCCACTTGACACGTTCAGGCGTTGGGAGTACTATAGGAGTACTACGTAGAGCTTGACGCGGACACTGTCTGAGTCGCTGGAGACCCATCGAGACGGACGAGCGACTCACACTCAGACTGCTGCGTCCTGCTTCCTCTGTTGCGGTGTTGTCTGTTGCGAGGTGCATCGAACTCTCAAACGTGGCGACTCCTTCACAGCGAGAGTGGCGGCGAGAGTGGCGGCGAGCTCGACCTGCAGCTCGACCTGCAGCTCGACCGCACCTGCAGCGTCCGCGGCGAGCTAGAGCCTTTTTATAGCTAAAGAATAGCTATTACTCGCCATAGTGCGCGGCGAGCTGGAGCTTCTCCGCCTCTTCGTCGTCTACATGCGCCCCTGGGGCCTGTTGCATGGCACGCGACGAGAAGCGCTTGTTGATCGCTTTGGCAGGGTCGCGGCCTGTGCCGCCCGAGGTGAGCTCCTTGAATCTCGCTGCGAGCTGCTTCTGCATGCTCGGCGCCTTCCACAGCGCGACCACCTTGGCCACTATCGCGGGGTCGTCCCGGAGCGCCCGCACGGCAGCGGCCGCCGCGGAGGTCTCCGCCTCCGTCTCGTGCGCCTCGTAGAACTTGGACGCCCACGTGCGGCGCGCGAGCTGTGCGGCGTCGGGCATCTGCGGGAGGAAGAGGATGTCGGTCGCGGACTCCGAGGCGAACGACGCACGCACGACCTTCGCCGCGGACGCGCTCCTCCGTAGCGCGCGCAGAGCGTGTGGCTCCGCACGCTCGATGGCAGCCACTCGGGCGTGCTCCCGGGTGCGGCCGTGCTGTCGGAGGCGCTCGAAGCGCGCGGCGGACTGCATGGGCGTGGGCGCGTAGTAAGGGAGAGGGTACCTGATGAGGGAGGCCATCAGGTGAGACAGCTGATGAGGGAGGCCATCAGGTGAGACAGCTGATGAGGGAGGCCATCAGGTGAGACAGCTGATGAGGGAGGCCATCGGGTGAGACAGCTGATGAGGGAGGCCATCGGGTGAGACAGCTGATGAGGGAGGCCATGAGAGTGAGACAGCTGATGAGGGAGGCCATCAGAGTGAAAGGGCAGTCATCATGGGCGCGTGAGGAGGGGGTGGGGAGGAGGAGGGGTAGGGGTAGGGGGAGGGGAACGGGGGAGGGGATCGGGGGACGGGGGGTATACCCAGAGTGGCCAGGCGAGAGCGTTCTCAACGAGTCCACGTGCGCCAGTGATTCCTCGAGTTGATGCACGCGCTTGTGCGCTTCGAGCGCATCGTACTCCGCCTGCGCGGAGGTCGTCTTGACCGTGCGACGCGTGCTCGGACGGCGCAGCTGCTCGTAGTACTCGCGTGATGGGTCCCTCAGCAGCTGCTGCCCTCGGCTGTGGCATCGCTCGTGCGCCGGGGAGCTGACGAGCCATCCGAACGTGGACGAGCCATCCGACGGCGCGGGCGTCCAGTATAATGGAGCAGGTCGTGTGCTCGGCCGTGCTTCGTGGGCCGCAGGCGCTGAAGACACGACAGGAGCACGTGTGGCAAGGCCCTTTGAGTCCTCCTCTGCGCCAAAGATGGAGCGGTGGTCGGAGCTCATCCCCGCCGTTGCAGGCCGATCGAACTCGCCCAGTGCCATCTGCGGGGCGGGCGATCTCCCCGCCAACGGGCGCTTTTGAGGACTACTCGACGGTCTTCGTCGAGGGTCGTCGTGATGCAGGGCGTTCGGCTCGTCACTTCGTGTGCGTTTGGGCACGGTCGTCGATGGGCGTGTCTGATGAAGCCCGTATCCGGGACGCGTCTGAAGCCACGGATCAATGCCGTTGGGCGTGACGTTCGTTCGTGGCCAGAAGGCTGGCTGGCTCGACGCAGCGCCCAGCTGTCGACCCAGCGCGTCGCTTGGAGACACACGCATAGATCGTGGGCGCGGCTGAAACAGAAATTCTAAATTCAAAAATGGGAGGAATTCTTTGTCGGGTGCATGCTGCACCTAGAGGACTGAGCGTCCTGGTTCGTACATCTACATGCACATGGTCATGTCACATTGTCGCAGCTGCATTGTCGGCCCTTAGTAGATTCCGTTAAGTAAACCGACGCACCCCTCACGCCCTTTCGGTTTCGCCTATTTGAGAGTCAAACTACAAACATCAGACGAAACTTCAATTCCCAAACGGGTATAGGGTTGGACCCTTCTACACATGAAAAGCAAAGGACCACTCCCCTTTGGTTCTAGGTAACAACCGACGCGGTTCTGTGCCTTTGCCTGTGCCTCACCAGTTCGCCTCCTCAGCCTCAAGTCCTAACTTCCTCTCTCTAACCTCCATACTTCCTCCTCAAGTTGGCTTCATACCAGGACTGCTGCCGGCCCTCCTCAAGAACGGCGAGGGTTGCTCGTACAAGGTCGAGCGCGCGATCGGCACCGACGAGCACCGAGAGCAGGAGGGCAAGCTCTTCAGAACGAATGTCCTCAGTCGATCCGCTGCCGCACCGCTCAAACTGCGACCGAACAGCACGGCCATGTCAGCTGAGCGCAGGCGCGATGAGCACCTTGCGTGCTGGCAGAGCTCTTGAATCTGTGTGCGAGCAGCGGCAGGCAGCACACATGTCGAAGAACCATGTCAGCAATGACCTCGTCGTGCGCGCCCTCCGTCGCGAGTACAGCAGCCCGTAATTTGTTCGCGAGTTGTACGCGATCGTCCAGCTTCGGAATTATGTGACTCCACGAAGCGCGCAGTTGCAACTTCGCCGCGACTTCGGGGTCAGTGCTCATTGGCCAGTCGAGCGCGCCAGGACTGGGACCCGAGGCGGCCGGCGCCATTGTGGATGTTTTGTTCCCGCCAGTTTTGGTGCTGTGAATGGTGTCCGGAGATACTGTATTGAATTCATCGAAGCCTCGAAGGCGTGAGCACACCTCCTTTGTCTGTTGAGGCAGTGCGCGCGGAAAGTTCTCGCACGGCGCGGGAGACGGATGAGAAGCTCTTCGATATGCTCCTCCAGTGCGCGACGATGAGCCCTTCCAGCGAGTGAGGCGCGACTCAATCGCTGGAAGCCAGCGATGATACGTCTCCACCCTCCCTACACTACACCCCAGGGATTCCCGCCCTCGCTTCGAGCTTTTGCAAAAGCAACGAAGTTCGCTGTTATTTTCCGAATCATCGCAAAGTGAATGCAATCGATAATTGTCGCACACATTGCAAAGTGTGAATCTTGATTCATGCGCCCTTGCGAGGTGCCTGCATGCGACGTCAAGAAGAGCGTTACTTTTCCAAACTTCTCACTCACGAGTGTTCGCTTATGAGCGATGCGAGAGTTGATGCGAGATGCTCTCCAGCAGGTGCACGACGTCGTGAGGTGGCACGCGGCCCAACTGGAGCGGGGTGTGCGATCGGATGTGCAGCATCGAAGTGCCGTCGTTCTGGGCCGCTACTACAACCACCCTGCTGTGGCACGCTGCCCGATCCTGCTCAAGCATGGAGGCGTGCTCGTCCACAAGGTGGCCCGGGCATTAGCGGTGGCCACACGCCAGCATCTGCCGCGCGCCTTGACGGCTAGCTTTGGAGCGAAGCTCGTACAGCGCCTACGCAAAGGCCGACGCTTGCTCAAGCTCAGAGACGCTCTGGCCGCGCACGCGATCGCCAACGGGGCATTCTCAGCTGCGACCAGCAGATTGCTCATGCCAAACCTGTTGGCAAGGGCGGCCATCGTCGCAGGCAGCATGGTCGCCGAGCAGATGATTCAAATTGTATGCAAACATCCTGCGATCAAGGACTCATGTCTGCAGGCTCCAGCACGATGGATGCCAGTCGGGCCCTGGCCCTTCTGTCAGCTTCCCCGCAGATCACGCCGTTGTCACTGCGCCTCGACGCCGCCGCTCTGCTCTCGCGCATCATCGAGGACCATCGCTACACGATCCGCTTCCTCGACGATGACAGAGCGCTGACGGAGCCGCTCCTTGCGGCAGTCGTCCGTGCGATGCTGGAGCTCGACGCCCATGATGAAGAGCTGGGGGACGCGCTGGTCGCGCTGCTCGACGCGCTCCTTCGCGCAACAAGCATTGCCACTGAGCAGCTCTTTGTGCAGCTCGACATCATGATGGGTGGTAGCGGCGGGCAGTCCTGGGCACTGCCCAGCGTGAGCTTCGCGCTCATCTCGCTGATCGAGCTCGCTTTCGACGTCGACCTGCACACGGCAGCGGCCGCTTTGCCAAAGTGCCCTAACCTTGTCCGTACTCTCGCGCGCGGCGTGGACGCTGTCGCCGAGACGCGGGCGCATCCGGGCCGTTGGTACGTTCATGCGCCAGATCTGGCCACGTGCTCACTCCAGATCTTTGTGCAGCTTCTACAGGCATGCGATGAGCCGGCGAGCATGGTGCTCGACGCGTGCAGCCTCTCACCGAATCAGTTCATCGGACTGCTGCCGGGCGTGGCGCGAGAGAGTTGCCCTTCACCAAGCATCACGCTTCTCGAGCTCCTCTTCGAGATTGCGGCCGACTCAAGGATTGCTCCGCTGCTCGCGACACCGGTCGTGCTCGCGGCGCTCAAGCCGCCGCTACTTTCGGGTTACGCACCGCTACAGCTCGCTTGCATCAACGTGCTTGCGGCGCTACATGACAACGGTGGCCCCGCCTCACGCGACGCCATCGTGGCCGAGGGCATCATGATCCTCGACGTGATCCGACAGCAAGGTGCAGGTGCAGGTGATAGGCTGTGTCTCAAGAGGATCTGTGAGAACGCCAAGGTGGGGAAGGTGTCGGTGGAGCCCCCCGCCTATGCCGCCGCCGCATCTACTGCCACCGCCGCCTCTTCCGCCGACTCCGCCGCTCACGCGTTGCCCACCGGGCAGCCCAAGCAGACCACGCCCGCCACCGCGCCTTCAACAGCGCTGATCGTCATGCCGTCGACGAGGGGCAACAGAAGCAGCGGCGCGCCTGGCGAGGCTGCACAGGGCGCCCAATACGACCAAGTCGACGCCCATGACGACGATCCCTACGACCAAGTCGACGCCCATGACGACGCCCAAGACGACGCCCACGATGCCGCGCCCGCGCCTCTAGATGCGCAGACGCCCTCACGCAAGCGCCCGTTTGAGCCCGACCCCTCTGCTTCAACGCCAGGCGGCTCGCCCTCAAAGGTTGATCCGCCTCTCTTCTTAACTGAGGGGAGCGGTGAGGGGAGCGGTGTTACCAAAGAGGGCGACCGTCCGGAGGCGAAGCGGAGGTGGAAGGAGCTGAAGGCGCTGCGGCTGCAGCAGTGCAAGTGGGCCACGAAGACTGGTGCCATCATCGCGCCGTCACGCAAAAAAGAGGGCTACGTGCTCCCCGTCGGCAACCAGCTCTCCTGCCTCGTTGACGCGCTCTACAACGGCCTGTGCACGCTCGGGTTCGACAGCGCCTCTCTCGCACGGCTCCGCAAGCGCGCCATGCCCGAGCTGGGCAACGACCCGATGGCATCGTGGGACTCGGTCATTTGGGCACTCGCCGACCTCGGCTACCCCTACGTGCTCCAGGAGTCGACATCGCGCTTCGACGGGAAGGGGGGCCTCATGCTCAACCTCCTTCGTGCCCCCGCGGGTGTCTACCTTGTCTCGCTCCAGGTCATCATCGATGGCAAGGAGAGTAAGCACGGTGTTGTGCTCTCCAAGTTAGCGGAGGAGCATGCGCCGCACGGGAAGCTGATCGACAACCACGGCAAGATGCAGCCGTGCTACCTCGAGGCCAAGGACACAAACGGCAAGGAGGCGGCAAAGATGGCGTGGAAGCTCTTCATCGGCCAGAACCCAGCCACGAAGGAGCGCCCCTTCTCAGTCAACCCCGCACAGGTCTTCGAGTTGAAGAAGAAGGCGTGATGGGTGGGAAGTTAGATTAACCAGGAAAGGTGTGGGGGAGGAGGGGGGGAGGCTTTTTCTCTGCCGCTACACGCACCACACTCCACACAGCACGCGTCGTCTCGGAGCGTGGACAGCTGGCGCCGAACCACGAACGTCGTCGCTCGAAGCGCAACCATGTAGAGATGTACCATCGTGTCACACAGAATAACAGAAATGCATAATCCGCCGGAATAAAAGTTTAAGTGACGACGCCTTCCTTTGATTGTTTGATCCTTCAACTCATCCGTTCGATGAACCACCTCCGTACGATGAACCACCGGCAACGGCCAACGCCCAGGGTGACCCCACGGGGGTCCCTTCATTACAGTAGAGCCTATATTACAGTCTAGACTGTAAGGTAGTCCGCTCGCACTCATTAGGGTAATTTTGGAAATCAGCCCTACTATAAATCAATGAGTCCCAAGGCCCCCGGGGCGGGGGAGGGTGGGGAAAGAATGGACAACGGTGGAGCCAGACAGTGAAAATAAGCTGGTTCGAGTCTCAGGGGGCACTTCCCGCGCTTGCTTTTTTA
>Ga0210240_101622_pt1 | contig 16243 bp, 20 predicted proteins | sample ChrtobMetP5a_4mM_FD_155463 | JGI IMG/M metagenome (GOLD analysis project Ga0210240, IMG submission 155463) | Chrysochromulina tobin associated microbial communities from unialgal haptophyte culture, Seattle, Washington, United States - P5a_4mM | ecosystem: Host-associated > Algae > Haptophytes >...
AAAACCCGTGGTCCGCGTGCGCCCAAGACGGCGCCTCTGCACATCCGCTCGGCAGCGCTGGGCAATCAGTGTGCATGCGCGCGGCGTACCGAGGCTCGCTGAGGAGCGCCACGACCTCGCTCTTGCCCTGCCCCCGTGCCAAGTCGATGGCCGTCCTGCCGTACTTGTCTCGAAGCGTCGGATCGGCGCCCCCTTCGAGAAGGCGCTTGGCGATCGCGAGGTGGCCGTTGCCTGCCGCGCCATGCAATGCTGTATAATCGCCGATGTTCTAAAGACAAACGAGAGGCCAAGCGGAATGACTACATGCAAGCGGACCCATCGCATGTGCTGGGGGAGGGCATGCTCGAGGCTTACCTTGGCATTGACCTCGATGGCCTCGGCCTCGAGGAGGAGGCGGACGCACCCTTCGTGCCCGTGGTATGAGGCCCCTATCAAAGCTGTGTCTCCGTACTGTGGCAAATGCAGCACACGCGGCGTCATCGAGTGCCAGAGCACGCGAGGAGCGTGGGCGAGCACGCGGGGGTGCGGCGCGCGCCATGCGACGAGGACGCGTGTGCCAAGCTCGGCGGGGCGGCGGGGTGGCGGCGCAGCCAGCGCGGCCGCGCGCGGTACAGCGAGCTCTGGGGACACGGCGCCGTCTCGGGCGAGCGCGGCGGCGAAAGCACCAGAGGCGACGAGGACGCGGGCGCCCACGCGAGGCACATGCGGCGGCGCACCCCATCGCGCCAGTTGACGTTCCCTCCAAGGCCGATCAGCCGCGTGAGCTCCGCCTCCTTGCCGGCCCTTGCGGCCTCGTACACGGCCTTGCCCATCGCGGCTTTGGAGCTGCCGGAACCCATTTGTTCAACGCGGTCGTGGCGTCGAGTGCTGTGGCGGCGCGAGAGAGTTGGCCGACGAGTTTCCCTGACACGCAATCGGAGAAAAAGTCAGGCTCCCGAGGCCCCGAAGGTGCGACGCATGCCACATGCTCCGCGAGGGCGCTTCGAGGCACCGGCCGGGCTCTCGAGTTGGCCGCGAGGGCCAGCGCGCACGCCCGACGAGGGCCAGCGCTAACACGAGCACGCCATGAGGTCACAGTCACGTACCTCTCGAGGCCCAGCGCGCGCACGTGATGGACTGCTGCTCTGGACCTTCGATTGCACAAGGGCTTCTCCTGCTTTCGCTGGCCTCGCCCCTCTTTTCTCATCGTGAATGGGTTACTTGCGCCGCGCCAGCCGACAACCCTGTGGGGAAAACGGGGAGGAGTGGGCTAGCCTGGCTGTTTTGCCTCTGAAACTCTTGAAGAAATTACCCAAATTGACGACATGGCCTTGTGCTGTGAAATGTATCCTCTAAAGAAACATTTAAACTTGAAGACACGGTTATTTGGCAATTTGGGCGTGAACTCTTTGGCGTGAATTCTGCCTCTATGCCAAAAGATCTCACAACAACATCGAAAACGCTTGTTTCTGTATGGCGCAGGGACCGGTCACGTGGGACGCAGGCTGTGCCTCGACCAGATCTCGTGCCTCTCCTTTCGCTCGCCCCGTTGCGCGTCTCGCCGCCGGATTCCGCTCGGCCCAGCCACGACCGGCCTGTCTCGTGCCCCCAGGGGAATCGAGTTTACTCGACTCTGGGGGCTGTACCGCGCGATTCTCAGCTGAACCGCGCGAGCGAAGCTCCTTAAAGCTGAACCGCGCGAGCGAAGCTCCTCAGCTGTAGGAAGGTCCCACACACCAACCCAATGTAACACACCATCCCAGCGAGCGAAGCTCCTCAGCTGTACCGCTCGAGCGCCCTCGCGCTCACACCGACTCGAGTCACTTGCGCGAGGTCGTTCCACATAGCGACGAAGACGTCCTTTCCCCACAGCGGGCGCTTGAGCACCCCACGGAGCAGCAGCTTGTGCGCTTGCGCCGGCACTGGACGCCCTAGTCGCTCGAGCTCGGCCACCAGCTGCTCCACAACGGTCGGCATGGTGTGACTCCACTCGTCTGTGAAGGTAGCCGCTACAGTGTGAAGCAGCCGAGCCGCGGGATCGATCTCCGACGCGGGAGCAGCGTGCGAGATCGCGGAGGCCATCGCCAGCACGAGCGAGGGGACTCGGGGGCGAAGCAATTGACGAAGCGCGGCGAAGGCGATCACTGCCCCGTGAGCGCTCGTGGCGCCGTCGTGAGCGCTCATGGCGCCGGGTGCCGGTACTACCGAGCTGCCACTGCTGCCGCCGCTGCCGCCTCCGCCGCCGCTGCCGCCTCCTTGGGCGAGCAGCAGCAGTGCCCGTAGGAGTGCCAAGCCAGCACCGCGGCTCTCTGGCTCTGCGGAGCGATCGGCACCAAAGGGGGCAACGGCGAGATCCCACAGCGCAGTGAACGCCGGCTCGCTAGAGCACAGGGCGTTTGGATGGATTTGAAGCATCACAGCTGCCAGCCGGAGCGATGGAAGTAACGCCTCGTCAGAGTACCAGCGCACGGCCGCCGCGTTCAGCACGGCGGCCAGGGCGGCGGCGAGGTGCGGGGCGCCCACGGCGGCGCCGATGCTCGCTAGTTGAGCCTGTCGGCTGGCGAGGATGGCGCCGTGTTGGGCGGCGGGTGGTCCTCCCGCCGTGGCGCCCAACACGGCGCCCAATCCCTCATCGAGAGCCGCCATGTCGAGGGCGAGCATGTCGAGGGCGAGCATGTCGACGAGGCCGGCGAGGCAGCATGGGTAGCCTCGCCGGCAGAAGAGCTGCGCGTGCAGCAGCACACACGCCTCCCACGCCTCCCGAGCCGCCGCGCGCACAGACTCCTCGTGTTGGACGGTGTGAAAAGGATGGCCCCTGGGTTCGTCAAGGACGGTGTGAAAAGGATGGCCCCTGGGTTCGTCAAGGACGGTGTGGAAAGGATGGCCTCTGGGTCGCCAGTGGGAAGGGTCGGACAGCCATCCGCAGCGTGACCAGCCCACGCAACAGCTCGAGCACAGCTCGCTCGCCTGATGGAGGAGGCCATCGATGGTCATCAGTGGTCCTCAGTGGTCATCAGTGGTCATCAGTGGTCATCAGAGGTCATCAGTGGTCATCAGTGGTCATCAGAGGTCATCAGTGGTCATCAGTGGTCATCAGAGGTCATCAGAGGTCATCAGAGCTCGCTCGCCTCTTCCCACAGGCCCTCGCTTGCCGCGCACGCCCCCTCAGCCGCCGCCGCACGCTGCAGTGCAGGCAGCACGTGCCTCGTCATGAGCTGGAGCACGAGAACCGAGGCGGCGTCGGCCGCCGCCGCCGCGCCGATCTGAGCAGCCGTTACGGCGCCGATCTGAGCAGCCGTTACAGCAGCTGCCAGTGCCGGCGCCGTCTCGGGCGCCGCCGCGCCGCCGCTGGACGCCGTGTCGGGCGCGTAGACCGGCGCCGTCTTGGGCAGCAGGTGCGCCACGAAGGCACGAAGCCACGTGGCAACGGCCTCAGCGCGCGCCGCGTCGTCGGCCGCGACGGCCGCCTCGAGTGACGTTTGGTCGACGAGATCCAGATCGTCACCTCGAGGACGAGCACGCACAATGCGCACTTTCCATGACTCTGCACGTGCGGAGGAGCTCACAGGTACCACCCAGAACTAACCCAGACCCACGCCGCACGCGGCCGCCCCTTGGCATGCGCCATGCGGCGCCGCCAGCACAGCGTCGGCAGGTGCTCGAGCGTCCGGGTCACCTGCACGTCGTTTTGCTGTTGAGCATGTCGCGCGCGTTTTCGCGTAAGAATGCACCCAAACTCCGCGTGATCGCGGTAGCGCGCGACCCACTTGTCGATCTGCTTGGAGCCGTGGTCGTCGCCCAAGAAGGTGGGCACCACCTTGATGCCCCGCACCCATGCTGCTTGCACCCATGCACCCACCCATGTAGGTTCCCTTCCCCACCACCCCCCAGTCCCCCCCCCTTCGCGGCCGTTTCCCGTTGGGGGGCTCGTTTCGGCGCCATGCTCGGCGCCTCCCAACCCCACACCCTTTCTTCTCTTCTCAACGGCATCGATGGCTCAGGCATTGCGAGAGACCGCGTACGCCCGCTGGGCTCGCTCGTTGAGCACCTGATGAGGGAGGTACTCAGAGGTCATCAGGTGACTCAGAAACCACCAAGGGCGATCAGAGGCGCTTTGAGCGCCTTGAGCTTAGTGAGCATACACAAGGAATCAGAGTTAACTGGAGTCAATCATGAACAATCAGAGGCCATCAAAGGTAATCAGTGGGCGCTCGTTGAGCACCTTGAGCTTGGCGAGCTGGATGTCCTTGTCGCTCTGGTTGGTGACAATCACATCCTGCCCCGCGAGGATCGCGTGCGCCTCATCAGGCGTCTTGTTCGACCACTCGTCCACGAGCACCCCGCCCATGCTTGCGGGAAGCTTGTGGAGCGTCGTGATGGTCACACGCGCCTGATGAGGGAGGCACTCAGTGGTCATCAGGGCTCATCAGTGGTCATCAGGGCTCATCAAGGATCATCAGGGGTCATCAGGGGTCATCAGGGGTCATCAGCCGTCTTGATGGTCACACGCGCCTTTGGATCCCGAGCGTTCGTCAGACCGTCGCTCGTGATCGCCCGCATGCTCAGGTACGCCTCGAACTGCGTCCAGAATCGGTTCATGTAGCTCCGATCCATGAGAATGAGGACGGAGCACGTCAGGTAGAGCAGGTTGATGTTGGGGAGCATCTCTTTGAACTCGGCAGACTCGCTCGGAGTCTTGTTTCTCCCTTGGGGCATCGAGCTGAAGTCGAACCAAACGGCGTCGATCTCCGGATGCTCTTTCAGGTAGGCCTGCACCGCCAAAGCTTGCGCGCCGTTCGGATCTGGATCTGTCGGCGTCTCCCATCGATGGCTCACGACGAGAAGATTCTTATAGGCGCCGCTGATGCCCTCGACGAAGCCGATCGTTTTCTGGACGAGTCGGTGCGGCTCCTGTGTGCGCAGCGTCTGCATCATCGGCAGGCTTGGCGTCGCAGCGTGCCGCAGGCTGTCCGCGTTGACGAACCAGAAACTGCACTCCATGCCCTCTGTTGCTGCGTTCTGCGCTGCGGCCTTCTCCGCCGCCGCCTGCTGGGCCACACTCTCTGGCGAGGGCTTGTTGCTGCTGCTGCTCGGGGAGGCCAGGTGGTCGCTCAACTGGGCGGCGAGTCCGGATGTCGGTGTCTGCAGCATGCTGAGCAGCTTCTTGCCGGGGACCGTCTTTAGGCCGAGATGGCGAACAAAGTCGTCGACCAGGTCGCACTCAACCATGTCGGACACGCTCGTCACGCCGTGCTCGTCGCAAAACGCGATCGACTTCTTCAACGTCGCGTCGTCGGCGATGTCGACAGTCGTGAGCACCTGCAGCAGGTCCAGCGCCGTGGCTCGGCGCCGCAGCTCCTCCGCCGCGACCTTGTCCGCCGCCGCCTTGTCCGCCGCCGCCTTGTCCGTCGCCACCTTGTCCGCCGCCGCCTTGTCCGCCGCCGCCTTGTCAGCCGCCGCCTTGTCAGCCGCCACCTTGTCCGCTGCCACCTTCGCGGCCGCCGCCTTGTCCGCCGCTGCCTTCGCAGCCGCCGCCTTCGCGACCGCAGCCTTGTCCGCTGCCGCCTTCGCGGCCGCCGCCTTGTCGGCATTCGCCTTGGCCGCCTCCGCCTTCCAATCCCTGTTTCGAAGCGCACGGGGAACGCACGCTGTTGGCGCTGTGCAGTGGCGCCCAGAACGGCGCGTCATCGCATGCAATCAGGAAGCGCGAGGGCTTGCGAAGGGTGGTCGTGAAGGTGGCTAGGCAGTCAGAGGCAGTGGCGGCAGCAGCGCCCTCGCCGAGGACGACGGCGTGGGGCGACGGCGTGGGTCGACCGAGTGCTACTGATTGCTCGTGATTGCTCGTGAGTGCTGCCTGATTGCTGCCTGAGTGCTGCCTGTGAGTGCGCCTGAGTGGCGCCCGAGTGCGCCTGAGCGCGCGCCTGAGCGTGCGTCGGGGCGCTGTCGGTGGCGCAGCCGCAACGAGAGTGGCCACGCAGGCCGCCAGTGCCGCCGACTCCCGGTGTGCCCATCACGGCCACGGCGCGCTGGGCACGCGCCAACTCGGCAGCAATCATCGCTTGGGAAGGAAGCGCAATCGCAAGGCACTCTTACGCGAGGCAGGTCGGCCGTCGCGTCCTCTCGGCCGCATCCCATGGCGAGTCGCCGCCGTTTGTTCGCCGTCGGCGAGCCATCCGCCGACGGCGTGTGCCCAGGACGGCGCGGCCGCTGCGTGGCAGTCGCGTTCATCGTTCGCTCTTCATCCGCGTACCTGGGCTCGCTCAGCAGGGCCACGACCTCGCTCTTGCCCTGCCTCCGTGCGATGTTGATGGCCGTCTCGCCGGACCTGGTTCGAAGGGTCGGATCGGCGCCCCCTTCGAGAAGGCGCTTGGCGATCGCGAGGCGGCCGTAGTATGCCGCTTGATGCAATGCTGTATAATCGTAGATGTTCTAAAGACAAACGAGAGGCCAAACGGAATGAGTACATGCAAGCGGACCCATCGCATGTGCTGGGGGAGGGCATGCTCGAGGCTTACCTTGGCGTTGACCTCGATCGCCTCGGCCTCAAGGAGGAGGCGGACGCACCCTTCGTGCTCTCTCTCTGAGGCCATTATCAAAGCTGTGGCTCCGAACTGTGGCAAATGCAGCACACGCGGCGTCATCGAGTGCCAGAGCACGCGAGGAGCGTGGGCGAGCACGCGGGGGTGCGGCGCGCGCCATGCGGCGAGGACGCGTGTGCCAAGCTCGGCGGGGCGGCGGGGTGGCGGCGCAGCCAGCGCGGCCGCGCGCGGTGCAGCGAGCTCTGGGGACACGGCGCCGTCTCGGGCGAGCGCGGCGGCGAAAGCAGCAGAGGCGGCGAGGACGCGGGCGCCCACGCGAGGCACATGCGGCGGCGCACATAATCAGGATGGTGCCAGTTGACGCTCCATCCAAGGCCGATTAGCCGCCTGAGCTCCGCCTCGTCGCCGTCCTTTGCGGCCTGCCACAAATGTCTGTCGCTGCCCTTCTCGGCAGCGGCCTTCTCGGCAGCGGCCTTCTCGGCAGCGGCCTTCTCGGCAGCGGCCTTCTCGGCAACGGCCTTCTCGGCAGCGGCCTTCTCGGCAGCGGCCTTCTCGGCAGCGGCCTCGGCAGCGGCCTTCTCGGCAGCGGCCTTGGAGCTGCCGGAACCCATTTGTTCTGCGCGGTCGTGGCGTCGAGTGCTGTGGCGGCGCGATAGAGTTGGCCGACGAGTTTCCCTGACACGCAATCGGAGAAAAAGTCAGGCTCCCGAGGCCCCAAAGGTGCGATGCATGCCATGCTCCGCGAGGGCGCTTCGAGGCACCGGCCGGCGGCTCTCGAGTTGGCCACAAGGGCCAGCGCGCACGAGCACGCCATGGGGTCACAGTCTCGTACCTCTCGAGGGGCCGGCGCGCGCGTTGGACTGCTCGCTCCGCTCGTTCACCTTGACACAGCAGTTTCTCCTCCGCTAATTATGAATTCACACCTCAGTTAGTTAGCAGTCAGTTTCGTCGCGGTCCCCCCGCAAACAGCCAGTCCACGTAAACGCTCGCCATCATCGGTAAGTGTCCGAGTACGTAGCCTGCAGCTCACCCGCGAGCTCGCGATTGAGCTTCTTCAGGCGTGCGAGCTCCACCCGTCCGTCCTGGAGCAGTCCCTGCAGCTCCGCCTCTCGATGGGCCTCGCCCACGAGGGCGTGCGCCCGCGCCGTCGTGAGCTGCGCGCGCATGCCCTCGAGAGAGGCGCCCAAGACGGCGGCGAGCTCATGCATGCGCTCGGCCGTTACGCGCTGGCACTTGAGGAGGTGGGCGTGCTCGCGGATGCCTCGGAGGCTCGGGTGCACGGAGGAGGAGAGCTCTGCATCGACCTCGTCACCCTCCTCCGTCGGCTTGCTCACCTGTGGGGAGAGGGGAGCGAGCGCCATCGTGAGCGCGTGCATGCAAGGCGGCCACCCTCCTCGGTCGGCGGGTTCACCTTGCGACCCGCGCCGCTCTTGGCGCCGTGTTGGGCGCCGCCGGACTTGCGCGACGGCGAGGCGATGGGCGCCGTGGTGGGCTCCTTGGTGGGCGCCGTGGTGGGCTCCTGCTGCTGCTGCTGCGCCACGAGAGCGCTCCTCTCGGCCGCTTTGGGCAGGAGCGCCGTGTTGGGCATCGGCGCCGTGTTGGGCAGGGGCGCCGCCGCGGCCATCGCCCCCTGCGCGTGGGGCGTCGTGGTGGGCGGCGGCGTCGTGGTGGGCGCCGAGCTGAGCGCATAATGGACGAGATGGAGTGGCAGCAGATGCGTCGGCTCGGCGGTCGCCGTGCCCGGCAACCCTAATTTGGAAGGCGGCCACCCTAATTTGGACGAGGCGGACCGTCCGTCGCCGCCGGCTGGCGCCGCAACGAGCACGCGGCACAGCAGCAGCAGCCGAGGCTCCGACACCTCCGCGCCCACGACGACGCTCGCCTCGTACCCAAGTGGCGGAGGCGCCGTCGTGGGCGAGCCTTCCGCCTCGAGCTTCTTCGCGCCCTTCGACTTCAGCGGCGGAGGCGGCGGCGGCGGCGGAGGCGGCGGCGGCGGAGGTGGAGGCGGAGGCGGAGGTGGAGGCGCGCGCTTCTGGGCGGCCGCGTCCCGCGCGCCGAGGCGCGCCGCCGCGGCAGCGTCTCGCTCTGTCAACGCGTCGTCGTGAGCGCCGTTGAGCAGCGTGTCCCAGGCGGCACGCCCCGCAAAGAGAGCAAACGGTGAGGGCGGCGGCTTCGAGGCGGCGACGAGGCCGGCGAGGGCGCCCATGTCGACGCATCCCGCCTCGGGCACGCTGCGAGGGTCCACCTGCCACTCGAGCGGCGCATCCACCGGCGGCTTCGGACGGAGGCCGTAGACGAGAATATGCTCGACTGAAGCGCGATGGAGGTGCATGGCGAGAAGTCGGTGCGTGAGCGGCGGGCCCGCGCCGCGCTGCTGCTCGCCCAGGGGCCGGCCGCCACTCGCGAGCACGTTGAACTCCTCGTGGAGCCGCGCGTTGCGCAGCCGGTATGCGTGCAGCACCTGCATCGGCCCGGCAGTGGGAGCGCCAAGCTCGGAGAGCGTGTGACGGATCTCGTCGGCGTCGGGCGGCAGGCGCAGCATGCTGATGCTGCCGCCGCTTGCGGCGGCCACGTGCACTGAGAGAAAGAACGTTCAAATACTGCCCGTACTTGAGTGCGTGCTGCTGCTGCTCCTGCTGCCGCTCGGCCGCCGCCTCGAGAGCATCCAACGCGGCGGCCTCGTCGCTGAGAGCAGCAAGCACGCGCTCGCGCAGCGCTCGGATCTGCGACTGTCGCGGGCGCAGCTGGGCGGCGAGCAGCCGGTACCGCAGCGCGTCCGCGTCCGCGTCGTGCAGGCGACGACTCCAGAGCGATGGCGCGAGTGCCGCCATTGCGACGCCCGCGACGACGCCCTTGTAAACATGTGTAAATAGGCGTTACACACGCGCACGGGGCGCACGGGCGCGCTCCCGCTCGGCTCGTTATTTGCTTGTCATATCCATCCCATCCGACGTGTCTGCTGCGCACCCGCGCCTGAGATGTCACGCCCACGCACCACGACCCACCCTGGTGGAACCACATGCACTCAAAATCACACATCTGATCTCACATCATGCAAACACACTTGCCATGACTCTGCACGTGCGGAGAGCTCACGGCCACCACCCAGACCCGGCCCGCACGCGGCCGCCCCTCGGCATGCGCCATGCGGCGCCGCCAGCGCAGCGTCGACATAGGTGCTCGAGCGTCCGGGTCACCTGCACGTCGTTCGGCCAGTCCCCCCCCCAGCGAGGCCGTTGCCCGTTGGGGGGCTCGTTTCAGCGCCATGTTTGGCGCCTCCCCCACCCCCCCACCCTTTCTTCTCTTCTCAACGGCATCGATGGCTCAGGCATTGCGAGAGACCGCGTACGCCCGCCGGGCTCGCTCATTGAGCACCTGATGAGGGAGGTACTCAGAGGTCATCAGGTGACTTAGAAACCACCGAGGCCAATCAGAGGCGCTTTGAGCGCCTTGAGCTTAGCGAGCATACAAAAGGAACCAGAGTTAACTGGAGTCAATCATGAGCAATCAGAGGCCATCAAAGGTAATCAGTGGGCGCTCGTTGAGCACCTTGAGCTTGGCGAGCTGGATGTCCTTGTCGCTCTGGTTGGTGACAATCACATCCTGCCCCGCGAGGATCGCGTGCGCCTCCTCAGGCGTCTTGTTCGACCACTCGTCCACGAGCACCCTGCCCATGCTTGCGGGAAGCTTGTGGAGCGTCGTGATGGTCACACGCGCCTGATGAGGGAGGCACTCAGTGGTCATCAAGGCTCATCAGTGGTCATCAGGTCTCATCAAGGGTCATCAGGGGTCATCAGGGGTCATCAGGGGTCATCAGGGGTCGACGGGGACCAACAGGGGTCATCAGGGGTCATCAGGGGGCATCAGCCGTCTTGATGGTCACACACGCCTTTGGATCCTGAGCGTTCGTCATCAGGGGTCATCAGGGGTCATCAGCCGTCTTGATGGTCACATGCGCCTTTGGATCCAAAGCGTTCGTCATCAGGGGTCATCAGGGCTCATCAGGGCTCATCAGCCGTCTTGATGGTCACATACGCCTTTGGATCCAAAGCATTCGTCATCAGGGCTCATCAGGGGTCATCAGGGGTCATCAGCCGTCTTGATGGTCACACGCGCCTTTGGATCCTCAGCGTTCGTCAGACCGTCGCTCGTGATTGCCCGCATGCTCAGGTATGCCTCGAACTGCGTCCAGAATCGGTTCATGTAGCTCCGATCCATGAGAATGAGGACGGAGCACGTCAGGTAGAGCAGGTTGATGTTGGGGAGCATCTCTTTGAACTCGGCGGACTCGCTCGGAGTCTTGTTTCTCCCTTGGGGCATCGAGCTGAAGTCGAACCACACGGCGTCGATCTCCGGGTGCTCTTTCAGGTAGGCCTGCACCGCCAAAGCCTGCGCGCCGTCCGGATCTGGATCTGTCGGCGTCTCCCATCGATGGCTCACGACGAGAATGTTCTTATAGGCGCCGCTGATGCCCTCGACGAAGCCGATCGTTTTCTGGACGAGTCGGTGCGGTTCCTGTGTGCGCAGCGTCTGCATCATCGGCAGGCTTGGCTTCCAAGCGCGCCGCAGGCTGTCCGCGTGGACGAACCAGAAACTGCACTCCTTGCCCTCAGTTGCTGCCCACTCGGCCGCGGCCTTCTCTGCCGCGGCCGCGGCCTTCTCTGCCGCGGCCTTGTCGGCCGCCACCTTGTCGGCCGCCGCCTTCTCTGCCGCCGCCTTGTCGGCCGCCATCTTCTCGGCCACCTCCGCCGGGTACCACCTGTTTGGCGAACACACGCTGTCGGCGCTGAGCAGTGGTGCCCAGCACGGCGCGTCATCGCATGCAATCAGGAAGCGCGAGGGCTTGCAAAGGGTGGTCGTGAAGGTGGCAAGGCAGTCAGTGGCAGAGGAGGCAGCAGCGCCCTCGCCGAGGACGACGGCGTGGGGCGACGGCGTGGGGCGACCGAGTGCTCCTGATTGCTGCTGATTGCTGCTGATTGCCGATGAGTGCGCCAGAGAGCGTTCCAGTGCGCGCCTGAGCGCGCGTCGCCACTGTCTGTGGCGCGGCCGGCGCAGCCAATCGCAGCCGCGACGAGTCGCAAACCAGGCCGCGAGTCCGCCGCCGACACCCGACGTGCCCACCACGGCGCGTGGGAGTGGCCCGTGCGGACTCCGTCCTAAAATCTTGAGGATGTGCGATCGCGACTCGCCGTGTGGCCCCATGGGGGGTGCGCTGCGTCCTCTCGGCCTCATCCCATGACGATTGGCCGCCATTCGTTCGCCGAGCGGCCGAAAACCCGTGGTCCGCGTGCGCCCAAGACGGCGCCTCTGCACATCCGCTCGGCAGCGATGGGCAATCAGTGTGCATGCGCGCGGCGTACCGAGGCTCGCTGAGGAGCGCCACGACCTCGCTCTTGCCATTCCTCCGTGCGTCGTCGATGGCCGTCTTGCCGTCAATGTCTCGAAGCGTCGGATCGGCGCCCCCTTCGAGAAGGCGCTTGGCGATCGCGAGGCGGCCCATGGCTGCCGCGTAATGCAATGCTGTCACATCGTAGATGTTCTAAAGACAAACGAGAGGCCAAGCGGAATGACTACATGCAAGCGGATCCATCGCATGTGCTGGGGGAGGGCATGCTCGAGGCTTACCTTGGCGTTGACCTCGATGGCCTCGGCCTCGAGGAGGAGGCGGACGCACCCTTCGTGCCCGTTCAATGAGGCCTGCATCAGTCCTGTGAATCCGCCCTGTGGCAAATGCAGCACACGCGGCGTCATCGAGTGCCAGAGCACGCGAGGAGCGTGGGCGAGCACGCGGGGGTGCGGCGCGCGCCATGCGACGAGGACGCGTGTGCCAAGCTCGGCGGGGCGGCGGGGTGGCGGCGCAGCCAGCGCGGCCGCGCGCGGTACAGCGAGCTCTGGGGACAAGGCGCCGTCTCGGGCGAGCGCGGCGGCGAAAGCAGCAGAGGCGGCGAGGACGCGGGCGCCCACGCGAGGCACATGCGGCGGCGCACATAATCAGGATTGTGCCAGTTGACGTTCCCTCCAAGGCCGATCAGCCGCGTGAGCTCCGCCTCGTTGCCGTTCTTAGCGGCCTCGAACACGGCCTTGCCCATCGAGTCGCTCATCGCGTCCGCCGCGCTCTACAGGCCTTCGCCCGCTCGGACACCTGCGCATTCGGGGGGGCGACGCGCGGCTCCGCTGTGACGCTCGGGAGGCGGCGGCGCGCACTCCGTCGCGGCGCGCGTGCAGCGCGCCCACACGCCCCCCTCGGAGCTCGGGTGGCCGCGGCAGCCGTGGCTCGAGGGCGCGTCGCGGACGCTCGCAGCGACCACGGCGCGCAGTCGAGGCTGCCGCAACGCCTGGCTCCCGAGGCCCCGAGCGGCGTGGTGTGGGCGTGCGAAGCAGCGGGCGAAGCAGGCCATCGGGCTCGACGAGGGCATTGGGTAATGCGCGCCCGCACGGAGGGATTGCCGAACTCACGTCCACCTTTGGCATTGACTTTCCGCAAACTTAGGCCCTCTGTGAAAAGCTCTTTGCATCGTCTGTGAAGTGCCCGTGTGCGCGCGGAGCGGATTTTTTTCCACGGTCTTCGGAGCTACTGCTGCGTAACTATAGTGTATCGCGGCCAGCGCAAAAGAAACGTCGCGACTCAATCCAATCTAGAGCGAACGTGCCCAAAACGACGCGTGCGGCCCCTCCTAGTAGCAAAGGAGACGTCGCGACTCCATCCCATCTAGCGCCTAAGTTCGCTCGGCTCTCTCTCTCTCTCTCTCAGATCGCTCACCGTGCCTCAGGCCTTGCCCTTGTACTTGAAGGAGTGCTGGTACGACTCGAGCAGATCCTTAAGGACGCGCTGGCGGCCAGGGTCACTCGCGGCGTGGACGGCCTGGACCTCGACCTCGGTGCACATGCCGAGGAGCGCGTGGATGCCCGGCAGCAGCTCGCGCTGGGCGGCGGGCGGTAGCGGCCGCTCACGGCACACCCCGAGCACATCCGCCAGCAGGTACGAGCCGTGGCGCACGAGTACTTTCTTGTGGGCGGCGAGCAGCTCGTAGAGGCGGCGCAGATTGCGCACGCACTCAAGGGGGAAGGCGCCCGCGGCGACGCCCTCGCTCGTCGCACCGGCCGCGCCGTGCCGGGCGCCACGCGCCGTGTCGGGCACCTCGCTCGTCGCACCGGCCGCGCCGTCCGCCGAGCTCGTGCCCGTAACCACCGCCTCCGTAACCACCGCCTCCGTAACCACCGCCGCCGTAACCACCGCCGCCGTAACCACCGCCTCGGGCCACGCGGGGTTGAGAGCGGCCGCCGCTCGGCTGCTGTACGCGGCGGTGAGGAGCAAGCCTCGAATGGTGGCGATGAGGAGCGGCACGGCGCGGTGCACGAGGCGCGATCGCTGCCGGAGCAGCGCCACGAGCAGAAAGTACGCGCTGTTGAACGTGACGGGCGTGGGCAGCTCGGACGCTCGGGACGGCGCGCACCTGATGAGGGAGGCAATCAGAGGTCCTCATCAGAGGTCATCATCAGAGGTCATCATCAGAGGTCCTCAGCTCGGACGCTCGGGACGGCGCGTACCGCAGCTCGAGGTGGTGGCCAGCGGCACTCGCGATCGCAAGCATCAGTGGTGCGCCGTCGGTGGGCGCGAGCCGAAGCTGGTCGTTGGTGACGAGGGCGGTCAGGGCGAGCAGGGCGCACGTGCGCACGCTATCGGCCGCGCCGTCTTGGGCGCTGCTCGTCGCTCCGTGCCAGCTGCCGCGCGCCGCGCCCGACACGGCGCCGAGGGGCCCGGGGCGTGTGGCGATGCCCACGAGGACGCGCAGCAGCTCGGGCTTGCGCGCATCGAGGTGCGCGCGCTGCTGCGGTGCGCTCGCCGCCCCGATCAGGGCAAGCCCGAGGAGAGAGGCGCACACGCGCGCCGTGGTGGGCGCGCCGTCGTGGGTGACGGCCGCTCGCGCCGTGACGGGCGCCACCTCGGCCAGCAGGGCGCCCATCATCCACGCATAGGTGGCGCCGTCCTGGTCGCCGCCGCTGAGCGTCAGCCGTCGGAGCATCCCAACGGCGGAGTGCGCGTCGGCGGCGCGCACGCGGCCAGAGGGAGAGAGGCGCACCGCGGTGGCGGAGTGCTCGAGACGACGCGCAAGGAGGGCGAGGAGGTGATGTCGATCGTCCGAGGGTAGAGCGGCGAAGAGCACCGCGGGGCGCTCACTTAGAGCGTCGAGAAGCGCGAGGGCAGCCGCCCGTAACCGCCGACGCGCTGTGCCGAGCGCGAGCGCTGTGCCGGGCGCGGGTAGCGCCGTGCTGGGCGCGAACGGCGCCGGCGCCGCGCGTTCGAGGGGGCTCGCGCCGTCCTGAGCGCGAGCTGCGAGCGTCGAGGCTGGGGGGGCGTCTGACAGGATCCCCATCGCATAGAGCAACGCGCTCCGCAGGCGCGGCGGCGGCGGCGGCGCGGCCATAGGTGCTCGAGACGGCGCGTTGTCATCGTCCTCAGCGGCGGGCGCGCCCAGTACGGCGCTCAGCTCCGCGTGAGCGTCGAGCGCATTGAAGCATCTGGTGAACGCGGCGACCGCCTCGAGCGCCGCCGCGAGCACCTCCGCCTCGAGCGCGTCCGAAGGCTCACGACGCGCCCGCAACAGCGCGTCGAGGAGCGCGAGCGGAGGGCACGGCGCGCTCGGCACGGCGCCCGTCATAGCGCCCGTCACGGCGCCCGAAATGGCGATCGGCCCGGCGCTCAACACGGCGCCCATCAGGACCGATCGGAGTTTCGTCACCCAGAGCGCCGCGGCCTCGCAGTGCGCGCGCGTCGTGGCGGGCGGTGCGGCCGAGTGCGTCGCCGAGTGCACGGGGGCAGGAGGGGCGCGGGAGGGGGGGGGCGGAGGCAGCGACGCCGTGATCGCGTCCAGATGAGCACTGAGCGCCCAGAGGGCCATCGTCTGAGCTTGCTGCGTGTTCACACCCACCGCCGGCTCGGTGTTCACAGCCGCCGGCTCCGAAGCTGGGGCCGTTGCCCAGAGCGCCTGGCGTACATCCTCGAGCCAGCGCGACCAGCCGCCGCCTAGCAAGGTCGGCGTGAACGTGAACGCACCGCGCGTGGCAAGCGCCGCGCCCGTCACAGCGCCTACCAGCCTCGCGCACTGCCGCTCCGCCTCCGCGCGCGCCGTGTCGGGCGCGCCGTCGTGGGCGGCGCCACGCGCCATCGCTGTGGGGAGTCGAAGCGCCCATTGGAGGACACGGCGGCAAGCGCGGCCGCCGATCACCTCCCGCGTCACAGTGGGGGAGACGGCCGCGAGTGTCGCCGCGAGGCGCAGCACACCGACCAAGGCCTCTTCCAGGTACCTTCCAAGAACTTCCTGGTACTTTCCGGGAGACGCGCCTGGCTCGACCGGTAACCCGCCATCTGCTTTTGAATGGTCGAGCTGTGAATGGGCGAGCTGTGAATGGGCGAGCTGTGAATGGGCGAGCTGTGAATGGGCGAGCTGCCCCAGCACCAGCACCGCGGGGAGCAGCCAACGTACCTGCTCGAGCGGAGAGATAAGGGGGGAGGGGGCGTCGTGGTGAGCGCTTGCATGCAACGCACGCCATCAGAGGCAATCAACGCACCTGCTCGAGCGGCACCCACTCCAACTTCTGATGAGGGACACAATCACATGCAATCAGAGGCAATCAACGCACCTGCTCGAGAGGCACCCACTCCAACGGCAGACGGCTCAAGATCGCAACGAGCTGCCCGATGGAACGCCACTGCTCCGAACTGA
>Ga0210240_101629_pt1 | contig 16195 bp, 7 predicted proteins | sample ChrtobMetP5a_4mM_FD_155463 | JGI IMG/M metagenome (GOLD analysis project Ga0210240, IMG submission 155463) | Chrysochromulina tobin associated microbial communities from unialgal haptophyte culture, Seattle, Washington, United States - P5a_4mM | ecosystem: Host-associated > Algae > Haptophytes >...
GCATTGTGTTCCACATCCATATCGTATCCATATGCGGAAGGGGCGAGCACCGGTACGTCGCCCCTTGTCCGCTTCGCAAGAGCGACGAGTCACCTCGTTCGCCATCGCGTGTTGTTGTTGTCGTGTCTTGAAGATGGACTTCGTCGCCGTTCCGGCTGGGACAGCGCCTGTGGCCGCTTTGGCCCTTCGCGGCGCTGATCCCCCATTGAGCTTCGCGACGGCAGATTCATTCAACACAACGCTGGGCGTCGCCCTCTGTGCTGTGCCTGCTACGCTCTCGATCGAAGCTGCTGCTTTCGCCCTCGGAGGCTAGAGCGGCACAGTCCGCTCGCTGCTCGGCGCGTGCACCGCTGATCGCCCTGTCGGGTGTGACGCTCGCTGCCGCAGCAGCATCAGCTACGCTATTGAACAAGGCTGCTGCTCTCGCTCTCGGAAGCTTGCTCTCTTTCGGAAGCTTGAGCGGCACAGGCCGCTCGCTGCTCGGCGCGTGCACCGCTGATCACCCTGTCAGGTGTGGCACTCGGGTGTGACGCTCGCCACCGCAGCTGCTTCGGCTACGCTCTCGATCAATGCTACTCTTGCTCTCTCTCGGAAGCTTGAGCGGCACAGGCCGCTAATCAAGCTCGCTACGCTCTCGATCGAAGCTGCTGCTTTCGCCCTCGGAGGCTAGAGCGGCACAGTCCGCTCGCTGCTCGGCGCGTGCACCGCTGATTGCCCTGTCGGGTGTGACGCTCGCTGCCGCAGAAGCATCAGCTACGCTATTGAACAAGGCTGCTGCTCTCGCTCTCGGAAGCTTGAGCGGCACAGGCCGCTCGCTGCTCGGCTCGCGCACCGCTGATCGCCCTGTCGGGTGTGACGCTCGCTGCCGCAGATGCGTCGGCAACGCTCTCGATTCAAGCTGCTGCTCTTGCTCTCGGATCCCTGAGCAGCACAGGCCGCTCGATGCTCGGCGCGCTCACCGCTGATCGCCCTGTCGGGTGTGACGCTCGCCGCCGCAGCTGCGTTGGCTACGCTTCGGATCAAGCTGCAAGGCGCGTGTCCTCGCAGAGGCCAACGTGCGACTGCTCAGCATGCATGTCCTCTCTGAGGCTAATGCGTGTGTGTGGTCTCCGATTACCCTACTGTTCAAGCCCCTGCTGCTCTCGCTCTCAGAGGCAGCGCGCGCTCCGCTGATCGCCCTGTCGGGTGTGACGCTTGCCGCTGCAACTGCGTCGGCAACGCTCTCGATCGAAGCTGCTGCTCTGGCTCTCAGGAGCCTGAATGGCTCAGGCTGCTCGCTGCTCAGCACGTGCACCGAAGATCGCCCTGGCGTGTGCAACGCTAGCTGCCGCAGCTGCGTCGGCTACGCTCTTGATCCAAGCTGCTGCTCTTGCTCTCGGAAGCTTGAGCGGCACAGGCCGCTCGCGGCGTGGTGCGTGCACCGCTGATCGCCCTGTCGGGTGTGACGCCCGCTGCCGCAGCTACGTCAGCTACGCTCTTGATCAAGCTGCAAGGCGCGTATCCTTGCAGAGGCCAACGTGCGACTGCTCAGCATGCATGTCCTCTCTGAGGCTAATGCGTGTATGTGGGCTCCGCTGGTCGCCCTGTCGGGCACCTGTCGGGTGTGACGCTCGCCGCTGCAACTGCGTCGGCTACGCTCTCGATCAAAGATGCAAGGCGCGTGTCCTTGCAGTGGCTCGCTGCCGCAGATGCGTCGGCAACGCTCTCGATTCAAGCTGCTGCTCTTGCTCTCGGATCCCTGAGCAGCACAGGCCGCTCGCAGCATGCATGTCCTCTCTGAGGCTAATGCATGTATGTGGTCTCCGGTGAGCTCGCCACTTAGCAGCTCCTCGGTCTCTCACTGGTCAACGCCCCTGCGGCGTGAACCTAGGCGGGGCACCCGCGCGTGCGAGCCCCCTGCACTGCAAGGCCTCTCGTCGCGGGCTCCGATACCGCCGAGCCACTCGGTTGCCCACTATCTCTGTGGGCATCAACGTGTGCAGGCGGAGGACACTGGTCGAGGCCTCCGAACTGAGGACAGTCTCGTCAGTAACACTGGTCGACGCCCTTGCGGCGGGAGCCTAAGCGGTACACCCGCGCGTGCGAGCCCTCTGCCCTGCAAGGCCTCTCGTCGCGGGCTCCGATAACGACGAACCACTTGTTGGCGAGTGCACCTCCGTGGACCTCGACATTCTGAGTGCAGTCGGTGACGAACTGAGGACAGTCTCGTCAGTAACACTGGTCGACGCCCTTGCGGCGGGAGCCTAAGCGGTACACCCGTAGCGTGCGAGCGAGCCCTCTGCCCTGCAAGGCCTCTCGTCGCGGGCTCCGATAACGACGAATCACTTGTTGGCGAGTGAACCGAGCACTGTGAAGCTGAGCTCAAGCTCACCGCAGGTGTGGTTGTGTTCAGTGTGGGTGTGAACGAGGGCTCCCCGCAGGCGAGCCGGCCAACCGGCCCGGCCGAGCATGCATGCATTGTGTTCCACATCCATATCGTATCCATATGCGGAAGGGGCGAGCACCGGTACGTCGCCCCTTGTCCGCTTCGCAAGAGCGACGAGTCACCTCGTTCGCCATCGCGTGTTGTTGTTGTCGTGTCCCACCCTCCCTTCCCTGGGGGTTTCTGAGGCATTGGGGGGACGTCGTGTTCGTAACACTATCACATCCCAAACAGAGCCCAACCGAGCACTGTGAAGCTGAGCCCATACTACAAGAGTCCGGTGGTGCCTCATAGCAAACAACACAACGACAACCGAAGATTGACAAAATGTCGGTGGAGCCCGCCCATCTACGCTCGAACCCGCCCGCCAGCACGGGCCCACTCCCCTATCACCCTCTGTCGCTCGCGCCAAAAACAGGATGTCCACTCCACCCGACGACCTCTCGCGCTTGTCCTCGCTGGAGGAGGACAGCGTGCGCAACGCGCTACGGGCTAGGTTTGAGAGCAACCATATCTACACCAACATCAATTCGCTGCTCGTTGCGATGAACCCGTACCAGCAACTCACCCTTTACGGTTCGAATATGCTGGAAGCCTACAACACCTATGGCCAGGCGTCTCCAGGCCCGCACGTCTATGGCGTCGCTTCCGCGACCTACAGAGGGCTCCTGGACGCACGCTCACAGTCAGTCATCATCTCTGGGGAATCAGGCGCAGGCAAGACTGAGACAGCAAAGCGCTTCCTGCAATTTCTCGCATATGCAGCAACTCAAGGATCGGGCTCGTCAAACGAGGGCCTGGAGGACCGCGTGATCGCGACGTCGCCGCTGCTCGAGGCTGTGGGCAACGCCCAGACCGTCATGAACAACAACTCATCGCGTTACGGCAAGTACCTCATGCTGCAGTTTGATCTTTCTGGCAAAATTATGGGCGCTTCCATCAAAACGTACTTGCTGGAGAAGACGCGCGTCGTGCGCCAATCCAAGGGCGAACGCAACTATCACGTCTTCTACCTACTGACGCAAGGTGCGGCCTCACTCGCTGGCCTGCTGCGCGGCTGTGGGAGCTGCTACTGCTGCTTCCGGCTGCTTTCGGCGGCTTCGGCGGCTTCGGCGGCTTCGGCGGCTTCGGCGGCTCATGACCAGCCTGCCCTGAGCTGTGTTGCTTGCTTGTGACTGGCGAGTCGTTGTCCATGTAGGCGCCCCCGAAAGCCTGTGCACACAGCTCAAGCTCGTTGGCAGCGAATTCAGCTACCTAGCTCAAAACGAGGATCTTCAGAAGACGGATAAGAAAGCTGGATTGTATGCCCTCGCCCCGCATGCTGCACGTGGCTTATATCCCCCTGCCGCGTCCAGTTGGCACTCAGAGCGCCCGGCCTCATCAGTGCCCTGCGTTGGAGCGCACGGCTGTTCACCGATTGTGATCTGGGGCGTGGACGCAGTGAAGAAGTCAAGAACGCAATGTCATCCATTGGCTTCGACCAGACGGAGGCGCGCGCAACCCGCCGCAGCCGCACGCGCGACGCTCGCACACGCGAACCGGCATCTTGCAGGCTCGGAGAACGACATCATCGTGCCGCACCCTCGCACAGCCTATTTCCAACCCCGTAACGCCGGTGGGCCGAATGTTCGATTCGCGTGGGTCCTTTGCAGCTCCTGTGGGTGTGGACTCTTTGCGCCGCCATCCTGAAAGTCGGAAACGTCGACTTGGGAAAAGAGGCTGATGGTGAGGCCAAGGTGCGTGCGGGTTAGGCTCGCCAAGTTCGCCTCGTCGAATCTTTCTGGTGCTCACGGAAAAGCATCAACCTCTTTCGCGCGCTGAACCCCATCTTTGCAGGTGGTGGACCCAGCTGTTGTCGTCGAGATTGCTGCGATGCTCCGCATTGACCGCACGAACCTCACAAACGCTCTGACGACAAGGCGCATAAAGGCTGGCAGCGAGTGGGGTGCGACGCGAGGCTTTTCACTCTTCCCTCAGCGTATCCCTGAGCGCCCTGTCAGCCGAGGTGTCGTTTACACATATTGCTCCGTTGTTTCGATTGGCAGTCACCTCTCCTGTCAATGCCAGCACCGCGGTCAACGTTCGCGACGGACTGGCGAAGGCCATGTACCAACGTGTCTTTTCATGGATGGTTATGCGTATCAATGCCAACCTCGCGAGTGCGTCACAACGACAATCCAACCGTCAGCCACCATCGCTCGCGATCATCATATCGTTCCGCATGCTGACGGCGCGTGCTCCCATATTACCCGTGCCACCTGACTCTGACCATCATTGCCAGACATGCAGCTCGACGACGGCCTCACTCGGGCGCGCTTCTTCATTGGCATCCTGGATATTTTTGGCTTCGAAATCTTCGATGAGAATTCCCTTGAGCAGGCAAGCTGCCCGGCGTCTACATCTGTTGTTGAACGCCTTGCAATCCTGCAGAAGCGTTGCCGGAACTCCCACCCACAAGTCACGCAGCTCATTGCGCTCTGCACAGTCGCACGCTGACCGCCGCCGCACTCCCCTTGGCTGCCATTGCCTTTGGTCACTGCCATTAGTTGTGCATTAACTTCACGAACGAGAAGCTTCAGGCCACGTTCAATCAAGCCGTCTTCCACGCCGCCATGGAGGAAAATGCTGAGGAGGACGTCAATGTCGAGGTCGCAGACATGACCGAGATCGATAATCAAGAGGTGATCGAGCTCATCGAGGGCAAGCCAGGAGGCATCCTGTCCATCCTGAACGAAGAGTGCGTCGTTCCGAAAGGTTCCGACAGCTCCTTTGCCGAAAAGCTGTTTGCTCAGTGCAGCGCCAACAAGCGACTCAAGAAGCCTCTCAAGAAAAAAGATGCCTTCCAGATTTCTCACTTCGCTGGGCAAGTTACTTATACCGCGACGGGCATCCTTGAGAAGAACAAGGATCCTGTGAGCGAGGATCTGATGGTCATTCTCAAAGGTTCTGACGAGCCTGCCGTTCGCCAGCTCTTCACCGATTCGCCTGACGAAGCCCAGCTCATGCTCGACCGCAAGAAGGGCGCGAAGTTTCAGGGCGTCGTCGCAAAGTTCCAGCAGCAACTTGCGGAGCTCCTTGCGATCGTGGAGTCGAGTGTGACACACTTCGTGCGTTGCATCAAGCCCAACCTTATCAAGGCCCCGGGTGTGTGGGAGGACGAGATCGTCTCCAAGCAGCTTCGTTGCTCGGGCGTCATGGAGGCGGTGCGCGTCATTGCTGCTGGCTATCCTGATCGCGTGCCGCACTCCGAGATTCTCGGCCGCTTTGCCGCGCTCATCGCCGCCGACGAACGTCCGTCTGCCGACAAGGAGGGCGAAAAGAGCGCCGCTTCTAGAACGCTTGAGAAGCTCAAACTGGAACCCAAAGAATTCAGTACGTGGCCTGCGGAGTGGAAGCCAGGGGCTGGAGGAAGTGGGTTCGCACACCGGTGTCGTACCTTGCTGACTTTGCTGCACTCGTGTGAATTGTGCGCCAGTGCCGGGTAATACCAAGATGTTCCTCAAGGCGGGCGCGCTTTCAAAGTTACGCGTACTGCGAGAGGAACACATCTTCAAGGGAACGAGAGGCATGCAGGTGCATTGCGCCTTTCGCGCGTGCTTTCGCGCCGCGCGCGCGCGCGCGCAAGAGTATTACCGAGCGAGCTGACGAGATGTGCGCGCCCACGACAATTACGGTTCGCCGAGCCCCGTCGCACCCTCAAAGGCTGTGGTACGTGGCATGATTGCTCGCAAGGAATATCGCGTGATGTGGGAGGAAGAGCAGGAGCGCAAACGACGAGCAGAGGAAGATCGGAAACGCAAAGAGGAGGAGGAGCGGCTGCGCAAAGAGGAGGAGGAGCGCAAGCGAAGGGAGGAGGAGGAGGTGCGCGTCTCGCCCGCGCATGACTCGTCCCTGACCGCACGCCTGTCACTTTCGTGCGTCGCCGTCTCGCCCCTTTTGTGCGGGTACAGCTGGCTAAGCTGGCTGAGGAGGAACGACTGCGCATTCTCGAGGACGAGCGTTTGCGGCGCGAGGCTGAAGCGCGTCAACTGCGCGAGGAGCAGGAGCGGCGACGGCAGGAGGAGGAGATGCATAGGCTCGCGCAGGAAGCCCTCGAGCGAGAGCGCGAAGAAGAGGAAGCGGCTCGCGCTGCCGATGAGTCCAAGCGACGTTTCCGCGAGCTGCGCGGCCTCGCCGAGATCGGCGCCCCATCGGATCTGCCTTCCGGCGGCGACGATGCCGCCGGTGCGGCAGGCAGTGCCACAGGCTTCAAGCTCGACATGGGCCGCGTCACGGGTGCTGCACAGAAGGCGGCGGAGCTCGAGCCCGACATGGCCAAATGGACTCCTCGTGCCAGACCCAAGGATGCGCCCAAACAGTCAGCACGCTACCAGACAGACTTCAAAGCTCTGCCAGAGGATGTGCTTGAGTACGCTGTGTATCTCGGTATGGAGCCGACCGAAGACACCGATCTGCTGTGGATCGCCGAAGAGGCACTCACCGCTGGCGAGCCGGATGGCTGGACAGAGCAGATGGACCCGAACGGCAATCTCTACTACTACAATGCGACCACAGGCCAGTCCTCTCGCCAGCATCCTCTTGACGAGTACTATCAGAACCTTTATCTCAAGCTCAAGATGCAGCGCACCATGGAGGTGGCTGGAATGGCCGTACCTGACGAGATCAAGAACCAATCGACCGCGCAGCTGACGACCGAAGACCTCAAACGGATGCGCGCCACCATGGCGGCGAAAATGGAAGGCGAGGCGTCCGTTCAGCAGCAGTCAGCGCCTGAGGAGGTTGCTTCTACTACCACGTCTATTTCGCAGGCTTTGTCGATGACGACGCCACGCTCAACGAAGATCATGTCAGAAAAGTTTGGGATCTCGCAGCCGGATACCGACGTGCGCGCACTCCTGATCAACCCCGCAAAATGGGCGGAATCGCTTGCATACATCGACACCATCGTTGTGCGCGACACGTCGACGCCTCTGCTGCCGGCGTTTCACATGTACATGGTGCTCAACGAGACGTATAAGGCATTCGCGTTCTCCGCGGCCAAGCGTGTGGTTGCGCACAACACACACTACGCTGTCTCGCTCGACCACCTGGAGAACGGGCAAGCCTCGGAGGCCTTCTGCGGCAAGCTGCGCTGCAACTCGAAGGGTACTGAGTTTGCCATTTACGATGACTCGAACGATCCGTATGGCCTCAAGACCGGCAAGCCACGACGTGAACTCGGCATCATCTCCTATAAGAAGAAGCTGCTCGGGCCGACCGAGCTGATCGTTGTGATGCCCAGGGTGCGAAAGGACGGCGCATGCGCGCAATTCCGGCCATCGCAGCCAGAGGAGTCGATGATACAGCTCTTCAAAGCGGGCCGTGTTGAGCATATGTTCATCTTGCGTGGGACGGCAAACGTCGCGCCAGGGGGCATGGTCGAGCTCTTTCACAATGGGGCGCTCGGCTCGGGCACGGGCAAGGTCGTCTTCCAGGCTCACAAGCGGCCCGAGGGCGACTGGAGCGTCAAGTATATGCACCCACTCTCCTGTTTCCAGGCGTTCAATATCTGCATCTCCATCTTTCACAACCCGACGACGGCCGGACTCGACGCGCTGCCAGCGGGCGAGCCGCGGCCGATGGTCCCTCTGACCGCCCAAACGACGGCGCCTGCCAGCGGCGCGCCCGGGCAGCCAGCCAGCGCTAAAAGCGAGCCGAAGAAGGAGGAAAAGGAGGACGCTACACGACCACCTCTCGCTGCAGGGGGCATTGAGCTTTCTGCCGCGAAGCCTGGCGCCATTATTAACACCGCATCGCTCGAGGGGCTCCCACACCAGGTATACTCGATGACTGTGCAGGGTGCGAAGGTTTACTCGGGACTGTACAATGGCTACATTCAGGTTTGGCACATGGATGCGTACGTCAACCTCCCATCGGGTTCGCGGCCTGAGTACCACACTCTGACCGGGCACACGTCGTCTGTCTACGCGCTGGTGGTCTGCGAGCGCCAACTAATCTCGGCGTCGCATGACAAGCTCGTCAAGATATGGGACCTGAATACGCTCCGCTGCCGTCACACACTAAAGGGGCACAATTCGCGCGTGCGCGCTCTTGCCGTCTCCGGCAAGCTTCTGTTTTCCGGGTCGAACGACAAATCCATAAAAGTATGGAACCTCGAACTGGTCTCGCAGACACAGTCGCTGGAGTCTCACTCATCTTGGATCCGCGCGCTCGCCACGGAGAAAGACGTGTTAACATCTGCTTCCAAGGACAATACAGTCAAGGTGTGGGACCTCAAGAACATGAAATGCATCTTCACCTTTGCGTCAGGCTCCGAAGTGTACTCACTTGCGATGACCAATAATACAGTGTATGGTGGCTGTTTCGACCACAAGATCCGAGTCTGGAACCTGAACACGATGCAAAAGTCGCACATGCTCATAGGCCACGAGGGTGTTGTGCGCTGTCTGACCATTCGCCATTCGACGTTGTACTCGGGCGGCTCGGATACCAAGCTGAAAGTGTGGGACTTGAAGTCCAACTCGTGCACCACGCTTTTCGGCCACACTTCCTTTGTCCGTGCCATCGCCGTGGACGAGGCTGGCCAGACGCTTTACTCGGGAGCCGATGACAAGAAGATCAAAATCTGGCAAGCACGCTGAGGCCATACAACGTTCAGTGTCAGCCAAACCCATTTACGTGTCTGGCCTGCTGAGGGTGCACGTGCTGGAGCACGTGGTGTGCCTTGCTCAAAGGAGAGTCAAGGTTGCTGGTGGTGGCCACTCACACAGTATCGTCTAACCAAGTACCAAAGGAGTAAGGTAAGTACGGAGGGGAAGAGGGTCAGCGGGTCAGCGACAGTTATGTTCGATATCGTGGAAGCTCCGGATCTCCTTCCTTTTTTGGAAGGATATATCCTTCCTTTTTTGGAAATCCCGTGACCCGTCCCACGTTCGCCGCCGTTCCTCCCTGGCATGATGTTTTCTCTTTTTGGAAAGCGCGCGCGCGATCCTCATGGATAGCGTCTGTTTGCATTGCGTTGCGCGATCCTCGCAGCATCTTGGTGGGTGAGTGGTGATGGCCAATGTCGAGACGAGACACAATGAATATACATTCTTAGGAAGCGGGTGCAGCAACCAGCATACGAACACATGACGCGTGTTGCACGCCGGTGTGAAACGAGATCCGACAAAAATAATTTTCGAACTCCCGCAATGCGGGACCCCACTCGACTTTTCTCTCCTTCGCCCCACTCTTCTGCACAACGCCTTCAGCTGCCTCGCATGCACCGTATCCTCGAAGTCCTGTGGCAACACGGCGGCCTCGCTGTCCACTCTTTCCGGAGTGGCCGCAGTGGAGTGCTTGCTGCCTAGGTTTTCCACTGGTGCTTTGTTCTTGTTCGTAACCCACACGCAAGGCGTTCTCTAGCACATGAGCAACGACGAGCAGCGACGAACGCAAGACGTTCTCGAGCTTGAGCGTGGAGAACGCAAGACGCTTGCGAGCGAGAGCCATCGTGATGAACGGTGAGTGAAGGGCTGTTGCAAGCATGGCGTTCTCTAGCATGAGCATGGGCCTCATCGATGTGCAGGAACGGTGGAACACTGTGATTTACCTGTGGAGACGTGGACGTCGCGAAGGAGGTGAGCCGCAAGCACGGCTGGGGCAGCATTCAGTGAGAGTGAAAGGTTTTCCACTGGTGCTTTGTTCTTGTTCCCGCGCAGAGCTGGTCTGCGCGGGAACAAGAACGACGGGTGAGGAGTAGCACGCTGCGTGCGCACCGATCTATGCTCGGGGAGCTGCACCGATAGATGCACCCCTCAACCCTATCCGCTCCTGCCCGACGTCCGAGCTCGACGAAACCGCCCCTCGCGCCCCTTTCCTTTTTTGTCTAAGAAGCTCGGGGCCCGTGGGGTGATAAAAGGCCAAACACCGTCTGATAAGAAAAGGGCGGGCGCGGTTTGTCGTGGCGTGCGCGAGCGCTGGCGGCGTGCGGACGGCGACGCTCGCTAGCCAGCCCTTGAGAGAAGGCCGCGCGCCAGCCGTGAGGGTCCGCCGTGGGCGTTTGGGACCGGTCAAACGAGTGTACCTTCCCTCACTTAGAGGGGTGAGAGCTGAGACCAATGACCATCCCGGTCTCACGCGGAAACCACCCTTTTCCTGGTTCAAACCACGAAAACCTGGTCTAAGCCTATTTTTTCCCGGTTGCTAAGGGGGACTCAGAGCTCGGCCTCACAAGGCCAGCTCTCGGGGCTGATTATTACTTAACATCCCTAACAATTGTGTTGCACAGAGAAGACAGAAAAGTTTTCTTTTGTCTCACGAGGCGGGCGACCATCGGGCGGCCTTGCATTTCCCTGCCCCAGAGCAGCGACCGCGCCCTTGGAGGGTACTTGTGCCTTGAAGACAACCAATCTAGCGGTAGAACCCACAGTCTTCTTTGTGCTTCACAGACTTAGGGATGTTTAGATAGAACAGCCCGCCGAGAGCTGGCCGAAGGCCGAGCTCTGAGTCCCAGTTGTATGTGAGGCCAAGAAGATGGTGGTGAGGGCGGTCGGTCGGGCGACGGTATGAGTGGCCGCGCGTGCCTCGCCGCTCGCGCGCCGGGCGCGGGCCCTTGGATACCGTCGCCGCGATGTGCGCGACGACAGCGGCGAGGCAGATGTGAGATGTGCCACGCCGAAGAAAAGAAGAACGAGGACTGACGTGGCGATGTATTGTTGTGTGTCTCGTAAAGGGTGTGAAGTAGGCGCCTAAAGCGTCGCATGTCCCTCAGGCATGCCAAGAAGCGTGCTTTCCATGGCCGCGGCAAGCTGCTCCTCGTCGGCGTAATGCGGCAACAAAAGCTCCCATGAGGCCCGCAGTGCCCGCGGCAGCAGTGTGCTCAAATCGCCGGCCATGGGGCGCACAGTGATGACCCCATCCCAGAGCAGCTCGGCACCGCCGCCGCCGCGCGGCGGTGCGGCGGGCGCGACCCGTCCGGTGAGCAGCAGGACGAAGCGGCGACGCTCGAGCGGTGAGATCTGCCGAAGCCAGCCGACAAGTAACGACGGAGTGGGTGTTTCCTCCCCCCAGCCTTCGAAGTGCACCGTCGCGAGAAGCTCATCAACCGAAAGCTCGCGCCCGCATGCGCCCGCTGCGAGCACCCACGCCTCGACGGACACGTGGCACAGTAGGTCGCGTAGCTGGGCTGGAAGCGCGGACGCAAAGCCGCGTGCGAGGGCCTCCGTGGACCCGCCGCGGCACTCGATGAGCCGCCAGCGCAGTACCCTGTGGGCCGCCTCGAGCTTTTTGTACTCTGCGACTGTCTCCAGGTCGTTCGTAGCCTCGGCAGCGCCAATACCATCGCTCCCGATGTAGCGGCTGCCGCCGCCACCGTCGCATGAAGCTGTACTGACGGGCGTGGTCGCACACAGAGACGGGGCTGGGATGGGTGGGTCTTCAGTGTCAACGGCATCGAACTCACCGCTCACGACGGAGCTCAGGACGAGCGCGCAACGGCACGCAAGCCGTGGACGGCAGATCTGCAGGTCTGAGAGCCCGACTGTGTCGACGCGTTGCAGGAGTGCTTTGTACACTACGAGCGGGAGCCAGCTGGGCAGAGGAATAGAGTGAGCGATGCTCAGGAACAAAAGACGGCCGAGGGCATGATGGTACTCAAAGTGTTTGGCACGGCCGTCTTGGCAAGCCATCGCCGCGTCAGTGCAGGGCAGCACGGCGTCAGGCGGCAGGCCTGGGGTGCAGTCCTGCACTGACGGCAGTAACGGCATTTGCCACAGAGGCGGGTTGACGCTACCGCTGCCACAGTCCGTACATGCACGCCAAAAGAGCCTCAGTGCCTCTTCCACGGTCAATGGCCGCAAAGAGGGCGAGTCCAACAACGCGCCGCAGTCCGTCGTATTCGAGCCCATGAGCGAGGCGGCCGCGAAATCCTCGAACAGACTGAGCTCAAGCGAACGGCACAGCTCGTTAGGACCGAGCTCGCCAACAAAATCGAGCAAATCAGCAGAGAGGCAGGACAGACGCAGCGTGTATCGTAGCGGGGCCAAGCCGGTCGCGGCCGAACGGGCGCGGCGTAGCTCGTGCAGTATAGCGCTGATCTCATCGCCGACTCTACTTCCGGAATTAGAGCTCGGAGTACCTCCGCAAGCAACATCTCTTTCCATAGTGTCGGCACTGGAAACGCTGCCAATCACGTCGCCACTCGTGCCTTTACTGTTGAGACCGCCACTTAGTCTGGCAATCACACCGGCTGAGGATGCCTGCAGCGAAGATATCCCCAATGGCAGCACCAGCATTTTGAGTGATGGCGCTGCCGCCGGCGTCGCCGCAGCGGCGGCTACTGGGCGCGGAGCATCCGACGAGCATGAAGGGAAGCGCTGCATGGCCAGAAAGGGGTGCGCAAGTAATTCTGCTGCCGTGGGGCGCTCGCTCGGCGTCACACGCAACATGCGTGCTAAAATGTCCTTGAGATCCATCGCCTTGGCAGCAGAACCGAGAATAGCAGCTACCGGAGCGGCACTGGCACAAAGGGTTGTGGCGGTGCAGGAATCGATAGGTGGCACCAGGCCGCTAGCGCCTGGCGCCAGGGTGGGCGGGGCCTCTGCAGCCCGTGTTTCCGCCTGACTCACGCAGACTCGCCATAACAGCATCCCCAGTGCCCACACATCCGCCGCAAAATCCCGATGGCTGTCGCACATTCCACCTGCGCCGGATGCCGTTGAGGCAAAAGGTTCGTCCCGCACCATACCTGTGTGTGCCGGGTCGCTACGAGCGGGGTCGAGCGCTGCCTCCGCCCAAGCCGCATCATCTGCGGAGAATTCGTGCTCATCAGCCTCGCTAGCCGCGAGCTGGAGCATCGTTGGCGCTACACGGTGCGGATCGGGTGGCCAAAGCAGAGAGGCGTTCCCATCTCCCCGAACCAGCACGCAGTCAGCGCCAATGCGACCAGCACAGCTCAGCCCGTGGGCATGTAACGCCGCCAGCCCTGTGCAAACGCTGCGCAGCACCGGCAATGCGCTGAAGGTATCGACGCCGCGGCGGTGCTGAAGCAGGTCGCGCAGTGTTCGACAGGCCGGATCCGTTTGAACGCATACGGCCACGGGGCCTGGGTTGGTCTCGCTGCCAGCTGTCGGCCAAGTCGAAAATTCATGCGGATTCACATGCGCGGCAGGCAGCGCCTCACACCATACCCCTTTGATATTGACCACGCAGCACGCCCCATCGCAGCCAGCGTGCTGCTGACGCTGAAGCTCTCGTACTCCTAGCCAAACGTCGCGTGAAGCGCGCACGTCCGTCGAGGCGTGAAGCGAGAGGCGACAACGCTGATCGCGCAGGCGTGCGCTCAGGATGACGCAGCACACCCTCGGCGCCGAGCGAGTGAGCGGTGGCTCGTACAACGCCTTGTCGTCTTCCTGTGGATGCAAGAAGTTGAAATGCGCAGAAGTGGAACGGCGTAGCCTGTCGGCTAAAGGCTCGACAGGCTCATCGTGGATGAAGCATGCGAGGCAAGGGCTGCCGACAGGGTAAGTGGCGCCGCTCCATTCATCCACGCTCCCAAGCAGCGCATCCGACCCTACTTTCTTGGCCGCGTCCGCATCGGCTCCGTTGTTGTTCTCGCCCGCCCAACAGGTATACGAAGCACCCTCGACCGGGTCGCTGCCTCTCAAGATGTCACGTAAGCTGACATCTTCTGTGGCTCCGCTCGTGCCGCCTCCGCCCCTGCCTCCTTCAACCGTGCCCCCGCATCTCATGCCGCCTCCACCTACGCCGCCTCCACATTCGCCACCTCCGCCCACACCACCTCCGCCCACGCCGCCATCACCCGCCCCTCGAAGGAGGCCCCACCCGGTGCTGCGGTCGACAGCGGCACCATCAAGCTTTTCAGTGCTCGAGGGTGCGGTTCCCGCATAAAGCGCAAGCACCTGGTTGAGCTGCAAGAATGCACGATCGGGACGCGGCAGGCGCCAGGCGAGTGCGAGGGGCAGATGTGCGGTACCGGGCGAGGTCAATAGGCCGCAGGTGAGCCGCCCTGCATCGAAACGCGTACCGCGTATCAAGCTATGGGCGAGCACCAAGGTCAAAGGCCCACCACCGACCAAATCTTGGCCGCTGTCGCCGGAGGCTGCGCCAGCTCCATCGTCCAACTCTTCCTGGCATTCGAGGTCCTGGATTAGATTAGGCAGACCGGGGAGCAACTGCAGAACAGCCTCGGGTACGCCTGAACAAAGAAGCCAGCAGAGCGCCGCCTCTTGTCGGCGCAGCCCGACCTGCGCCGAAGCGATCGCCTGCCGCAGCTCCCACGATTGAGCCGCAGCGGTACGCTCACGCGCCTTCGCATCGTCCAACTGGACCATGGAGGCCGCGCGTGCTGCGCTTCGAGCGAGTGGCGGCCAAGTCGCGGTCGTCTCGTTGCCTCCGTGGTCCACCTCCATCGCGGTCGGTGCCTCAGTGGTGCTCGTCGGTAGCGCCTTCGCAAGTGAAGCTCGCAAACTATTTAGCTGCTGCCGTTTGGCTTCCAAAACGGTGCGCAGATGCCGACGATTCTTCAGCAGTTCAGTGACCTGACTGGTCGCACGCTCGGGAACCCGCACGCACGTGTGCACGCGCGCGAGCCACGATTTCGCAAGCATCGCTAAATCCAGAGCAAGGTTTGCCGCAGCTGCCGCAGCGTGCAGCCGCCGCCGCATCTCGAGCAGCCCGGGCGGTGGCGCCTTGGCTCGGGCGCCTAGAGATGCGATCAGTCGCGGCAGCAGCGCGTTGGTGCCGAGCAGCGGGCCCTGTTGCGTGAGCGACGCCGCGTATTGCGCGAGGGCCGCAATGAGCGGTTCGAGCCGGCTCGACTGATCCACCTGTGCCAAAGCTGACTCGGAGCGCATGGCCGTGCTCTCCCGAAGGAGCTCGCGTAGCCGTGAGAGTCCCGGGTCCTCTGGTCGCCAGCCTGCGGCGCGGGCGGCGGCCGTCGCCGCGTCGTGCATCGCAGCCGACTCGACCGTCACTGCAAGCGTGGTAGCGGCAATCGCCTCTGCGCCCAGCATGTAGGCCGCCGAGTTGAGCGGCCCAAGCGAGCGACGGAGGATGCAGCCGTGTTCGAGAGCGCGGACTTGTACGTGGCGCACCTGCTCGACACGCCGGAGCAGCAGCGGCAAATCAACTGGCACGATCGCCTTGCACAGCTGCGGGAAGAGAGAATGGTGCATCTCATGTTGCCGCTCGAGAGCCTTTGCGAGTTCCGACCATTCATCGGGCAGGAGCGCCTTGCGTTCCTGCAGCTGCGAGAGCCAGTCGCTCGGCGGCCTTGGGCTCTCGGGAATGGCGACGGCCACCGCGCTCTTGATGAGCTCAATAGGCTGCCAGCGCAGCGATGTCTGGCCTACTTTGATAGAGTCACACGCTTTAAGTTTGTGAGGCATCGACACACGCTTTGGTTCGGACAGACGCTTGTCGTTCAAGTAAGTGCCAAAGGTTGATCCCACGTCCCTGATGCAGAGAATCCCACCCTGCGCTGGTTCGATTACAGCGTGGTTATGCGAGACCTCACAATCGTGCAATAGCGAGATCTGGCACTTCCGCGACCGGCCAATCAACCCACCAGATGGCAGCACCGAGAACGTTCTCGGTGTGTATGGTCCGGACGTCGCAAGAAGCATACCGACACCCTCGGGAAACAAGGCGTCATCCATGCCGTGCTCAGCCTCACAGTTCCGTTCCCGGTTGGGCGTCGAGATCCTCGAGTGACCCGAATCGGTTTTTTGGAGTAATTACCTGAAGAGTTCCCCCTTCCCCTCCCCTAGT
>Ga0210240_101639_pt1 | contig 16121 bp, 12 predicted proteins | sample ChrtobMetP5a_4mM_FD_155463 | JGI IMG/M metagenome (GOLD analysis project Ga0210240, IMG submission 155463) | Chrysochromulina tobin associated microbial communities from unialgal haptophyte culture, Seattle, Washington, United States - P5a_4mM | ecosystem: Host-associated > Algae > Haptophytes >...
CGTCCGGTTTGACTCTGGCGATTGTCTGAGTCTGAGGCGTCGGGAGTGGACGAATGCGCGTCTACCGCGAACTTGCATACTTCGCGTTTCGTTATTAGGAAACGCAATTGCGATCTAATCGTTCTAATTATAGAATCGATATGTCGTGCCGCGGGGGGGGGCGAGGCGCCGGTGCGGGAGCGGGGTGTGGCTGTGCCCCCCGCTCCCTCATGCCTCCGGTCGCCCGTTGCTGTGGATTTGCCGGCGAAAAGCCTGCGGCAGTTCGCTTATGAATCAGTCAGTTTCGTCGCGGTCAACTCCCCGGGGAGTGCCGCACCACCCGGCGGTATCATCGGCCCAGGTGAGGCCCAGGTTGTGGTTATCACGGACGGTGATCACCGAGTGGGAATGCCATGTATGTTAGGCAGCGGTGGCAGAAGTGCGACACCGCGGACGCGAGCGCGCGCGGAGCTCTGGCCTCTGGCTCTGCGAGACAATGTGCATCCACGGTCGCCGCCGCCACCCGCTCGAGATTAGCATTGAATTTGTGCGACGCTTACGCGACGCGCGAACATCCCGCGCCGCTCCGACTCGGTGAAACTCGGTGGTCGCCGGCCCCGCGCAGGCGCGCGCCGAGAGGGCGTCGGTGAACCTCGGTGGTTCGGCCGCCCGCGCGGGTCGCCGTTTCACTTCGTTTCATTATTCGTTTCACACACCCCGGTCACCCACGGAGCTCGGGGGCCGGGCGCGGGCGCGGAAGATCGAAGAATGCCGGAACACTCCGGGGGTATCACAGGGGCAGGCCCGGGATGGAGCGGCGCACCCTGGGTATCACGGCCGCGGAGCTCGTCCCCAGGTGCGTCGATCACAGTGATACCCGGGCGTTGGAACGTACCTCCCCGTGCCCGGGCCACGCACCGATCTCACATACGAGCGAGCGCGGCCGTTACGCGGCCGGCGCGCCGCGTTGAGCCTTTACGCATGCAAGTTGCTTGCGCCTCCAACACACACGACAGTGAATACTCTGACGGTTGGCCTTCCTACCCGGGCAACCCAAACGCCATGCCCTTGAGCAGCACGTCGATCGCGTCGTCGCCGTCGTACTGACGCTCATGGAGGTAGGCAAGCCGGTGTGCGTTCTTGGCGATGCTCTGCTGCATGGCCACTACCTGCTCAGTTGGGATGCTCGCTAGCATCGCGATGACGTCGATGCCACCCTCCAAGACAGCCTCGGGGCGCACGACGACCGTCGACTCATTCCGCCAGCCAAACCAATGCAGCGGCCAAAGCCGGCGAACCTCCGTCGGGCGTAGGAAGAGAACTGGGATGCAGCCGCATAGCACGGCATCGACGACGCCCTTGCGGATGCGGTTGTGCCCGCCGGGCTCGGCGCAAAAGACGGAGCGTCGCTTGGTGTTGAGCAGATCGACAGCTCCATCCGAGTCGAGGGCGAGACCGGGGGAGATGCGGTGCATGTGGCAGCCGCGAGGAGCAACCCCACTGCTGCTCCTGCTGCCCCTGCTGCTGCCGCCGCCGCCGCTGCCGTCGCTCCCAAGCCCCTCGTGTGCACGGCACTGGCGTGCGATGGTCGTCCTCAGCCGCCGATTCTCCGGCGATCCGCTCAAGCTGCCAGAGTAAGAGACGAGATACGGGCGGTCGGACGGAGGACCTCGGGGCAGCTGGGCTCGCTCGTGCGCAGCACCCGACGGGAAGGGCACGTTGAGTGCCATGGCGCCCGGCGTGCCCGGCAGACCAGGCGAGAATGAGTAGTAGCGGTGCGGTGCACGGTCAGCCGGCTCAAACTCTTCATGTACAAGCCACCGCATGCGCTGCAGCAGCCGATGAGACCTGGGCCGAGCGCCAAAGGTGCCGCTCATGGCACAAAAGGCGAGAATGGGCGTGTAGTCGACGGCGGCGAACAGGTGGCTGCGTGCCGTGTCCTCGGTGAGGTGTGCATAGGTCTGATCGAGAGGGTCATGGAAGAGATGTCGACACGACTCGCTGACCTCGACCTTGAAATCAGCAGCGAATCCGACCGCTGCACCGTAGGTGGGGCGCCTTGGCACAAGCGGCATCACGAACAGGTCTGCAAGGCTTGCATCCTGCGTGATCCACTCGGGATGCAGCTGCAGCTTGTAGATAAGGATGTTCGCAGTTGCCCACGTGTCTGTGCCCCATTTGCCGTCTCGCAATCGTCGGCCAAAGGCCCACTCTCGCAGAGCTTCCTGGCTCTGTGTGGCCAAGAAGCGAGTTAGCAGGCTGTTGTTGTAGATAAAGATGCGCGGGTGCGGCACGAGCTCCGAGGCGTGCCGCCGCATGTTCACTCCCAACAGTCCGGGGACTGCAGACCAAGGCGAACGTGCGGAAGAGGAGGAACCTCAAGCGCCGCGGGGAAAGACTGAAGTTCGATGACGAAGTCGGATGAATTATCTGTGGAAAGCTCTGCGAGACACTAGGGTCGAACGGGGTCCCGCCGAGTCTCTCATGATGTCAAGTACCTTGCGGACTTTGCACAGGGGATAATGATGATGAACATTATCGTGTACGTAGCCGCGCCGTCGATGATCGCGACGTCCCGAAGCCTCGTGCCAGCGTTGCAGCTGCAGCGCTCTAATGTCGCGAGGTTTCGGTGCAGCGAGCAAGGCACCTATGAGACCAACCATCTTGTCGTCGCCGCTCGCAAAGGCAAGATTGACGAGCTGACAGAGGCGCTTGGAAGGGATGGCACAGACGTCAACCTGGCAGTGAGCTGCACCAAAATACCCGCAATGGACGGCGCAACGGCGCTCGTATGGGCAGCTCGTCAAGGCCAGCTCGCAGCTGTCTCTTTGCTCCTTCAGTCGAAGGCAAATGTCGACGCTGCGACGACCATGGGCTGGACCTCGTTGTACGTTGCAGCCCTCAACGGCCACGAGAACATTGTTGAGATGCTTGTCGCGAACGGGGCCAGTGTTGCGACCGCCCTCAGCTTAGGAGACGAGCGGACCAACCTCAATTTGAAGAGGATGGTAGGCTCTATGGCTAGGAGTGAGGTTGGAGTAGCGCCGCCGATCGCAGCAGTCACTCCGCCGCGGCCACAGCCTTGGCCACCGTCGCCGCCGTCGATTCCGACGCCATCGAGCCCGCTTGCCGTCCCGGCTGCCGCCGACGATGCAGAGGCGCTTCCTTTGGATTGGAAGCTTGCGCAGAAGCAAGCGATAGCCACGCCCGCCTCGGCTACGGCTGAGCGTGCTCTCAGTGGCCTGAGTGAACTCGAGACGTTGCGACTGCGCCTCGAGTGGAAGGCGCCGCCGACGAAGGAGGAGCAGAGTGCTGCTGACGCCGCACGCCAGACGCTCTTCAAGTACCGATATGACCGAATCATGCGGCTCGAGGCAGAACTTGCAAGTGGCAGAGCTACTGCAAGTGGCAGAGCTACTGCTGCTCCTTCCACCGTGTCGTCGTCAGGGCCATACGCCACGCCGACGGCCACGACTGCCATGCCGTCGGAGGGTGCCGCTTCTGTGCCAGCTGCGAGCGCGAGCAGCGCAGCCAGCTTGGGCGACGTGCTCTCAAGGATAGAGGCTGTGGAGAAGGCCAGCCTGATCTCCCGTCTCGAGGCGATCGAGCGCGTGCTCGCCAAGCTCACTAGCAGCCAGGAGCATGCAAAGCAGGCCGATCCGAATGGGTACGCAGACGGCTATGCCGCGGGATTTGCGGCGGGTTTCACGGCGGGGCGTGCCTCGAAATGAAGCGGACGAGAGCTCTCTCCGCACTTCGCATCCGCATGGAGGGTGCACAAGATACTGTAAGTGGACATCGGCGGCAAAAGACTGAACGGGACCGGATCCGGGCGGCACCATACAGCGGAGCACCGAAAAGTTTGCTGGAGGCCCCCGCGCTCTCATCAGAGAGTCGTGGGCCACAGACCGGTGCTGTGCATCGGCCACCAAGATGGAAGTTGGAAGATGTGCTGCGACGGCGTTAGGCTCTGAACGACATGATTGACATGAATCATGATATTATAGACTAGACCGCATGTGCATACATAACATTGAAGAGGTAGCTGCTAATCTAATGGACCCAGGCGACATGCTATTTTGTGAGCCTCGAGTTGGATGCCAAAAAGTACAACCAGCTCGTCGAGTCGCGGAGTTCCGCCGCGCCCGACACACACACGACCAGTGAGGTCACTCGCGTGCACCTGTTAACGGCCGTGCACCTGTGATTGGCATATGAGGGCACGATCACTTCCCATTGCAACCCTGGACCTGCACGCAGATCGTGCGCGACTTAGGGCTGCCAAGGTTTGCTGCCGGCCCGTCGGCGTCGACGATGATTATGTTCTGGAAGGTGCCAATCGTCATCTTGCCCTCGTGGATCGGGACGGTCTCACTCGTGCCCACGACGAACTGGATGATGTGCGAGTGTGCATTCGGCGGCTCCTGCATGCGCATAGCCCGCCACGCGTCGTCGCCGCCCGGGTAACCAGGAGGGCCTGCGCGGAAGTCGATATCATTGTGCAGCCACGGATAGCTCGGCGGCGCGATTCGCTGCAGCCATTGGCGCGCGTCGGAGACGAAGCGTTCTTCAAACTCGTTGATCATCACGCCGACCGTCGAGTGTTTGGACAGCACCGTCACGGTGCCCTCGACGCATCCGCTCTTCGCGACGACAGCAGCCACCTCTTTTGTGATGTCGACCATGCTCACGGTGCGACCTGTCTTGACGCTCAACTGCTCGTACTGTGTGACGTAGGCCATCGATAGTGTGCTCCTTGGCGAAACTCGCGTAGCAGCCCATGAAGGTAGCGAATAGCCGCTCGACAGCGTGAGAATAAGAACGACTGCCATTCTCAGTTTCCAAGAAAGGCTGCCGCAATTGTGATTCGTAGGAATCTAATCCGCAACGCAATGCTGGAAAAATCTCCGGTGTCTTCAATCCCCTTCATCGGTTCCGACCCAAATCGGAGATTGATTCTCGTCGCACCGATGGCGAGACTTTGGCGAGCTTCGCCTCGCTGCATCTAAGGCTATGCGACTCCTCCATGGCGTCCTTCTCGCCGGATATCTTGCCAATGCGGGAGGTTTCTCGATGCCAAGCGTGCCGCAGATGCGTCAGCTGTCACGGAGCAATGCGATGCTCCGCGCAGTCGCGCCAACCATGGAGTTGTCAAAGCTGCAAGAAGAGGTCCGAATCCTGCGCGCCGAGCTAATCAGGAAGGATGCCATCATCAAAGGACTGCTTAGCACGCTCGAGGTGACCTCAATCACGACAGAGGGTAAGGTGAAATCATCGACACCGCTGCAGGATCTGTGCCAGATAAGCAAGGAGGCATGCGATGCAGTGACCCCGATGCTCCGCGCCTTCTATGACAAAATCTCCGACCAGCGGCACGGGGGCTCCTCGAAGCTCAAGTCTGACGCGACATACTTCACGATCGCCGACGGCATCGTGCAGCACTTGTTCATCAAGTATCTCTTCGCGGGTGACAAGTTCGCGCAGATTGTCGGCGAGGAGGACGAGTCGGTCATCAACATCATCAACAAGCCCTACTCCGTCGACGACCTTGAGGTGCCCGACGAGTTCAACGCCATCATCGCCGCCACGCTTCAGGAGATCCAGCAGCTCTCCAGCCGTATCGATCCCAACCTGTATAAGTCGATGACCGTCTTCGTCGACCCGATCGACGGCACGCGCGAGTTTGCGACGGGCCAGGGCCAGTACGTGACGATCCTGATCGGGTACAATGATGCCTTGGGCCACCCGGCCGCCGGGATCATGTACCGGCCGCTGACGACCCCGGTGACTTGGGCGGCCGGCGCGGCCTCTGAGGAGGTCGTGATGGGCGAGCTCGACATGGCGGACCCTCCTGTGCCCAACGGGATGCTCATCACCGACGGCAAGGTCTCGCCCTTCATCGTGGACCTGATTGACGAGTTGGGCTACCAGCGCATTGGCTCGGTGGCCTCGGGTAACCGCGCGATGATGCTCCTCGAGGGCAAGGGCGGAGCGTACATCCGCGACACGGGCGGTTTCGCCAAGTGGGATACGAGTGCGCCCACGGCCGTGATCGAGGCGTACGGTGGCACCATGAGCAAGCTGCCTCCCTTTTTGGATGACGGGAGTCTCATCGGATACACGCACCTCAAGTCGGGCAAGAATCTCGATTTCATGCCCGGCCAGTCGACGCTCACGCTCTCGAACATCAAGGACAAGTCCGCCTTCGTCAAGGGGTCGGAGATCAAGTCCTCTGACGTCGAGTCTGTCAAGGCGTATGCATGCTTGCAGGGGCTCGTCGCAGTCGACAAGGCGGCCATGAAGGACCTGCCTAAGATCCGCGAGGCCATGTTGGCCGTCATGAAGGAGAACAAACCCACTTACACCTGAACCCACTCCCACCCACAAAAGTCAAAACAACAGGCCGATTCTGCCTCACAGGTCTCTGCACTCTAGCCGCGCGGGGTCAGCGGTCGGCGACAGTGTGTCGCTCGGGGAGCTTTGTGCGTTGTGGTCCGGCGTTACCTACTGTACATGTACATGTATCGTGCCCACCCAACTTTCAAGCAGACAAGTCAGTGTGATGAGGGACGTTCCCTAAGTTTTGAAACGGACCTTTTGTCATGAAAGTTTTCTCGCGCCGCAAGAATTCGATTCGAGAGCAAGAGTCTGTGTACTCCATTGAGGCTGAATAGGTCTGCCTGAGGGCATGGAGGACCAGAAGATGCCCCCCCTAGACGCCACTGCGGCGCTATCGCGCCATGCAGCCAGCGTGCCCGTCGTGACGCAATCGGATGCAGACGCAGCTGCGCGAATTCACGCGGCGTGCAGCCTGGTGCCGCCATCAGAGGGTCGGCGCTCCTCCCGGCGGCCTGCTGAGGAAGGCGGCCCCCCCAAGTTCAAGCGCGCCGGTTGGGCAGCTCTGGATGAGCCCGCTCCTAAGGAACCGGACGAAGCCGAGAAGAAGAAGCGCCAGAGCGGCAAGCGCAAGCCCACAAGTGCAGCGGCAGCGGCGGAAGCAGCAGCGGACGCTTCCGCGGCGGCATCGGCCGCCGAGGACGAGGAAGACGGTAAAGCAAAGAAGCGGCCGCGCACGCTCTTCCCCGAAGACGCGGCGGCAGGATCCTCCGGAGCCGGAGTGGCGGCAGCAGCAGCAGCAGCGGCGGTCAACGACGGGGCGGCTGCAGCCGCGACGCCGCAGCCCAAAGGCGCGCGCGCGGCGAGCAAGGCCAAGGCCGCCTTTGCGAGAAGCGGCGGCTCCTCCTCATCCTCCTCAGTACTCACCAGCGGCGGCGGCAGCAGCGGCGGCAGCAGCGGCGCGTCGTCCACAGGCGCGCCTCGTGCGAGTGGCACAGGTCGCGTCCCTTCCACAGCGAAAGTCACTTTTGCGCCGCTGAGGCTCGGTGCCATCGATGAGGAAGATGGTCCCTCGGCGGTGGATGGGGACGGCGAAGCGGCCGATGCCATGGTGGTGGACGAAGAGGGCGCCGAAGATGGTGGTGGCGGCGACAATGGGGGCGAGGACGGCGGCGAGGACGGCGGCGGCGGCGGCGGCGGTGGTGGCGGCAAGGAGGAAGGCGGCACCAAGGGCAGCGGCCCCAAGAAGAAGCGCAACCGTGTGAAGCGCGCGGACGAGGGCGATATGCACGAGCTCAAGCCGCGCCATCTCAAGGGCAAGCGCCGTGACGAGAGCTACGCGCGTTCGCTCGCGAACCTCGAGCTCAGCCGTGCGCGTGCTCGCGACGCGGCGGCGGCGCACGACAGCGGCGGCGCAGACGCGGCCGAGGAGGAGGAGAGCCCGGAGGCGATGCTGCACGAGCGGTATGCGCGCCTGCTGCGCCCCAAGCTGCGCCGCTGGTGCCTGTATGAATGGTTCTGCTCGCCCGTTGACTACGCTTGGTTCCACGAGCACGCATTCGCCAAGATGCTCCGGGCCTCGGGTTTGGGGCATGTGACGAAGCTGACGAGGTTCGAGTGGAGCTTCGTGCGCGCGCTCTACGGCCGGCCACGCCGTCTCTCCAAGCCCTTCCTCGATGCTGAGCGCGCGCGCCTGCATGAGTATCGTCAAGACGTGCGCCAGTTACGCAAGCTGCAGACCTCTGGGCATGCGGCGGCGGCCGCAGCGGAGGCGGCGCTGGGGCTGCAGGGGTGCGTGGTGCAGATGGCGGTGGGGCAGCGCGTGACGGCCTTCCACCCCAAGGAGCGCCACCTCTTCTCGGGCACAGTGCTCACCCCCGACGGCGACCACTACCGTGTCCAGTTCGATCGACCCAAGCTCGGCGTACAGCATGTCAAGGACTGGCTCCTCCTGCCCCTCCTCGACGGATCCCGCGGGATCGACTTCACCTCGCCGCACGGTCAACTCGGCCAGCCGCTCGGCCAGCAGAATCCCCATGGCGCCCACGACGGCGCGGCGCCAGCGCCAGCGCCGGCGCCGGCGCCGGCGGCACCACCGGGTCGCCAGTCGTGGGAGGCAGATGCCAAGGGTGCCGAGCGTGGTGCCGAGCGGTCGGGTGCGCCGCTCGCTGCGGCTCCGGTTGGCGCTGTATCGAGCGCACCCGACGCGCCCGGCTCGTCGCAGCCGTTGGCCGCCGCTCCGCTCGTCGGGGCATCGGAGAGCACGGCGCCAGCTGCCGGCCCGGTCGGTGGGATCGCCTCAGTGGCGCGGTCCGATCTCAAGGAGCTGCAGCTGCTCGCCTACGCTATGCGGCTGCTCGAGCGCAAGCGCCTGCTGCTCGATGAGCTGAAAGCGGTGACGCACCAGGGCGAGAAGGAGCTCATACGCGTGGCGCACCAAATCGAGCGCGCCGTCGCTGAGGGGCGCGCCGTCCTCATCGTGAGCGAAGACGACATCGCCCCTGAGCGGTCCATCGCGGAGGGACGGCGCGTACCGATTCGAGTCGAAGTGACCGCTGCCCAGCAACGCCTGCTTGGGCAGGTGCCGTCGCCCATGACGCTACCGGCCGTCGGCGCCCTACTCACGCAGCTGCGCGCCCAACACGGCGCCGACGAGGCACGCCAGCTTGAGGTACAGATCGCGCGCTGGTGCGGCGAGATCGAGTGGCTCACTGACGAGTTGCGAAGCACCGCTCGAGCGCTCGATACAGCGCTGATCGCTCTACGGCCGGTAGCGCAACGCTTCTCACTCGCTCTGGGTGCGGCCGCGCCCGAGCCGCAGACGCACGGCATGGGCCTCGCCTTCTGCGCTGGGCTGCGGGAGCACGCGGCTGACGCGGCGGCCGCCGTCGTGGCCTCGATCCTCTGCGCCCAACACGGCGCCGCGAGCGACTCCACTGGCGAGGCTACCAGCGAGCGCACCGGCATGGTCTCGAGCGACGCGCCTGTGCAGGCGAGCCTGCAGTTGCGCCTGCAGTTGCCTCCGAAGACGCTGCGCGACTCGATCACGAGTGCCATCTCGCTGCTGCTGCAGCTGCACGCATGGTCGACTGCGCCCATCTCTCCCGCTGAATGCCGCGCCGGCCTACTTGCCGCCGTCAAGCAGCTCGCCCCCATCTGCGAGACCAACCGCCCCCAGTTCAACGAGGTGGTGGCGGCAGCACAGCAGCTGCAGGCATTGGTTTGCGGCCAGGTCGCCGGGCTGCCCAAGGGGGCGGGCTTGCGACGATGAGGAGTCATGAGAGAGAAATGTAACTGTAACATCAAGTATACCCTACCAATTGGCGCGCGGGGCGGAAAATCACGCGTCGCCGTCGTCAAACGCGCGAAACGTAGAAAGTTATATAAAAAAGTCGTCGCTCAACCGTAGAACGTATCGAGCGCGTCCCGCGTTGTCCCACAAACTGCCGTGCCGCATGCCGCACAGCGCCGAGGGCGGGAGCGCGCACACTATCGCCGACTCGCACAAAGGCGAACCACGGATCCCCCGCAAAGCCTCTCTGCCGCCTGCGCCCCCGCCCCCGCTCAGCTCTTTTACAGATAGAGGCCTTCGGGCGCCCCTCCCTTCTTTTTGTACATGACGTACTCGCGCGCCTTACGGAACTCGGCCTGCGACACCTTCATGCGCCGCTCGCGGAGGGCGAGCAGACCGCCCTCGGTGCACATGGCCTTGATGTCGGCGCCCGACAGCTCGTCCTTGGACATGATGAACTCCTCCAAGTTGACATCCTGCAAGGCCAGACAGCGAGGCGGAGAGGGTCGGAGGGGTGCCGAGGAGTGGCAGTGGAGAGGCCAGTCGAGGGGGCAGGGAAGGGGGAGGAAAGGCAGAGGAGTGCGGGAGACTGCGCGCGCGTACGTCGGCGAGATTCATCTTGCTCGTGTGGATCTGGAAAATGTGGCGGCGTGTCTTCTGATCCGGCGCCGGAAATTCGATCTTGCGATCAATGCGCCCCGGGCGGATGAGCGCAGGGTCTAGGCTCTCAATCTTGTTGGTCGCGAGGATGACCTTGACGTCGGTGCGCGCATCGAAGCCGTCAAGCTGGTTGAGCAGCTCGAGCATCGTGCGCTGGATCTCCTTCTCGCCGCCCGAGGTCGAGTCATACCGCTTGGTACCCACCGCATCGATCTCGTCGATGAAGACGATGGTAGGCGCCTGCTCGTCGGCGACGCGGAAGAGCTCGCGCACGAGCTTGGGGCCATCGCCGAGGTACTTTTGGATGAGCTCCGAGCCGGTCACGCGCAAAAAGGTGGCTGACGTTTGGTTGGCGACCGCCTTGGCAAGCAGTGTCTTGCCCGTGCCCGGCTCACCATACAGGATGACACCCTTGGGAGGGCGAATGCCAATGTCCTCGTACAGCTCCGGGTGGGTGAGCGGCAGCTCGACGGCTTCCTTGATCTCCTGGATCTGCGTCTCGAGGCCGCCGATGTCTGCGTAGCTCTCGAGCGGCGCCTTGTCCACCTTCATCACCGAAACCATCGGGTCCGTCTCGTCGGCAAGCAACCCCACGATCGAGTTGGTCTTGTGGTGCGTGAGCAGCGAGCAGCCGGGCTCGAGCTGGTCCTTGTCGACGAAGGACATGATGTTGACGTAGTACTCGGGGCCCACCGATGAGGCGATGATCGCGTGGTTGTCGTCGATCATCTCCTCGAGCGACGCAACGCCCATCGGCGAGCCACGGATGTCGTCCACCTTGGAGCGCTCCACCTGCGCGCTCTCCTCCTGCGGGCGCACCTGTTCCTGCCGCAGCACAAACTCCTCCTCCATGAGCAGGTAATCCTTGACGCGCTCAAGCTTCAGCAGCCTCAGCTTGCACTTGGTCGCGGGCACGACGGTCGGCAGCCGCAAGCTCTGTGCGGGGCCAGACTTCTTCTTCTTCTTTCGGCCGACGCGGGTCGGCGCGGGCTGTTCGTACTTCTTCGCCTTCTTGTCCTTCTTGTCCTGCTCCGACGCGTCGCCACCCGGCCCGCCGCGGGACTGCTGTCCACCCATGCGGCTCGCGCGGTTGCTCTGGACTCGCTGCAGCTGTGCTGTGAAACATCGACTGTGAAACACACAAAAGTTTTTCCCCAAGCCCAAATTGCTCACGTAATCGAGTCATGTCGCGGGGGTCATGCTGGGCTGCTCGGCGAGGGAATGTTTGGCTCAATAGACATTTACAGTGGAGGCGTGGTGTGTGTCCAACCTACCAACAACCTACCACCAGTCAGTCAGTCAGTTATTTCGAGGCCACACAGTGAACGCGCCCGCCTCCACACATATCTCCACGTCGAACTCCGATCTCCGTCACTTCTCCGCGTCTCGGGGGAGAAGATGATTTTTTCAATGATTTTTAACTTTATGTCTTTGAAAGCATGTTTGAAAGCTACGAGAGAGGTGAGATCGCGCTCCTAACCTGCGAAGTGACGTTCGCGCTCCCAGCTCCCATGTGCTCAAGTGGCCGTCAGCGCAGGTCCAGACTACCGCGGACCGGCGTCACGGGCGGTGGTGTGGCCAACGAGCCATGTGCATTTCGATCCGACGCCGCGGGGGGCGCGCCTGATGCTGCTGCCGGCACACCCACAAGCGGACCGACAGCTGCTTGCATGGTGCGCACCGCGGGCAACGGGTTGTCGGGGTCGTACACTGACACGAGCGAGCTGCCGCCGGCCATGGCAGCCAACTCCCCCTGGCCCTGCACCGGCGCACGGCGGGTGCTCAGCGCCATCCAGAGAGCAGCCTCGAAGGCCTCGGCTGAGAAGGCCTCTGTGGAATGGGTGGCTGAGGATGCGAGCTGGAAGTGGGTGAGGACGAGTGGGCGGGCAGAGGCCGTCGGCGGCGCCACAGCCGCTGACGACCGGAATCGTATCTCATAGCACAGCACGCCAGATCCAGCGCATTCGAGGAACGCAGCGCCGTGGGAGCCTCCCAGTTCAGCTGCCAGCTCCTCTGACCAGACGCGGCGCAGCCGAACAGCGGCATCGAGGCGGAGCACTCGCTCTTCGAGCGCGTCGTCCGTGGCACCGTCTTGAACGCCATACGCGAACCGAAGATAGAGCCCTTCCTCCTCCCTTACGGGTGCCTGCCTGCCTCCGGCGTCCCCCTCATCTCGAGTCGATCCATCGTCGTCGTCGTCGTCGTCGTCGTCGCCCTCAGCTTCCCCACAGCCCTCCGAGGAATTCTCCGCAGGCTTGCTGGAGCGTGCTGCCTGCAGAGCCTTGAGCCCGCAGTGCAGCGCGACCTGCACGTTGGGGCTCAGCTGCCTCAAAGCGTCCTGGATCGTTCGATCCGACGACGGCTGCAAGCCACGTTCCCAGAGCTCCCCCGCGCCCAGGCGCACCGTGAGCGTCCGCCCCATCTCGAGTTCTTGCAGCTTCGAGTGCGCGAGGTCAAAGGCGGCGGGGACGTAGGTGAAGGGGGCCCGCGCGTAGCCCGCCGGCAGTGTGCTCGCGCTCACCGCCGCCAGCGCCAACTGAAGCGCGCCCATAGCCATTTGGAGGCGCATCTGCTGCCGCTGCAGGACATCAAACTTGCGGCCAGTCTTAAGCCATGCTTGCCAGTCAAAGTCGTCATCGGCGTCGGCACCATCACCAAGGAGCGCAAAACACTCCTGAAGGCAAGAGCGCGCGAGGAACACCGCGTTTCCCACGATCGACTGTGCCAAGTGCCGGATAGCCAAGCGTTCCGCCACTGCAAGGGCGTCGCCGAGCACTCCGCACAGCTGGAAGGTGAGTAGCAGCTCGGTGGGCGCACGTCGAAAGTTTTGGACCTTTGCGGACAGCGTGCTAGCATGCTTCAAACCCTGCCACGCGCCCTTTCCAAGGACGACTGCATCGGCCACAGACAGCGCCGCCATGGCCGCGATCATGCCGACGGAGGGCTGCTGCTGGCCGCGAAGCAAGCAAGCTTCTCGCTGCTTGGAGCTTGCCACGAAGACCGGGAATTGCAAGTGCGAGAGAATGGCTGTGTTACCGGTAAGTGGGTGTCCAGGGGTCCCCGAGCTAGTTGTAACCGCACACGTATGAACGCCGGTCCGGTGTCTTGGGTGTCGAGTTATAAACATTGGCTGTGAATTTAAAACGAAGCCACACAATACAGCAGCGCTCATGCGGGCGCGTCCCCGGGAGCGTGTGTGATTTTACATGTACCGGTACCGGTAGTTTCGGCTGCCTCCAGAGTTACCAGAGGGATAGATTTGGGGTTTAATGAGGTACCGGTACTGTAGTCGTCGTCGGAAAGTGTGCGTGAATATGGAACACGGCAACAGCACTCAGACCATGGGGGGTTAAGCAGCTGTTTGGTTCCCAATCGCGGTTTTCCCTTGCAGTTTCCTGAAAACCCCGAAACCTCCGCGAACACACATCACATGGCGGCAATGTTGTGCGCGCTGAGTGCACTCGCACCTGCATGGAGCGAGGTGAAATTGGCGAGTCGCCCTGGAAGCAGCAGTAGTCTCGAGCTCGGCCGCAATCTCGCGCGCGGCAACTGCGTTCTGCAAGTGTCGGATGTGGCGAGCCCTGAGGAGTGCGCCGAGCTGCTCAAGTATGGCCTTCGTGCCGCCGAAAAGCAGCAAGCATCCACCTGGGCGCGCACTGCATCCTTTCTAGCCGAGTTCACAAGTAACAATCCGAGGTCCGAGGGGCGTGTGAGAGTGCCAATCCGTTCGCTTCATCCACGGCAGGCGCAGCAGTTTGATAATCTGATGGCACGGGTCTGCTCATTCGTCGACAATGAACTTCCTTCCGTAGCAAAGCTCTTTGAGCGTGACGTTGACATGGACGGAGACGTCACTTCCAATACATGTATGTTGTGCGACGAGCCGAGCACGGTCAGCTTGAGCGCACTGCACGCCAGTGGCGGCCTCACGTACTCCACACGTGAGCCGGCAATCAACGTGTACCGACCTAAGGGCGAGTTCCTCGCGCATACCGACCGGCAGACACTCACAGTGCTCATCCCGCTCTCGTCTCCCGAGAGCTACGAGGGCGGAGGCACCGGTTTCTGGTCGTCGGCCTCGGATAAGGGATTGCCTCAGTACGGCCAGCCTGCGAGTGCGCCATTAAGTGCGCCAGGCGTGGTGCTGCGCCCTCCGCAGGGCACCGCGCTCCTGTACGGTGGCCGCATCACACACGCGGGCATGCCGGTGGAGACGGGATGCCGCGTCATCTTCTTGGCCAGCTTTAGTGCGCGTCGGCTCGACCTCGAAGTGCTCGACACTGTGTGAAAACAGTCAGGTTGGTGATTGCTGTGATTGGTTAGTGATTGGTGCCGTCTCGATCGAAACGATCGAGCATCCGGACGACAGACCGACGACCCACCTCTCTCATTCACTCATCCCTTGCTCACATTGTGATCGATCACTAGGTCTATACTAGGTTAACACTAGGTTACACTAGGTCTACAAGGAGGCCTCAGGCCAAGGCGAGACCGATGGGCGAGAGAGCGAGGTCCCAGCTCGACCAGCGCATTGTTGATCCGGTTTAGAGTTTTGTCCCAAACTCCCAATCAGCCGGGTGTTCGGACCGCGGTGAGTCAGGGACTGGGTTCTTTACACAATGATGGGGACCCCAGAAGGACCCCAGTCTCCGATCGCCGGTGACGGGGAGCGACCTATTCACAGGGAAAATAGAAGAGCACCACACGGACCACAACCCTACATGTACTGGCTACTGCCCGTATCTCGGGGGTTTGGGGTTATCCAAGCGCCCCCGCAAGTAGGGCTCGAGATACGTATCCTCGAATGTATCCCCTATGTATCCGACATGTATCGTGAGTGTATCTTGTGTGCCATGTATCTGAGGGTTAAGATACATTGCATCCTAAATGTATCCTAAATGTATCCTAAATGTATCCTAAAGAAGGATACATATCCCTGGTTATAAAGATACATTTACAATCATGCCAAAGTCACAGATACAATTGTATCCTGATGTATCTCGATGTATCTTGATGTATACATGTACGGGACACATCAAGATACGATCAGGATACATGCAGGATACAACATACATCAGAATACATCAGGATACAACGTATCCGATAGGAAACCCCCCCCAAAAAGGATAGGAAACCCCACGTCACTGTACGTCACCCACACCACTAGTACACCACGATACACCACGATCACTATGTAGAAACACCATAGGGTAATTACCTGAGTGTTGAAACCCTCCCCCAAGGTCAAAATCTCGCGCCCCACTATGTAGAAACACCAAGGGTAATTACCTGAGTGTTGAAACCCTCCCCCAAGGTCAAAATCTCGCGCCGCACGATACACCACGTACAGTGTCGACACCGACATCCACCAGCTGTCTACGTTGTGCCGAGATTTGGGGGTAAATTTAGGGTTAAGTTTTGGGGGCCCTTGTTTGGGGCACAAGTTTTCCACTGAGACTGGGGTGACGGGGGGTTTGTTATCGAATTTTGGGGGGTTTGTTATCAGGATACGTATCCCATGTATCTAGCATGTATCGTGCATGTATCGTGCATGTATCTTGATGTGTCCCGTCAAGATACATCGAGATACATCGAGATACAACAAGATACATTTGTATCTGTCACTTTGGCTATCATAGGAAATGTATCTTACCTACGGATAAGTATCCTTCTTTACGATACATTTAGGATACAGTAAGGATACATTTAGAATACAATGTATCTTAACCCTCAGATACATGACACACAAGATACATGCACGATACATGTCAGATACAAAGGGATACATTCGAGGATACGTATCTCGAGCCCTACTTGCGGGGGCGCTTGGATGCATTTGAGATACATGTATCTC
>Ga0210240_101641_pt1 | contig 16111 bp, 9 predicted proteins | sample ChrtobMetP5a_4mM_FD_155463 | JGI IMG/M metagenome (GOLD analysis project Ga0210240, IMG submission 155463) | Chrysochromulina tobin associated microbial communities from unialgal haptophyte culture, Seattle, Washington, United States - P5a_4mM | ecosystem: Host-associated > Algae > Haptophytes >...
AGAGGGATGTGTGAACGCGCCTTGGTGGGCGCGCCTGTGTCTAGGGGTGTTCGACACCGGCGGGCGCCGTTGCGAATTGCATATAGTATGCTTCGGGCCGTAACCCCCCAAACACAGCTCCGCGAAAGAAAACAGTGGTCCATACGCACCCTTAGTCTAGGACTATAGGTGGTCAGTCCGCGTCGGTTCTTGATCTTGTTAGATGTTACCGATACCGTACGCGGTAGGTGCGTAAAGCTAGATCAAGCGTCAAGTTTGAAGTTTCAAGCTTATTCGTGAATTTTATTCGATTCTGAATTGCAGATCCGATCGGACCATGGATCGGACGCGCTCCGTCATGTTAGCCGCGATCCGTAGGACCACCGCGGTGGAAGTATACCAGCCGAGCTAAGAGCCGAATCCGGCTCAGTAACATGTAGGCGGGAATCGCCCGCCATGGCATCCCACAGATCTCTAACAGGCTGGTACAGCCGTAGGCCCGTACTCACGCTTGACGGTTCGGTTACAGTTAGTCCTCGCTTGACGGGCTCGGTTCCACGGTGAGTCGGTCGTCACTTGAGTTAGTGTTGGCGAGGCATGTTGCGGCGATCTCCGACGTAGAAAGACGGCGAGATGTAGTCGCGTGCTCCGACGAGCACCCCACCCCCGCCCGCGCGCCCCCTCGGCGCGTGCGGGTGCTCCCTGAGCTCGCGCTCGAGATCGGATCTCATCTCGAGCTCGGCGATCTCGAGGCTCGTCGCGTCGCGCCCGTACGGAGTAACGGCTCGCTTGAGGCGCGCGTAGAGCGCCTCGACATCGATCAGGCGCTCCGAGCCGATCTGCTCCGCGTACCTGTGGGGAAGGGAGGAGGGCGCCGTGGTGAGCACGTGCATGCTGATGGCCGCGAGGAGCCGGTGCGCCATCTGCTCCGCGTACTTGTCAAAGAGCGCTGTGAGCGTCTGGGGGCGGACCTCAAACTTCCAGCCGGACTTGATCCTCATGTGAGGGTTGGCGCTGCGCACGCCGGCGTAGGGCGAGGCGCCGAGGCTAAGGCGACCGATGGCCGACACGAATTCAGCTTCGCTCGCGTACTGCTCGCCATTCGGATTGACGGCCCCGAAGAGGTTTGTGAGCACGCGCGCACGCGACATGTCCGAGTCGGTGCCCGCGCGCCCGTCGAGCTTGGTGAGCAGAGACGCCTCGAGCATGCGGATATCTCTCGAGCTGCTCGGCTCACCGCGGGCCTGGCGCGGGTTGGTGTGCGTCAGCGGCGCACGTGGCAACGGCCTCTCCGGATGTCGCATCACCTCACTCACTGGCAGCGTGTTGTAACCGCCGTCGCCGCCACTCGGACCTCCGGCGCTCACATCGGGCGGCCACTGGTGGCCATACGGCATCCCTTCTCGGTAAAAGGGGAGTGATCCATCATCGCGAGGCAGCATGCTCTCCTCAGAGTGCATGCCGTATTGGCGCCGGCGCGCTTCGAACGCATCGTCAAGGCGCGCGGCGGCCACCTCCGCCTCCGCCGCTTGCCACCGGCTGCCGCGGGCCGCCTCCGCCGCTTGCCACCGGCTGCCGCGGGGCCCCTCTGCCGCGCGCCCGCTTGCCACCGACTGCCGCAGGGCGAGGTCCGACGAGGCGGGACGGGTGGCCGAGATATGCTCCGAGATATGCTCCGAGGTGGGACGCGTGGCCGAGATATGCTCCGAGATATGCTCCGAGGCGGGACGCGTGGCCGAGCGTACGCTTACAGCGCCGTGTTGAGCGTCGCTCCTTCTGTTGAAACCATAACCGTCGCCGAGGTTGATCTCGCTTCTGTACCCGCCGCCGCCGCCGTAGCCTCCTCCGCCAGCTTCGTCAGGTTCGTCAGGATAGCCTCCAGCGCCGTCGCGAGCGTGGGCTGAGTTCAGAGACGGTGCGGGCGCCTGAGCGGGCGCCTGAGCGCGCGCCATCTCGGCCTCAATCTCCCTCACCAGCTGTGCAAACTCGTTCACGTCAAGGCGCCCGACAGGACGCGCGTCGAATGCGTAGAGCAGGCTCGAGGCCGATGGCTTGGTCACGTCCAGCCCGTAGTGGCGCAGTGCCGCTCGAATCTCGCGCACCTCGAGATGCCCGTGGCCACCCTTGTCAAAGGCCTCGAAGGTGCGCCTGACGCGCGCGGGCACCGCCTCGCGCGCCGCAGCCCTTTCGCCAGATTCAAGCTGCCGAACGAGCTTGGCGAAGTCTGCAATGTCGATGCGACCCGCCGGGCGCCTTTCCAGGCCGGCGAGCACGCGCGCGGCTCCTGCCTGCTTCGAGTCAATGCCATAGCGCAGCAGCGCGTGCCGCATCTCTGTGCGGTCGAGGTAGCCGTCGCGGTTCGCGTCATGGGCGCGAAAGGCCGCGAACACGCGCGGTGGGATGTTGGCGGGGTCATACGACGGAGCGGCGGCCGCGCGGAGGACGCCGGACTCGAGATCCTGAACCAACTGATCGAACTCGCGCAGCTCCATCCTGCGAGCCACAGGCACCGATCCGATCGGACCTCTGTGAGCGAGAGGGCGAGAGGGCGAGAGGTGTTGTTCGAGAGCCTGCCACATACCGCCCGTCAGGCCGCTCATCATAAGCGACGATCATGCGCTGGGCGTCGCGGTTGCTTACGTCGAGGCCGTAGTGCCGCAGCGCACTGCGGAGCTCGCGATAGTTGAGATATCCGCTGCGGTTGTGATCGAACGCGGCGAAGGCGAGCCGTACCCTGTTTGGGACAAAATCTGAATCGTCGGCCCACGCGCGTGTGCCGATGTGTCGGAGCGTTCGCAAGTCGTTGCTGGTAGCGCGAGTTGCTTCCACCCGGCCCTGAGCTGTTGAGGCGTGCAGCCGACCACGAGCCTCGATTTGCGCGTGTTTGATGGCCGCCGTTTGAAATGCTTTCATGGGTGCAGTCCTCAGCCGCCCTGCGCGGGGCGTGACGGGCCGTGTCGGTGCAGCTCGGTGCTCTGGCGCTCCAGGCACCGCCAAACGCGGTGCCGGCCGAGACGTGGACCAGATGCCCTGGGCCGCAGCGAGCTCCCGCTGGCTGCGACGCTCAGCTGTTGACATTGCGATCGCTGTTCACAGCACACCAATGAACAAGAAATGGTGAAGGCAAAAGGAACGTAAAGCGCACCTCGACGCCGCTTTAGTGTTGGGCATGTAAAATGTGCATGCGTGTCACTTTTTCAGCCAAACGTGGGAGTCAACGATCTCCCGTCCGCGCGCGCGACCCACCGAAACATGGAGGCCTTCCAGCCCATGACGGCCCAGAACGAGCGCCCAACGAGGCCCATCTTCTTCTTTCACGTGTCCTCATCGGGTGGCACGTCGCTCTGCCGCTGGGCACAGCAACAGCCGTGTTCGCGTGTGCCTGCGTGCGGCTCCAATTGCAACCTGAATTGTCAGCACCCATGGGATTGGAGGCGCTTCTGCCGGCCACCTGCGTGCGCTTTGCCCGAGAAAGCGTGCCGGGCGCCATACCAGCCAGGGTGCGAGGGATTGGCACGGTATGCGCGACGTCGTAACCTGACTTTCCTAGCGAGCGAGACGTTGCTTCCAGCCTACTGCTTTGACACCTTCACCTACATTACGGTGTTGCGGGACCCTATCGCACGCTTGCAGAGCCTAGCCCTGCGATTGGTTGCGCAGCCCAACACGTGGCTCCGTCGCGTCCTCGAGCAGCCCTACGTCTTCAACACCTCGACCTCATCGTCACTCATTGGTACCGCAGCGCTAGACAATTTCTTCACGCGGCTGCTGCTTGGCCCTTCAGCCTTCTTCCTGCCGCTTCGTGGGATAAACGAGTCTCATTTCCGGGCGGCGTCCGATGTGCTGGCGTCGTTCGCGCTGGCGATCCCCATCGAGCGCTTCGAGGATCACGGTGCTGCGCTCCTGCGCGCCAAGTTTGGCTGGCGTGGCTCACCAGCCCGCAGCAACAGCCACCAGAAGGCATTGCTGCGCAAAAAGTACCTCCAAGGGGATGGACGGCGGCTGAGCTCGCGCTTGAGCACGAGCGCGGCGCCGAGCAGGATGGTGCAGCTGGGCGAGCGTACCGTCCGGGTGCTACGCGAGTTGAACAAGTACGACCTACACCTGATCGAGCAAGCTCAATCACGCTTCAACTCGCAGCTGCGCGAGGTGGCTGAGCTGAATCGCAGCACGACCGAGCCATCGTCGGTTTCGCATCATCACTGCGCGCTGGGGCACCCCTCGCAGTGCCCGCTGACTGGCAGGCCCATGTATCATTTAGGAGTTGTGTGACCCAGACTCATTAGAAAGACCACGGACAAACGAAAAGGTACAGACCCCCCGAATTACGGAAAATGATTGTCCTTTTGCCCCGAGTTCAGGAAGTTGCGAAAGTTTCTGAAGTTTACCGGTCAATACTTACTTTTACTTTTTTGGCGAACTCGTGGGTCCTCTCTTACGGCGGCGACTCGAGATACAGAGCTGCACCAGGATCCCGGCGGAGCCGTCTCCAAAATCCCCTTGGGGCTGAAATTTGCGGAGAGCTGGAGGATAGATGCCGAAACCTAATGCTTGGGAAAATCTCTTCGTGGCCATCGGCGAGGCCCTCCCCACAGAGGCGAACAAGATTAAAAAGGAGAACCGTGCCGCACGATTGATCCAAGAGACTTTCCGTGGCCATGCGGAACATTCGACCTTTCAAGAGATGCGCGGCGCGGCAATCTTTGTGCAGGCGGCGATGAGGCGCCGGAAAGCGATGCAGCTGCTCGACCAAAAGAAACGTGACCTCAGAACGTGGGCGGCGTTGAAGATCCAGGACTCTTACCGGCGCTACTTGCTGCGGAAAAAGAGGAAGGGGAAGAAGGGGGGGGGCGTACTCGTCTCCATGATCAAGACCGGCGCTGCGGTCTTGTTCTCCAAGAGATGACCGTCTCCACTTTTTCTTGACTTCTTTCGCTCGCTGAGACAAATCGCAAGGGCTGTCCACACCTTCAGGGGGATTCGTGCGCGGTCAAACGACAAGCGTCCGCGTCAAGCTTCAGGCGTCAGGCGTAAAGCGTCATTATCCATGCGTTGGTGTTTGCATGCGGTGCACCGTCTACCATGCGTCTACCTAGGAACGTCAAGGGCGACCCTCGGAGGGTCACCCCCTGTCTCCCTGTGGTGTAGGTGCGGTGCGAGTAGGTCGGACGCGTCGCACCTCGAGCTTAAACCTCGAGCGCGATGAGTCATTCCTTTCCGAATGAGCGTTTAAGGTTGTGGTGTGTGTGCGTGGTACCGTAATTGTTAAAGCCGAGCAAAAAACCTGCTGCGGTGCTGCTCGACCCGCGGCGCGGGTCGCGCGGGCGCCCGCGCTCGCCGCCCGGGCGTGAGCCGAGTCTGTCGGCGCCGCGTGTGCTGTGGTGCGCCGTGGCGTGCCGCGGTGCGTGTCGGCGCGACGCGCGCCATCCGCCAAGCCGCGAGCGACTCTGATCGCTCTTCACCACAGTGAGGATCTGTCGATGTGTCTTTCAGTCTCACTTGTCACGTACTTTGTTAGACGGGCCTGCACTGGCAAGTGGCATCCGTATGTGTGCATTGCGGGGAGAGAGAGATGACTTATGACAATGAGAGCGCGGTGACGAGAGACTTTTGAGAGAGGGTCGCAGAGTGGGGGGCTGGCGCTGCCGAAGGCTGCCGGAGCGATTTGGAGCGCAAGCTGACCTCCGCGAGGTCAAGCCCCCACCTCCGTACATCCGGCCTGAGCCGAGGTTAGAGAGTCGGAGGGTCACACTGGAGTGTCTGACACTGAAAGTGCGGGAAAAGGTTCGTCGAAGTTTCGTCACTGACCTCGCAGGGTTTCGTCATCTCTTTATTAGGCAACCAGTGGGTTTCGTCAGTCAGTCTACCGGTACGCAATCTCCGTAAGATATAGGCTAGCCGCGGCAGCGGAGGGGTGGTGGTGCGTCGCGTTGCGGAGTGTTTTGATAATACGGTACTATTTAGAATTTACTTCTGAAACGCATCGGGCTACTGTGCACTGTAGATCGCACAATCATGTAGCGCGTTTGGTCGCTTGCCCACCCATTTACTTGGCTACCAGATGAGGTGCTCTATGAGGGGCACAGTGCTGAACAAGCGGCATAATCTGGAAGGGCCGCTCACGAATCTCATTCTCGAGGGTCGACGACGTCTTCCACACCTGGAACGCGCCGAGGTGATCCTCGGCACAGCCCTCCTTTGGCCTCGCGGATCCCCTCAAGAAGGCGTGGGCGCTCTGCGCCTCTGTAGCCCACCCCTTGCGTTGCAGCCATTGATCGACTGCCTTGCGCGAGCCGCCGAAGGCGCTGTAGTCGTCGACATACATCCACCCTCCCGGTGAGACGAGTGGCCAGAGGACCTCGAGCTCGACGCGTGTGCTCTCGTACCAGTCAGTATCGAGGCGGAGCACGGCGATGGCTCGCGGTAGTGTAATCGATGGATCACGCAGAGTGTCCTCGACTTTACCCTTGACAAAGCGGAAGCTAGCCTCTGGCATGCCAGTGCGAGCGATCGTCCGTCTCACGTCGTCGAGTGGCGCGTAGGCCCACTTGCCGTCGCGCACACCTCCTGGTGCGCTCTTGGCGGTTCCATTTGTGATCCGGCTGTAGTACCATCGCGACCGGCGGTCATCGTCGCCGGTTGGCGCAGGCATGCCTTCAAAAGTGTCAAAGAGCCAATGAGTTCGAGGGCGCGCCGAGTCGCCGTGCAGCCTCTGCGCCAATGCCATCATGCAAGACAAGCCACCCTTCCATACGCCGAGCTCAACCACATCACCCGGAACACCATTTGCATTCACCCTGACTACAGCATTGTGTGCCATGCGCGCATTGAAACGTGGAACCATGGTAGCGTTCTCGCATATGCTCCAGTGCGCGTCGACCGGTTTAGCCGACGACGAATGCCTAGGCTTCATCACAACTCGACCTTTTCTGGAGGCAAGACTCGGACGCAGAAACTCGGTAAAAAGACACCGGGGGGAGCCGGGACACACACGGGACACTCGGTCATATCGAGACTCAAGGTCGGTGCATGAAGGTGATCAGCGATCGGTTCATTTCGTACCTCTGTGAACGTGATTTTCATGCCGACTTCGCATCGTGAACGCCAACGCCTCTCGCCTCTCTGTGGTGCCCTCACTCCCTCCAAGACCCATGGGCGACGATTACGATGAGGACTTCGAAGACTACGAGGCCGGTGCGCGCTCTGTTCGCCCGTAATCACCCCTCGGTCGACCCTTGCCCGCTCACGTCGCTCTTGCTCTCGCCTCCCTCGCAGACGACTTTGAAGACGACGAAGGAGGCGCGGCTGAGGCCGCAAAGGCGCAGGCCGAGGCCGAGGCGGCGCAACGGGCGCAGCAGCGGCGGCAGCAAGCAGCACGCCAGCCATTGGTACCAGCCGCTGGCGGATCGCAAACGCAGCCGCTGCAGCAAGCCAACATCAGCCGAGGGCCGTCGGCGGCACCACAGTCGGGGAGGATGATGCCGCCGATGGCAAAGGCGGAGCCCGCGCCGCGCCGATTCATCGCGCCGCCGAGCAATGAGGCGCGCCAGCTCAAGGAGCAGCGAGCGGCGCGGCTCAAGGCACTTCGCTCGGTGTTGCAGTTGCGCGCGGTCGACATCACTCTGTATGATGCGCCGCCGCTCACTCCGTACGAGCTGCACACGCGACACGCGGGGACGAAGCGCGTCAAGAACGTGCAGACGGGCGACGACGACGTGAGCGTGGGCGTGCAGACCGAGGAGATCGAGACCGACGCGTTCGCGTGCCAGTGGCCCGAGGACGGCACCGTGGCGAGTACGACCTCGTCATCTCTGGAGGCAAGCGCCTCTGCCCAGACCGCCACGTTGCTCACCGCCAACATCGGCCGCCTGCGCCGTTTCCTGGGGAGCGCGGGGCAGGTGGTCGAGACCCTGTGCTCCGAGAACCTGATCGCCGCCGCCAGTGGCGCTGACGCCGTCCAGCAACCGAACGCCCTCCCCTTCTCGGTGCGGCACAGCCTGCTGCAACTGCCGTCAGCGCTTGGGGAGAGAGTGCCGCACGATCTGACCTTCGACGCGTCGGGCGGCGGGCTGCTGGTCGCGTACGGCAAGCCGCTCGACCAGGAGCCGCCCGCCGAAGTGCTCAGCCGCAAGCGCGACGTCGCTGTGCTGCGCCGGCTCGCCGCGGGCGGCTGCCTCGCGCTCTGGAAGATCTATGCGCCCGAGATGCCCTGGGCGATGATGCGATGCGCGGGAGTTCCGAGCTGCTGTATGCTGCCCGAGGCGAAGCCACACCTCGCATTTGCGGGCACCGAAGAGGGCGCGGTGCAGCTGTGGAACCTTCGCGAGCCGGGAGCATCCCACCCGTCGGTGGAACTCGGCGACAAGCCTCCGTTTGATCGTCTGCACTTGCGCTCTCCCACGTACGCCTCCGACTGCCTCGCCATGAGCTCACACACGTCTCCGGTGGCGTCCCTCACGGCGCTGCCCATCTCGGGCGACGCCCAGGAGGACGCGAGCCTCTCAATTGCGTCCCTCGACGTTGAAGGCACCCTCATCATCTGGCTCGTGCTCGAGGCTGTCGAGCTCGATGCGCATGATCTCGGCCAAGCCGTTGGCAGCAAGGAGCGCTTGTTGCTGACTGGCTCGACTTCGATGACGGGCGGCGTCGCGCCGCTCGCACGTGGCAATTCGGCGGTCCTTCCCACCAAATGCGTCCACTTCGCCTTCGTGCCCACCGACCCGACGCGCGTTGTCGTGGGCACCGACCTGCCGCAGCTCCTCCACCGCTCCCGGTACTCCTCCGTGCCGCTCTCGCCCGACGCCTTCGAGCCCGGCACCGACGTGCCCGCGCGCGACGCGCCGCAGAACGCGAGCGGCGTCGCCTCGATTGCCTTCCACCCCAAGCTGCCGGCCTACTTCTTGGTTGGTCGCGTCAACGGCTCCGCGGCGCTCTATCACGTCGATGACGCGCGCCCGTTGCGCACCTTTGTTGGCTTCGCCGCGCCCGGCGCGGCGCTCGTGCACGTGTGCTGGTGCCCGGCGCGACCGAGCGTCTTTTGGGCGCTCGACTCCGACGACCGCATGCATATCTTCGATCTCCTCAAGGGGAGTGGCATGCCGGAAGTCACATGCCCTGTGGCGACGCGGGGACCCGACTCGCCCACCCGTCGAATGGGCGGCGGAGCAAGTTTCGTCCAACCGGGCGCTCCGGAACGGCGCCGCGCGCCGGGCGACCCGGACGACCCCGCGACCATGGAGGCCATGCGTAAGATGCGGTTCGCCCTCGACGCGCGCTCGGAGAGCGCGAACACGCGCAAGGGGTCGGCCGGCGCGCGCCAGCGGCTCGCCGCGATCACGTGCCGCGGCCACCAACGGCTCTCCGGCGTCGAGGTGCACGTGCTCGTTGAGCGCTACGCGACGGCGGAAGCCGACGAACTTATCAAGCTCGAGCACGTGCTCGACGCGCTGTGATGAGCGAGGATGTGCATGCAGCGGAGGTGTGGGAGAAGCAGAAGCGAGAAGGCGCGTGCCGTTTAACCGGTTGCAGTCGTCCAGCTCCGTGCGGGTGAGCGGTGCCGGGGGCAGGTGGGGAAATTCGCGCCGAGAGTGCGGCTATGTCGCGAACATCGTACCCAGAACCCACGGCTCGCCCCGAGCGTGCAGCGTCCACTGACGATGAGCTCCCTTGAGCTCCCGCACGCTGAGCTCCCTTGAGCTCCCACGCTGACGACTGAGCTCCCCCGGCGGAGCCGGCGGCGTGGGGCAGAGCGACGCGCGGCCGTCCGGTCCGGTGCCCCGCGCCCGCCCACCTTGCCGCTTGCGCCTTCTAGCTTATGTCCATCATTGTCGATTGTGACAATAGATTGTGCGTAATATCCGTGTGCTCGTGTGTCGTGCGAGATGTCGCTCTACCCTGCGGACCGGCGCGCGGCGGCGGCACGTCGTCGGCGGTATCGGATGTCGCGCAGCGCGCCACATGCCCACCTCAAACGAAAGCTTTCTATCGCGTAATGGCTTTCATGTTTCAAAACCTCATGACTTCAAACTAGAAACGCCAGCGCGCAGCGGATCGCGAGAGTGACCCTGACCGGCGGCACGAGACTAAGATCATGTAGTTGATCCGTCACACGGGTCGCAGCAGTCCCCGCACAGCAGCTCGAGCGCCCAATCGCCGTCATCCTCGCCATGCACCGCCCTTGCTGGCGACGGTGCTGGTGGCGCCACCGCCGTGCGCACGCGACGCGTCTGCTGATCGACCGTCTCCCAACCGTCGCCCTCGAGCCCTCGCTTGCGCTGAAACCGCTCGCGGCCCTCGCGCGTACAAGGCCCTTCGTGCTGCAGCTTAGGGTCGCGCACAAGGCTGTGGTCGTCGCGGTAGGCTAGCACACTGTATCCGCTGTCGATGACGCAAATGCGGTACGCGGCAGCCTCCTCCGCGCCCCATGCGCCACATTGCGCCCACTGCTCAGCCACGACTCCCGCCGCCCACCTCAGCTTGCGCCAGGTGCCTGCTGCCACGAGGCACACGACGTGATCGCCAACGGCGAAGCGCAGCGCGTGGCGTGAGGGGCCCACCCTTGGCGGGAGCGGCCCATCCTCGGACGCCGCAAAGCTATCGGGCCAGCACATCTCCGGCACGATGCATTCCTCATCATCGGCCGGCACACTCACGAGTTTCTGTGTGCCATCCAGCATGACGACATATGGAATGACGCCGTCGGTCGGATGTCCCAGGGGATCCTCTAGCGGCTCGTCTACGAGGCTCACGACGCCGAGGCACCATCCAGGCCTGCCGCGGTAGCAGCACACACGATCACCGATACAGAATGGTGGAGGTGCCTCGTTGTCCTCGGCTAGCGTTGATGGCGCCTCTTCGTCCTCGTCTTCGTTGGGTGGCGGAGCCGGCGCCTCGATGGCACTGCCGATGTTCTGCGGTGCTGGTGCCTCCTCCTGCTCGTCATCGATTGACGGCGGTCGTGGAAGACGGGACATTTGGGCCAGAAGGAAAGCTCTTGTGGCCGCCACGGCGCACAATCGGCGCACTTGAACTCGCGCTTTAGATTGTGCACGACCTAGAGAGGCAAACATGTGACCTTCGAGTTTTGTGTCACCACCGCTGATTAATTAATTCGCTCGTCGGAATCAATGGACATCGCGACATGGTTCGGGGGGGGGGCCAAGAAGGAGAAGATCGACGAGCCGACCAAAGACGACACGGCGCCGCCTGGGCGTGTTGCCGTGCGGCGCGTGTACACTTCTGATGAGCGAGTCGCTGCGCTCCTCGAGGGCCTCGAGGGCAAAGCGCCACCGAAGATCGCCGAGTACATCAAGATCCTGAAGCCCGTGATCATCCCTTTCGTCAACATCTCGATCACGGTGTTCAACATCATCGGCCCATTGTACGTCAAGGCGGCGGTGCTCATCTACAACTTCATCAACGCTCTGCCCCTGGAGCTCTTCCGTGCGTTCCTCGGCCTAGGCCTGTGCTTCTTCGGCGGCTCATACTGCGCGAGCATCGCCGCTTGCGAGGCGTTCTACGCCCTCGGATGGCCGCAGACGCGCAGCTACCTCGTGGACGTGTACGATAGCGCCATCCAGGTGTACGAGGCGAACCAGAAGGACGAGCTCAAGGATGAGGACGGCGACGGCGTTCCAGACGTCAAGCAGATTGAAGCCAAGGAGCTCCTCGACCGAAAGGTGAAGATGGCCGCCAAGGCTATCCAGGACCCGCAGAAGCTGAGCGCGGCCATTGGCGGGCTGTGGACGGGCTGGCTCGCCGTGCAGGGTGTGCTCCGGATCAAGTTTGCGCGCACCGTCAGCCTCGCGATCTCGTGCTCGCAGCTCGTCGAGATCAAGGTGTGCCAGTTCTCCGTGCCAGTGCTCAAGGAATTTGTGAGCAAGGAGTTTGTGCACTGGCTGCCCGTCACGATCAACTCGTTCACCAGAGCCTTCTTCGTCTACTTGGCGTGGAAGCTGCAGGAGGTCGTGTCGGCTGTCCAATCGGGCATGCGTGGCGGCCTGATGTTCTCACGCTCCCTGCTCAACTTTATCAACAATCGCGGCGTGAAGAGCCTGTGGGGACTGTCGCTCGAGGAGGAGCACACATACCTGGACGAGGTCATCGGCTACGCGGTCGCCGCGTGCGGCATCTTCTTCCAATGGCACTTTGGGTTCGCGATGCCCTTCCCGTTCAATCTCGTCATGTTCCCGATGGACTGCATCGAGTGGTACGTGCGCTGGTCTGTCACGCACGGCGGCCAAGCGTAATGCTCGTGACTCGGAGTTCGGTGGACGCAGTATTTGTGCATGGTGCGACTTTGTGCGACGGTTTGGTTCGTGTCGTGTGTTTATCTCGTGTGTGCCCGGTGCCATACCTGTCCGTGTCTGTCTCAGTCCCTGCCCCATGTCAAATTTTTCTGGAATCCAACATGATATCCGATCACGAAACACCTCGCGAAGGAAGGGGAGACTCCCTGTGTGCCGAAGGGCGGTCCGCCGCGCCGAGCGAGCCGCCGCCGCGGCCGACATGCCGAGCGGGATTGAGGTCGGCGCTCGCTGCATCGCACCGAGCGCAAGACCTCCCACGTTTGCATCGGATTGACGCAGAACTGCTTCCGCTCGCAGGTGCCCTACGAGCTACGAACCTCATCGATTGCGGGCAAGGGCATCTTTGCCACCGCACCGATTGCCCGTGGCACACGAATCTGGAGATATGAGATCGGCGTGAGCGTGGTTACTTATACGAATGAGTCGGAGGTGCGCAAGCGACTGGATGGTTTGAGCAAAGAGGAGGCGGTCGACTTCCTCGAGCACGTGTACACGTATGGCGGCGTAGTCATCGAGATCTTGGACGATGCCAAGGTGTATAACCATGCTGCTGACCACAACACCGGAAATCATCCGGATGACGAGGCTGGCGAAATGTACGCGCCCGATCACACATACGCGCGGCGCGACATCGCCGCTGGCGAAGAGCTGACGGATGACTACGCCACGTACGAAACCATTGATTGGTACGAGAGCATCTGCAAAGAATATGCCGCCATCTCGTGCGTCAACGTCGGCCACACTTATCGCGAGGATAACATGCCGCCCACTGCTTTGCCTGCCGCACCGGCCGAACCGGAGTTCGATATGAAGGCGCTCAAGGAGCAGGAGGCGGCAGAGTTGAAGAAGAAGATTGAGGAGAACGCCAAGAAGGCGAAGGAGAAGGAGAAGGAGGAGGACGCGAGAATCGCCAGGATGCAGGAGCTCGAGGCCTCGGGCATCAAGGTGGCGGGTGGCATGCACAAGTTTGACGCGTCCGAGGTCGACGTGCACGGCGGCAACGCGACGGCCGACGACTTTCTTGATGCGTTTGGCATGTGAGCGCTATGGTGAGCGCCACGGTGAGCGCTGGCCTTGAGAGCGATGTGAGCGCCATGGTGAGCGCTGAGCGCTATGGTAAGCGCTGGCCTTGAGAGCGAGAGGCAGGCGCTGGGAACAAAGAGCGAGGTGCGGCGACCAGTCTCTCTCTTGCTCGTCAGAGGACATGGCATCGCGCTTTGGGAAGAGCCACGGGGAGCTGCTTGTTGGGCGTACCCCTGTGCGTCTGCGGCGCTCCGCTCAGCAGCGCTTTATGGAGCTCGCGCAAATTGAGGGCGTTCGTCCAAACGACGCGACCGCGGACACTGCCGCGTCCGGTACACGGCAGCACGGGCCCACAGGTCCGCGTCCAGTCCGGTCCGCGGTCCGGTCCGCGGTCCGGAGGGTCGCGGCGGTCGGCTGCGGCTCCGCGGCTCACACTAAGTGTCACGCCCTCCGTTCGCACCGCCGCCGCGCGCGCGCCGCGAATCCCGACTCGCCGACCGGCCGACACGACGGGATCGAATCGGATGCGATGTTCGCGTGGTATCTGGAAATAAATCGATTAATCATCGCATACGACGCAAAAAACGACATAGCTCGATTACGATTTGGATTCACGGTGTAAAGCCTTTTGTGTGCACGAAAATAACGCGCAGACGAGGCGTAACGGGCATGGCGAACGGGCCTCCGAGGCCGAGCGCGCGAGCCCAGAGGTACCGGCGGTACCGCGTACTTCCTTGAGCCCTGGCCTCGCGCAACTCGACAGGAAACTCGACAGGAACTTGACAGATACTTGACAGGATACTCGACAGCTACTCGACAGCTACTCGACAGGATAGCTCGACAGCTACTCGGGGTGGCGCTCCCAATATGTGTAGCAAGGCTGTGAAACGAGGCTCCGAACTTTCACACCAATACATGAGGTGTGAATCAGGCGATCCGGAGGGTTCCAAACGATGAACTCTACGGCAATCGAATGGGAAGCTGCTTCCGGTTCTTCGCGTTCACGCGGCGACGTTTGGAACCCAAAAGAAGACCTAACTTTCGCTCTCGTTCGTTCGTCCACGCGAGAACTGCGGACATCCGTCTGAGCTGAAGCGGGAAATCGAGAGCGCCGCCACATGGTGCTCCCCTCTTCATCCAACGGCTTGACGTGACCCTAGAGCTTCGTCTGGGCACACATAAGACGAAGCCACGGCTGCTCGTTGAGCTTTTTTCGACGAGGACGGGCAACGCTAGGGCAACGCCGCTCGCAAGTCTGGCTTTCGGATGATGCGTCCAGACGCCTTGCATGTGAGTTTGAGCTGACTGGCATGGCGCCTTGGCCGTGTTCGATAAGTGCCATTCTTGAGCCCGTCATTTTCCCGATGTTTTCGCTTTCCCCGTACTGAAGCGTGCACGACTGATTCGCTTCTCTTGCAGGGACTTGAACGCGTGTAGCCTCTGAGCCGAGCGTGGCGCGCGTGCGCACTGTCGCGTGCGACGCACGGCTGCATGCCACGCGTTCGATCAAGTGGATCCCGATCGTGTGGATCCCGTCATCCTCGAGCTCCTCCGCGACACAAGAAGTGTGCTGCTCGAGCCTCTGACGCCAGCTAGCCATGCATTCGAGCTGCTGAGCGCCAGGCTGCCCGAAGCTCCCTAGCATGCGATTTTGTGAGCTCACTCGCTTGGCGCCCGGGCCGCATTCGGTAAGTGCTACTCTTGAGCCCGTCATTTTGCGGTATCTTCGCTTGGCCCGTAGTGAAGCATACGCGGTTCATTCAACCATGACTTGCACGCAGGGCAGGCTCAACCAAGTCATGCACTTGAGGGTGGCGAAGTCTGAGTAAAGAAGTAAAGAGTAAAATGATTTCTGCGCATACGAAAAGGAAGGGATCGGAAGGCAACACCCCAGGAAGTCCCCAACTCTCGGCTCCACAACTCCAAAAGAGAAAAAGCCTGCGGCGGGCCGACTTTTCACTACAGGGAATTGTTTGCTACACATATTGGGAGCGCCACCCCTCGACAGACCTCGACAGACCTTGACAGACACCCCCCTGACTGCATGTGCCTGGGCGTCAAGCTGTCAAGCTCGACAGCTCGACAGACCTCGACAGACCTCGACACGAGGTTAACGAGGTAACACGTACACGAGGTCTAAGACTGGGATCTAGCACTAGCTGAGAGAAGCCAGGTTAGAGCCCCACTCCTTCAGGGTGAAGGTTGATGGACCCACTGGTCAACTACACAACTTGGTGGCTGGATGATGGATGTTCTGGTGGACCTTTCGTTCCACGTTCGTGCTCTTTCGTGCTCTTTTTGACTTAATTCTCCTTAGAATTGCATTAAGATTGCATTTTGCCATTTTCTGGTCTTGAAACCAGTGGCTAGGTAGGGGTTTAGGGTGGGTATTACAAAAATATCAAATATCAGTAAAGAAACCTGCGGCTATGTAGGGCTTAGGGGTTAGGGGTTAGGGGGGTTAGGGGGGGTTTGTTATCGAGTTTCGGGGGGTTTGTTATCAGGATACGTATCCTGATGTATTGTGATGTATCCTGCATGTATCCTGAAGGATACATGTATCTCTCATGTATCCTGATGTATCTCAAATGTATCTTAAATGCCCTGTTACATTCCAAGAGAATACATGTATCTTGATATTTTGCATGTATTTTACACGTATCCCAAACGAGTCCAGGATACATTTTGAGATACATATCAGATACATCAGGATACATGTATCTTGGGCGCTTCCTTGGTGTCACACTGGATACATGTCAGGATACATCAGGATACATGTATCTTGGATTCTTCATCACGAT
>Ga0210240_101643_pt1 | contig 16098 bp, 10 predicted proteins | sample ChrtobMetP5a_4mM_FD_155463 | JGI IMG/M metagenome (GOLD analysis project Ga0210240, IMG submission 155463) | Chrysochromulina tobin associated microbial communities from unialgal haptophyte culture, Seattle, Washington, United States - P5a_4mM | ecosystem: Host-associated > Algae > Haptophytes >...
TGCCGGGCGGCGCGGAGGTACGCGGCTTCGGCGTTCGCGAGCGGCTGATGGCGCTCACGGTTCATGCCCGGCAAGGACCGGGCATTACGCGAGATGCGCCGCTCTCGAAGCAGAAGACAGAAGGCCTAGCCGGGACACACACGAGACACACGGAACACGCGGACGCACAAAGGCACACAGACGAATCTCACAACCAACCAAACCCACCAACAACACACACCCCGCACGTCACTCGTCAGCGCGACGACCGAAGCCGCGGCCGACTCAACAGCCGCAAGCCCGAAGCCGACCGCTCCCCGCGGCCGACTCAGAAGAGGCCGCCCCCAGCAAACCCGACCCTGCCTCCGCCCGCTCCCAGAGCGCCTCCCCGCGCCTGCTCGAAGGCGGTCGGCGAAATGAAGGCGCGTGCGGCAGACGCGTAACGGCCGGCGGTGCGGCCGGAACCCCCGATAAGCTCGAGGCGTACCGGTAGCCGGGTAAGGCGGGTCGAAGCGTTTGTCATTTATGCCCAGCACGACGTGCGCCTGCACGCCGCGCGTACCGGTACAATGTACCGTAGACGATGCACGCTCAATAATTTTACACAGTACCGGGTACAATTGTATTCAAGACATTTACGACGCAGGATTGGGGTTTTCATTTCCGCGTGACCGCGAGACACGAGCACACCAGGCCATCTTGTTTCACCCTCTGTAGACTGGACTTGACTTGACTTGACTTGACTTCCCATCAGAGCTTGCGAGATGATGAGTCTGATGAGGGCTTCACCATTGGCGCTGCTCCTCGCCTATGCCTTGGTGGCGTCCGCCGCAGCGGCTGCCCCAGGTTCGCGCTTTGCCGTGCTCACGCAGCCGCCCCATGCGCCTGGGGTAATGCAACAGCCGTCGCTGGTCGGAGCGCTCCTGCGACTGCGCGGCGGTGTTCGCCAGCTCCAGGACAGGGATGACTGGGCTGCGGTGCAGGCCGAAGCTGGAGAAAAGCTTCTCGTGGTCGATTTCACCGCCAGTTGGTGCGGGCCGTGCCAGAGAATTGCGCCCGCGTATGCCGCGATCGCCGAAGAGTACGCTGGCAAAGCGCTCTTCGTCAAGATTGATGTCGATGTGCTCGGAGAGCTTGCAGCAGAGCTCGGTGTGACGTCAATGCCAACGTTCCTCTTCTTTCGCAGCGGCCTCGTGATCGACACCATGCGAGGCGCCAACGAGGCCGGACTCCGAGCTCTCATCGCAGAGCATGCCGCCGCGTTGCCGGTCGCAGCTTGAGCATAAGCAGCCTACACCCGAGATTTCCGAGTGCGACGTCCCGGGTCGCGGTGCATCTAGTGAGCCATGGTGTAAGTCTCCATGCATCATGAGTGTGCCGAGCTGATAGTAACGATTGTACTGAATATTTTCAGATATCTCGCAATGTGTCGTTCATAAAGACACACCGCCCCCGCAGCATGATTCTTCCGGGGAATCGCGCATGCTGCGGGAGATCAATGCGAGATGTAGTACATGACACGAAGAGGAAGGATCTATACTCCCGTCCAAGCTATCGCTCGTTGGGGTTAATTTGCCATTACGAAGCAGTCTACTGCATGCATGTGCATGCATGCAATCAACTTTTTCTTCTTATCCGATAAGGTAACGAGACACGCGTGTGCCCTACTCACAGTGGCCAAGATGCCAGCGCGTCACAACAAGCGGCCGATGCTCCGGGTAAGTGCGGGTGTGGGCTCCAACCTTTCGCTCCGTGCGATCCAGGAGGAGGTGGCCAAGAACGGCGCCGCCAAGCGCTCTGCGGGGTGGAGCGCCTTCTCCTTCCAGGCCTTCTCCGTCTCATCTCTCACAGATGTTCTGCAGAAAGAGGGGATCGAGGACGCGCAAGCGGCCATCAGCCACGCGTCCGTGCAGGTGCAGGTGCGCAGCCAGCTCATTGCACACATGAACAAGGAGGTTGCCAGCGAGGCGAGCGCTGCGCTCACTGCCGTACAGTCGGCGGCCAAGGCGGCTAAGGAGGCTGCCGCGAAGGCGAGCGCCGCTGATGCCGGCAGCACCGTCATGAACGCTGCCGGAAACCAGCTCGCTGATCATGGTGGAGCCGATGCGGATGAGGAGCGGCTGGCAGAGGCGTGGGAAAGTGCCTTCTTGCGACTGAGAAGACTCGTCGACGCAGCTGCACGACAGCAAAGCGCAGGCGGCGCCTCGTCGACAACGAGCGCGACCGATGACGCGCCTGCCAACCTGCGCCTCGATGAGCTCACGGCGATGCTGCTGCGTGCACGGCGGCGTACCGCACCGAGGCGCACGCTCCACCGCCCCGTGCCGCCGCCCGCTGCGGCCGACGGTCTATGTCTACTTGAGCGTTGGGAGGCAGCTGCCCGGGAGGCGGATGCCGCAGGCGCAGCAGCGACCGTCGACGGCGCGGACGCATACGTGGGCATGGAGGAGGACGCTGCCTCTTCGAGGTCCGTAGACGCCGCGGGGCTCATGCCCGACGACGCATCGTGGTGGCACCAGTGGCCGGCCGACGTAATCGGAGCCCAGGCGCCTTCTGACGCCCGCGCTGCTTCAGCTCTCATGAGTGAGTGGCTGCAGGATGATGATGCCGCGTCCGAATACGCGGCTGGCTGGGAGGGCGAGGGCGACGAGCCGATCGATATGGCCCAAGCGAGGCACGAGCATGGTGCGGGGGTGGACGAGCGCGCAGTACCGGACAACTGCACGGTTGAGATGGACCTCTTCGCAGACGATGGCCTCTGTGCCTCACGGCACCCGTCGCCCTCGCCTTCGCGTTCCCCCTCGTCAGTGGCCATGGGCGCAGTTACTCATGGCCGTGCGTCTCACTCTGGCGAGGACGCGACGGCGCCCGACGACACGAAAGCTCGGAGGGGCGCGAGCCTACGTGACGAAACCTTACGTGAGCCGGTGGCGCCGTCGGCACAGGTCGTTACACAGGTCGAGGTCCATGAGGACAGCATTCTGGGATCCGACGACGATGCGTTCGAGTCGGCGCCACGCCGTGCGCCGCCTCGGTCTCAGGTGCGGACTGCAGTGGCCATGGAGAAGGCCGCGCGACGGCGCCGTGTCGTGCTGAGCGATGAGGACGATTCTGACGAGGCCGAGCCGAGAGGAACAGCTGCGAAGCACACCATGCCCCCAAAGCAGCTGCGCCGTACTTCGCTTCCTGCCAGCCAAGCTCGGCTCCTGTCGCCCACGAGCGCCGCCCCCTATGCTCCAGACGCGATGGTCGCCCCCTACGCCTCGGACACCTTGGGCACCTCTTTGCCCGTCACGCCCGCTGGAGGAGGCACTGCGTCCTCCTTGGCAGCGCGTACGGGCGCAGCATCGCGTCCATTCGCCTTGCTGGTAGACTTTGGCGCTAATGGCGAGCGCTCTGGGCCGCTGCCTGAGCGCTCCGCAGCCGCTCACAAGCCCTTCAAGCTGGCGATAGATCATGAGAAGCATCTGTTCCCTCCGATGATGCTCGCCGAACCAGTGGCGCTCCCGTATGGTCTGCAGCCGGTCGTCACCAAGAGAGGCGGCGGCGGTGGGGACGGCGCCGGAGGACGCTGGCAGTTTATCCTGCCACCGGCCGCGTGCGACGTGAAGCGGCGTGGTGCGGCCATCTTCTCGCGTCTGCTCACCCAGGACTGCGAACTCGAGGAATGGCTTCAGTGCCACAAGCAGCGCCGTTGGAAGCAGAGTCGCGAGGAGGCGGCCGCACCGCACCTCGCCGCCTTCGTATTGCAAGAGGATGGCGGCAAGGAGCTTGCTGCCTCTGCAGCTTTGGCTGCGCTCGAGGCGCAGCGGATGCTTCGCGGTCGCGGCGGCGACGGCGGCGACGGCGGCGAGGGAGACGAAGGCAGCGATCCCAAGGAGCACCGTGGCGATGCGATGGACGGCTTCGTCATGGACAGTAGCGAAGAAGATGGCGGACAAGGTAGCGACGTCGTGCGGTCACTTGTGGTTGATGCCGAGGTGCCTGCACGCAAGGCGGGAGCTGCGCTCGATCTCTTGCGTGATCAGAGCCGCGACGACGGTGAGGGCGCGTTCGACGATGAGGACGACCAGGGCGGCGGCTTCGAAGATCAAGGCGGCGGCTTCGGGGATCATGGCGGCGGCTTCGGAGATCATGGCGGCGGCTTCAATGATGGGGGCGGTGCATGGGACGGCGACCATTCGTCGGTAGCGCCGCGGGCAATGCCGCCTGCGCCGCACCCACTCGCACGCCAGCCGCTCCCTATGCGCGCCAGCGTGCAGGTTAGCGCGCAGGCAGCTCTGCTGCCCTTTGGAGCTTCGTCAGCTTCGTCAGCTCTGCTGCCCTTTGGAGCACCACCGGTGCGGTCCTTCGTGCCGTCAGCAAGCGGCCTCACCCGCCTCTCGACGATCCGCACCCTTGCCGAGTGGGTCGCACCGTATGTGCCGACTGACCCGACACACGCCCCCCTGGCGTTCTCACAGCTACTCCGCGATGCGAACGCACCGGCCGTCCACGCTCGAGTCCAGGCCGCCTCCCGAGATGTGGACGATGGCAACGATGGGGAGCAGCATGTTGAGCAGCATGCGGGTGTTGAGGGAGAGGGCAAGACTGTGCGGGCAGCCGTTGAAGCCCCATCGGCCCAACGCCTCTTTCTCTCAGTGCTCTGGCTGGTCAATCATCACAACCACACAGCGGGCCAAGCGCACACAGAGCCTTGTGGTGGTGCTGGTGGGCCCCGGGATGGTGGCAGGGTCGGCAAGGGGGACCCGACAGCGCTCGGGCGGCTTCCTCGTGGGCAGCAGCTCGAGCTCAAGGTGAACGACGACGAGAACGACTTGCTTCTCACCGTGCAACCGTGATGGCGCTCACTGTGCAGCGCCCACGTGTGTTGCGATCGCCTCGGGTGGGCGGGGAGGGATGACGACACGTTCGTTGAGCCATGTACATGTACATCACCAGCAGAAAGCCGCTTGCGCAGACGCGGTTAGTGGGGGGGGTCCGCATCGCAAGCACGAGTGCGTGGTAGTTGACCGGGTGTAGAAGCTGTGGAACCCGACCTTGAGTCGCTGCTCTTAGCTCTTACTTTAGGGTTCACTAGTTCTTCGCGGGGCGCGCCGTTTGGTTGTTCTCGCCCCGTCCGGCCCGGTGCGCGGATTATAAACCCGTTTGCCGTTACACACGAGTCACGACCATGTCCACACGACGGTGTGGAGGGCCGCCCCGCAGCCCGACGTCTGCCCGAGCCCCGACGTGCGACGACAATACGATACATCGCACGACTTGAAATTACACCTGGATACATGCGGCTCACGGGCCCAAACCGCCAAAGCTGGGTGCACGCGCGAACATCTACATACTGCGCAGCGCTCTGCGCGCGCACAGCATGGGCGCAGACCTCAGTTTACACTGCGGCGTGCGGCTAAACCGCCACAGCAGGATACAGCATCTTGTGGCCGAGTGTCACAGCATGCATATGGCCGTCACAGCATGCATGTGGCTAGCATATGGCTAGCATGTGGCCGAGTCAGCATGCATGTGGCCGAGTGTCACAGCATGCATGTGGTCGTCACAGCATGCATGCATCACAGCATGCATGTGGCCGAGTCAGCAGTAGAGCACTCCAGAGCACAGCAATGCATGTCATGTATCGTGCCCGTGTGCCTCTCTCACTGATATATCTCAGCTAGCAGCCTCACGTGCTCGGCCTGCTCCGCCTCCAGCGTCTTCTCGACCTCCCCTCGCTTCTCGAGCAGCCGTGCTAGCTCCTGCCGATTCCTGTACGCTTCAGCGCCCGTTGGCTTGCGCATCTTATCGTGCACCATCTGGTCCATGAGAGTGCACTGCTCAGTGACGGTGCGGAGCTCCTCTTTGATCGTGGCGAGCCGCTCGGCGCGAGCCCGGGCCTCGAGCTTAGCCTCGAGCTCCTCCACGGTGCGTGGGCGCTCCTCGGCCTCCTCGGCCTCCTCGGCCTCCTCCTCCTCGGCCACCCCCGCCTCCGGCAGCAGCCAGCCGACCTCGGCACGCTCGCCGGAGCCCTCGCCGCCCAGATCGCCATCTCCCCAGATTGCCAGCTCGCCGGAGCCCTCGCCTCTACGGCCGAGCGCCGAGACGAGCGCCCATTCTCCAGTCTCATTCGCGCTCGGGATCCACGCCCGGGACGCTCTGCCTTCGTCGCCATCGTCGTCATCGAAGCCGTCGGCCCTCATCCCGGCGGTGGGAGCGGCTTCTATACTCGAGGCCGTCGCCGCCGTCGCCGCCGCCGCCGCGAGCTCTGCTGCGTACTCTGCGTAGCTCGCCACGCTGATCGTCACTCGGCAGGGCCGAGCACGATCACGCAGATATGCAACGTTGGATGCGATCTGGACCCTCATCGGTCCGGCGACCCACCAGGCGAGGCGCTGTGCATGCTCCAGCTCCTCGCGCTTCAGCTCCAGCTCCTCGCGCTTCAGCCGCTCATTCCTAGTCAGAAAGCTTTCTTGTGCGCGAAGCGCGAGTATCTCCTCACGAGCGATCGCTTCGGCGGCCTTCCTTTGCCTCTTCCCCGCCGTTTCCTGCTCTCGCCGGGCCTGCTCGGCATGGCGCTCAACAATAGCAGCGCGCTCCTGCTCACGCACCGCCTCGCGCACGCCTGGCCGTAGCAACTCCTGCTCGTGCATCCGCTCGCGGCCCTTGCGGCCGCGGTACGCCGCCTGCAGTCGCGTCACCGAGCGGTGCTCGAGCATGAGCCACAGCTGCGCCTGCTGCTTGGCGACCTTGTCGCGAGCTGCCCTTTTCACTTCCTCCGCTCTGCGCTCACGATCCGCTAGCCGCTGCTGTTCTGGCGACTTAGCCAGCCCCTTTGTGGAAGCGGTCGGCGCTTGCAGCCGGCTGAGCAGGTTAGACTTCCCTCCGCTGCCTTTGGATGGCGAGCCTTTACTTGGCGAGCCAGACAGTGGAGATGGGGATGATGGTGGTCGAGTTGGAGAACCGCGACTAGTCCCTGGTTGCGGCGTTGATTTGCCGCCTTTGCCGGCCTTGGCCATGGGCCACGGTGGCGATGCGCGTGGCTACGGAGGGTGATCAAGACGAGAGTGCCACCGAACGCGCTTCAGCGTCCTGCCGACATCGGAGGCGCTCTCATGCAGACGAGTCACAAGAAATGCCGAAATGTAACAGCCGGACGAAACATATACATGCAAGGGGAGTTCGATGAGATTTGTGAGTGAGTTGAGTGAGTGAGTGAGTGTGAGTGAGTGAGTGAGTGAGTGAGAGAGTGAGTGAGCGAGTGAGTGAGCTATGACACGTACTCAATAACTCACTCACTCGCACTCTCTCAGGAGATTTGTCGAAAGAGGACACCACGGCATGTTCCCCGTCTTCGTACTCGACTTGTAATCGACTTACTGTATATGCATATCATACAAAAAACGCGGCGGCTCGTCCGCTCCTGAGTCGTCTCCTCGTCTGATCCTCGTCGAACGTTGGGCGCACCTCCAGCCGCGCGTCGAACAGAAAACAGAGCAGGATGCGCTTTTTCAAATCTATCCAACTGGACGCCCACGCCCCTCCTCAACTATAGATTCCGAGTTGCAGCCCGTTCACAGCCACAATTCACAGCGGGGTTTTGACTTGACTTGACATCCTTTCGCCACGGAAACAGAAGGCAGCACTTCATCATCACACTTCGGTGCCAGCGCGGCCCGCCTTCTGTGCGTGTGCAAACATCTCGTATCGCCCCGCCCTCTCGCCACTTACTTGAGATCAGCCCACTGCGCCTCTCTCCGTCCTGCGCGCAGACACACAAAAGCCATGTCACGGCTCGTCAAAGTTGCGACGTGCAATCTCAATCAGTGGGCCATGGACTTTGTCGGCAACCTCGCGCGCATCGAGACGAGCATCCGTGAAGCCAAGGCGCAGGGCTGCACCTTTCGCACGGGGCCGGAGCTCGAAATCACCGGCTACGGCTGCGAGGACCACTTTCTCGAGCATGACACGTTCGCTCACGCGTGGGAGTCGTTTGCCAAGTTGCTCGCAACGGACGCAACGGACGGTATCCTGTGCGACATCGGCATGCCGGTGATGCACCGCAACGTCGCGTACAACTGCCGCGTCATCGTGCTCAACCGTAAGGTGCTTGGTATCCGCCCCAAGATCTTTCTCGCCAACGACGGCAACTACAGAGAGATGAGGTGGTTCACGCCCTGGTACATCGAGCCTGGTGAGCCGGGCTTCGGGCCGCTGCAGGAGTACCACTTGCCGCGCTGCGTGACGCAAGTGACGGGGCAGGCCGTCACCGTGCCCATCGGCATCTTCGCCATCGCCGCGCTGGACACGGCGGTCTCCTTCGAGACGTGTGAAGAGCTCTTCACACCGAACGCGCCACACATCCTCCTCTCGCTCGATGGCATCGAGATAATCGCGAACGGCTCGGGCTCGCACCACCAGCTCCGCAAGCTCAACTACCGCATCGAGCTCGTCAAGGGTGCCACCTCGAAGGCTGGTGGCATCTACCTGTACGCGAACCAAAAGGGTTGCGACGGCGGCCGACTCTACTTCGATGGGTGTGCGATGATTTACTGTAATGGTTCCCTGCTGGCGCAAGGGTCGCAATTTGAGGGGCTGGATGAGGTGGAGGTGGTGGTCGCCACGGCGGACTTGACCGACGTGCGCTCGCAGCGGAGCAACTTCATCGCGCGCTCCTTCCAGGCGTCGTCGTCGCCCAAGATCCCGCGCATCCAGATTGACTTCCGTCTGACGGCGGCCGACTCGATGGGCCTTCGGGTCTCGACGCCGCGTGTGCCCAAGGTGCACACGCCGAATGAGGAGATCGCCTTCGGCCCGTCGGGCTGGCTCTGGGACTACCTGCGTCGCAGCGGCGCGCGCGGCTACTTCCTCCCTCTCTCCGGAGGGGCTGACTCCTCTAGCACCGCTGCCCTGGTGGCGATCATGTGCCAGCGTGTGCTCACCGAGCTGCACTCACCGTGCGCGTCGGAGCGCAGCAAGGCCCAAGTGCTTGCCGACGTGCGCCGGCTCACGCGGAGCCCGGCGTACACGCCGGCGAGCTGGCGGGAGCTCTGCGGCAAGCTCTTCTTCACGTGCTACATGGCGTCGTCATACTCTGGCGAGGAGACGACGACCCGAGCGGCCACGCTCGCAGAGCAGATTGGCGCCGTGCACTCGTCCATTGTCATCGACCCAATCACCACGGCGCTCAAGCAGACGTTTGCATGCACGCAGGTGCGCCCGATGCTGCCCGACGCGACGTCCCCCTGATTGCCTCTGATGGTCTCTGATTGCGTCTGATTGCGACTGATTGCGACTGATTGCCCGACGCGACATCCCCACTGATTGCCTCAGGATCGCATCTGACTGCCTGCCCCTGATCACCTACCGGTACGTAGGTGCACGCGGGCGCGCACGGAATGCAGCTGCGCCGCACCGAGCTGCACCCCAAAGGTGCCTCGATTGCCGAGTTCATCGCACTCCAGAATATCCAGGCACGCTCCCACCCGCCGGCCCCTGCCTTGCATGCAAGTGCTCATCACAGCGCTGATCGGCGCCCAATCTCCCCACAGGCACGCTCCCGCATGGTGATGGCGTACATGCTCGCCCAGCTCATGCCGTGGGCCACGGACGAAGAACCGACCACTGGCGGCGGGCTCCTCGTCCTTGGCTCGGCCAATGTGGACGAGGCGCTCCGCGGGTACTACACCAAGTACGACTGTTCGGCCGCCGACATCAACCCGATCGGGGGCGTGAACAAGCGCGACCTGAAGGCGTTTCTGCACTGGACGGCGGCGCGCGAGGATGCGGATCTGCGCATCGGCGTACTCGCGCGCGTAGCGGATGCGCAGCCGAGCGCCGAGCTTACGGGAGCGGAGGGCGAGCAGTCGGATGCGGCTGATATGGGCATGACGTACGATGAGCTGGGGGATCTCGGCTACTGCCGCAAGGTGGAGAAGTGTGGGCCACTCTCGACCTTCCTCAAGCTTCGTGACCGTTGGAATGACGGGCGGGAGCTCTCCCCTTCCATCCGAGCGACTGGCTTGGGGCTCAAACCGTCGACTGATTGCATTGCGGCGAGCGGTCTCGCGGCGCCCGAGACGTTTGACGAGCAGGTGGCGCAAAAGGTCAAGGACTTTTACTTCTTCAACTGCATCAACCGTCACAAGATGACCACCCTCACGCCCTCCTACCACGCCGAGAACTACTCACCCGACGATAACAGGTTCGACCTACGCCCCTTTCTCACCTCCCCTCGGTTCGAGATGCAGTTTAAGGCCATTGACGAGGCCGTGGCCGCTGCGGCCAAGGCGGGTCACGGCCACGGCAAGAGGCCGGCGGCGGCCGGGGAGGGAGACGCTGGCGCGAGCCGAGCCAAGCGCACTGCCAAGTGAGGCTCGCTACGTGTGGGGAGAGCTGTGCCGATCTCGGGATAATCTCGGGGTCCATTGCGATTGGCCCAGGCGTCAGCCAATTGGGCGGACCACAAAGGGTGAGGTAAGGGTGAGGCGAGCGAAGGAGGGCACATTCATCATTTATGCCTGTCACGTGCGCGCGGGCCCGCGGGCACCACAGGCCGGCACGACTCGGCACGGGGGCCAGGGGCGATCCGCGCGGAGCATGATCGGACGTTTTGTTGAGCCTAGAGTTTTCTAAGGATTTAGGAAGGCAACAGAAAAAACGTCGCCACGAAATTGCTTCGGAGATCGTTACCGGTACGGAGATAGGCCGCGAAAGTTCTATGATCTGACCTCTTCGGTGATGGCGCGCAAACTCCCTCTTCATTGTGATGCTCTCCGTCGAGTCCTTTGTGGACGCACGTGCCGCGCTACATTCGGGCGCATACGAATTCCCGTCTTGGAAGACACCCGAAGTGTTTCAATGCTCCGGCATAACGAATGACGATCAGGTGCTTGGCATCCCGCAGCTTCCCCAAAGAGGAGAGCGTGAGGCGGGTATCGTCTCGGATCGAGAGACCGCCATGGAGCAATGGAGATCGGCGCGTGCGCTGTGGGAGGCGCACGTCTCAACGTTAAGCCCAGGCGAGTCCTTCTATTTCGTCGTCAATTTCATAAGCGCCGCCGTACATTATGGCAAGAAAAGCTCGAGTTCCGTTCTCGACTTCCTGCTCGGAGACGGAACGGCCGCAGGAGCACTAAAGCAGTGGGTCTCCCAGCACCCAGCTGCCGCCAGTTCGGGCACGGTGAGGCTTGGACACAGGAGTCCTTGTTCTGTGCTGTTCGCGCTGCTCCTCCACCTCGAGTCCCTCATGATCGGTTGTGTGGAGGATGAAGGGTTTACCTCTGGCTGGTGTGAAGTCTACTACATGGCGAGGCTGCTGTTGGAGGCGGATGTGCCGTTTGAGTCCGAGGTGGACTCAGAGGGTGGCATATCGGAGCTGTGCCATGGACTGTACGACCTAGCGCCCGCAGTCAGCTGGGCGCCTGAGCTTGTCGAATGCTGCCGCTACTTTCACTTTCACACGATGCTCGTCCAACTCCCTCCAGCCGGTAAGCGCCGGCTCGAGTTTGTACAAGTACCGAAAGCGCTCGTCGATATGTACGAGTACCACGGCGACGAGGAGGATGGCAAGGAGGTGGATGGTGAGAGGGAGGAGGCGGAGGAGGAGGCTGAGGACAAGCAGGAGGCGCCCAAGAAGAAGTTGCAGAAATGAAAAGAATGATGAAGAAGCGGCTGAAAGATCAAAGAAGACACGTCAGGAGCCGTCCGCACTACATGTAGTCCGCACCGAAATGAGGTCGCATAAGAAGTTGAGGATAACCGATCACATGCGTTTTGACGAAAATACGTCAATTACTTGCGAATTATGGATGCGAGATCCGAATAGCAAATCAAGCACGAAAAGCGCTCGCGTGTGCAGCTCGCGGGGCCGATGCTCGCGAGGGTGTCGGGCGTCGTGCTATTGCATCTCGTCGGTCGTTGCAGTGCCCTAGCGCCACAATTTTCAATTGCCAGACCCGTAGTAAGTGTGCATCGATCGCATGCTGTCCACATGGACGAGGCACAGCAAAAGGAGATTGAGGCGCTCAAAGCGAAGCTGAAAGCGGCAGAGGCGACCATTGCACAATTATTGGCAGCTCAGCCAGGCGGACAGGTCACCAAGTTGACCAAAGAGCAGCCCGTAGAGCACGAAGAAGATTTTTCAAACTCACGCTTCCCGCTGTTTCGCATGGTGCAGAGCAGTCTCACGAAAAGCTTGAGCGGGCTCCAGGCGAACTTTGAGAGCCCGATCGACCTGGCCGATCTGCAGGTATCCGACGTTCCCTCCGACGACTCGGAGCGCAACTTCAAGAAGGAGGGCTCTGACTCGTCGGCGAGGGCCGATGCCTCCCAGCCAAAGCAGCAGCGCCGAGGTCTCATCTTCTCGCCGAATACGGACGTCGACGGGAACAGCGTCGAGGAACTGTTTGGCAAGTACGACTTCGACCGCTCAGGTCAGCTCGACATCAACGAGTTCCGTTCGTTCGTCATGGACATGGACCTGCCAGCAATGGCGCAAGGCACTGCGAAGTCCGCCGAGACGTTCGCTTCCGATTTGGCCAAAGGCACGGCCAAATCCGCCGAAGATTTGGCCGGAGGCATCGGCGACTTGGCCTCCGATTTGGCCAAAGGCACAGGGTCAGATTTGGCTAAGGGTACGGCCAAGGCGGCCGAGAAGTTGGTGGCGGATACGACCAGGTCTGCGGATGAGTTCGCCAAGTCCGTCTTGGGCATCGCGAATGACCTCGCCAAGGGTGTCAACGACCTCGCCGCTTCTGCCGGTGTGCCGGGAGCTTCCGCCAGAGTGCCAGTCACGCTTGTCGGTGGCGTAGGGAGCGGGTACAAGGAGCTGCTCTCCGCGTCTTCGTCGGACAGAGACGTTCCCGTAGAGGCTCTCATCGTCGCCATCGAGCGGCAGGCGACCCTCTCGATGCACCTCGGCGGTTTCATGCAGCTTATAGTGAAGCTGGACCGAGGCAACATGAAGGCTGTGCGAGAGTCGTGGCTGAAGCATGGGCAGCCCTCATCGCTTCGCGAGCTTCTGAAGGCCGAGGTGGCCGAGGGGGTTTTGCAGCCGACGCGGCTGAAGGAGGGCTCTGCTGCGCTCTCTCTCCTTTGGTCGATGAGAGCGAAGCGGTTCTGGACGACGGTGGCCGACGGGTTTGCAGACCAAAGGAGCTCTGAGCAATCAAGTACCTTTGGATTGCGAGCGTACGAGCTGGAGCTCGAGCCATACCACGGGTGGGTCTTGAAGAACATCTTCCGGCCGGGGCTTCTTGCGCTGCCTTCGCGTAAAGAGATGCTCACGCAGATGGCGCTGAGGCCCTCGGAAATGATGGAGCTCGACGCGTGCTGGGAAGCCTGGAAGGAGGCAGCTGCGGCGGGTGAGTTTTTGACGCCTGATGAACGGATGGCGGCTTGCTTGGTGGAGCTGCGCGAGTGCTCAGAGGCGACCAAGCGCGTGACCAATATGGTGCAGGCCCAGCTCGATGAGTTTGGATTGCGAGACGATCGAAAGATCTGAATCATTGCCTGTGGGAACACACTGCCTTACAGTTGCGGGCACACCGGTCACCGCGCTGCATGCACCCACAGCGCCCAAGGCAGCCTCCCCCCGAGGACGCGCCCTCTGTGCAGGGTCCGGTCTATGGGTCTCCTTCGCGGCACGCGGGTTCGGTTCACACGACCGTGGCGCGTTGGGTTCTCGACATCTCAACGCAACGGCCCCCGGCGGCGCGGTCGGGTGACTGCCTGACTCTGTGCGTGTGGGGTGTGCCGGGCACGCGCACCCGCACCACACCGGCGGTACTATCGTATACCGCGATTTCACTACGTTCGCATGATATATAAACTACAGTACAAGTTGATATATAAACTTGTACAACTCAAACACGCAGTTCAAGTACAACGCACATTGAAGTTCCGCGCCGTAACGTCTAACGAGCGTTCTGCGATGGAAGTCTGGCGCGCGCGGTGACCGGTGAGTCCCTGGCGTGTCAGACTCGAGCTCTCGACGCGGATTGGGTTGGGTACGCCGTGTCGGGATCGCGGTGGCATCTGCGAGACTCGTGTCTCCACCCAACGCAGCCATCCCAGGAAGGGATATTTGCTGCGCAGGCTTCATGAAGAGGTCGCTGCCACCGTCCACCCCGTACCCAACCCGTCGTGTCTGTACGCCCTGCCGGAGGCTCTGGATCTCCCTTGGCCAGATTCAGAATCTCCCTTGGCCAGATTTATCTACTGCTTCCCTCGCCCCTTCTCCCTTTCCACTTGCGCCGCATGGCTGCTTCCTCACCGCCACGCTCGACGCCCTCGTTGAGCGCGTCTAGGGCAGCGTGGCGGCAGTGTACTCTGCGTTCGAGAGCGCCGCGGCGCGTTTCTTCTGCAGACCGCGCAGCTTGTTCCACTGCTCCTTGAACTTCTTGAGCTTCTTATGGATGTTGGCGTTCCAGCCGACGGCCACCGCGAGCAACGTGAAGCCCACGTACGTGCACACGATCGCCGAGAAGACGCCGACGACGGAGAGGTGGGCAAAGTCCTCGGTCGGCGTGCATCCGTCACAGCCGCACACGTAGTTGTTGGTGGTCATGTTGAATGGCTGTGAAGGGTCTGCAAGGGCCATGCCATACTCGCCGAGCTGCGCGAGCTGCTCTTCGTACGGCAGCGTCACGTCCGTCATGTAGCAGTAGCCCGTGATCGGGTTGACTCCATACTTGGGGCACTCGGCGGCCGTGTAGCCTCCATTGAGCGGATTGACCTCGCCAGTCTCGTAGAACACTAGGGGCTGCTGGGTAGTGGCGCTGAAGAGCTGGAATGGCCCGGTGGTGCCTGGTGCCTGGTACACCGTGCCATCCGGCCGCAGCGTCAGGAAGGAGCCTGGGATCGGTCCGCCCGGGCTGAAGTCGGCCGAGGGCGGCAACCAGGCGTACGGCGTGTCTTTCGCGTTGCTCGTGTTTTGCCACGTCGACACGCAGCAGCCTATGGTGCACACATAGTGGGTGGACGAGCCGGCGCACTGCGACGGCCACGAGTTCGTGCTGTTGATGCGGTCGAATTGCGGGTTATTCCCGCACCACCTCCACCAACCTAAGTCACCCATCATGTGCACGGAGGGGTCAGTCATGATCAGCAGGGCTGCGAAGAAGAAGACGCCGAGTGGCCCGTACTTCTCCTTGGCGGGGGCGTGATAGCGCTGGCCCGAGACGAAGAAGACCTCCTTGCCCAGCACAAGGAAGACGACGAACATAAGAAAGAACGTGGTCCAGAAAGAGATCACGTGCCCCAGCGATCGGGCGGAAGCGGACACGGTTCCGCTCACGAGCCCGATCACGAGGGCAGGCCAGCATCAGGCGCCAATGAGCGCGGGGATGCTGAGACACATGACCATCAGGGAGATGATGATGCCTTTCTGGTCGACGGCTTCGTCGTCCTCTGCGCCCTCCGCGCCCTCCTTGCAAGGGGCTGGCTGTGCAAGCAGAGCGTCGCCGAGGCTGTTGGTGGTCGTCGAGACCGCGGGCGTCGGGACCACGGGCGTCGGGGGGACCACTGCCGCGGCGGGCTTTGGCCGCGGCTTGTAGGATCATGTGCCGTCCTCATTGCACTCCATGGTTTGGAGGGGGGTGTTATTCTTGGTCGGAGGGTCAAGGAGGGCCCGTCCCAGGAGTCGTCCCGTCGATTGGCTTGTGAATTGAAAACGGCGGGATCCATTCGACCGTCCTCCGAGGATGGCATTTGTGGAGAGCTCGGCATACTGGCATGACCCGTTGCTTTACCTTGACAACTTGTACATGTAATAAAGCGAGTGGGACCCACCAGACCCGAGACCGTGAGACATGGTCCACTTTGACGCGCGCCTAGACACGTGGGCGCACGTGCGCTCGCCTGGTTGTGGCTCACGTGTTGTGTTGTATGTGTCGATTCTACAGCTGGCTCACGAGCTTCTGGCTCAGAATTGCCTTGTTTCGACATGGCTCACGTGAAGCTTTCGACGGCTGGCTCACCTGTGGGCCGGCCGGCTCGCCTGACCCCCGGCTGCGGGGGGGTTTGTTATCGAGTTTGGGGGGGTTTGTTATCAGGATACGTATCCTGATGTATCGTGATGTATCCTGCGTGTATCCTGAAGGATACATGTATCCCTCATGTATCCTGATGTAT
>Ga0210240_101644_pt1 | contig 16092 bp, 11 predicted proteins | sample ChrtobMetP5a_4mM_FD_155463 | JGI IMG/M metagenome (GOLD analysis project Ga0210240, IMG submission 155463) | Chrysochromulina tobin associated microbial communities from unialgal haptophyte culture, Seattle, Washington, United States - P5a_4mM | ecosystem: Host-associated > Algae > Haptophytes >...
TGGGTGAAAACCGAGCATAGGCCCCTGATCCCCATCACTAGGGCACCCTTATTCCATAGAGACATCATCAGAATTGATCATTTTGGCGATGGTCAATTTTCGCTCCCCAGGCCGTCTGACCGAGCTACCGACGGACCCCCTGAGCCGAGCGTTCTACGTTAACCGTTCTATAGGATTCCTAGGGCACTCCTCCGATGGCACTCCACAGTCAGCACACGGCGTGGCGAGCGCGCGCTGGTCGCTGCGATCCGATCCGTATCGCCTATCGCGGCATATGATGTACTGTGTATGTGCGTCAGTATTATGGTACAGCGGCCCGAACCTCCCCGCCCCTCTGCTAGCTAAGACCTAGCTTGAGGAGTGTTTGGAGGCCGCGGCAGCGAATTTGCGCCGCTGTCGCTTGCGTTGGGCTTTGCTCAGTGTCTTATCGAATGCAACTCTGACTTGTAGTCCTCGCTTCTTGCCAACCAGCTCGTTGGCCCCAGCTGCTGGCCCGACTGCTGGCCCGACTGCAGGCCCGACTGCAGGCAAGCATGCTGGCACGACTGCAGGCACGACTGCAGGCAAGCATGCTGGCACGACTGCAGGCACGACTGCAGGCAAGCATGCTGGCACGACTGCAGGCACGACTGCAGGCAAGCATGCTGGCACGACTGCTGGGCGCTCCGGTGCAACCGTTGGAGCTCCTGCAGGAGGAGGTGCTGCTGAGCTGCTGGACCCGCCGACATCCCGCCATGGCCTCCAGCACTGTTCATTGCAGTCAAACAAGCGACCCAGCGCACCATCGGGCACGCCTTTAGCCGCCTTGCCAGCAGGATCAAAGCGTGCCTTCGAGGGCGTCTCCTCGTCATAGCCGCACGCCGGCAAGGGCTCGTACACGATGTCATAGTGTCGCTCATCCACTGGCGCAGCAGATACCCGGACGGGCCACCACTGATCGACTTCCGTCATTTCCACAAACACCTCGATACGCCTGCTCTGCATGCCCACGGCTTCATCAGCGGCTGCTGGAGATGCCGGCGCCAAGGTGCTCATGATGGGCATATACTCGGTCGCATCAAGCAACCTGCCCGCAGTGATCGAGTCTCGCAAAAACTGCGGCGTCACCAGGGGGATGGCAAACTTGCCCTTCGCCTTCCGGACTGCCTGGGTGTTCTTGCTGATTGCAGCCTCAGTCGCGACGACGAACGAGACCCGCTTATGGACAACACTGGAGATGGTGCCACCATGCTTGCTGATGAGGTCCTCCAACTCCTTTTGCGGCACGCCCGTGCACGATAGCGCAAAGAGCTGGCCGGAGAAGCATGCACAAGAAGCCATTTCAGGCGTGCGGCGCCTAGGAGATCAATCGTCCACGTGCGACAGGGAGGCGCGGTCTATCGGAGACGGGCATTCATAGGCACGTTTTGGCGTGAAGACCTGAAGTTTGGGAGGACATAGGGAGTGGCAGGGACAAGTCAAGTCAAGTCAGTCGAGAGTTTATATTTTAGGAAGTTCTCGACGAGACACGAGTACTCCCATGGACGGCTGCAACGCTCACAATTATACAGAATACACGACTCCGCGTGTCGACGTCGACGCAGCGTCACCAGTCACAGAGGCGGTGACGCAGACGGGAGCCTGGGCACCTCTGGAGTGCAGTGCTCGACTACTTGGCATTCCAGGAGAGCTGGCCTCGAGCGTGGCTATGGCGATGCTTAATCGTCATAGGTGCACAGGCCGATGCCGGGGGCAGCCTCCTTGCACGAGGCGTTGTCGCCGCACTGAGCGTCGGCCGCCTTCTGGTCCAGGATCGGGAGCGTGGGCGAGCAAATGAGGGCGCAGTACTTCTTGTTGGGGTCGCTGGCGTCCGTGAGGGCGCACTGCGGCGCCGAGGTGACGCCGGACGGCACGTCCGTCGGGCACTCCTTGAAATTCGAGCACATCGGCGAGCAGAAGTCGCCGGTGATGCCCTGGATGGTGATCTCGAGCTCGTCCGACAAGCAGCCCTCTTTGGGGTCGCTGTAGTGCGTCTTGGAAGGGGGCCCCGGCGGCGTCGGGGGCGACGGTCCCATAGGCTTGGCACCGGTGGGGTACGAGGGCTGCATGGCGATGCCGCACATGTTCTTGTCACGGACCATGCGCAGGTAGCCGTTCTCGCCCCAGGCGGCGCCCCAAGAGTTTTTGACCTTGTAGTAGTTCATGCCCGCGTCGGTGCCGTAGCCGACCGCGAGCACGCCGTGGTCAAGCTGGGTGCCGCACGCGGTCGAGTCGAGGACACCCGACTTGTAGAGCTGGAAGGCGGATTTGTCGGCCTCGATGGCAACCGACACGGGCTGCTTCTCGATGGCCGCCAGGAGGGCCTTCTCGTCGCGCGAAGGCACGTCGGTGAAGCCGGTGATGGTGGCCACCGGCTTGACCATCGAGGTGATGCACGAGCCGGTGACGCCACCGCCGGAGGTGTAGGGGTACTCCGATTCGAGCGAGATGCCCGACTTCTCAATGTACTCGAAGGCATTGTCCATCAGGCCGCCGTTGCAGCCTTGGTCGCCGTTGTGGTCGCACGACACAAGCTGCTGCTCCGAAAAGGAGAGGAGTTTGTTCTGCGCGAGGAAGTACGCGCCCTCGACCGCGCCGGTGGTCGAGAAGGCCCAGCACGAGCCGCAGCGCTGCGAGCGACAGAGGAGAGGGGTCGAGTGAGATGGAGACGAGGCCAAGCGTGTGGGAGGGGAAGGGGCGAGGGTGTTGGGGCAGAGCGGAATCAGGATTGTGGGGCAGAGGGCGTTGGGGGGGGGTACTAAGGGGGAACTTGCATAAGTGCGCAGGCGGCGCAGGGTGACTAGACGCCGCAAGTGCGAACCTGCTGGTCCTTGACGGGGGTGACGGCGCCGAGGGCGACCCAGTCCTTGGATTCAGCGATCTTGACGTTCGGCTGCTGGATGAAGACGCGGCGGGCGTTCTTGGGGTTGCGGTTCAGGAAGAGCTCCGACATGTGCTTAGCCTTGAACTGCTCCCACGTGAGGTCGGAGAAGGCGTTGTGGCCGAGGGTCCACGTGAGGTTCTTCGCGTTGTGCTGGCGGATGATCATCTCGTTCGCCTCGAAGGCCTTGAGCGCCTCAAGCTCCTCCTCGAAGGTGGTGTACGCCTTCGAGTGCGTGCGCTTCCACGCCTCGAACTGGGGGTTCCACGGCAGGTGGGTAATAGCGGCAAAGGCAGCAGCGGCAATGGCGGTGTAGATCATCTTTCTTTAGTCTGCGAGCACGCGGGAGGAGGAGGGTACGCCAGAGGAAGTGGGGTCGGTGTCAAAACTAATCAAGCGCGCGCGAGTTCGGGATCGCCAAGGGGGGAATGCCATCGCGCGAATTTGGATGGGACGGATCGCCCTGGCCGTGCTCACGCCACGGCGCGGCGTCGTGACGTGTGGCGACGGGAAGGAGACCTGGCTCGGCCACCCGAGGGCGCCATACGGAGCGTCCGAGCGCACATTGATCGGGGTCTCCGTACGCGAGCGGCCCAGCTTGTGGAAAGCCCAAATTTCCCCACATCGATCGGAAATCTCAAAAAAAACCCATTTCCGATTTCGTCAGAAGGGAACATCACTTGTACACAAGCAAGCAAAGAAGCAAGCAACGAAGCAAGCACCCATCCTCTCCGCCCATCCTTTCCTACCCCGTTGGCTACAGGGTTATTCGGTTGCGCTTGTTTAGATACTAGGTGTTGTTTCGACTAATTAGCTTGCTTGCTTGGGTACACAATCATGATACCTCACCCACGCTCAGGACTCCTTCCAAAAGATGGAGCCGAACAGAGCGGGCCGGTAGATGGCGTCAAGCATGGTCAGCGCCATGAAGGCGCCGAGGCCGAGCGCATATGCGACGCTGAGTGCTCGGCTGTGCTTGTGCCCGGGCACGCGTCCAAAGGCAGGCAGGCCTTGCCAGTTGCAGAACGCGTGCGCGAGCAGCGGACCGAGCACGTGGCCGGTACGTAGGAAGAGGTACGACGAGTAGGCGCCAAACAGTGACGTGTAAGTGAACTGCACAAGCACCACCATGTGGCTCACGTCCGAATCGAAGATGTGGTGCACGTGCGCGCAGCCGAAGACGAATGCCGTGAAGAAGACGTTGGCCACGTCTGAAAGGCCGGCACCGAAGAGCAGCGGACACATGCATGCGCGGAAGACCCATTCCTCCGAGAGCGGACCGATGACCAGGTTGCGCAAGACAGGAAGGGGTTCGCTTTCCAGGTCGCGCAGCCGAGCAAGCAGCTGGTCTCGGAGCGGCGTCACGCGGTCGCGCTCGAGCCACGACATCACGAGTGGCCCAAGGAAGAGCACGGCTGTCAGCGAAAGCGGCAGCGCGGTGCCGAGCAGCACGTTGGGCGCTGCGAGCCCAAACCAGCGCCAGATCGAGGGGCTCTGCGCCCCAACGAGCGCCACGCACGCCGGCGCGCTGGGGCCCACGCGCGAGGCCGCGATGGAGATGCAGGGCGCGATGGCACACGCGATGCCAACGCGCCCAAAGCGCTGCTTGATGACGCGTGGGTCGTCACGATCTGGTGCCCTCCCACCGGCACGTCGGTAGCCGGCTCGGATGTATAGACACGCCACGTACGTGCCGCCCATCGCGAGGCTACCAAGCAGCGCCGCCGGTACCGACGCACATAAGCCCGAAAACCATGGCGCCATGTGGACGGGCTCCTCTCTCCCAACAAGAATTCGCAGGAGGTCCAGTGTGAACATGTGTGAATCGAGAGTTTTTCGAGGGCTCACCTGATCAATCGAACGAACGATCCTGATCAATGTTCATGAAAGACTACTGTGAAAGACTTGACTTTTCTGGTGTTTTGCGGACTTCGCTATCTTCAGAATATGCATTGCCGAGAGTTGCGGCCCGTGGCGACGCTCGAGGTGCAGGTTCCAATAGCCGTGATGTGCTCATAGAAGCTGATGAGAGCACCAGCGCATCGCGCCGAAGTTTGCGCTCGGCCCGTGAGGCGCGCCGCTTCTCACCGTACGGAGGCGTGGCTTCAGCCTTGCCGCCCGCGCAGCTTACTCTCGGTATCTCCGGGCTCATGGGCGGGCTGATTCTTGGCCAGCCAGTCTCGGCCCGCACGCGTGCCAAGCAGAAGCGTCAAGTTGTCTTCAAGCACGAGGCCGAGGCGGAAGAAGTGGAAGACTTGAAGGCCATTTTTGGGGTGCGGCCCATTGCGCCGCGCCGCAAGTCTTTACGCGCTAAGGTCCTGCCAACACCGAGCGCTCCACTGCTGCCAGACCACTGCTACGAATACACCTTCGTGCTCAACCCGGCCACCAATACCACTGAAGTCTCGCGTGAGCTCATCAAGAGCGGCCCGCAGCAGATGCCCTACTTTGTCAGCAGAGTGCAGCATCGGCATGCCAGAGGCAGGTGGAAGGAGCAGGCTAGCTCTGGCGGCGGCGGCAGCAGCGGCGGAGGCGGCAGCCATGCCACGGTGGGGGGAAACGTGCTGCCCGCCACGGCGCTTCACGCTCCGGCCACCTTGACCATCGGGGCGACGACCAGCATGACCGAGGGCCAGCAAGCCGTTCCCATGGCAATCACCATAGAATTCGAGACATCGACTGCCGTGGCACAGACCAGTGCGGACGGCATCGCTGGCTCTGCCGACGACGTCCGCCGCCTGAAGCCGTCGCTTTCGCTCGGCGCCGTGCTGCGTGGCAGCGGCCGTGCCAGCGGCCGCGCCAGCAGCAGCAGCAGCAGCAGGAGCAGCCATAGTCACAGCGGTGCCAGCACCTTGCGGAACAGCGGCAGTGGCAGTGACAGAGGCAGCAACACCCATCGCAGCAGCAGCAGCCATCGCAGCAGCAGCAGCCATCGCAGCAGCAGCAGCCACAGCAGCAGCAGCAGCAAAGACAGCGGTGGCAGCAGCAGCAGCGGCAGCACTGGGGGGGGCACTGGCGGCAACATAGCCAGCGAGCCGCACGGAGGACGGACGAAACCCGCGTAGTACTTAGTTGCTTCATTAGCGTGATGAGGAGTGACGAAACCCGCGTTGTACTTAGTTCATTAGCGTGATATGTCAGTTTCCCCCGGCGGCGCGGTCGGGGGCCTCGGGGCGTCCGTGGCGCGCGCGCGGGCCGCGGCCCGCGCGCCGCGGGGCGGCCGCGGGCCGGCGCCGGCCGCCGCGCGCGCGGGCGAAGGGGGATTGTCCCAATGTGGGTTCGAAAATACGTGACCCGTTCCCACAGACTCACAGACTCACAGCAGAACGCGCTCTTTGGCACGTCAGACGGCGCCCCTCAGCGCAACAAAAACACCTTCCCGCGCGCGGCGGCGTAACGATCAATCGATGCCCGAATGTGTATGGCGCTTCGGCGCTGCCTCGCTGCGTTTCGCTGCGCATGCGGCTTTTGTGCAGACTTCAGTGCGGCTCAGTCACTCAACGGTTGTGAAACGCCCGCCCGTGCAGCCGAGGCCGGCGGCTCTGCCGGTGCAGCCGGTGCTGGCGGCTCTGAGACGCCACCCTTGATGAAACAGAAAATCGGCTGGACGTTGCCATCACCCGTGCGCTCGCTGGACTCCTTGTAGATGATATCATCGAGCACCATCGTGAGCGCGATAGCCCCGCAGCCGAGCATCTCGAGGTGCTTCTTGTACCACGCAACCGTGCGGTAGTGTGCGACAAAATGGTCAGCCTCGCTCACATAGAGGCTAGCGACGGCGTCGGGCGGGCTACAGGATTCGTTGAGGAAGAGCACCCCACCCGGCGTGAGTCGCTCCACGATGGTCGTGAGGAGGGAAGCCGCATCATGGTCGGACAGAAACATGAGAATCCACTTGAGGAACGCGAGGTCGATGGAGGGGGGCAAGTTGGCCGTCTCGCGCGCGTCGGCCGTCAGATGGGTCACGTTGTTAACGTCCATGGACGCGCAGCGAGCCACGCTGCGTGCGCTGAAAGACGGGATAAACTCGATCGCTGTGAGCTGCCCCACCTTGGCGGCGATCGCAGGCGTGATGCGACCGCAGCCAGCGCCGAGCTCGAGCCCAACTTGATAAGGCTTGCGCTCGTCGGACGCAGGGGCGCACATCGCCTCATCGACAACGGAGCGACGAGGCGCACGAAGCGGTGCGGCCTCTGCCATGGCTGCATCGAGGACACGCATCATAAGGGCCACCTGGAGCACAAACACGCACAGTGCATGATTATTCGTGGGAAGGGACGGAGGCCGTGAACGCGCGGCTTGGCCAACGCGACAGTACGAGAACACGCGCAGCGGGTTTCTGGCCGGAGCGGAGTGACAGTCGCGGATCGGCACCTCTTTCGCTGAGTACGAAGGTTCGTCGACGAATAACATCACATGATCCTCGCCCGCTTCCTCGCCCGCTTCGAGCCTGGCCGCTTTAGCTTTCCAGAATTCAGCCTGTAAGACCGTGACAGACGCAGCGTGATTACACTGGAAGAGGAGTGGCGATGTGCACTGCCTGTGAATGGCCACTCACATGCGGTCTCTCCGTGTGTGCGGCCGGGCAGCGGCCCGGCAAGGCGGGCGTTAGGCACGTGCAAGGGCGATGTTCTCACGCAGGTATCCACGAAGCCGTTCGAGTCGTTCACACGATCAGAAAGCTCGGCATTGATCGCCGCGCGAGCCGCCGCTAGTGCGGCAGCCTTCACCGCCGCATTCGCCTTCGCCTTCTCGAGTTCGACTTCCGCGGCGGTCATGGCGCGGCCATGGGTGCGTGGCGTCATGGGCATGTCATACGCGCTCTCAGCCATGATGGCGATCGAGATGGAGCGCGGGGAGAGAGGGCGCAGAGAACGTTTCAAATTTAGGCCGGCGCAGAAGGTATAAATTTAGGCTACCGGTACATGTAGCGTCGGTCGCCAGCTCTTGGAAGAAAAGTTGAGGACCTTGTCAGGTCCTTTTTTGTTCACACTGTCCATTTTCTAACAGCTGTACCCTTACCCTCATTGAACACTGGTATGCTGTTCCCTCCTGACAGGTGCGTGCCCGCCGCCCCGGTCTCGCCTGTGCTCTCGGGGTCTCGTCAGACACCCACCTCGCACCACATGCGGCAATGGCGCCACATATTAAAAATAATGTCACATAAAAACTTAAAAAGCTCAATTCTTTGGTAATTCTTTGGGACCGCAGATGTGGAGATGAGAGGCGTGTACAGCATGCTGAATGGCATTGACCACTGTGGCAGCGGGCCGAACAAGTTCGAATATGTAAGAAGATGCTGCACACTCAGCGCAAGATCGAAAGGTGTGCCCGGCGCTCTTCAGACTCAGTCTCAGACGAGTCCACAGTATACAACGAGCCCAACGCTCGGGGCGCAAATGACGACAAGAGTGCCAGCCCCCTGCTTCACCGCTGTTTCCCCTTCGCCTGCTTCACCTCCTGCTTCACCTCCTGTTCCTCGGCGTCGCTACCCCATTTGACAGGTAAGATGCACGCGAGAGTGCCGAGCTGCACGAGGGCAAAGACATAATAAGGAAGCTCGGGCAAGGCGATCCGCGATCCATATGTGTAGAGTGATCCGAATGCCCCGACGCCGACCACTCGCATGACCGCACACAGACTGAGCATGGCGCTCATGAGCGCTCCATACGAGATTCCTCGGAGGTTGCCCAGGTACAGGATGCGAGCCATCACCGCGACTGAGCACGAGTTCGAGATGGCGGTGAAGGCAAGCGCAGAGCAAGCGACCACATTGGATTTGGCGGTGAAAGTCAGCAAGGCCATGGCGGCACAAAACGTCGCACTGATCGTGAACAGCCGCGGCCCGAGCGTGCGCACGAAGCTGCCAGTGAACAGGCCGGAGACCGTGGCCACGACCCCGTACAGAGCTCCATACAGCGCAATCTCCTGCACTCGCCAGCCGCGCTTCGCCTCAGCAAGCAGCGGCCAGATACCTCCCTCGTTGTGCAGGGCCTGGAGCCCGAGGATGGCCGACAGGATCGAGACAGACCTTCCGTTCCGGAAGAGCTTGAGGCAAGCGGCGGGGCTATTGGAGGGACTCAAGATTCGAAAGGGGACGCGTTTGGCGCGCGGGAGTGTTTCGACTGAGACCGAGGCGGCCAGCAGGGCTAGGGTCGCGCCGAACGCGGTGGCGGGCACCGCATAAATGCCCTTGATTTGCCCTCCAAGCAGGGATCCGAACGCGGCGGCGGCGCCGATGGCGGCTTGCAGCTTACCCTCCATCGAGGCGAGCTCGATTTCGTCCGCTGCAAAGCAGTCGGCGATGTAGATTGACACCATCGTCGCGTACCACCCGTTGATCGATGTCATGCAGGCACGCCAAACGCAGAACGTCCAAACCGAAGGGACGGCGAAGGCGAGCAGCGAGACCATGGTCGCTAGCGCTGGTATCCCTATGAGGAGTCTGCGGCGGCCGACGTCGTCGGAGAGGCAGGCGAGGATCGGCATCGTAAGGAACTCGAATAACGCTCCCGCGAATCCGATGTTCGATATGAGATTTGCGGTCGAGAGGCTGTCCTGCCCTAGCGTTGCGAGGATATCAGACATGTTGGGCACCGCGACGTAAAATGAAACGTCGAGCATGAAGAGCGCAAGAAAGACGCAGGCGACCCGCAAGAAAGGTGTGCTGGCCACTGCACCCGCTTTCGCAGCAGGCGAGCCTCCTGGTTGGGCTGCCGCAGCGGCGTTCAAGTGTGTGATCCTGCTGCGGTGATGTGGCCGCCGTCCGGTCAGCCCTGAAATCGACCTGGTGGCTGCAGAATGAGAGGCGCACTTTGGCGTGCTTTCCCAGGCTGAAGCACTGGCAAAGGCTGAAGCGCTCGCAATCATGGTGATCAGTGGGCTAGCTCCAAAGCGGCGCGGAGACATCGCGTTGCTGCAACCCATGCTGCACGCCATGCTGCACGCCATGCCTGAAAAGTATAAATTCCTGATTCCACGCACCATGCCGACGTTCGCCGCAGCTGAGGCTTCAATCCGCACGGGCGCCGGCGGCGAGATTGCAGCTCGACTTCGAAGTCTGCTTGTGAAGACGGATGACGAATTTCACGAGACTTGCAATATTTTGAGCGATTTCCGTCCCGGGGTTTCGTCAGTTCTAACTCGTTCACAAGGCCCTCCAATCAGCAATTCCTCAATGAGCGATGGCAGCGCGCCGTCCGTCGCACGCAGGCTCGTGGTATTCGAGCAATGGCGTTGAGCTCTCGCAGCAGCTCACCAAGTGGCTCAGTGAGGCGCAGGTCACGTGTGGCGCCGCGCGAGCCGTCATCGCACCGCACGCCGGATACTCGTATTCTGGCCCAACGGCAGCCTACGCGTACAAGGGCATCCAGACCAAGGGCATCAAACGCGTGTTCCTGCTCGGCCCGAGCCACAACGTCTACTCGCCCAAATGCTTGCTTTCGACCTGCGATGCGTATGCCACACCCATCGGCAGCCTGCCCATCGACAGTGCCATCTATGACGAGCTCTCAAAGAGCAGCCTCTTTGATGAGATGTCGCTCGCAGTGGACGAGCGAGAGCACAGCCTCGAGATGCACATGCCGTACCTTGTGCATCTTTTTGGCGGCACCGATGTGACGCTCGTGCCCATAATGGTCGGTGCGCTTTCTGAGCAGACCGAGGCGCTCGTCGGCAGGTTGCTCGCTCCCTACCTCGCCGACCCACAAAACCTCTTCGTCATCTCGAGCGATTTTTGCCACTGGGGCGAGCGGTTCAACTTCACCTACCACGACTCCAAGCATGGGGGCGAGATCTTCAAGTCGATAGAGGAGCTCGACAAGCAAGGCATGGCTCTCATCGAGGCGCAGGATGCTGCGGGCTTCGCAGCGTATCAGCGCAAGTTTGGCAACACGATCTGTGGCCGCCACCCAATCGCCGTTCTGTTGCATGCGCTCAACGCACTACCATCGCTATCATCACTACCGACGCCGCCCGCACCGTACGAGCTGCGCTTCGTGCGATATGCACAGTCGAGCCGAGTGCGGGGCCTGAGCGACTCGTCTGTCTCGTACGCGAGTGCCATCGTGTGGCAGTAGACCGGCTCGGCTGTGTCCCTGACACAGGGAAACACACTAGCGTGTAGCTCACATCCAATGTCGAACTTTTCATTATAGCCGCATCATTTGTGTGTCTCGCCCTCTGTGAACAGTGCTAAAAGATTACCTCACGCGCGATCTTGCCTGCGCAACCGCGCCTAAGTCCGGGCGGCATCTTATACATTGATCGTACAGGAAGCGCGAAGTCCGAAGAAAGCGCCGCCACACGATCGGAAACGGTGGGCCGCGACACGCGCACGCGCGACGGGCAAGGGGTGAAGGGGGCCGAGGGAGAGAGACGCCGCCGCTGCTCTCCACCGATCAGCATGAGTGTGCCCCTCGGCCTATCCAAGGGCCCTTTGGCCTATCCTGGAGATCGCGCGGTGCGTGTGAGGGCCGCAGAGCTGAGTGCGCTCACGTCCGTCATCGCGTCTTCAGCAGTCAGCAGCTCTCGCTGGCAAGCGTCGAGGTCGCCGAGCGCCCTCAGCAGCTGCGCGTTCGAATGGTTGCCCAGCTCGGCGCGTAAGACGCTGAGCGCCGCGCTCATGCGCGCAGCCAAGCTTCCTGAGTGCACACCTACGCCTGAGTGCACACCTACGCCCGAGTTCACACCTACGCCGGGAGAGGCGCTGACGAGCGACGACTCGTCTGAGGGCGAGTGCGGCGAGGAGCTCATCGAGCTACCACTCGTGAGCCCCCCCCTCGGCGCTGGACGACCTTTCAGGTTGGCCAGCAGTGCGTCGGCGGGCTTGGCGCCGTCGTGGGCTGCGGCTGCCGTCGTCGCGGGAGCACATGTGTCGGCGCCAAGAGGGCTAGTGGCGGCGGCGGCAGCGGCGGCGGGTTGTGGCGTGAGGAGCGCAGCAATCAAGGCCGGCGGAGAGGCGGCGGCACTCGGCGACCAACGGCCTATGCCCGAGGAGGTCGTGGTTGCGGACTCGGACATGGCACTGGGCGACGCGCGCGTTGGCACATTCACATTCACAGCGCGCGTTGGCACATCCAACTTGAACGGTGCGGCCGCGGCCCCGCTGACTGGCGAAGTCGCCGACTGCGGCGGAGGCGCCCGAGGCACGCCGATAAATTGCGGCGGGACGCCAGGAATGAGCCATGGCTCTGGCGCTGGCAGCGCAGCTGAGGCTACTGGAGGCGGCACTGGCGGCGGTGGCAGCCGGCGCACGGACGCCCCAAGGGTACCTTCCGTACGTTTCAGCTGGAGGGCTCGCTGAACGAGAAAATGGACGTCCTCCATTGGCGGGAAATGGAGGAGCCGGCGCATGCAAAACGTGTAGTCGCGCGAGAGTAGGTCGCCCCGCACGTACACGAGCATCGCGAGCGCCACGTAGTCAACGAGCACGAGCGCCGCGCTGGGCGCGTCGACGGTCGCGGCGATCTCCCCGCCCGTGATGTGGCTGCCGTTGGCGTCCGCATGCATTGCCGCATGGCGGTCGGTTTCGTCGACTCCGAAGGCGAAGATGGCGTCCCAGAGCAGCTTGACATCCTCAAAGTGGAACTCGCGCCCGAAGAGGAGGCGAAGCCAGCGCAGCAGGTAGAGCTGTGGCTCGATGCCCAGCTCGCCCAGCCGCAGGTGCAACGCCGGGTCAGCCTGCATGAGCAACGTCTCCTGGATGTGCGCGCACTTGCGATGCAGTGCCGACAGTTGCGCAGAGGCGGCTCCGATCGCGCTGCCGGGGGACGGTCGTGGCGAGTGCTCAAACCAGCGCTTGACGAAACTCATCAGGCGAGAGAAGAGAGCCCAGGCGGCCGCCTCCACGAACTCGGGCTTGAGCAGCTCGTCAAGCTGCTGCGCCACCACGTCGGTCGCCCCGTCCTCGGGCCAGCTCGGAGGCCCCCACTGGCCGCCGCCGCCGCCGCCGCCGCCGCCGCCGCTGCTCACAGGGCCACCCGCGCCAAGCGCATCCACGCCGGGCGCCGTGCCGGGCGCTAGTGGCGCGCCTCGTGCCTCAGCCGCCTCAGCCGCCTCGGCCCACAGCACAGAGACGCACGGCGCGAGCAGCTCGTGCATGCCCTGCCGGTACGAGAGCGCCGGGTGCGAGCGACTCCACACGAAGAGGACGCGCAGCAGGAGCCTCTGCACGGTGGGCTGCTCGAAGAAGGCGTTGCCCGGGTGCAGCCGCTCAAGGTCGCGCCCAATCTCCTCGCGCAGCGCGCTGCCTGCGAAGAAGCGTGCGTACGGCGACGCCTCGTCCACGGAGAGCGGGTTGCAGACGGTGACGTCGTCGGTGGTGAGGGCATCAGCCGCGTGGTCGAGCTCGACACAGTGCTCCACGCACAGCGCCGAGAAGGCCGCCTGCTGCTTGCGGACCTGCGCGGGCCAGCCAGCAGGAGGGCCCGAGAGCGCGCCGAGGAAGTAGCGCCAGCACACGCCCCGCACGGAGGAATCGCGCAGCTGGCCTGCGATCGCGCGCTGGAAGACGAGCGTCTCCGAACCGCCGCGCGACGAGCAGAAGAGCTCGCGGTGCTCGCGGCGCTGGCGGTGGGACATCGGCAGACGTTTGTTGGCGCGACAGCGACCGCGACCACGACAGCGACCGCGACGAGCGGTCGTCGGCAAGACGGTCGCACCCACACAGTCGTACCCCCGCACGAAAAGTTCACGAAATAGCGGTTTTTTGTTTCGACACAGTGCTCTATCCAACCGCCAATCTGTGAGTTATGTAGAGGGCGATTTTGCCGCGTTCACACCCACGCTCGTGGAGCTCTGTGAGCGCATCTCCGCCGGCTGCATCGTGTCTGCCGCAAGTGCGCCAGGCGGCCGCGCCCTGTCGCCGCGCGAACGCGTTTGCCCAGCCTGCCAACGCCATCACCCCTGGCTGTGCGGTCACCTGTGCCTTGGTTGGATCTGCAAAGACGCCGTGCTGCGCTTGCGCTTCTGCTCTTGCTGACGCGCGCTTCCTTCGATTTGCAGCCCAATACACAGCAACCATGGTGAAGAAGACGGTTGAGGCTTCCGGCGACTACAAGGTCGCCGACATGTCGCTCTCCGACTTCGGTCGCAAGGAGTACGACCTCGCCGAGTTCGAGATGCCTGGCCTGATGGCGTCCCGGAAGGAGTTTGGGCCGTCGCAGCCGCTTGCTGGCGTGCGCATCATGGGCTCGCTCCACATGACGATCCAGACTGGTGTGCTCATCGAGACCCTCGAGGCCCTCGGCGCTGATGTGCGCTGGGTCTCGTGCAACATCTTCTCGACGCAGGACCACGCGGCCGCCGCCATCGTGCGCGCGGGCACCGCCAACGTCTTTGCCTGGAAAGGCGAGACGCTCGAGGAGTACTGGTGGTGCACCGACAAGGCACTCAACTGGCCCGACGGCGAGGGCATGGACCAGATCGTCGACGACGGTGGCGATGCGACGCTGCTGCTGCACGAGGGCAAGAAGTTCGAGGAGACCTTCGCCAAGGACGGCTCGCTGCCCGACCCCGCCTCGACCGACAATGCCGAGTTCAAGTGCGTGCTCGCCACGATCGCCGGCTCGATCAAGAAGGACAAGACGCGCTTCTCGCGCATGGTGACGCGCATGGTGGGTGTCTCGGAGGAGACCACCACGGGCGTGCACCGCCTGATCGTGATGGCGGACAAGGGCGAGCTCCTCTTCCCCGCGATCAACGTCAACGACTGCGTGACCAAGTCCAAGTTCGACAACGTGTACGGCTGCCGCCACTCGCTGCCCGACGGCATCATGCGCGCGACCGACGTGATGCTCTCGGGCAAGAAGGTCGTCATCTGCGGCTTCGGCGACGTCGGCAAGGGCTCGGCCGCCTCGATGAAGGCGCAGGCCGCCGTTGTGTACGTCACCGAGATCGACCCGATCTGCGCGCTCCAGGCGTGCATGGAGGGCTACCAGGTGGAGACGATCGAGAACTGCATCAAGAAGCACAACGCCGACGTGTTCATCACCACCACCGGCAACAAAGACATCATCACCGTCGAGCACATGGCCATGATGAAGAACAACGCGATCGTGGGCAACATCGGCCACTTCGATAATGAGATCCAGATGGAGCTTCTCACGAAGGCCACCACGCGCATGAACATCAAGCCGCAGTGCGACAAGTACATCTTCCCCGACGGCCACGGCGTCATCATCCTCGCCGAGGGTCGCCTGCTCAACCTCGGCTGCGCCACCGGCCACCCGTCCTTCGTCATGTCCAACTCGTTCACCAACCAGACGCTCGCGCAGCTCGAGCTGCGCAAGGCGTACGTCGACGCGGGCATGGATAAGACCAAGTCCCGCTACCAGAACAAGGTGTACCTGCTGCCCAAGGCGCTCGACGAGAAGGTGGCCAAGCTGCACCTCGGCCAGCTGGGCGCCGTGCTCACCGAGCTCTCCACCGAGCAGGCTGACTACATCGGCGTGGCCAAGACCGGCCCGTACAAGCCCACCACCTACCGCTACTAAGCGGCGAGCGCGCGCGCCGGGTCGAGGCCACGGCCCGTGCGCGCGCAGCTTGCGAGCGGCGCCGCGAGTGGGGGACGCGGACCCGGCCACGTGGTCGGTCAACGCGGGCCCGCCGCCCCGCTGCGAGCTGATGTGCGGGAGTGAAAGTGGGATGGGATGCGGGGATGGCGGCGCGTATAGCGGAGCACCGCAGCATCAAAGACATACGCTCCTCGGATCACAATAATTGTGCGATGCGAGCCTGGCACTCAATGTCAAGATATGGCGCAAGATATCCTCTTGTTGCCGCGTATTGCATGTTGCATGTGTCTTGGCACTCATCCTCGCAGTGCGGCTATGGGGCGCGGTGGCGTCGTCCGGTGGCGGGCCGATCTTTGCTTTTCTTTTCGTCATGTCCGCGCCCGATCGGAAAGAACTCCGACAAATGTCTGATGAAGACTGTTCGCGCGCGACTGGATCTCCTTTTGTTTTTCACACCGCCAATGTCACACACCTTGTGGACTCGCTCTCACGTTTTTCAGCGATAAGGGATCACAGAGAGGGTCGAAGCGCGTTGTATCGAGCCTCGACGAGCCTCCGGAACCTCGGAGGGTCCGGTTTTAAGGCACAATGCCGAGGGACCACCTCCCGGTACTACGAAACTAAAAATCACGACCGGGCATGCAAATGTATTACTGTGAACACGTCCGTGATCAATAA
>Ga0210240_101665_pt1 | contig 15893 bp, 9 predicted proteins | sample ChrtobMetP5a_4mM_FD_155463 | JGI IMG/M metagenome (GOLD analysis project Ga0210240, IMG submission 155463) | Chrysochromulina tobin associated microbial communities from unialgal haptophyte culture, Seattle, Washington, United States - P5a_4mM | ecosystem: Host-associated > Algae > Haptophytes >...
GACCTTGCCACACCGCCCCCCACTCACCCCATCGCCGACCTTGCCATACCGCCCCAGGAACTCCAAGCGTTGGCGCGGGCAACCGATGGACCGGTGCGGCGAGATTTTCCTCTGTGAGCTCTGCAAAGGCGGTCGCGGCAAGATAGCACGCAACGTTGCGCGCTTTTCCAAGGCCATCATGAGCGGGCGCAAATGGCTCCGTGGCACGTTCGTCATGTGCGTGGTTTGGACGTTCGCGCAGTTCACAGTGGGCGCCTTCCCAGGTCTGGTCCAGGAGTTCTACCGCGAGCCCGAGGTCTCGCGATACACACTCGTCGGCACCCTCTCGCGCATCGGCTTCATGCCCTCGCCCTTGCTCCTGGGCTCGGATTTGGCGCAAATGAGCGTGCTCGTCGCGGCGCTCCTTCAGCTGATCCTCACCGTGCTGCTCGGAGTGGCATGTCGCGTGCACACACTGGAGATGGATGCGATCTTAGCCGCCGAGATGGACTTTGCCGTCGGCGTGGACTACGCCGAGATGGATGCGCCGCAGCCTCTTGTCAGCAGCCCTCGAAGGCCAGCCAGTGATAGGACGGCGGCCACTACCCTCACCGACGTCTACGTCGAGTTCACACCCGTCGAATTCACACCCGTGGATCGAACCGCCCAGGACGGCGCGATGGGTACGCCGAGTGCATCGCCGTTGCGAGCGAGCGCATCGCTCGCGGCAGCCGCTCTCGCGCCCAACGACTCGATCCTCTCGCCCCCTCCGGCTCTCGAGGAGGAAGGGGCAGAGGTCGCCGCGCGCAGCCGAGGTGGACGCGCCCGTCATGGCGCCAGCCTTCTGTGGGACCTCCTGAGGGCCGACAGCTGGGTCGAGGTGCGCGCCGGTGTGGCGGTCGTGTTGCAACCGATCGAGGCAGCCTACTTGGCGGCGCTTCGTGTGATCGCGTGGCACAGCCCGAAGTTGTCGTTGGTGCTCGTGCTCATAGCCGGGCTGTACGTCTTTGACCTGCTTCACGCGGTCTACGTGCTCCTCTACGTGCTCCTCGCCTCTCGCAGCACCGACTCCTCGCGTGTGTTTTGGCCCATCCTCGTGCGCTGGGTCGCCATCACGGTGCTGGTCTCAGCTAGCTTCCTCGTGGTGGCGCCGCCCGAGGCAGACGAGCCTAGCTGGATGCTCACCCTCCTGGGCCTCAACGGCCCCTCGGGCGCTCCGAACGAGTCCGCGGCCACGGGATGGAAGGAGCTTGGTCCGGACATGGTCCTCTTCACGTTGCTTGTCATCCAGGACGCCATCTACCGCAGTGTCCCCTTTCGGCGCGCCTTCGCGCGCCGCAATTGGGCGCTCGCGCGCGCGTGCCACCTGCCGCACATCAACCAGGATGTGCGCCAAAGACGCTTTCGGTGGCGCGCCGCGCTACGATGGGTCACCTTTTTTATGGTCCTCGCCGTGTCGCTCGTGCCGCGCGCGCGCGTGCAGGGCCTGCTCTACCTGTTCGCCTTCGTGTGGCTGCTCTACTTTGACCAGGCGGCCAATTGGTTTCAAATGCTCCCTGTGACGCTCCGTCGAGGCCGTGCCTGGTACGAACAGTACGTGATCTATCCGGTGATCATTGGCATCGTGCTCATCGAGCTGGCGCTGCGCTACGCGATCGCGATCCCCTTCGTCGCAAAGGAGTTCTTCTCATCGGCCGGCCTCTTCCCGCAGTGCGAGCTTGGGTCCATCGGCTCGGCCAACCAGACCGCATGCCAGTTGGTGCTCGATGCGCTGGGCCTGCACCCGGTCACGGCTCCTTATGATCGGCTCAGCGTGCGCCTCGAGCTGGGCCTGCTCTCGATGCTCTTGGTGGCCTCTTTCAAGCAGATGCGCGCCACGGCCTCCGATGCGCAGCAAGATGGTGCCGCTCTGCGCCCAACACTGCAGCACATCGACGTTGGCTCGGGAGCGTCGCTGAGGCCGTCGGGTGCGCGCCCGAGCCTCGCTACGCGCCCGCCCGGCTCAGGGAACTCGACCGAGCTCATGCATGTGAGCGTGCGCGCGTACAACCCTGGCCCCTCCATGTCCATCTTCTCCTCGTCACGCTGGGTCACGCCGGCGACGATCTGGGCCATCATGACTCACACGACCACGGCGGTGCTCGTCGTCGTCGCGTTCGGCTCCGCTCTCGCCTATGTGGACGCGCAGCGCTTCTTCTATGCAAGCTGCTCGATCATCGCCTGCGTGTTGGGCGAATGGGCGGTGAGCTCGCTTTGGCTGCCTATCGGCGTCTTCTCGGCCCTTTCTCTGATCACTTGGTACCTGTTCCAGCTCGAGATCACAGGCTCCTGGCTCTCTGAAGCCGACAAGATTTGGATCGGTCTGGATCATCTCGAGATCGGTCTCGACAGCCTGGACAGCAGCGACGTCTTCGCAGTGGGCGTGCCTGTATTCATGCAGCTGCTCGCCCTCTTTCAGCGCCACTCGCAGCTCGCGCACAAGGACGCCCAGTGGCGCGCCGCCATGTACCTTGCCGCCGGCACCATCGAGGTCGAGCAGCCCACGCCCACAGTAAGCGCCGTCCCGGGCCCATCGAGCTCGAGCTGGATCTCGAGCTCGAGCTGGAGCTCGAGATCGAGCTCAAGATCGAGCAGCCCAGCCCTTCTCGTCATACCTTCGCTGGTACACCTACCCTCCTTTGGCGGTGCCTCGACGGCCTCGCTGCGCCCGCCGATGGCGCGCGAGGCCACGACAATCCTCCCGCAGCCAGGCCTCTTGAGCCATCGCAGACGCATCTTCGCCGCTGCCGATCTGCAGCACCGGCTGCTCCGCTGCTGGGGAGCGGTGCTGCCGCCGTTGGCGCAGTACATGGTGCTCTTCGCCGCGTGCATGCGCCTGAACCTCTGGGCAGTGCTGTATGTGGTCGCGATCGGATTGGTGAACTTCTGCTATCTCGGTCGGGCCGTGAGCCCCCTGGCGTGGAAGCTGCTGCGCCTGCTCATTGGCGTCGCGCTCATCGTGCAGTACTGCGCGCTCCTCTCTCTACCTGACTCCGTCTGGCCCACGGATGCTCCTGACGGTGGGCGACCCTGGATCTTTTGGGGGCGTAATTGGAGTTACGTCAGTGCCGAGTGCCCGCGTCTCAATATCGACGTAAATCCTCCGCCGAGCGGCATGGTGTGCTACCTGAGTGTCACAGGTCAGCCGTGGAGCTCAGGCCAGCAGCCATGGATGCTCATGATCGACTTCTGCGCGCTGCTCGCTTGCCTCCTGGCCGAGGTCAACAAGACGGCCGCGCACGCCGTGAGCCGCACCGATCTGACTGAGGACGGCGGGCTGCAGCCTCCGGCGGACCTGGCCCCCGAGCCATCCCCACCGCCATCGCCACCGGCATCAACATCGCCGTCCTCGGACACAGCAGGGATTCAGATTCTCACCCCGAGCAAGCCTCCCCCCAGAGTGCCTGCAAGCTCGGGCGCCGTGTCGGGCGCCGCGCCGGGCGCCGCGCCGGGCGCCGCGCCGGGCGCCGTGCCGGGCGCCGCGCCGGAGCCGGCGGTGGCGCCCACAGATGTGGCCTCGCGTTGGAAGCCTCTCCCCGGGGCCCTCGCCCCTCGGCCGATGTGGATGGCCACGTTGACCAAGGTGCTGCGCCTGCTTGAGGTGTACACGGTGCGCCTCTCGCATGTGATCATCCTCTTCATCGTGCTCGCACTTGCTGCGGGTACTGCTGCCACATCTCGTACGCAAGATGCCACGCAGGGCCTGATCTCGCTCGGCTTCATCATCTATTCGCTCTTCTACATTGCCTTCGAGCGCATGCTAGTGGCGAAGCGAGGTCGCCAATGGTACTGGCTCGTCGTCTACTCGTGGTGCGTGCTCCTCGCCACACAGCTCTTCCAGGCGCCCATCACGCCGCCGGACGAGTGCTGGAACGTCGCGACGACCGAGGACGTGGGCCAGCCATGGTGCTCGATCATCCTCGCGACGATCGGCCTCTTCCCCGTAAAGGCCTTCGAGGCGACGGGTCTCTCTCTCGTCAAGTTTGCCACCATCTGGCTTCTCGTCGACGTGCAGCGCCGCCTCTTTGGCCACCGCTTCTATTCGAAGCTCAACATGGAGTGGCGCGAGCAAATGGACATTCGCGGCCAGCGGCGGGCCCTCGAGTACGAGCGACGCGAGGTCATCATGCGCATGCTCTACACGCGACGCCTCGAGGCCTGGGACGCGATGCAGGCCGCCAAACTCCGGCGGATCCTCGAGCGGCTCGAAACGATCCGTTCGCTGCTGCTCGGCGGCTCGTCGGCCCCGTCCTCCTCCGAGCCGCCGAAGCAACTGCAGCGCGCGGACGAGGTAGACGTTGGCGTGAGCTCCCTTATCGAGGCGGGCTTCGACGGTCGCAAAGCGGCGGCAGCGCTCGTGGCTTGCGGCGCGGGCGGCAAGCGCTCTCAGGAGGTCCTCGGCGCGTACACGCTGCACCGCGCACTTACGCTACTGCTGCAGGTAGAGCTCGAGCTTGTGCCGCCTTCGACGCTGCACCTGCGCGAGGTGATGAAACGCTGCTCCGTGCGCAAGATCCAGCCCAACTCGATGACGTACAGACTGCTCGAGGAGATGACGCGGCAGGAAGACCGCGATACCCTCTCAGTGCATGGTGGCTCGCGCGACAACCTCTCCTCTCTGAGCGGCGGCCTTCGACGGTCGCAAATCGGCGCGCGTGTCACTTTTTCCGACGTCGACGGTGTGCAGTCCATCGGGCAGTCCGCCGCTGAGCCGGCTGCCGTGGAGGAAGGTGCGGCTGCCGTGGAGGAAGGTGCGGCTGCCGTGGAGGAAGGTGCGGCTGCCGTGGAGGAAGGTGCGGCTGCCGTGGAGGCAGGTGCGGCTGCCGTGGAGGCAGGTGCACCCGCGGCGGCAGAGACGCCACGAGAGGGGCACTCGAGACCGTTCCGGTACCAGCTGGCCAGATCGGAGACCGAAATGGGCCGGATCAAGAGCTCCGTCGACGAAGACTATGACATGTTCGGAGAGCTGATGGGCAAGATGGCGGGCCAATCTTGGTACGAGTACCTGCGTGAACACTTCATCGAGTGGCTCAAGATGAGCCGCGACCCAGTGCTCTTCCCCACAGCCTCGTCTTCGCCGTCGGACATGTTCGACTCGCTGCGTTACAGCCTCCCGCCACCTCCCTCCGATCTGCCCTCCGCTTCGCCGCTGGGCGAGGCCGCGAGCGTGCGAACACGGCTCCTCGGCGCCATAGCCGTGCCGAGGGAGTCGTGTTGGCGGCTAGTCACACTCGCAACGCAGGCAGCGTGCTCCAACTCCTTCTTCCTCCTCGCAGTCGCGATGGTCCTCAACCATGCCTTCGTGGCCAATAAGCTCTCGATCGTCTTCCCGCTCGCGCTCCTGCTCTACGGTGCCACCGACTCCCCCCGATGCGTCCGATGCTGAGTGCCCCTGATAAGCTCTGATGAGCACTGATGAGCACTGATTGCCTCCTTCATCAGGTGCCATCGACTCGCCGCGCCCCTCGGCCGTCTTCGTCGATATCATGATGTTCTACACGATTGCGCTCATTGCGGCCAAGATGCTCTACCAGCTGCCCATCTTCTGCGGCACGCCACCATACACGCTGCGCACCACGCGGCCCGACGAGTCGTTCACTGAGACGCCGGTGCCCCCGAGCACACTCGCCTACTGCCCGATCGAGGAGCAGGGGCCATCGGCACAAGGGCGGGAGGCATTTCTTGTCGCCCTACCCTCGCGTGTCGACTACAAGCTAGGGGTTTACAAGTTCGGCCAGTTCTCGCCGCTCCAAACCGACACCCCGTTGGCCATATTAGGACCCGACTTGCTTGTGCTGGTGCTGCTCGTGCTGGAACGCATTACCACGCGCGCGCGCGGTGAGGGGCAGTTGCCTCGTGAGCTGCCTCACGGCTGCCTCAAGAGCTGCGGCGACGCACGCATGCTGCTGCGACTCGTGATGCAGCCGGTGCTCTCCGCATTCTGGAGTGTACGCGGCTTCTATCGGCGGCTGCTGCCGCCTCTCACCGAGGCGAAGAGAGGCGAGGACCTGCACGTCTCATCCTTCCTGGTGCTCCTCTTCATGCTCCTCTTCAACCTCTTCTTCTTCGCGTCGATGACGCCTTCCACGAGCGGCACCTCCTGCAGCACCGGTGCCTCGCCCATCAACCTCAACCAGTTCGAACAGAACCAGCTCGATCTCTCGACGGTGATTGCGATGATCATCACCATTGCGATCATGCTCCTCGATCGAGTCATCTATCGGCGCTGGGAGCCGCCCGTCATCCGTAGCCGTTCTTCGAGTCAGATGCCCGCCACGGCGCCCTTAACACCCGTGGGCGACGGCGCGTCGTCTTCGAACGCCACGCCCAGCGCCAAACCGGAGCCGGCGCAGCTGCTTGCGCCAGCCGAGGGGGGCGCCGGGGGGTGGTGTGAGTCGCTACCGCCCGCGGCACCTTTGTTTAAGCTCATCCTGCACGTGACGCTCACGCTAGCCGTCCACTACATCGTGTTCCTCGACCACCTGCCCGCATGGAATTGCCCCTCGATCGACTGCGCCACGAGCGACCAGTACGAGACGGGTGGCTGCAAGCGCAACAGTGCCGTCACCTTCTTCTACCTGCTCTGCTGCTGGTACCTGTGGCTCTCCGCCAAGCAGATCAAGGAAGGCTTCCCGCTCATAGTGCTCGAGCATCCGCTCACCGACTCGTCTTCATTGCTCGCCCTGTACGTAAACGCTATCTTCATCAACTTTCCCTTCTTGTGGGAGTTCCGCATCATCGTGGACTGGACGTTCACTCCAAACACAGCCCTCGATCTCTTCATGTGGCTCAAGCTCGAGGACATCTACCAAGGCTTGTGCCTGACGCGCATGATCATGAAGGGGCGCCTCCAGATGCCCCGCGCCACGCGCCAGCCGACTTACTACAAGATACTGCTCGGAGGCAGCCTCCTCATCGTCATGCTCCTCGTGACCGTCGGCCCACTCATCCTCTTCTCGCCCGCCTCTCCCATTCAGAGCGGCAACGACCTGACGTCGGCCCGTGTGCGCTTGTTCACCAACATTGGCACCGACGACACCCCGGATACCACGGTCGCCTCCCAGGCAGTGATCGATGGCGGCCTGATCGAGCTGGGCGTCATCTCGCGCTATCGGCTCACCCGGCAGGCACAGCTCGAACCTCGCCAGCTTGCCGCCCTCCGGACGCTCTATGGGGAGTGGGCGACGTCGTGGTGGGTGGTCCAGCTCGCCTCTGCGACCGAAGACCAGTGGTTGGTCAACGAGGAGACGATGGACGCACTGCGCGTCGCGCTCCAGAGCGCGTCGAATAAAACTAGCTCCGCTCATGGGGTGACGATCGGCATCACGCTCACGCTCTCGCGCTACGCTGGGCGTGACATCGACATCAAGCTCTTGGACGACCACGTCCTCTCCTCGGTCGAGCTGCAGCAGATGCTGCGAGTCACCACCTGGAATCTCAACAACGACACGCGCGTCGAGATTGACAGGCAGAGCATCCCGCAGATCGTGCGCCTGCCCACGATCGGTGCGACCGGCGCAGAAGCACAGACGACGGTCAACCCCGTGATCCTCGACAGCCAGATCCGTAACGTCACCTTCATCAAAAAGTCAGCCAAGCCCGTCGCGGGTGCCTTCCAGCAGTTCTGGTCGCTCGACATCACCAATAGCACGAGCGCCATCATGAGCGGGCTCGAGCATGGTTTCAGTGGCCCCATCACCCTCATTGTCGCCTCCGACGCACTCGCGGGCGATGTGTTGACGAACGCCCTCGGCGTCGGAGGCATTGTCGCCTTCTACTCGATCATCTTTCTCAGCGTCTTCCGCATCGTGCGTGGCTTCACCGCGGAATCTCGCCACCGCATCCACATTGACGAGCTGCCTGACGCGCGCGACCTCGTCGACCTGTGCGATGGGGTCTACATTGCTCGACGCTACTCCGACCTGGAGCGCGAGACCTCGCTTTTCGAGACTATCCTTCGCCTTTACCGCTCGCCCGAGGCGATGCTCTCGGTTACAGGCAGCTTCCTCAAGTACGATTGAGCGCGCGCGCGGCGCCTGCGCCTGCCCTTTGAGGAGTGTCGGGGCTGGCATGGGATGCGGGAGCACGTACCGTGCAAGCTACGTGTGCGAGAGGCGAGGCCCAGCACCAAGTAAGGAGCACCATGCGTGCATTGGGGTCGGGCAAAAGGCGTGGGGGGCACTCCGCAGACCCAAGTAGATGTACGCCCAAGAACAAGAACACGCTCTTGCCGGCCAGTACGGTGTACGCATGATGTGTTTCGCATCTCATGCATCTCCTCTCTTCGCGATATGTTTGGGGCTTGATTCGGGGGGGCGTCATGCTCATGGACATGTTGCATATCCGCGGCGCGCGGCGTCGATGCGTGGTCACGCGTTTTCCGTTCAGGTTGGTGTGAGTCCATATACCTGATGTCACGAGAAATGAAGCAAATTGATTCCATGAAACTTGAAGTTAATAACTGTTATTAACTGTCAAACGGCCATCCCGGTGCATCCATCGTCGCCTCAACCGCCGCCTGCTCCTCCGGAGGCTCGGAGGCCAGCAATTCCATCACCCGCCTTCGCATAGCCATCCTACTCACAGGTGACGCGCAATCGAAGTCCGCGCCCAATTCGAACCGGTAGCGCCAGCTGTACTGCGCCTTACGCAGCTCGAGGTGTACGGGCTGCCCCGACGCCTCCTTCACCGCAACTTGTCTCACATCTGCTCTTGCCATCGCGATCAACACACGGTCGTGCGCTGCCGCCGCCGAACCATCCCTCCACACGGTGGCATCGGAGGCGACCCGCGGACTTTGCTGTCGCGATGGTGTCACAGCAAACCCATCGGGGAGCCTCGCACCCTCTAAGACGCCGACAGCAAAGTCGCCCGCGAGTCGCAATTCAAACTCGATTTGAATCTGCTCCTCAGACACCTTCGCCTCCACCACGTCTAACACTCGCCCTTTGCCTCTGAGATATGTTTGGTCCGAGTCATCGAAATTGTCCATGAGGAAAGTGCCGTCCTTTCGCAGCAGCAAGACATGGACAGAATGGCCAGATGTAGCTCGCACCATGCCTGAAAATTCTCCGGGAATCAGCTGCCCCACTGGTGGCGCCGGCTCCAAAGCCTGTTTGGTTGAGAAGCGCAGTGGAGGCTCGCGCGCCTTCGACCGCTCCTGCCGCTGTCTTGCGAGACGCGTCGACATCGACTCGCCGATCCCCGCCTCAGCCCATCGACGCTCGGTATTCGGCGGGCTCTGCATCGGACGATGGCGAGACCATCAAGTATCGGTGTGTCTGTGAATGGTCCGTCTCAATAACCCACTCGAGGGATGACGAACCACACAGGTACCGTACAGGTAACGGTAGGAATCCTTCCGGTAAATACTAGGAGACACCGGTGTCTTTTTACCGGGTGGAGGCAGGGTCGGGTTCACTGGGGGCGGCCTCTTCTGAGTCGGCCGCGGGGAGCGGTCGGCTCCGGGCCTGCGGCTGTTGAGTCGGCCGCGGCTTCGGTCGTCGCGCTGACGTGCTGGGTGTGTGTTGTTGGAACTGGGTTTGGATGGTTGTGAGGTTCGTCTGTGTGGTCTGTGTGCCTTTGTGCGTCAGCGTGTCCCGCGTGTCCCGTGTGTGTCCCGGCTCCCCCCGGTGTCTTTTTGCCGGGGGGAGCACCGCGGGGGGGGGGAGCAAAGATACCGGTAAACTTGCCGTGGCGAGGAGTCCGAGAGGCCGATGCCGATGGTCTCGATGTTCGGTCTTGCGTTGCTGGCTTGGCACGGTCCAGCCACATCAGAACGGGTATGAATAAACATCACCCGTCTATGTGCTCGATTGCAACTACCAAAGCTGACATCAGGGCGCTCTGGTCTCTGCCCTGCACTACCGACGCGTGCATTGTTGGAGGACCAGAAGAGGACAACAATGGTGGGCTGCCACGGAAGCTGCGAAAGGTCAGCCAGTTCTCGACCTTACATAAGCTATGGACGATTGAAGACTGGGATCAGCATACTGACCCGTTTCGCTACTTAGTTCTTGCGCTGACTTGGTACAAGAGCACGATCTTGCGCTCCCTGTGGCCAGTTCTGGTTGCATACGCTGTCTGGTGTCGCATTGTGTGGGTCTTCAAACTCACCGTTACGCCGAACGCCCTCGCGTACCTCGCCTCGCCGCTCGGTCTGCTCCTCGCCTTCCGGGTCAATACCGTGGTTGCTCGCTTCCACGAGGCGCGTCTGCAGTGGGGTCTGCTGATCTTCCATTCACGTGACCTCGCATCGACGCTTGCCGCCTCATCCTTCCACATCCCACTCGCCACGCGGCTGCACTGCTGCCGGCTCCTGGTCGCCTTCTCATGGGCCGTCAAGGCCGCCACGCGGCCTGACGATAACCTCGCCTCGGTGCTCACCACCCTCTTGGCCCAAGAGGAGGCCCAAGCCATCGCGTCCTCCCGGAAGCCTCCGACTGCTCTTCTCTCGAGCCTCCGCCGCGTCTTGCTGCCTCTGCCGCTGCCGCCTCACGCCGCCCTCGCTGTGCAAGAGTCGGTGAGCGAACTCAACCGACTCTACGGCGGCATTGAACGGCTGCTTTCCACCCCGCTTTCGCCGACGTATATGCGTCACGCGCTACGCGGGCTCTTCATCTGGCTGATCATGCTGCCGGCTGGCCTGATCTCCTCTGGGTGCACCTCGTTCGCCAAGCTTGTGGTCGTCGCCACCGCCGTCGCGTACGTGATGCTTGGGATTGACGAAATCGGCGTGCAGATTGAGAATCCGTTCGATATTCTCCCTCAGCACGCCCTCGCCGGGGCCCTCACGCGCGATGTGGCAGAGGAGCTACTCCGTCCAGTCGCTGGTGATGACGTGGCCCGTATTTAGCGGCGTATGTGTATCTAAGTTGAGGGCACGGAATGTCGGACGGTATACACACTGCTATTTGTCGCTCTACTGTCTATGCACTCTCAGTTAATCCTCTGTGTCCATCAGGCGTCGCAGAGAGCAGAGAGCAGCTCAATTTGCAATTTCAAATGTGAGCACTCTGACCGCTGCATCCGGCGCCGGCCGGCGGGATCAACGCACTCAACGGCGGCGCGCCTTCGGAGCCATATCCATAGAACTTGGGGCTGCAGGTTAGACTCGCCGTCTCACCTACATTCATGGAGGCCACGCCCACATGCTCATTGAGCGACGATTGGGGCTTCAAGTCAAAAAAACGGGTTCACACAAGGTTCACATGAGTCATGTCAGAAGAACCTCTCCTGTGTGTGGGGTACAAGTACATGCCATGACGGTCAGGGCAATGCTGGCGAGTTGCTGGCTGCTCTCAGCCAGTATCGAAGCTGCACTGCCGGAGTGTCCTCCGGGCACGCCACCCACCGCCGGAAAGTGTGCAGACCACTGCAATTTGGCTGGATACTACACCCGAGGGGACTGCGTAGCCGACAGCCGCTGCACGTGGTGCTATGCTCTCTCTCAATACTCGGCGTATGCCAAATGCTACAATAAGGAAAATGCCAATCTGGCCCAGGTATGCGACGGCAGCTTGCCTGGTTGCACATGCGACACGTTTGGGGGATCAGCTCAAGAAGCCGAGGGTGAAGGCCAGCGGCGGCTGTCCGAATCGAGAGCGGAGGGTGGCGGCGGCGGCGGCGATGACGACGAGGCCAAGGCGGCTCGCAAAAAGAGAAAATTGGAGAGGATGGCTGAAATGGCAAAGGAGGGCGGCGGTGGCGGGAGCGAGGGCGTCGCCGAGACTGGGGCGGATGGCGGCGGTGGCGGCGCTGACGACGAGGCGAAGGCGGCTCGCAAAAAGAGAAAATTGGAGAGGATGGCCAAGATGGCAACGGAGGGCGGCGGTGGCGGGTTCGCTGAGACGAGGGTGGAGGCCGCCGGCGGCGGCCATGACGACGAGGCGAAGGCGGCTCGCAAGAAGAGAAAAATGGAGAGGATGGCCAAGATGGCGGAGGGGGGCGACGACGGCGGGATTGAGGACGAGGCGAGGGAACGGCGCAGAAAGCTGGATACGCCTGAGGCGAAGGAAGCGCGCAGAAAGATCAAGCTCGCGGCGATGAAACGCGAGCTGCGGCGGCTGGCCGAGACGGAGGATCCTGAGTAACCTCGCTGAAGAGTTGCGGCGGGGTGTCCCAAATCGAATGCCCCGGCGGTGCGTCTCGGCCGGGCAGTGACACGTGAGTGAGTTTTTATCTGTACAAGCTACCCCGCCGACTGTGTTGAAGGTACTACGAGGAACACCGTGTACCCCCTGTAACTGCGGATGTGCCACCTCCAGGGATTTAGTCCGCGCCCCGGGCCCCGCCGGCGGTCTCACGATCATTCTTCATTGCCGATCGCGCCGGGTCGCTCAACGCATGGTTCATGCCCGATTTTCTCGACGGGAGCGCGCTGCTGGTCCCGACTCCCTCACGCCCCACCGGCGCACGCCATTAGCCCATTATCGCCCACTTCTGCCAGAAGCTCACCTCGCCCTTCGACTACATGTCGTGTACAAGCCCTCGATAAGATTTCTCAGCCATGCCATTCTGAATTCTCACGCTGGCCGACGCGGCAAGTTGGCCTTGGCGCACATTGAGACCACAACTGCGGCCGCGGCAACGGAGGCGGCACGCGCGGCCTGCGGGTTGCGCGAAATGACGACGGCGAGGAGGCCGACTATGATGGCCACGACCGAGGCGAGCTTCACGAACGCCTCCGACCCCTGCTCGGCCGCAGCCTCCTTGGCCTCCTCGGCCTCCCTGGCCTCGAACTCAAAAGGTAGGGGCGCGGGGGCGAAGGGATCATGGCGCGGCGGTGACTGCCGGACCGAGATGATGCGCAGGTCGAGGGCGACGCGCACAGTGCCCACCATGGGGAGGAGGCGGAGGATCACGCGCGGCTCAGTTGGCAGGCTGCCGTGGGCGGGGAGGGAGAACCACGGTCAGGTTGCAGTGAGTGCGGGAGGCGCACACGGGCGCGTGGGGCGAGTTTCTTTCGAGGCTTGCTCTCGTACTGGCTTAGTAGCACACCCTCGGCGGGAGAGGGAATCTCGGCGGCGTGGCGGCGCTTGCGGGCGAGCCACCCACGGGCGGCCTTCTGGAGAGGAACCGCGTGCCGGTCCAGAAAGCTCTTGTTGATCACGGCGTCCGCCTCCATGAGGTCGCTCACTGTCGCGGACATTGATGAACTGAGGCTGTGAACCTCTGAGGGTGGCGGCTGGGCGAGCGTCCAGCTCTCACCGGGCGATTGCGGCCCGTGGATCGGCACAGGCCCCGCGGGGCTTGCCCGCAACGAAGCCCGCTGCTCCATGAACTTCAAGGTCTGGCTAGCGTCGCCGTGCCGCTCCAGCACTCGCTGCACTACCCGCTGGACGGCAGGGTCCTGAGCGGCAACGGCTGCGGTGTTGATGATCGATTCCAGGAGATCGTCGTAGCTGACTACATCGAAGCCGCTCTCCTCAATGAGGCTCGTGCCCAGTGACCCCACAATATGCTGCGCTGAGATGATCGCGTCTTGTTGCGCGTACATTGCTTCTCCCGAGACGACCTCTTCCATTGTTGGCACTCCACGGACCATGACCTCCGATGTTGTCGGCGGTGCGGCGCGGCTCTCCGTGGTGCTAGCCATGGCGGCCGAGGCCGCGGCTGCCGTGGCCGCAGCCACTCCGCGGCGGGCGACCGTCTGGAGCATGGTCGCGACTCAGAAAGCGGACGCTTGTGGGGAGGGCACCCACAGCCGGCTGGAGATACCGGTAAAAAGACACCGGGGGGAGCCGGGACTCGCACGGGACAGACACACGAACCGCACAAACCGAACCCCCTCAAAACCAACCCACCCACCGACTCGCGCGCGCCAGACCACACCCAAACCGCGCCAGTCCACACCCAAACCCCGGGACGCACGCGTCGCCAGCTCGCCACAAACCGCACCACACACCCCATCAAGCGAGGTGGTGGTGACGGACATGGCGACGGCGCCCAGACGAGGGAGCGGGAACGGCGAGGGCGCGAGTCTGACGGCATCGGTGGCCCGGCACTCCTCTGGAGATACCGGTAAAAAGACACCGGGGGGAGCCGGGACACACACGGAGATACCGGTAAAAAGACACCGGGGGGAGCCGGGACTCACACGAGACGGACAAACGAACCACACAAAGTCACAAACCGAACCCCCTCAAAACCAACCCACGTACCCACCCACCGACTCGCGCGCCAGACCACACCCAAACCGCGCCAGACCACACCCAAACCCCGGGACGCACGCGTCGCCACAAACCGCACCACCGGTAGAAACTCGACATGACGTCATTTGAATGCTTTTCAGACCTCAAATTGGAGTCAAAGGTGCATTTCTGGACTTGACTTGACTTGGAACCCACCGATGCATGCAGGAAAGCGAGGTCGTGGCCGTGGGCGAGGTGGTGAAGGCCGCCATCATCACGCTCGAAAATTGGCGCTCACGGTCGTCGTCGATCTTGACGAAACTCTGCGCGGCCGCGTCATTGGACCTCAGGGTGCCACGGTGAAGGCAACGCAGCAGAGTACCAAAGCACAGATCCAAGCGCCGCGGCGAGGCGAGCCAGGTCCCGTGAGAGTTTCAGGTGAGCACGTGAGCTCTGTGCTGCATGCATGCTGCCTCATCGCTCGACAGACAGGTGCCTCCTCAAGTTGCGTGTGCACCGTCCCGGAGCTGGGCGAGCTTGTTGCCACGCTGCACGCCACGAACGTTGATGACGAGGACCGGCGCATGCTTTTCCAGGCGTCGAGCTCGAATGTTCCGGGCGCATTTGTGGCCTACGTGCTACCTTCTCTACCTCCCGACGTGAGCCGCGCGCGTGTGGCCTCGATCCTCGATGACCTTCTCTTCGGCCTCGGCACACCTCCGGACGGCACATTCGGCCAAGCCATCGCAGAGGATGGCGATCTCTACGTCTTCGGTGTCGGGCCGGGCACAAGCTTGGCCGAAGGGCTCTACCGGGAGCTGCAGAAGCAGGTGTACACGCTGGAAGCGGCATCACTTCGTGCACTCGAGCGTGCTGCCCGTGCAGCCGAGGTGGCAGAGGCGGCGAGCGCTCTGAGCGCCGCGGTGCGCGCCGCGCCCTCCTCAATATCGAAATTGGACGAGCCGGCGACGTTTGCAGCCGCCCTGGAGAGTGGCGAGCTCGCGGCCGTTCCATGCAGGAGCAAGACCGACCTGCTGGGCACATTTCCAAGCTCGCCAGTGGACGGCCACCTCCACCTCGTCGTGAACCCTGGCTTCGATGCTGTGCCTCTACCATTCATTCCTGTGGGCTGGGTCTTGGCTCGTGCACATTGGCCCCACGTGGAGGCGGGGGAAGGGGATGGCGAGTCCTGGACTGGCTTGTTGCCGGGTGGATCGCTACTACGCAGAGGCTTCATGGCAAGAAGCTTGTGCTTCACATACATTGCGAGCGACGCCGTCGCAGAGCGAGAGCCGGGGCAGAGTCTGTGAGAGATTTTTCGACTGAAACAAGCTACCCTACCAATCGGCGGGACCCCTGAATTGCGGTGGGGGAAATTGAAGGAGATGGGAGTATGTGGCACATGGGAACATGGGACGACCCCTTGGTGACACGCGGCGGGGACACGCGCTCCGGGCGGAGCGTTGTACCGTACACGGTACACGTGGCCCGCCCGGCGCCCGCGCGCCCGCTCCCCGCGGGTACGATACGTGTAACAATCCATATGCATGGATCACATCATCATCAAGGCCCTTCAGCCGCTCACCGCACGCTTCACTACAATGTCACTTCAGGCTAAGCGTTGCAATGCGAAGATATTGCCAAAATGACGGGCTCAAGAATAGCACTTACCGAACGCGGGCCGGGCGCCAAGTGAGCTCACAACATCGCAATGGCTAGGGAGCTTTGGGCCCGGCTGCAGCT
>Ga0210240_101668_pt1 | contig 15879 bp, 6 predicted proteins | sample ChrtobMetP5a_4mM_FD_155463 | JGI IMG/M metagenome (GOLD analysis project Ga0210240, IMG submission 155463) | Chrysochromulina tobin associated microbial communities from unialgal haptophyte culture, Seattle, Washington, United States - P5a_4mM | ecosystem: Host-associated > Algae > Haptophytes >...
GCCGTGGCGGCGGCGGGCGCGGCGTCACCTCTGGTGCAGCTGGCATGCAGCGCGAGCGTGGAGGTGCAGCAGGAGGCGATCGGCATCCTTTGCCAGCTCGCCCATCAGTCGCACGAGCTGCCGTCGCTCGTCGAGGCGGGCGTGGTGCCGCCGCTCGTGGCGCAGCTGCACTCGTCCGAGGCGGGCGCCGCCGTCGCGACGGCGCTCGAGCAGCTCTCGTGCGATCCGGCTGGGCGGCTGGCGATCGCGGGCGCGCGCGGCATCGAGGCTCTGGTGTCGGTGGTGCGTAGCGAGCGGCCGGTGGGCATACGCGCGCGCGCGCTGCAGGCGGTGCTCAACTTGGCGCGCAGCTCGGCGACGCTCGGCTCGGTGGCGTCGGACGCGGAGGTGGTGGGAGCGTGCGTGCATGTGCTCACGTGCGCGACGAGCGACGCGAGCATGCGCTCTGCAGCGGCTGCGACGCTGTGGCCTGTGGCGACGGCGGGTCGTCGCGAGGCGATTGCGATGGCGGGCGGCGTGGAGGCGCTGCTGACGCTTTTGGGCATCGAGGGCGAGAGTGAGCTGCACGCCGTGCGCGCGCTGCACGTTCTTGCGGACTATGCAGGTAGCCACGGGGCACTTGCGGGCGGTCTCGAGTCGCTCGTGTCTCTGACAGCGCGCAGCAGCGAGGGCGAGGGCGGTCGGCTGGCGGTGCTGACGGTGCACAAGATGGCTGCGAGCGGCGACGCGATCGCGGCGAGCGCTCTGGCGAGCTCGGGTGCGACGATTGCGCTGCTCGTGAGGCAGGTCCGAGAGGGCAGCGTGGAGGAGCAGACGGCGGCGGCTCGGAGCCTGCGCTTTCTGTGCGCTCACGAGGCGTCGCGTGCGACGATCGTCGGGGTCGAGGGCGTGTCGGCGCTCGTGTCCGTGGCGCACAGCGGTCAGGCGGGCGCTCGGCGTGACGCGGCGCTGGTGCTCGCGTGCCTGTCTCTGCTGCCGCACACGAGCGCTGTGGCATCGTCGTCCGGCGCGGTCGAGGTGATGGTTGCTGCGGCAGCGCAGCTGTGCGACCCCGAAGTGCTCGAGGCGTCATCGGCGGCGCTCGAGGCGCTGGTGGTGTGCGAGGGCGGCCGGTCGGTGATCGTGTCGACGGGCGTGGCCGCGTGCGTGCAGCTGCTCAGCTACGAGCTCCCGCCTGCAGTGCAGCTTCACGGCCTTCGAGTGCTCGCCACCCTCGCCGTCGACGCCGACGGCCGATTGGCCGTGTGCGCGTCCGGCGCGGCAGAGCCTCTGGTGCAGCTCACACGAAGCCGCGTGCCGGTCGTGCAGCAGGAAACGATCGGCATCCTGTGCCAGCTCACCCATCAGCCGCTCGAGCTTCCCAGGCTGGTCCAGGCGGGAGCTGTGCCGCCGCTCGTGGCGCAGCTGAGCTCGCAGAGCTCGCAGGTCGCCGCATGCGCCGCCGCCCTGCAGCGGCTGACGAGTGCTCCCAACGAAACGGGCGGTCAGCATGCGACGGTCAACGCTCGCGCGCTGAAGCCCTTGATTGTGCTCTCGCGCGGCGAAGGGCCTCTGGCGACGCTCACGCGTGAGGACGCCACGCCTGTTCGAGCCCACGCACTCGAGACGTTGCTCAACCTGGCGCTGTGCCCAGCGACTCTGGGTGCCGTGGCGGCGGCCGCTGAAGTGATCGGCGCTTGTGTGCTTGTGCTCGAGGAAGGAGCGTGCCAGCCGAGATTGTGCGCGCCCTCGGCGGCAGTACTGGCGTGCGTGGCCAATGCTGGCAGCCGCGCCGAGGTGACCTCCGCGGGCGGCGTCGAGGCACTGCTGGCCGTGCTAGGCGATGCCGACGAGTGCGACACGCAGCGGCATGCCGCGGGCGCCCTTTGCAGCCTTTCAGAATACAAAGGCAGCCACATTGCCCTCGCTCACGGGCTGCCCTCGCTGTTGGCCTTGGCCTCGGGCGACGCGGGCGACGCGCGCGCCGCGGCGATCGCAACTCTGCACAAGTTGGCGAGCGGCCACGTGGCGGAGGCGGAGTCGGCGCTCGCCACCTCGGAGGCAGCCATCGAGCTGCTTGTGTCGCAGCTCGGAGGAAGTTCGACGAAGCAGATGTTCGCCGCGTGCAGCCTACGCCATCTGTCCAGCCATCCAGCGGCGCGCAAGGCGATCGTGGGCGTCGATGGTGTGCCGGCGCTCGTGCGCGTGGCTCAGGGTTCCGACCTGGCGGCACGTCGCGACGCGTCGCTCGTGCTTGCCCGCCTGGCCCTCTCGCCACACACGGGTGCGATCGCTTCTTGTTCTTCGACTGGCGTGGTCGAGGTGCTGCTGGAGGCGGCGGCGCAGCTTGCTGATCATGAGCTCCTCGAGGCTGCAGCGGCAGCACTCGAAATGCTCGTCGCTTGCAAGGACTCGCGGTCGGCAATCAAGGCAAAGGGCGTGCCAGCGTGCGTGCAGCTGCTCAGCCACGAGCTCGAGGCCGTGAGGGTACATGCGACACACGTCCTCGCGGCGCTAGTCGATGATTCCGAGTGCCAGAGGGCCGTGGCGGCGGCGGGCGCGGCGTCACCTCTGGTGCAGCTGGCATGCAGCGCGAGCGTGGAGGTGCAGCAGGAGGCGATCGGCATCCTTTGCCAGCTCGCCCATCAGTCGCACGAGCTGCCGTCGCTCGTCGAGGCGGGCGTGGTGCCGCCGCTCGTGGCGCAGCTGCACTCGTCCGAGGCGGGCGCCGCCGTCGCGACGGCGCTCGAGCAGCTCTCGTGCGATCCGGCTGGGCGGCTGGCGATCGCGGGCGCGCGCGGCATCGAGGCTCTGGTGTCGGTGGTGCGTAGCGAGCGGCCGGTGGGCATACGCGCGCGCGCGCTGCAGGCGGTGCTCAACTTGGCGCGCAGCTCGGCGACGCTCGGCTCGGTGGCGTCGGACGCGGAGGTGGTGGGAGCGTGCGTGCATGTGCTCACGTGCGCGACGAGCGACGCGAGCATGCGCTCTGCAGCGGCTGCGACGCTGTGGCCTGTGGCGACGGCGGGTCGTCGCGAGGCGATTGCGATGGCGGGCGGCGTGGAGGCGCTGCTGACGCTTTTGGGCATCGAGGGCGAGAGTGAGCTGCACGCCGTGCGCGCGCTGCACGTTCTTGCGGACTATGCAGGTAGCCACGGGGCACTTGCGGGCGGTCTCGAGTCGCTCGTGTCTCTGACAGCGCGCAGCAGCGAGGGCGAGGGCGGTCGGCTGGCGGTGCTGACGGTGCACAAGATGGCTGCGAGCGGCGACGCGATCGCGGCGAGCGCTCTGGCGAGCTCGGGTGCGACGATTGCGCTGCTCGTGAGGCAGGTCCGAGAGGGCAGCGTGGAGGAGCAGACGGCGGCGGCTCGGAGCCTGCGCTTTCTGTGCGCTCACGAGGCGTCGCGTGCGACGATCGTCGGGGTCGAGGGCGTGTCGGCGCTCGTGTCCGTGGCGCACAGCGGTCAGGCGGGCGCTCGGCGTGACGCGGCGCTGGTGCTCGCGTGCCTGTCTCTGCTGCCGCACACGAGCGCTGTGGCATCGTCGTCCGGCGCGGTCGAGGTGATGGTTGCTGCGGCAGCGCAGCTGTGCGACCCCGAAGTGCTCGAGGCGTCATCGGCGGCGCTCGAGGCGCTGGTGGCGTGCGAGGGCGGCCGGTCGGTGATCGTGTCGACGGGCGTGGCCGCGTGCGTGCAGCTTCTCAGCGACGAGCGCGAGGCCGTCTATTCGAATGCTACTTTCGTGCTCGAGCAGATCATTACGGACTCCGCCGTCCCGCCCCAAATGTGTGCGGCGGCCGCGGCCGGGCCACTCACGCGCTTGCTCACAAGCGGCAGCTCCGCTGTGCGGCAGCGCGCCGTCCTCATGCTCAGGCAGCTGTGCTACGACGAGAGCAGCCTCGAGGCGATCGCCGCGGCCGGAGGGGCCCCAGCGCTCGTTGCCCTGCTCGGCGTTCGTGAGCTACGTGAGGCGGCGGTAGGTACCTTGTCCGCCATCGCGCCGCTCTGCCCCCGGCTGACGATGCCTTCGGCTTCAATTGCGCTCGTTGCGGTGGCCACGCGAAGCGAGCGCGCTTCGTATCGGGAGGAGGCGGCGACTGTCATCGCAGCGCTCACCACCGACACGAGCCACGCGGCTACCATCGTGACGACCGGCGCTGCGCAAGGCTTGCTACGTGTCTCGCAGGACGGCAGCGAACCCGCACGCACGACTGCAAGCGCAGCGCTCCTAGCCCTCGGCCCACAGCTGTTTGGCATCTTCGCAGAGCCGTTGCAGGGTTCGCCGCTGCTCTCCGAGCGCCTCTTTTGGTCTGATGCATGCATCGATCTGCTGCGCCCCAAGATGCATGCACGCTACCCTCAGTTGCTCGGCGCGCCCGGGGGCTTCTATTTCGAGCTCCTGCATCTGTGTGCATGGCTGCTGCTCCGTCGCGATGGCCACGCTGAGCCTGCCGCCCCAGCCGCCGCCGTGGCCACCGCCCCTGCCGCCGCCGAGGCCGCCGCCACGAATGCTGCCCCCGAGACTGCCGTGGCCTTCGCGGCGTTGCCCTCGGCCGCCGTCGACGCCGCCACGCTGCGCCGCGTGGTGGAGGCGATCTCGGAGGTGCTCGACACCTTTGAGAACGAGCCCGAGACCGTCGCCTTCTTCAACGGCCACGCGCTCTTCGCTGAGGTAGCGTCGCGCAGCCGGCGCTCGTTCGACGACTTTGGCCCATTCCATCTGCAGCACCTGCCCGATTTGGCAAGGCTCGGCGTCGAGGTGCTCAACCGCGTGCGAGGCATGCCGCTGGCGGAGCGGGCGCTGCTCGCACTCTACCAGCGCTACTTGCGCTCGGAGCCGCCGGAGCAATGGAAGTCTTTGTTCAAGGAGGCGAGCAAGATGGCGTACAATCTCAAGTACATGTTCCGCGAGTCGCTTCCCAAGGCGAAGGCGAAGTTCATCGAGCACCTCGATCATAATCTGAGCGGTCCGCCACGCGAGCTCTTCAGCAAGCTCGTCGATGGCGCCCTGGCGACGTACAAGGGACTCGTCGACCAAACGACCCTCGCCTCGACTGACTTCTTGACGAACCCGCGCGCTCTCGTCGATGTGGTGCTCGAGGGCGTCAAGGGCGAGGACGTGCGCGTGCAGCTGCTCGGTGAGATCGCGGCCAAGTACATGCAGACGTACCTTGAGCAGGATCCGCCGCGCCTGCCGCTCACGCCGCACCACACGCAGATTCTGGCGATGCTCCTCTTCTCACACTTCTTCGAGCAGCGAGAGCGATGGGCGCGCGAGTACGGGCAGCGCTCGCTCATCCTGCAGATGAAGACGGGCGAGGGGAAGTCGATTGTGATCGCGATGCTCGCCATCTACACCGTGGTGCACCTGAAGAAGCGCGTCCACATCCTCGAGAACAACGAGGGGCTTCTGCAGCGTGATTTCAAGACGTACGAGCCCTTTTACAAGCAGTTCGGCCTCGTCTGCGCCAAGACGATCGACTCGACGTCGGACATTTGCTACTGCCTCAAGCGCGAGAACAATGCGTACTTCAACACACGGCTGCTCGAGGGAGAGCTCAAGCTGGATGACGTGGTGCTCATCGTCGATGAGGTGGACGATCTCGTGGTGAACGAGAAGCCATCGCTCCTGTACAAGAAGGCCGACGCGCTGCTCACGCCCCAGTACAGCCAATGCTACGAGGCGCTCCATAAGAACTTGCCGTGCCCGGCAGGTGTGCCGCGCGCTCTCTGGGACGATTGCGTGCGCATCAAGAGAGAGGCCGACGCCAAGGTCGAGGGGGTCGATTATGCCCGCATTCAGCGCGCTGCCTCCGAGGGCGCCGAGGACGGCGCGGCCGCCGAGGGCGGCGCGGCCGCCGAGGGCGCAGGCCAGAAGGAGTGGGCGATGCTCGAGACCGGCCCCGATGGGATTGCGCGCCTGCCCAAGGTGCCACTCACCGACGACTGGCTCGTGTACAAGAATTTTGCCGACTTCGGTCTCGCACCATCCAAGGACACCTTTCGCAGTTGCCTGTGCACGCCGATCATGTACAACAAGTACTGCTGCATCTTTGGGCTCACAGGCTCGGTGGGTGGTGCGGCCGAGCGCGCGTACATTGAGAAGACGTACCAGGCGGTGCCATACGAGGTGCCGCAGTTCCTTCACACGTGCGACCAGACGGACAAGGCGGAGGCCACGAATCTCGGCGTGCGTCTCGAGCCGACGACAGACGCGATGATCGCACAGGTCGTTGCGGCGGCGAAGAAGTACTACCGCGACGTGCCCGTGCTCATCATCACGCGCGGCGCCGAGAACCAGGAGCTCCTCAAGGTCACCAAGGCACTGAACGCCATTGCCGACGATCCGAGTGAGCCGATGCCGAAGCCGAGCATGTGGGCGCGCCGTGCCAAGCGCACGCCGGGCATCCAGCGCCTGCAGGAGCGCAACGATGCGGGTGAGCTCATGATCGACGAATGCGAGGGGATCGTCGAGCGTGCCACCAAGCGCTGCTACACCGACACTCCGAGCGCGAACCCGTTCGCGCCCGCTTCGGCGCGCGAGTCGTACTTCCGTATCACGGTCACCGACTGGTATGGCGGGCGTGGCCACGACTTTGACTGCGCCGACGAACGTGCCAACGCCGCCGGCGGCATGCTCGTCATCTGCACCTCCGTCCCCGACGCGCGCGAGTGGACGCAGTGGAAGGGGCGCACGGCGCGCCAGGACCGTCCCGGCCAATACCTTGTCGTCCTGTCGGAGCAGGACGAGCCGTTCAAACACGAGCCCGCGCTCGCCGCCACTCTGCGCGCACTCCCAGCCGACGGCGCTATCGACGAGCTCCTCCGTCGCCGAGACGTGTCGATCCGAGAGGCGCTGAGCGGCTTCGAGTCGCAGCAGGCACGTGGCGCGTGGCTGGCCGAGCTCTGTGAAAAGTACTTCCACAGCCACCCGCGCGCGCCAACGGCCGAGTGGCCGTCGATCGAGCATCGGTCGTCCGACGTCAAGCTGCGCGACCTGCTGCGCTTGCCGTTCGCGAGTGGGGAGAAGGTGGTTGAGGCGGCCGCCTCGCGCCTCGGCATCGAGCTCAACGGGCCGCCGGCGGAGTGGGGCTGGCAGCCGAAAGACGCCTTTGGCATCGAGCCGAAGCGCAAGGACATGGCCGTCACCTTCCTGATCGACCGCACATATGAGACCTTCCTGCAGACCGTTGTCGATGCGGTGCTACGCGTCTTCGACAAGCACCTCGAACCCGATGATCTCGTCGGCTACTACGGGCTGGGCGACGGCTGGATCTTCGAGATGGAGCGCAAGGGCGAGCCAGAGCGCGCGGCCCATCTGCGCGCCCAGATCGCGAGCTCGGTCGAGAAGCGTGGCGAGCCGCACGTGTACTCCTCGATACAGCGGTGCGTGAGCCACCTCGCCGAGATGCCCGATGGCGAGCGCTACTCGAAGTGGCTCGTGGTGCTCACCGACACGGCCGACTTCCAGTGCACCAATGCCAAGGGACACTTTGACAAGGACTCCCCACAGCGTGCCGAGGAGGCGACGAAACAGCTAATCAGCACCATGCAGGCGACGACCGAGCTTAATCTGGTCCTCATCGACGCGAGCGAGATTGGCAACTTCAACCAGAAGCACCACATGTGGCCCACGTGGCGTGCTCTCTCGCGCCGCCTCACCGACGAGGTGGGCGACGGCAATAGCGCGCTCTACATCGATGCGGCCAATGAGGCGATGATCGATGAGGCGTTTGACAAGTTGGCGGGAGCCATGCAGGGGGGAGCCGTGGGCTGAAGAGGCACGTCGGGCTGCGCACACGTGGCACGATGGCGTACAAAAAGTTGCATGGCGGAGTCGCGAGAGATGATGAGCGTGGTGTTCCGTGTTGTGCGAGAGAGAGGCGATGGCGATGGTTGTACAGTATACGCTCATATGCCGTATTATGTGTAGGCCGTGCACTCAGTTCAAACTCAGTTCCGAACGTTCAGTTTGAATAGGCGCCGCGTTCAAGGGTATACAGTACGGTAAGATCCATGGGTAAGATCGTAAGTAGCAGATCGAGCACACCGCTCACCGGATGGCTGCTCCGAATCCAACTCGTCTTACTCTTTTATATGATTTAAATCAGGCTGGTACGCCGAACCCCGAATCGTTGCTTGTCGTCACTATATCGATATATCATACGCGAGATCCGGACCGGTAGCCCTAGAGCCTAGTCGCTAGTGACGAAAGAAACCCCCTCGCCCCAGGTTGTCTCCGTTGTTCTTGTGCGAGGTTATTATCAATCAGCTTTTCACACCACTTCTGCCGCGCGGTCCCGCTTCCGGTCGTGTCGGGACGCGACGGTGTCGTAGTGTACCTGTTACACATCGTCTTTTCGAACAGCGTAGGCCTAAACCCTAAAGGGCGAGCGCGCGCCAACATGCTAAATAGAGAGGGCGGACGAAACTTAAGACGAAACCTGTGATGATGGATTGATGGTGATAGCGCCCGCCTTTTTTCTGGGTCATGGCGAATTCGCCGTGCGTGCTACCAATTTAATGTGCCTCCGCCGCGCGCCGCGAAACCTGTGAATTTCTACCAAGTTCCCCTTGTCTGTGAACGACTAATAAAAATTGGCTGTGAACGCCATGCCATACCATATCATTCCATGTTTGGCGGAGATGGTCCCTCTCTTCACTCGCCAGCCAAGCGAAGTGATTGTATGTGTTGTGTTTGTGTGTCCGCCACGGTCCACACGCCTGCCAGGCGAGGTGGTTGCACGGGTTCAGACCCGGGGTTGACCCGGGGTATGGCGACTCTGAACCGTGTCTGTGAGCGCGGTACACGTTGCATGTCGCGAGCATGAGAATGAAGCGGCTGTGACGTGTGCGAGGTGTTCGACCTTCACGCTTGGTTTGAGTCTGGTTTGTGTGTGTTGGTGTGTTGTGATGATCGGTTCTTTACTGTTAAGCGATGCGCTTACCAGTAAGAGAAAGTAAGCGAAAAATTTTGTGGAAAAAATGAGCGTCTCAGCTGCTCGAGTGAGGTGTTAATCACACTACAGCGTGAATGGGGTGAGGGACGGAGGTTTGAGTGTGCTTACTTCGTCTTACTTCGGCTTACTTCGGCTTACTTCGGCTTACTTCGGCTTACTTTCCCGCACCCCTGATTTCGCAGCGCGCGGAAACCGTCACTCACGGATGCCATCGCGTGGGCGGAAGGTGGACTTGGACGGCAGTCCGGGCACGCTGGAGCGGCGTCTGAAGGACCGGAAGCGCAAGCAAGAGCAGCGCAGCCGTGCTGCGTCTGGGCGCTCTAATAAAGTTGGCAAGCCATCGAAGCAGCCCGTTGCTGATCATCATAGCAAGGCAGTGGTTTTTGTGCTACTTTCAACTGCGAGTGCTGTCGACGAGGTTGCAGCCGGCATGAGCAGCAGCAAGCAGCCTTCCGCTGCCAAGCGCCAGAATCCACCAACAGTGCCGAGGCTCGTCAACAAGCCGTTGACACCGGATGGTGACCTAGCCGAGGTTGAGGTGGCACCATGGCACATGCCAACTGTGGCAACTTTGGCCACGGTCGTTGCGCCGGCGTTGCAGTGGATTCCAGAAAAGGAGCCCGAATGGCAGTGCGTGGTGTGCTTTGATGCGGCTGCAGACACGGCGTCGGCCATGTACATGCCTTGCTGCACAGGTCACATTCATGCCAAGTGCCTCCCGTGGCCACGCAGTGTGCAGGAGAACGGGCAGGGGAGGCTTGCTGCGCACAAATGCCCAGTGTGCCACACGTATCTCAGGAGTGTTCGCGATTTGCGGTATCAGGCCCCCACTGCTGCAGAGCAGCGCAAGTTCCGCCTTGAGAGCCCGGGAGGAGTGAAATGCCAACGGCTTTCGTACTGAAATAAGAGACTCTGCCCGTGTAGGACTGGATGTATTGTTGCTTGGCAGTTGTTTGTGTGACATGTATCTAATGCAGGTGGCCTGTGGGATTTTGTTTCTAGAACCGGAACCATGAACCGTACGATTGGGTGGCCCCAGGATAGGACAGACCCCCCCCTCTGTGACAGACCCCCCTCTGTGATGGACCCCCCTCTCAGCCCCTGTTTCCGAGGTCCCACACCCTATACCTAGTTATGGTTCCAGGGACCATAACACTGAAAGCGGGGACCAAACCTGTGCACTTCATATGCAGTAACATGGCCGACAATCTTAACTAGGGGGATCAGGTGATCCATTGACCCCGAATAAGCACCTCTCTGGAAGAGCCTGTGCCGCTTGAGCTGTGATACTACGTTCTCAATGCGGTTCCGCACAAATTCATGCAAATTGTTGAAGTACACCTCTGCTTGATTCAGTTGGCGCCCCCCATCCCGCTTGTACTTGTAGAGCAGGGCCATGCAACCGACATATCCCAGATCAGCCAGCCCTGCGACAATGAGGATCACAGCATTAGGGAGGTATTAAAGAGGTATTAGGAAGGTGGTGGCGACCTTGGGTGTGCTGGAAGGGAGGGGGGGCTCCTGGCACTGTGTGAGCTGTATAGGCCTTACATCGTTCCCACCCATAGAAAGGATGTTCTGCCCATGTCTGTTCCCAAATTGTGGAGTCCGCTGCAATGCCCAAATGTGGCCCGGACCACATGATGATGTCCCCAGCAAGGGAAATGCCCAGTTGCCACTTCAGGCATGTATAGCCATACTTTGGCTACACAGGCGAGACTCCGAAACATTCCAAGCATTCAATGCGTTGATCATGCTCGGGGATGAAAGCAGAGGGGGTCATCGCAGGCTCACTTGGAAGAACAACGAGGCGAGGTGGAAGTTGTTCGGGCAAGCAAGTGGGACCGGGCACGTGTCTACGATGCCCGTGATGTACTTGTCAAAGGGTGGGAGTGCATGGTTATGTGGATCTAGCCGCCAGGTATAGTCAATCTCCTCTATGATGTCCGCGAGCGCGGACGCCATCGGGAACACCTCGCGGTCAAAGGTTGATCTGCCGCACTTGTACTTGCCGTTGCTGGACTTGTACGATTCAAGCCAGTTGCGTTGCGGTAGCTTGTGGATGTAGACGAAGATGAGGTAGAAATAGAAGGCCCGCATCTTCGGGTTGCGTTTGCGCTCAGTGAGGCGGTCACCAAAGGTACCTGGTGCAGAGCCTTGGTAGCTGTTATACTTGTGCCAAATGTGCTGGAGTGTGGAGGCATAGAAACCGGTGTCTTCATGTGGGCTGACCTGCTGGAACTCTGTCATATCATATTGCGCCACGGTCTGCGATGTGAGTACACTCAGGAGCAGCAGCAGCAGCATTGTGAGCCAAGTTGGGGGTTGCGCACAGCACAGGGCCTTTTTTCTGCATGCATACATGCAAACTTCTTCCTGCATGCAAACAGAAAACATTGAGTCTGTGAGTGCCGTTTTGTCTTTATCCATTCTCGCCTTTTGGGGGTGGATGCATCGTCCTATCATCATGCAATCTCGAGGATCTATGACGTGCAGATGACACGGAGATGAGGGCATGTCGAGTTTTGAGCACCCTGGAGGTGGTAAAGTTACATTCTTGGCTGCCAGCTCCTGGTAGAGGATGATTCTAAAGCGTGGGATCTGTACACCGACGAAATCTTTGACTTTGGCAAGGCTGTGCTCCGCCTTGAAGTCTGCATCCGTGAAGGATGCAGTGGCCCAGAGGTCGTCGAAGTTGAAGAGGGGGGCATCCCATAGGTTGAGTCTGTGAAACAGTTGCCGAGCCTCATCCATGCTTGGACACAGTACGGAAAAGAGGAGCTTCAGAAGATCCTTGGAGCACTTGTCAAACATGTCAGGCAGTGTCTGCTGGGCCAAGGCCCATGCGGCGAGGGGGAGGAAGTACCAGGTACACTGCATGATGAGGTTCCCAGCATCATCGTTCGACATCTTTAAATCCCCGCAGGGCTGCACTGGAAATCCACTGGCATTTTTTTTGCAGACCAGGTCAACGAGGATCGACTTTTTGGGGTTCATGCCCTGCCGACCCAGCATGATGGGGAGGCAGCCTGCCAACGCTAGGATCTCGGGCATCTTCCCATGCTTGCCACTTCGGCAGGTAAGGAGCTTGGCCCAGTCCTGAGGCATGTGGGTGCGTAGTGGGTGCGGGTCACTGATCCCCCACGCAGCGCATCAGACATCTCCTTGGCATCTCCACCCTGTCATAGTGTCATTTCCCTGTCATTTCCCTGTCATCTCCGTGTCATCTCCGTATGGGCCCTTCGCATCTCACGTAAGGAATTGGCCTCGGATGAGTTTCTTCTATCCAACTTCTCACACCTGCGGCAGTCCGACAGCGTCATTGTGAACCCTGGTCCACTCCGCAATTCTCTGGAGTCTGACGGATTCGCATGCTCATCCCCAAGCTCATCCCCAAAAGATCGCACCCCCGGGGTTGCGAGCTCCCCCATGGATGAGGAGCCGGACATTGGCGGCAGTGGATCCAGGGATATCAAGGACCTGAGCGTGAAGGCAGTGAAGGCAGTGGCACGGCGTGGTGCAGGTGGCGGGGAACTGGGTGCCGCTATGAGAGCCACTGCTGATAAGCTCAAAGCCATGGCGCACTCCGAAGTCAAGCCAGAAGTCCAGCCGCAGCCCCAGCCACTGCCCAAAGCGAAGACGCCCAGAACGGAGACAATCAAGGAGCCCATCGAGCTGTCCTCCACCGAGGCTTCCCCGGTCAAGATGTCTAAGACGGAGACAGTCAAGGAGCCCATTGAGCTGTCCTCCACCGAGGCTTCCCCGGTCAAGATGTCTAAGACGGAGACAGTCAAGGAGCCCATCGAGCTGTCCTCCACCGAGGCATCCCCGGTCAAGATGTCTAAGATGGAGACAGTCAAGGAGCCCATCGAGCTGTCCTCCACCGAGGCTTCCCCAGTCAAGATGTCTAAGACGGAGACAGTCAAGGAGCCCATCAAGCGGTCATGGTCATCCATTGAGGCTTCCCCTGTCCAGAACATGTCGAAGATGGAGACTGGCAAGGCTCTTCAGGACTACTTGGAGTGCACCAACACCCAAGATCTGGCTGCAGCTCTGGAGTCCATCTCAAAGCATGGGTCGTGTGAAGCTGCCATCCAGGCTTTCTTTCGTGACGCTCACAAGGAGACCCTGCCCACAGCAAGTGCGAATGTGGACGGGCTCTCCTCCAGCCACATGGACAGGTTGCTCAATGCGCCACAACTTTCGGGCGCACCAATCGGCACAGCATCCTTCCAGCCGTTCAGCAAAGACCTCATGCAGATGGCCTCTAAGGATGATGTCCTCCGCACAATGGAAGCTGAGCGCAATTGCTTGGCCAATCGAGTGTACCAAGAACGTTACCCAAGTGAGACTAGGCCTGGGCTCTACATGCAGATGCAGGCAGATTCGAAGCTCAACAGGATTGCTCAGAAATCCAAGGAGGAGGTGAATGAGCTCGAGCGCTCCAAGCGGGCTGCTGCGAACATCTTAGGGCCAGCACAGATGCCTCACGCCCTCTTGCTCCTCCAAAGCAAAAATGGCACCGAAGAGAAGGGCAAGTCCAAGAGGATGAAGGGCCAGCAAGTGGATGGCCATGCTGGTGACCCAGGCTCAAAGGACTTCCCAGAGTCGGACAGAATAGCCTACCAGCAAGCTGTATCCAAGGTACTTCTCGGAGAAGACGTTACCATGATCGGTGAGATGATGAGCAAGGGGAAGCGCGCCTACTACGCAGACGGCTCCAACACAATGATCCTCCTGGGCACAAATGGTATGTCGCACTATGAAGATAAGTTCCTTTCGACTGACCACTACTTCAAGGCTGGCACAGACAATGAGGCTGGAAACCTACAGACAGGCTGGGTGCAGAAGAAACTTTTTCTCCAAGTGGGAGGCACTAAGGTAATAGCTTCTACCCCTAACCCTAACCCTATTACCCTATTACCCTAAGCCTAAGCCTAAGCCTAACCCTCACCCTCACCCTCACCCTCACCCTAACCCAGGCCAAGAGCATCTGCGATGCATGGGACGCCAAGCATTTTGCTGGCTACCACCCAGATCAGGCCAAGTCAATGCGCGAGAACTACAAAAACTCGGCACTCCTTTGCTTCGAAGAGCACCTGTGTGAGCACTGCATTCGCCAGATCAAGCGCACCAGATCAGGGTGAGCAAAATCAAGCACAAATCCTTGGTAGCACACTTGGATGCAGATGCATCTCCACCGCTTGCACAGTGGGGGCTGCTCAGCAGCCTTAGGGTTTTCCCGGTGAATACCTGCTGCTGCATGCGAGAATGGGGGGATGATAAGCACTGAGTGTGTGGGGGGGGGGTAGATGGGGAAGGGGATGGATTGTACTCAGGATGCAGTGGGGCTGCTCTGCAGCTACATGGTCATCCTGGTGTGCGTCTGTTGTTTCTCGTATAGGCTGCTGTGTCACAAGTCCATGCCTGTCAGCGCGGCGCCACAAGGGATGCGTGGTGGTTTCAACACTCAGGTAATTACCCTATGGTGTTTCTACATAGTGGGGCTCGAGATTTTGACCTTGGGGGAGCGTTTCAACACTCAGGTAATTACCCTATGGTGTTTCTACATAGTGGGGCTCGAGATTTTGACCTTGGGGGAGCGTTTCAACACTCAGGTACTTACCATATGGTGTTTCTACATAGTGGGGCGCGAGATTTTGACCTTGGGGGAGGGTTTCAACACTCAGGTAATTACCCTATGGTGTTTCTACATAGTGGGGCGCGAGATTTTGACCTTGGGGGAGCAGGTAATTACCCTATGGTGTTTCTACATAGTGTGGGGCGTGAGATTTTGACCTTGGGGGAGGGTTTCAAAACTCAGGTAATTATACCCTATGGTGTTTCTACATAGTGGGGCTCGAGATTTTGACCTTGGGGGAGGGTTTCAAAACTCAGGTAATTACCCTATGGTGTTTCTACATAGTGGGGCGCGAGATTTTGACCTTGGGGGAGGGTTTCAACACTCAGGTAATTACCCAATGGTGTTTCTACATAGTGGGGCGCGAGATTTTGACCTTGGGGGAGAGGGTTTCAACACTCAGGTATTACCCTATGGTGTTTCTACATAGTGTGGGGCGCGGGATTTTGACCTTGGGGGAGGGTTTCAACACTCAGGTAATTATACCCTCTGGTGTTTCTACATAGTGGGGCGCGAGCTTTTGACCTTGGGGGAGAGGGGTTCAACACTCAGGTACTTACCCTATGGTGTTTCTACATAGTTGGGCGCTGATGAGATTTGTCCCATTAGGGGTCAACTGAGGACCCCCTCCGATGATACTGATTCTGAATGGATCCCCGCACTGACTGAGCCCCTCTGAAGAGGGAGGGGCCTCTCTAGATCCCTCTCACACCCCTGGGATAGGTGCCACGCCCTATCAGTACAGCATCAGTGCCTCCGCTCACAGTGTACTCCGCTGATGAGATTTGTCCCATTAGGGGTCAACTGTGAGGACCCCTTCGATGATACTGATTCTGAATGGATCCCCGCACTGACTGAGCCCCTCTGAAGAGGGAGGGGCCTCTCTAGATCCCTCTCACACCCCTGGGATAGGTGCCACCGCCCTATCAGTGCAGCATCAGTGCCTCCGCTCACAGTGTACTCCGCTGATGAGATTTGTCCCATTAGGGGTCAACTGAGGACCCCCTCCAATGATACTGATTCTGAACGGATCCCCGCACTGACTGAGCCCCTCTGAAGAGGGAAGGGCCTCTCTAGATCCCTCTCACACCCCTGGGACAGGTGCCACGCCCTATCAGTGCAGCATCAGTGCCTCCGCTCACAGTGTGTACTCCGTTGATGAGATTTGTCCCATTATAGGGGTCAACTGAGGACCCCTTCGATGATACTGATTCTGAATGGATCCCCGCACTGACTGAGCCCCTCTGAAGAGGGAGGGGCCTCTCTAGATCCCTCTCACACCCCTGGGATAGGTGCCACCGCC
>Ga0210240_101685_pt1 | contig 15676 bp, 8 predicted proteins | sample ChrtobMetP5a_4mM_FD_155463 | JGI IMG/M metagenome (GOLD analysis project Ga0210240, IMG submission 155463) | Chrysochromulina tobin associated microbial communities from unialgal haptophyte culture, Seattle, Washington, United States - P5a_4mM | ecosystem: Host-associated > Algae > Haptophytes >...
ATTTTATGCTTGACGCCACGGCCGATCTCGAGCCGATTTCCTCTTCGGCGTAAGAGTGGCGCTCATCGGCTCGAGATCGGCCCGTTACTTCTCACCTACTTGTTCTCCGAGGGCACGTATGTCAGCACTTATGACGTGTCACCTCTAGATGGACCCCCTCCGTCATCTCCGCCTACTCCCGTCCTCCCCTGCTGGCTACCGGAGCACATTCGATAGGCTTCCGTATGGTTGTCTGTTGTTTATGTATAGACTTGACTTGACCACAAGTTCCTCGCCCGCCGCATCTCCACACGGGTTCGTCAAATCCTTGAAACGGCAGGATTCTTAGATTTGGAAAATACCGGAAGGCTTTCACCAACGTCGTTCATGCGAGAGACGACCGCGAGAGCGCAGAACGTTGAAAGTTAGAAAGACGCTACCCGGGTACTCCGCACCGACGGACAGAGCGATACTGAAACTGAACTGATACTCAATACTGAATACAACGCAACACGAAATCACGATCACGTCCTTTCACGTCCGGTCTACTTCCAAGGCGCGATCCAGACGCAATGGCACAGCGCTTCGGCGACCTTTCCCACGAGCGCTATGCTTGAGAACATGGCGGGCAGGAGCCAGCTCAGCACCAGCAGCGCTGCCATCAGCGCCGCAGCACGACCTGTGATTGCCAACACCATCATCACGATGTGAGAGTGGTGCGCGGCGTATCGTCCGTATGGGCTGCACAGCCACCATAGTGCAATACCCAAGGCGACGCCCACAACTGGAAGGGTGATCGCGAACTCTACCAAGTGCGGCGGCGGCCACTCGCCCAGGGAATCGCCGTTATAATGTGCGGTCCAGACCTCACACGGGAAGAATTGCAGCCATTCGCCCTTGATGCCAAGGTGGCTGACGCTCATGCGGGTGTGGTATGCCAAACTTGGCGTCGGGTGGACGACGATGCGGCCACTGGACCCAAGCTCGCGCAGCACGACCTGCTTCTCCCTTTCCCGAGAATGGTAACTATCCTGGGAGCTCCCTCTCTTATTCGCCCAGTTCATCCCAAGCACGTGAATTCGAGGGGCAGCGCGCTTGGCAGCCGCACGTCGGGTGGCATTATGATGAGAGTCCTCATGGCCCGATCGTGCCTCCAAGGTGCGATTGAGTAGATGAAACAGGGCTCTCGTTCCAGTCGTCCAACCGTGCTTGCTCCCCGGCGGCGGCGAGCGACACACGGCATCGCAGGGCATGTACGTTACGGGTATCCCGAGATGTTTCGCATACCAGTCCGCATCCTCGGCCCGGCCGTTGACGAGCGTGATGGACACCGCCTCGTTGGGAAGTCGATGGCAATGCGTGGAGAGCTGCCGGAGGATAGGCAGCTGTAGGGTGAACGTGTCCAGTCGCAACGGCGGCTCCAGGCCCCAAAAGTACCATGGCACGGCGTCGCGATCTTTACCCACTGCGCCAGCGGGGATGCCAAACGGGGCGCTGTCGGGATTGATCAGTCGCGCGAAAACGTGCCCGAGGGGCTCGCCCGGGTGCAGGTTGGACAGTCCGTTGAAGCGATACACCTGGCTGGGCGAAGCCGGCCGGATGAGCCTGTGGCGCTGCTGCGTGCTGAGCGGCCCGTTGCCAATGAGGACGATATCCTGCGGCCGTATCCGCATATGCGCCGCCAGCTTCGCCCCGCGCTCGAGGGTGGGGAGCTTGACGTCGTGTACTGCATGGTAGTCCCAAACAGAGCGATCGATAAGTTCCAGCGTAAGGAACACGGACATGAGCCCCATGCACACGGACGATGCAATGCGACGGCACACGCCGCGGCCGTGATGCTCCTGCAGACCATAGACGAGGAACATGCCATAGACGGCCAATGCGAAGGACTCGACTGACGCGAAGAAGAGTGCCGTGATCGACGTGGACACATAAGAGGTCCCGAAGGTGACGACCGCGATCATCCAGAGCAACCCCAAGAACTTGGTTTGCACGAGCCAGACCTGCGTGGCATCGGCCGGCTCCCAGGTCTGCATCCACGTCGCGAGCTCGCCCCAGCCTGGCTGCAGACGCGGATTCGGGGTCCTGACCGCAGCGCAGGTTGACCAGCAGCCACTGAGCGAGAGGATCCCCATTGAAGCCAATGTTGACTTTTCAAGATTCGACGCCTCAAAAACGCGGGCCGCTTCTTCAACCGTCTAAAATATTTTCCGCATCGCACATTCAGATTTCCTACTGGTAAAAACTAAAAAGACACCGGGGGGAGCCGGGACACACACTGGACACACGGGCGCACACGGGCACACGGATCACACAGACGAACCTCACAACCATCCCAACTTCCCGTGCGTGTCCCGTTCAAGTTCAAGTTCAAGTTACTTCATAAACAACAGACAACCTCTACGGAAGCCTATCGAATGTGCTCTCGGGGCTAGCAGTGGGGGTGAGAGTCGACGGAGATGGTGAGACACAACGGAAGGATCACGAACGGGAGGGAGACCAGGAGGAGACACGCCACAGGGTGCTAGCCTGCGTGCCCTCGAGTACGAGTAGAGATCGAAGAGAATAGATAGAGAGGGGGGATTGTGGAAGAGAAAGCGGGGGACATAGACGCCTGCTCGACCGAGGAACTCGAAGCCGATCGGCGCCGCGTCACGCTCGTCGAGAAGACCAGTGCGAGAGAGAGGCCCGTGCTGCAGCCAACTGAATGACGCGGCAAGGATACCCTTCTCTCGTGCTACTCAACTCAATTCCCGCTCGCTCCGTCCGCCGCCAGTCGTCGAACAGCCCTTGCCGCAGCCTGCCGCTGAGCACCGTTCTTCTGCTTGCCGCGCGTGCGCTTCCCCTTTTTGATGCCGCCAATCGAGCTGCTGCACCCCTCTGCGCGCTGCATCGACGCGTTCTCTTTGCCCGTCATAGCCTCGTCCTCGTCGCTGCCCTCTGCCTCGCGCGCAGCCATCGACGCCCCCACCTCGACGCCGTCGACGCCCTCGCAGCCCGTGACACCGCCGTCTTCGCCCTCGAGCCCTCGTCCGTCAGCGCTGCTGCCTCCGCCCGCGCCGTCGTCGTCCAGCCTGACGCACCCAACAGACACCCCCTCTCTCTGCTGCTCCCTCTCTGCATCCTGTGCCTGCACCTCCGCTACTACATCCATGCTACACATCAGCTCATCATGAGCGTCGTCAGGCGCCATCTCACTCATGCACTCAGCCTCCTCTCTCTCCGCGCTCGGCTCGCCCGTGAGCTCATCGTCCATCTCAAGCCCGCACGCCACCCATCTCGCAGCGAGGCCTCTCGGGCTCATTGCCATGTGCGCGTCGGGCCAACCGCGCAATCGCACCGCCTCATCGTCATCGCCCTCAGCATCATCGCCAGCCAGCGACCCGCCATATTGCTGAGTCGCCTGCCAGATGGGCGCGCGGCGCACCGCCTCGTCGATCTCAGGCTCCTCCTCGTAGTCCTCATTCGCCGCGCCATACAACTGCGTCGCCTGAGGCAGAGGCGCTGCCACGTCATGGACGATCATTTCGTCAGTATCGCAATCCATGTGAGCCGGCGCCGCGCCAGCGCTGCCCTCCTCTGCGCGCTCATCTGCGCCGCCAGTAGCCCGCGCTGCCCTCATCGCCTCGCCGCCATCCGGCATCAGCCACGCGCGCGCGCCCACCGCCGACGCTTCGCGCATGAGCCGCAGCGCCCTTTCTCGGCCACCGTCGGCGAGCAGCGCACTCTCCTCCTCGTCCGGCTCCGATAGACCCTCGAAGCCGCGCTCGATGCGCCTCTCGAGCAGCTCGCCCAACTCCCGCTCCTGCTCGAGCCGAGCGTACCTGAACCGGCCCTCCTCAGCTCTCAGCCGCTCTCGCTCTTTGCCCTCGTCCCTCTTCTTGCGGAGCTCCTCGCGCCGCGCGTCGGCCGTGCCGTGCGTACGCACGAGCGTCTCGCCGCCCACGACGCGCACAAAACGCCCCGGCTGCAGCTCCGCCGCGATGCCCTTCTCAAAGTCGGCCTCGCTCATCGGCACGCCCGCGCTGCCATTGGCCGGATAAAACGTGCCGAAAAGTTGCTCGTCGAGAACGCGCCCGTGCCCGCCGGTATAGTGCCTTTGGTAATCGCCGCCGTACGCTCCGCGCAGCCCCGCATGCCCTCGCCAACTTGAACTTGAACTTGAACTTGAACGTGTCCCGAACGAGGAACGTTTTACAACTTACATTCGAAATTCATATTTCATATCGTGACCATCGGATCGTGAGAACCGTGTATTCGTGACAATTCCGGATAAGTAGGTAACTTCTAACTGAAACAACTTACACATGTACGGCGGTGGTCGAAATTGAATTTCCGAAATTGCAAGAATAAACAATCAGGCATTCAATCACCGTGTCGAGCTTTTAAGGTCGAGCGTTCATATTGTATCGGAACGTTATCAGCTGCCTGAAGACGAAATTCAGTTTTTACTTACTTACTGACTTACCAATGCGCGGTTGCGCGCACGATGCCATTGGGCGGGTCGTCGTCTAAGTCGTAGACAACGTCGTCTCAGCCGAGTCTGTGGCGGCGTACGGGGCTGTCACGAGTAGAGACGCCCGCCTCTTTCAGTTTTCTGGTCGCCTCAAGGATCGTGTGCTTCGTAGCATCCGGCTCCCGCCGAGGAGGACTCCTAGGCCCGTGAGAGACGGGCAAGTGCCGTGGCTCCCTGGCACTGCTGGGACGTGCGTCGTACGAGCTGTCCACAGCAAAGGGTGGTGGTCGCCTTGCAGCAGAGGGTTTCGGCTGCGCAACGGCTAGCAAAGGTTGGTGGCCAATAGCGGCGCGCTTAGGGTGCGCACTGGCGGCAACAGGCGACGAAACGCGTGGCGGCGCGGCCAACGGCTCGGGGGATGGTGGCGACAATGGCTGCACGCGGTTGGCCTGTAGCTGCTCCTTGTAATCTTCGCCGTGGTCGAGCGCTTCGCCAACACGTGTCACCAGAGCGGAGCAATCGTGGCCAAAGGCACGTCGGCCGCCTGGCCTCGGGTGGATGGGCCGTGTGCCAGCCGGGGCCAGAGGCTGTGCAGGTGCTGCGCGCCGCCGCGGTTCCTCGTCATCGAAACCCCACGGAGTTTTCAAGCACTCAACGCCTGTGGAGAGCCCGGCTGCTGCTCGAAGTGCTAGCGACTGCGGCTCGTGCCGGTGCATTCGGCTCACGGGGCGGCGGCCTGTCTCGGGCATAGAAGCGACAGGGACGGCAGACGTTTGTGGCAACTTTTGTGGCCGACCGTTGGAAGGCGCCGTTACGAGCGGGAAAAATTATCTCCGTTTCGAGCCAAACCCTAGACAATCGAAATTTATCCTGTGTTTCCGGCTGTACACGTTGTAGCCGAACACGATTTCTAGGTCACGGAATGCCAGCGAAGAACCGGGGTTACCTAACGTGAGACGCGGGGATTCACTAACCGCCGCCACCTCCTCCCAGCTCGCCAGCCGCGCCGAGCGGCAAGTGCCCATCCGCCTCCGGCCTCCAGCCGGTCATGACCTCGTCGGACGAGGGTGCGCGGCGCCTCTGGAGCATGTGGTGTAGCTGCTTGACCCGCGACGAGGAGGCTTGGGAGCCGAGCACATAGTAGAGCGAGCCCATATCGGCCTTGCCCACACAGGCGAGGCCTTGCGCGGCGGCGAGCGCGGCTCCGATCTCCTTATCCGCCGCCGGCTTGTTGCCACGGCGCTCTCGCCGGCCGTTGGCGGCGCCACCACGGCGGCCATGCTGACCATGCGGAGGGCTTTGGTCTCTCGGGCTCGTCTCGCCGTACTCGAGGGGTGGCTCTGCCGATCGTGGCGGGCCGCCGCCACCAAAGCCGCCGCTGCCGGCACGAAGACCGCCGCCGCCGCCGCCGCCGCCGCCGCCGCCGCCACCGCCGCCGCCGCCGCCGCCGCCGCCGCCGCCGGCGCCGCCGCCGCCGCCGCCGCCGCCGCCGCCGCCACCATCACCGCCGCCACGGTACCACTTCGAGTTCGGATCGCATTCAGGGTCGTAGAAGCGCGAATTCTTGTCGGCGCGGGGGTCGTAATGGACGGAGGTCTTGTCGGCGAGCAGGTTGAACGCGGGCGCGCGCCGACCGCCGCTGCCGGAGCCGCGACCGAAAGTTGCTTCAGCGGGCAGCGGTGGTGGGTGGGGCGCACCGACCCCTCCGGGAGGCTGCCAGCCGGTGCGCACGGGCGGGGGCGCGCCCGCGTCGTTCCAGCTGTAGGCGAAAGGATGCTGTTGCGCCTTGGTTCTCTCGGAAGGCGGCGGCTCACGTGGGGACACCATGTTTAGGCGGCCATGGCCGGCGCCGTACACCGAGCCGACGGCCGCACGTGACGAGAAGCCTCCCCCTGCCGGTAAGCCTCCTGCGCCGCCGCCTCCCCCGCCGCCGCCCGCGCCGCGGAGCAGGGCCTCGATCTCACGCTCCTCCTGCCGAATGCGAGCGAGCTCCCTCTCTTGCAGCTGCAGCTCCGCCATCACTTCGCGCAGCATCGCGTCTTCCTCTGCACTCACGACACTCGGGCGCGCACTCGGTGCGGAATTCTGCTCGGCCGACTCTGAGTGGCGCTGGCGCGCCGTGCCACCGCCGCCGCCGCCGCCGCCGCCGCCGCCGCCGCCGCCACCGACGACGAAGCCCTGAGCGCGCGCCTCAGCCAGCAGCGTCTCGAGACGTCGACGCTCGCTGCGTTCGCGCTCGAGCTCGGTCATGACCTCCGAGAGCGCGGTGCGCAGTCGCGCCTCGTTCTCGCTCGCGACGGCGGCGCGTTCTCGCTCAATCTCGAGCGCGCGCTCGCCGGCGGCGCCCAAGCCGCCGCCGCGCTCGGGGGAGCTCAAAGTCGCCGCGTCGCTCACCATCGCTCGCAGCTGACGAGCGCGAGCCGATTCATCGCCGCGCCCTGCAAGGGCGCCTCGCCACCCCTCGCGCCCTTCGCGCCCTTCGCGCCAGTCGCGCTCACGCAGCTCCCTCTCATGCATGTCCTTCTCGTGCATCTCGCGATCACGGCGCGCGAGCATCTCCTTGAGCCCAAGAACCTGCTGCTGCAGCCGCTCGATGCGGCTCTCGAACCGGCGCCGCTGCTGCTGGAGAGTCTCGCCCAGGTCGGCGGGCGCGTTCGGCACGGCGCGCAGCATCACGTGCTTCGCGCGGTCGGCAAACCGGAGCGTCGAGATGGTCTCATCGGCGCACTTGTCAGAGGGCGCCACCGTCGCCAGCAGCAGCGTGCGCGAGTGTCCGCCGAGCGAGGCCTGCAGCAGCCGCGTGAGCACCGAATCTCGGTACGGCACGTGAGAGCGCTTCCCGCCTTGCGCGAGGGCGGAGATGCAGTTGGCGAGGGCGGAGAGGCTCTTGTTGATCGCGACCATCTCGCGCTTGTGCTGCTGCTCGCCCAGGGCCGCGTTGCCGCTCTCGGACGCCATCCGCTCGGAGCCGGCGAGGTCGACGAGGTTGAGCTTGGCACACACGGTGCGGTTGGCGCCGCGGCCGCCCGGGGAGGGTGAGCCCGCGAGGCTCGCCTGCTCGAGCGTGAGCTGGAGCACCGCGTGCGAGCGTGACGAGCGCTGATTCATGTCTGTCTGGCGCGACGCGCGCCCGCGCAGCGCTCGCCGCACAAGCGCGAGCGCCTGCGTCACGTGGTGCACCGGGACTTCGGTCAGCCCGATCACGCGCACGTCACCGTGGTCCTCGCGCAGCGTGAGTCCGCTGCCGCCGTCGGCGGTGCCGCCACCGCCGCCGCCGCCGCCCCACGCACCGCTCGTCCCCCACGCCGCCTTAGCGCCCGAGGGCAGCAGCAGGTCCGACACATGCTCGTTGTAAACTTCGAGGAACGAGCAGCTCAGCGCGAGGCGCGTGCCCTCGGCGGCGAGCGCGTCGGCACGATCAAAAATGTGGCGCAGCGCGCGCGCGGCCATGCCCTCCGACATCCCACCCGTGCTCGCGGCCCACTCCGATGAGCCCACGTCCGCGCGCGCCTGCGGGTCACCGGGCAGCAACCCGCCGAAGAGCGTGTAGGTCTTGCCCGAGCCCGTCTGGCCGTACGCGAAGACGGTGGCGTTGATGCCAGCCAGCGCGGCGTCGACGGCGGGTGCAACGTGCTGATACACAGAGCGCTGCGAAGATTCGAAGCCGAGCACGGCGTCGAACTGCGCCTCCACATCGCCCTGGTGACGGCCGCCTCGGTGGACGCAGATGGAGTTCGGCGGTTGGATCGAGAGCTGCGAGGCCGGGCCGGCGCGGTCATCGAGCGGTGGGCGCACGCGTACCACCACGCGGATCGGCTCCGCGCTCGCCTTCGAGGCAACGTCGTCCTCGTCGTCCGCCAACGGGTCGGATGCGTTGCCCTCCATTCTTCTGGGCTTCGTTTCTGTTCAGTTTCTTGAGTCTGCGGAATTTCGATTATGGCTGCTGTTGCTGTTTGGGGGCCCTTCCCTCACCTTTAATTTTCGAAATAAAGTTTTGGTAACGGTCTGGCTGTCTGGCACGCGGCGGCGCGCTCGGACCTTCCCCGTCCGCGCGGAGCAACATGGCGACAAAAGTTCGTACGCGACCCGAGGAGAGCGGGCCGGCCGACATTTTCTACAACGAAACGGAGGCGAACAAGTACCTGCACTCGAGCCGCATGATCGAGGTGCAGACCAGCATGGCCGAGCGCGCCGTCGAGATGCTCTGCCTGCCTGAGGACACGCCGTGCCTTCTGCTCGACGTCGGCTGCGGCACCGGGCTGAGCGGCGAAGTTCTTGAGGAGGAGGGCCACGCATGGATGGGCTGCGATATCAGCCGCGACATGCTCGGCGTCGCGCAGCAACGCGAGGTCGAGGGCGAGCTCATCCACTCGGACATGGGCACTGGGCTGCCCTTCCGGCAAGGCGCCTTCGATGGCGCCATCTCCATCTCGGCCATCCAGTGGTTGTGCTACTCGAACGACGAGGGCAATCCGCGACTGCGACTGCACCGCTTCTTCCAATCGCTGTACCGCGTGCTGCGCCGCGGCGCGCGCGCGGTGCTCCAGTTCTACCCGCAGAATGCCGAGCAGCTGCAACTCATCACCGCGAGCGCGATGCGTGCCGGCTTCGGCGGCGGGCTCGTGATCGACTTCCCACACTCGACGAAGGCGAAAAAGTACTTTCTGGTGCTGCTCGCGGGGCCGCCCGACGCGGGCTTCAGCATGCCCACCGCCCTAGGCGAGTCGGACGCGATGAGCGTGGGCGGTGCCTCGTCAGCGGCGAGCGGTCTCGGCGGCGGCGCGGCGGACGCGGGTGCGAGCAGCAGCGTGCGGAATGACGGGCGCAAGCGGCATGCGCGGCGTGCAATGGGCTCACGCGAGAAGTCGCGCCACGGCAAGATTGCCAAAAAGAGCCGCGAATGGATCGCTCTCAAAAAGGAAGCGGCAAGGAGGCACGGCAAGGAGGTGACACATGACTCTAAGTACTCCGGGCGAAAGCGCTCGAAGGTGAGCTTCTGATCGGACGAATCACGAGGCGGTTGGTGGCCGGAGCCCTCCCCAGACCGGGTCAGGGGGGTGCGTCTGCGACGCGACCGGAACGGAGTCGGGAGTGCACTCCCCCGCCCTTCGCCTTTCCGGCGTGTCTGAAACTCTGAATGCATGATTCTGAATTCTGTCTGTGTTAACTGTCTGTGTGTGAATCCGCGGGATTCGTTTCCCGGCGTGGTCGCAAGACACGCGCGTGTCACGTGTCTATCAGGCCCCCAGCCACGAGATCTGATGTGCGCAGCTTGGCGCCACCTATGCCGGGTTGGTAGCGGTATCGGCCGCGTACGATAATGTGCTATGTGGGCGTGTCGACCCCCGCGCGCGCGGCATGGGCCGGCATGCCCCGCCCGGGCGTCCGGCGCGCGGCGGGCCGGGTATTTGCGTGCGCGCGCCGCGAACGGCGCCGCGCGCGCGGGCCCGGGCCTTTCATGTTTCAAATTACAAATAATCTGCTCGCTCAAAAACTTGAGCTGAATCGCTCACATGCCACATCATAGAGGATCTTATTCGCAACCATCCGGCGCGCCGTCGCTCCCCACCGCCCGGGGCTGTACCCGCGCTGCGTACTCACGCAAACGCGGGGGCCCGAGAGCGCTCATACACGAGACGCACGTCACCATCATGCATGTTTGACACACGACTTGCGGCTCGCTCATCAAGAAGTTCCACATCTGCTGCGTGCTCATCACCGCGCATCCGCCATCCCCCCCAGAGCGCCTCCAAGAGGACCGGGGTGCCGCTCCCTCTACGGAGCGACCGTTGTCCGAGCGCTTGCCATGGGGGGCGGCCGTCTGACGACCAGCCCACATCGACCTCTAAGGCCGCCGCGGCTCAGCAGTGTGCGCGCTCTTGTGCTTGAGCAGCGCCTTCTTATACTCGGGCACGTTGTGCCAGATGGAGGCGGCGTGGCCGTTGAGCGGACTGTCCAGGTTGGGGTCGCCGAGCAGGCTCTGAATGGAGAGGAGGATGGTGCGCACGTTGTACACCGCGCTCCACTTCTCCTTCAGAATATCTGAGAGCGCGGCGAGGCACGATGCCGGCACACGCGTGAGCAGCAGGCTGCGGACAGGCTCTCTGGACCGCGCCGGGGGGATGGGGGGGGGGGGGGGAGAGCTTCGGATGGCTGCGCACCCAGGCAGATGTTGCCGTATTGATCGACGTTCGGGTGGAAGCACGGCGTGCTGAACGTCACCTGCGGCGCCTCGAACGGGTAGCTCGTTGGGAACTTCAGCAAGAGCTTGAAGGTCAAGCCCTCGTACACCTGCGAACGGATGGCAGGGAGGGACGCGAGGTCAGCACGCATCGTAGCCAGCAAGGCAGGAGGCGCCGCCGGCTGCGTCCGGCAGGTACACGGCACCAGCACGCACGGCGTGCGCATCGCAGCGGCGGCGGCCACTGTAGGCATGGTGAGCGGTTGATGTCCTCCCATCGTCGTCGCCGCCGTGTCGTACCCTGGTAGCAGCGGCGGCGGCGGTGGCGGCGGCGGCGGCAGCCAGCAGCGGCGGCAGCCAGCAGCGGCGGCAGCAGCAGCCAAAGAGGGAGAGGAGCCGGCATAGGCCGCGGCGGCGGCTCCGGTGCGCGCTGCGCCGAAGCAGCGTTCCGCGCAGCATACCGTGCCCGCGCCGCCCGTGATCGTCCCCGTCCACTGGAAGATGTTGTCACCTTCCGGGAAGGCTGACAGCGACGGATCGCCTGCCGTCATGAGCGTCATGAGCTCCGTTTGCAGCCTGGGGGTGGGAGCACAAGGGAGCCTCCGGGTGAGCGTGACCGATGTCTGAGCTCGGGTGGGGCAGGCCAAGCATCGCGCACGGCGCGCTCGGGTGCAGCAGGCAGGCGCTGCCGCCGAGCTGTCCGCAGATGCTCGGACGACAGGACCATCGGGTCGAGCTCAGGCGGGCGGGCGGGGCACGCACCGTTTGTTGACGGACTGCCCAGCTGCTGAGGAGGGTGCGGCGGCCGCCTTGCTGCCGCCTGTGGTCGGAGATCCAATCGCGGTCTGGCTCATCCTGAAGAGCAAAGGCTCAAAGCGGAGTGCTTGGACTGGTTTTGAGCAGTCAAGGCAAGGCAAGGCAAGTTTGTGCTCGCATCAGACAGAGGGCGGCGAGCACTTTTGCTTTGAATTGAAGACCTCTTGCGCTCACCAAAAAGTTCGCGTGGTTGCAACTGATGCGCGTGCACTTTGTGTGGGTACACGAATGGTGATGTCAGTCCAGTCCATGCAGCCTCCTGAGCCGCCTCCGTCGAAACGCACGCCGCGTTCCGCCAAGGCTACGGATGTGGGTAACCCGGCCTCGCCACATCCCCCCACATCGCCCTACAGCGCCTCCGTCGTGGCGTCACGCTGCGCAGCCGCGGCCGCGGCCTTCGCGACTGGTCGATTAGATGCTGAGATTGCCGCCAACCCTCGACTCCGCGAGACGCTCGCGGCAGCGGGCCTTGACCTCGACGACCCGCGGCTGCGGCAACGACCCGACTCGCGCTTCGACTCGTGCTCTGCCACGCCGAGCCATCGACAGACCGGCTCAGCCGCCGCCTCATCGCACCATTCGCCACGCAGCTCGCGTCGCGGCGCACCGCCCGCCTCGTCGCACCGCTCGGCGTCGGTACCGATGAAAGACATTGGCGGCTCGGAAACGGCGGCGCGCGCGCTTTGTCACCACGACTTTGAGGCCGTAGAAGACCCCGGCTGGATCGAGCCGCGCACGGCGCGCGAGCGCGAGCTGCAGTTCAAGCTGAGGGCCGCGCTGCAGGCGCTCCACCTGTGCCGCGACGAGCTCAAACGGCGCGCGGCGGTGGCACTGCCGAGCGACCTTGCAGCGATGCCGGCCGACGCGAGCGCCACAGGCGGCACGGGCGCTCCCATCAACGCCTACGCTGCTCGCCTCGGCGAAGCGAAGCCAGATTGGTCACTCGCACTGCGTTGGCGGCTTACGTCTGAGCTGCGGGGCGAGCTTGACGCGTGCGAGAGGGGCTGGCGAGCCGACCGGCAGCGCCACCTCGAGGAGGTGGCGCGGCTCGAGCGCGCACTCGCCAAGGAGCAGCAGGAGAAGGAGGCGGCCGTGACGAGGCTCACCAAGGACATCATCACGATGCAGCGTAATTACGCGTCCGAGTCCGTCCAAGGAAAGACCATCTGGGCGATTCTCAAGCCCGAGATCCGGCATGCGGAGCGCGCGCACGAGTGGCACGCGGATGTGCTGCAGCGTGAGATCGACCGACTGAACACAGAACGCTCGGAGGCCACAGGGACGCTGCAGATTGAGGTCGTGCACCTCAGGGACGCTCTCTGCCAAATGCAAGAGGATTTGGCAGACGAAAAGGCGCGAAAGCAGCTGATGCGCGATCAGCTGACGACCGAGGTCGAGAGGCTGCAAGTCGTGCTCAGTGAGACGCGGCGCGAGCTCGAGGACGCGACGGCCACGGCCAGCGCCTCTCGCGTCGAGCTGCGCCGGCAGCTACGCGAGGCAGCAGAGGAGGCCGATCGAACGCGCCTGCGCCTCGAGAAGGATGTTGAGGAGCAGTCGAGCCTCAAGGTGCACATCCAGACGACGCTCAGCGGCGAGGTCGAGCGGCTCCGGGTCGAGAAGGAGAAGCAGGCCAAAGCCGCCAAGATGGCCCTGATGCAGAGCGAGACGCGCCGAGTGGCCGAGACGGCGACCCTCCAGGCGCGCGTGACGCATCTGCGCGAGCTACAGCAGGAGGCGCTGCAATGGCTGCCCGCAAGCGAGGCACGCTCGAAACTCTACATGTCGTCGATGAAGGTGGACAAGCCCGACTCGCCCTACATTCGCGGGGACCCGCCCGATCGCGCGTCTAGCTCTGGCTCTGTCACGCCCACGCCCACCACGACGCCCAACAGCGTGCCGAAGAAGCAGCTGAAGTCGGCCTTTCAGAAGGCCAAGGCAGAAGCACTGGCTGCGGCTCCCATGTACACGCCAGCCGTCCCCAGGCCGGCGCCGGTGCTGAGCAGCAACGTGATTCGCGTGCCGTCCGTCGATTATTCTGGCCAACTGAGCAGCGGCGCACGCCCTGTTTCTGAGGTGTGAAAACGAGCCTGTTCGTCGCAACGAGTCGAACTCTGATAAGTTCAATTACGGCGGTTATTAGGGCATGTTGTAAAACTTGCTTACAGTCTATCGTATACAAAGATAATCGCGGAACGCGGCGCGCCGTGCCGAGGTCCCGTGCGGTGCCTCGGATATGCCTCGGATGGGCGTCGGGGAGACCTCGCGACGCCAAACCTCCCCAATCATTCGCATCTACAACTCGTGATACACAAACTCAACCTCGTCCTGCGTCAAGGCCAACTGAGAGCCATTCGAACCATTGTGCGTTACTGCAATTGAGTTGTTGCCATTCAGAGTGACGCGGAATGCCACGCGCGTGACAGCTCCGCAGACGCCGTCGATATTTGCTGCCGTAACTGGTGGGCTCTCGCAAAGGAGCTCTGAGGCCTCTTCGGTACCAGAGGACAAGCGCGCAGGTGTCAGCGGCGCAGCTCCGAACGCACAGCCCAGCCCGCGCCCGTGGTCCAAGTCTCGAAAGCCCACGCCAGTCACGGTAATCAGCGTGCCTCCTTCAGGTCTGCCACCCCGAGGATAAATGCGCGAGACGCGGACATCAACGCCTGAACGGAAGTAGGTGAAACTGACGCCTGCGCTGGTGCGCGCTTGAAGCTGTCCGTTGAGGCTCACCTCGAGAGAGCGAGGCTCGAACGCAGTGGTAGGTGAGGTGGGAGGCGACTGGCACATGAGAGCCTCGCCGTCCACCATCGTTGCATTTACTGCATGCTCGCCTTCAAATAGGCACAGTAGCCTACCAAAATTGACAAATCCCGACCCGCGCACTATAACGAGTGTGCCTCCAGCACTCGGACCACCATTCGGTGTGAGCTGTTGCACACTCAGTCCAGAGGCAGGCGCATTGACGTCGAAAAACGTAAAGATTCCATGATCACCAATCCTCAAGTAGTCCTGTCCATTGAGAGTGACTTCTACCTCCACCTCATGCGGGGCGTGGCTTTGCTGCCAGTGTGGAGGAGAGACGCAAGTGACCTGCCCCGTCTGGTCGACCGTTCCATCCGCCTCCTCGTTGAAAGCCCTTCCAAAGCGGCAGCGCACATCGCCAAGTGGCTGCAGCAGAGCACCACGCAGCTCCACCGACGTGTTGCCCGTCAGCGGCCCGCCACGAGGAGCGAGCGACAACACGCGCCACGCTGACGGGTCGTACTGTCGGAACGTCAGACCGCTGCTGCTGAAGTGCTGTCCGTTGATGCTCACCTCCACCCTTGTGTCCACGAATGTGTCGTCGACGACGCCGACATACCGCGGAGCGACGCACGTGAGCGAGCGATGCCCACCACCGCATGCACGCGAGCCGCCGCAGTCCGTCAAGTTGGCGCTTACGAGCGTCGTCCGCTCGCCGTGCGCAAAACGGCAGGTCGGGCCGTGGGCAGCACCGCCCAAGTCAACGTGGAGCCGATCATCTATAAGGTAGAGGTGAACTAAAGTTCCGCCATAGGTGGGACCCCCGAGCGGGTGGAGACGTACGATATGAAAGGATGAGCTATTGTAGAAGCGAAAGACGGCACCAGCTAAGGTTGAAGCGTGCCTTTGTCCGTTGAGTGTGACCTCAAGCGTGCGCAACTCTGAGGCGTCGCTTCGCAGCACGGAGATGGATGGAGTTTTGCACGTGATGAGGTTGGGCTGTGATGAGATAGTGGCAGTCACGACAGGTTCGCCTTCGAAGACGCAAAGCAGACCACCCAGATTGGCAAAACCCGAGCCGAGCACCGTCACGATCGTCCCACCATCGCTTGGTCCGCCATTCGGGGTCAGCTGCTGAACGCTCAAGCCAAACTCAGGCTCGTCGACGGCATAGAGAGTAAAAATGCCCAACGCACCCATCCTCATGTAGTCTTGCCCGTTGAGGGTAAGCTCTACCTCTACATGCTGCGTGCCCTGAGTCCGCCGCCAGTGCGGAGGCGAGACGCAAGTGACCTGCGAGCCCGTCTGGTCGACCGTCGCCTCCACGCTGGCGTCGGCGTCCATGCTCGCCACAAGCTCGTCCTGGGTCACGTTCCCGAAGCGGCAGCGCACATCGCCAAGTGGCTGCAGCAGAGCACCACGCAGCTCCACCGACGTGTTGCCCGTCAGCGGCCCGCCACGAGGAGCGAGCGACAACACGCGCCACGCTGACGGGTCGTACTGTC
>Ga0210240_101691_pt1 | contig 15651 bp, 9 predicted proteins | sample ChrtobMetP5a_4mM_FD_155463 | JGI IMG/M metagenome (GOLD analysis project Ga0210240, IMG submission 155463) | Chrysochromulina tobin associated microbial communities from unialgal haptophyte culture, Seattle, Washington, United States - P5a_4mM | ecosystem: Host-associated > Algae > Haptophytes >...
CGCCGCCGCCGCCTCCGCCGCCTCCGCCGCCTCCGCCGCCTCCGCCGCCTCCGCCGCCTCCGCCGCCTCCGCCGCCTCCGCCGCCTCCGCCTCCGCCGCCGCCGCCGCCTTCTCGGTCGCCGCCTTCTCGGCCGCCGCCTTCTCGGCCGCCGCCTTTTGGGCCGCCGCCTTCTCGGCCGCAGCTTTCTTCTCGGCCGCCGCTTTCTTCTCGGCCGCCGCCTTCTCGGTCGCCGCCTTCTCGGCCGCCGCCTTTTGGGCCGCCGCCTTTTCGGCCGCCGCCTTCTCGGCCGCGGCTTTTCTCTCGGAAGCTGCCTTCTCTGCGGCCGCCTTCTCGGCAGCCTTCTTCATCTCCGCAGCCGCTCGTTCGGCCGCAGCCTTCTTCTCCGCGGCCGCCTTCTCCGCGGCCGCTTTCTCCGCGGCCGCCTTTTCCGCAGCCGCCCTCTCTGAGGCCGCCCTCTCCGCTCGCTCTGCGGCCGCCTTCTCAGCCTCAAGGCGTTTCGCCGCTGCCGTATCCTCCGCCGCCCACTCAGCAGCTGCCCTCTCGGCCGCCTCGGCTTCAGCCGCCTTCATCATATTGGCAATCTCGGCCTCATCGTCGAGCCCATTTGTAGGTGTCACCTGCTCGAACCTCTCCACGAATGCAGAGCAATAGGGACACTTGGCGGCCACCCGCTTGGCATGCGTTGCCTTGAGAGCCGCGGCGCATGCTGCGCATAGGCTGTGCTGGCACGGCATCATCACCTCTGCGACGCATTCATCCGCGCAGACACCGCACAAGTCGTCATCGTCCATCGACGTCGCTGAATGCGTAGCGAAGCGAGGAAACTTGGCCTTTCCTTTCCCCCGAATCTTGACGAACCCCAACTAATTCCCACTGGAGGCCCACGCCCCTCCTCAACACCTACTCCTGTGAGTCCAGGTTTCCATTGGTGTACCGGGTATTCACACATTCTATTCGGCGAAAACCGAGACTTTCTACTTCAGCATGCCCGCTGCCATCAAGCTGGGCGCCCTCCACAACGCGCCGTCGAGCGTGGACCCGGCATTTGTGATGGCGCTGTGCACACCACAGCCCTCTTGCCTGCTCAATTCGGCAAGCGAGCGCGAACAGATGGCACTGAAGACGCTCGCGCGAGCGCATGCTGCCAACAAGGAAGGTGCGACTGTGAAGGCTGCGGCGCTGTTCTACGAGGCGGCGCAGCTCGAGCCTTACCGTACGTCTACACTCTTGTCGCATTTGAGCATGCGGTTCAAGCTTGGCGAGGCTGAGCTCGTTGTGGCGAGCTACTTATGGCTGCTTGAGCATCGAGAGCTCAGTGAGCGAGAGTGGGAGCACGTGCGGTGCAAGCTTCGTGAGGTTAGCCAGCGCGTCGTCGAGACGGAGGAGACGCGCCGCGCGGCCGTGACCATCCAGCGCATCGCGCGCGGCCGTTCGGCGTCAACTGCGGTACTCCGGCGGCGGCATCAGAATGAGGCCGCACGGGTCATCAACCGGTGCTGGTTGCGACGGGCGCGTCAGCGCCACGACCTTGGCGTCGCGCCGCTCGTGACGCATGTGGTGCTGCTCTGCCTGCCGCCTGCCTTGGTCGACTACAACGGCGGCGCGCCGCTCGACGAGGCGGACGGCGAGCCGGCGCGTTGTACAGCGCGTCAGCCTGCGAGCGTGCTCGCGTCGTATGCGCTACCGAACCGCCGCCATCTGGTCAGTCCGGAGGCCCTCGCCCCGTTTGCGAGCATGGCGCTGCCGACGAGCCAGCCGCCGCACGTTGGTGGCGTCCTCAACTTCGTCGTCACCACGCGCAGCGGTTTGGCGCTGCAGGGGTGTGCCCTCTCCTTCGCGGAGATGCAGCGGCACCCATCGAGCGCCGTTGCGGGCGCTCTGCTACCACACTCGCCCTCGCCCTCGATGTCGCCATCGGCATCGACGTCGCCGCGGGAGGTGCTCGTGCTGCTGGGGCAGCGCTACTTGCCCCGCGCGCTCGCAGCGTGCGCGCACGCGCTCTTGCCGCTTGCCTTGCCCCTGGCGAACGCTGCCGCTGCGGACGCATCCCGTGACGAGTCGTCAGCGAGGTGCGCGAGGTTGCGGGCCGCATGCCGTGCGTTGCTCTTACAGCCGGCGCCACGCGCCACCGGCTGGCCGTGCGTCGTGGAGTGCGCAGGCGTCCGCGTCACGTGCATCGTGCCCACGTTCCCGGCAGCCTCCACCCATGCGAGCGTCGTCGTCGGAGCGAGTGCGCTGTCGGCGGTGCCACCGCCGATGCCGCCGCCAGTCGAGCCTCTCTGCGAGGCGATCGCGCCGATGGGCGTGGAAGCGCTCACGACGGTGCTGACCGCGCTGCTGCTTGAGCAGAAGGTGCTCCTGATCTCAGCGCGAGCGAGCCGTCTCACCGCCGCTGCTTACACACTGAGCTCTCTACTCTTCCCCTTTCGCTGGTGTAACACCTTTGCTCCCCTTCTGCCACCCTCGCACGAGGCGGTCACGGCCATGCCCTTCCCATATATCTTGGGGATCGTGCGCGGCGCGCAGCACGCCCGACACGGCGCCCGACCGACGCCGGCCGCGCACGCCGGCGCCGAAACGGCGCCGTGTTGGGCGCCCGAGACGGCGCCGTCGTCGCCGAGCGAGGCGGTGCTCGTCGTCGGGCGCGAGGTGGTGCGCGTCTTCCTGGACGAGGGGCGTGTCGAAGGCAAAGAACTTCTGCCTCTACCTGAGCGCGAGGGCGTCGCCTTCCGCGCGCGCTTGCGTGCGGCTCTCGACGGCGGCGGTCGAGCATTCGGGTCCAGCGCGGCGAGCGATGCTGCTGTGCAGGCCGCATGCCTCGCCCTCACCAGCTCGTTGCTGTGCGACTGCCCGGCGCGTCTCGCTGTGTCGCGTGGCGCCCGTGACGACGCGTACGGCTCGAGCGCGGCGGAGGGACTCGAGACGCAGGACGAAGAGGTACGCGAGATCACCGACGCTTTCATACGCAAGCAGCCGGTGCTCTCGCGTGCCTTCGCGCGCAAGCTGTCCGAGACGGCCTCGTTCAAGCACTTCGTCGAGGTGCTTGTCCAACCCTCGTGCGCATGGCCGCGCTGGATGCACCTGTTCGCAGCGCACGCTCGCCACGAGGCGAAGAGGCGGCCGACCTGATGAAGATTGCGGCTGACCTGATGAAGATCGCGAACTTACAACTCGGCGTGTTTCATTCAAATATCGTAGGAGCAGTGGGTTGAAGGTATCCACACAACAAGAATATGCTTCCAGGTGGAGTACTGTTCAGACACAGAGTACGTGCAGGCTTTTATTTATCCATTGAAGGATTTGATTTGACTTGACTTGTCATCGAAGGCTTTGGCGGACTTGACTTGTCTTGACTCTCTTGGCGGGCGCTGTGCACAATTTGGGCTCAGCTTGCCGAGCGCGGATTGATGTCCACGAAAACGGCCAGCAGCCCAGCGGCGCCCAAGTCGAACCGAAAGGGGCCCAAGTCGACGCGGGGCGAGTCCCCTAAGCGCTCCCAAAAATCGGCACGCAAGAAGGGTAAGACACCACGCGCCAAGCCGACCGGGGCGGGCGAGGGGCTCTCGAGCGAAGCTGCGATCCTGATGTCGGAAGTGTTCAAGACAAATCACTCATCGGCACCGTCGGTGTCGGGCGTGGAGGATGAGACGGAATTGCAAGCCAAAGGCCTGCGCGAGCAAGGCAAGTATGGAGACGCCGAGCGGCTCTGGCGGCAGGTGCTTGCGGCACGCCGCACGGCCCTCGGGGATCGGCATGCGAGCACCGTGTCGACGCTCGACCAGCTGGGTGCAACGCTGTACATGAAGGGCGACCTGGTGGGTGCCGAGGAGCTGCTGCTCGAGGCACTCGAGGCCCGTCGAGCGACTCTCGGCGACCAGCACCCTGACACGGTCGCGTCCGTCTCCTCGTGCGGAATGCTGCTCAAAGATATGGGAGACCTGGCGCGCGCGGAGCCGCTGCTGCGAGAGGCAGTGACGGCGATGCGCGAGTCGATCGGCGAGCACCACCCAGACGCGCTCATTTGCATGGCGAACCTCGGCGTCCTGCTCAAGGACAAGGGCGATTTGGATGCTGCGGAACCGTTGTTGCGCGATGCGTTGCGAGCGATGCGTGAGACGCTCGGCGACGCGCACCCGGCGACGCTGGTCAATATCGTGCAGCTGGGCCTCGTGCTGATGGCCAAGAAGGAGTACGGCGTAGCAGAAGGGTTACTGGTCGAGGCGCTCCAGGCATGCCGCTTTCATTTTGGAGACGCGCACCCCCAGACGCTCGCCTCGATCACGCACCTCGCCTCGCTCTACGAGGCCACGGGCGACATTGAGACCGCGCTGCCACTGCACCAGGAGGTCCTCGCCGGCTTCGAAGCGACCAACCACCCGATGACCGTGCGTTGTGCCGACCATGTCTCGACCCTCCTCCGTGCCATCAGCCGGGAAGACGAGGCGGATGCGCTCTTCTCAAAGTTCCGCGAATGGACGTTCGAGCCTGAGACAGATGCGGCGATCGACGCGGTAGCCGAAGATGATGAGCCCGAGCTTCTCAGCTGAGCTCGGAGTGAAGCTCGGAGCGAGCGGTGGGCTGAATCTCTTGAGGCGTAACAACTGTCTCTCGACTGTGTTCTGTGACGCTCACGCTCGCAGTGGCGATTCCTCAGATCATCGACGACGGCTCGATCGACGTATCACCGGTGGACGGTGATATTAGGGCTGTTCGGGGGCATGAGCTCAGTGAAGGTTTTCCAGATTTGTTATACACGTGAATTCAACAATTGGAATATAATTTGTGAAACGAGGTCAAGCGAAGGCGAGGGCGAGGACGCCAGCTCGCCAGGTGGTGAGGTGCGGTGCAGCGACCACGCCAGGAACAGCAGGAAGTACGCTGGCTATAGTACGGGACGGCTTCAAGAAATGGAAGCTGTGCGCTCCACATCGCGAGCTTGAGTAAGAAGCGTTGTTGAACGTCTACGAGGTGTGAAATCCAATGGGTGACTTGTGAATATGAAAGGTATCTTTGCCAATGTAAACCGTCAAAAAGCGTCAATGGACTCGGACCTCTCCCGCTCCGTCTGGCACACGGCATGTGACCACATCTTCTCCGAGCTGTGCGAGAGCCGCGGCGTGGCGGTGCCCGATCTGGGAACCTTCTCGATCGACGTGATCACGACCTTCCACGGCACACAGGGCACACGGATTGAGAGGCGCCCAAGCCTGACACTCTCGGCCAACTTTGAGAAACTCGGCGTGCGCCTGCCGGCGGCACGTCCAGCGGCCGGTGGAACGCGTCTCATCGGCTGGCAGCAGATCGCCCTGAAATGCGGCGAGGCTGTCGACCGGGATCTGGCGCGGCGCTTGGTCGCCTCCTTGCTCGCCGGGTTTGCGAGCCAGGTGGCTGCAATGGCCGCGTCCGGCGCGCGATCGAGCTCAAGCCTCGACCTCGGCCGCTGCGGCACGTTGCGGATTGTGCGCTGCGGCGAGCCGAGCCGGCCTCGCTGGCGAGAGCCACGTGTGCAGTTTTCGTCGGAGCTGCTCGACGCCGTTCGACGCGGCGGCGGACCGCACGCCACATCCTCGGGTGTTGCGGCGGCGGTGGAACCACGCCGTGTTGCGCTTGGCCTCGCCTCCTCTGGTCGACCGCTACGTAGCGAGCGAGAAAACGACGAGGCCGACGACGAGCGAGGCGGCGTTATCGGCGACGGAGCGGACGCCGCCGCTGACGATGAGGGTGGCAGCTCTTTCATCTCTCTGGAACGTCTGAGCCGACTCATGGCGCTCGGTGGCACCGCATGGGCTGAGACGGTCCAGGCGGCCGCACCACCCGACGCGCGTGCAGCACAGCTCGCCCCGGAGCCGCCAGATGTGGGCGAGGCCGCAGCGCTCGCGGCGCTGGCCGCGTCGGATGAAGCGCTCGCTACCGAGAAAGTCGCCGCCGCCGGCACCGCCATCCTCGTTGACAAAGTTGCCAACCTCCAAACTGCGCGCCCGTTCTCAGCCGCCGGCAGGTTGCGCCTGCCGTTAGACGCGTTGCCGCGGGCGCCACCCGAAGCGGACGAATGGGCCGTGTACAAGAACATGAGCGCATGGCACTACGAGGTGCCGACATGGCTGTTGCCTACCGCTGAGCGGCGCCAACGTGCGCTGCTCGATGAAGACAACCTACGCGCCGCACGCCTCCGTCGCGCCTTCAGCGCCAAGGCGACCGCCCGCGGAGCGCCAGGGGCGCCCGTGCGTCACTCGGGCGAACGCGCGGAGGCGGGAGTGCTGACGCTTCTTCGTCGTCTCTCGCCTCGCATGCAAGTGCTCACCACGGCGCACCCCGGAGAAGAAACGCTTCGTCGTCGTCTCCCGACCCCATCCGGCCTGGCGGCCGAGGCACCGTCGGGCAAAGGCGCCGCCACACGTGCGGGCGTCACACGTGCGGGCACGGCGCGCGAGAAGCCACGCGAGCCTGACTCGACGCACGATGACGAGCCGTTGGACGAGACGCCCCTCACGTCGGAGGTGCGAGCTCTGCTCGAGCAGAAGCACGTGCTCGAGGCGAGGCTGCTCACGCTCGAGCTGCAGCTCGTCGAGACGGCGAGTGTGCACTCCCGAGCCTCTACCCGAGCGCCGTCCCGAGCATCTGCGCGAGCGTCCGTCGCCTCTGCCCGCTCGTCGAGGGCGACGGCACGCCGCTCGGAGGCTGCGAGCATGCATGCGTGCATGCGCCTTTCGCAGGCTTCGAGCATTGCATGAGACGATGAGCGCTGATGGTGATGCCGGTCCCGGCCCCGGTGGCCCCCGGGTGGTCCCGGTGTTGCAAACAGACTGCGGACTCCTGAATACCTCCGACATGACCTCTCGCTCCCGTCATACTGAGCGATGACGCGGTCCGAGGCGAGAGGGTCAGGGAGCGCGGCGACGGAGCTCCCGGTCGACGTCGTAGTACTGGCGACGCGAGACGTAGGGAGAGGAGAGAGAGGAGTCAGATTCCCCGGCGCGGTGTCGGTCTACCCCTGGGCGCTGGGCCGCCCCCCGGGGCTCCGCGCGGGTCGGCGGACGCGGAACCGTTGAAAACCCGCGTTACGTCCGCCCGCGTCCGCCCCCGCGCGACTGTGTAACTAATGGTTGCAGCTCTCGCCGGGTTCCCAAATTCTTGCCATTACCCACGCACATAGCCCTTTACACCTACGTCATGCCATTTCTGGAAAAGGCAACGCCGGGCGGAGCTCGCTGGTGCCCGCACTCAGGTCCCAAACGCCATAGCTCAGGGGCGAAACGGTGGTGACGCGCTCGAAGGCGTCCCGACGGATCGGTGCGAAGGGCTCGGGCGGCAGCAGATGCATGAACAGGATCGTGTGCATCGGAAATTGCGTCATGTGCGCGTCCCAGACGGCGTCTGTGAAGGCGAAGACGGTGGCGCGCTCGCCCGCCGCGAAGTGGTGCGGTGCGCACAGCAATTCCCCTTGACGATCGTAGTAATAGCTCTGCGCACCGTCGCGCTCCGAGAAAAACATGGGCGTCGACGCGTTGTCGTGGCAGATCAGCTCGTCCGCCGCACGCGCCATCAGCGCAGCGCGCAGCGCGGACACGTCTTCACACCAGCGTGGGGCTGCCTGCTGCATCGTCTTCACACCTGCCTGCAGCATCGTCGGCGCGCGCGTACAGTTAGCAATGCCCAAACCGAAGCTGTCGGGATGTTGCTCGCCGCGGAGGAGCAGGACGCCAGTGAGGCGTGCACGGTGGCTGTGCAACCACGCGGGTGGCACAATGCGCCCTCCGCTCGCCATCGTCACCGTCCACCACATGAGCGTGGGGGACGGGCTGACAGGATAACGTGCGAGCATATCTCGTTCGCAGGCGGCCGTGTAGGGATACCAGATGAGGAGCTTGCCGATCGGAGTGCACGGCGTGGGCGCGAGCACGAAACGCACGCGCAGCCAGAAGCGCAGCGGCGACGGCGCGACCGAAGAAGACGGCCGGGAGTCGACAAACTGCGCGAACACGTTGAGGGGCTCAGCGCCTCGCACGCGGCAGAAGCCCGCAGGCGTGGCTGTAGTGTAGCCGCGCTCCGTGCGGCGGTAGTCGCCGTGGGTCTCCATGTAGTGCTGCTGTGAGCCCGCTGCGAAAAGGGTGCCTCGCACCACGTGGATGTGGTGTACGTGCAGTGGCGGGAAGGTCAAGGAGACGCCGGTCTCGTCCACTCCATCGGCTGTGAACTCGAGCACACCCTCTGCCTGGGCGAGTGGGTTGGTGGGGAGGCTGTCGAGGATCTGCTGGGGCAGCCATGCGCTGATCCACTCACCTGGCATGGTGCTAATGGGGCCGAACCATAGTGTGTGCTTCGAGGGCGACGAGGCGCTTGTGACGAAGGCACGGTGCATCCCGTCGACGCCTTCCTGGCAAGCGTCCGGCGTGCTCTGCATGAGGCGGATGCACTCATCGAGCTTTTCAAATGGAGTCGACTCCACAGCATCGTGCACGCCGTATGGAGCAGCGATGCGGGGAGCCGAGGGGTCCGCGAAGGCGGGCAAGGATAGTGTCGGAGGCAAGGCTGGCAGAGGAGGAGGCCGTGCCGGGTATGCTGCGTCCACTGGCCGTTGGGACGACTTCAACCGAAAGAAACTTGGAACGCCATGTTCGGTCTTGAGTGCGTACAGCAGAATGCCCGCACCAAGCACGAAACACAGCATTCGGGACGCAGTCCGGACCCCAGGAGCTCGCTGCTGACAGAGCCATCGCACACGCGGGCGTGAATCGCGGCCGCCGTGAACCGTGCTTTCGGCAGCGGCGACATCCTCCCCATCAGCACCTGCCCCGTCGACGATGGTGAGCGGTCGGAACGAGCCCTTCCCCAACGACGGCGACATGATCAAGAAGAAAGAAGACGAGCATTAGGGACGAAGTGGTTACCGGTACTGTACTGTACCGGTAAGTGTCTTTTAACAGCTCCATCCTCCAAAAGTTGTTCCATGAGATCATACCACGTGGGCAAACGACACGGTGAAGTCACGCAGTCGCCTCATTGGCTTATTTCTCACTGAATGGAACTCACTACTTGCTCACTGTGCTAAACCTGAAGCCTCACGCTCAGTTCGCGTCAACGACCTCGAAGTCGTCCTCTGCCGGCGGGGCGGGGGCCTGCTTCGCGACCATCTCGAACGCGCCTTCCTTCGGCGCGAACGCGTAGTCCTTGAATGGACCCGCCTCGAGGGCCGCGAGTTGCAGGCGCACCGCGTCGAACACGGCATCGTCGAGCGCCGTCCGGAGGGTCTGCTCGGGCGTCGGGCCGGAGCGCACGACCTTGGTCGTGGTCCGGATCGAGCCGTCGGGCATCACCGCCGTCTCGGTGAATTCTTCCTCGTCGCCGACCAGGTCGGCGCCCGACACGACCAGCTTGAGCAACGCCGGCGAGTAGCCTGAGAGGAGCTGCACGTTGGGCGTGTCCTTGGCCACCGGGAAGCCTACCGTGTTCGCGCGCAGGTTCCAGAAGATAATGCGCGGGGCCGCGTACGGCGCACCGCACACTCGCTGGCCCACCTCGGCGAACCGACGCTGGAGGCGCTCGAAGGCGGTCTCCCACCTTCCGCCATGGCCGCGCGCCTCATCGAACTGCATGTCGCTGAAGACGATCAGGTTGGGTACCTCGTCGGGCGGCAGCTTGGCCGCCTCGGCCGCCCCGAGGATGCGCTCACACGCGGCCTCGAAGTTGGTCGACCCCCCCCAGGGCGCCTGCTCGCACGCGCGCACCTTGTCACGGATGCTCGTGTGCGACGACAGGTCGACCCAGTTGGGCTCCGACTCGAAGGTCAGCACGCGATCGCGGAAGGTTGGCGCCGCGAGCTCGGACACGAGGATTCCGAGCGCGATAGCAGCCTCCATCGGCGTGCCACTCATCGAGGCCGAAACGTCGACCAACGCTACGAGCTTGCCCAGGTCCACGTGCTTGGGCAGAGCCCGCTCGAGCGCCGCAAGCGAGCCGAGGCCAGCTGCAGCGGGTGCCGCCGCCTCGAGGACTTGGAGATCGCGAAGTTCCGCAGCCTTGCGCATCGCCTCGAGCGTGCCCGCGCGAAGCGATGCCCACTGCGCGTTCATCAGGTCCGCCTCGAGCGTCGAGAGCGAGCCCCCCATGCAATGCTGCACGATCTCGTGCGGCATCAGCGCCTTGCCCTGCACGCCCTTCTTGCTCACGATCGCCTCGCGCAGGTGCAGGCGGGCGGCGACGCGGGCGGGGTCGTCCGGGTGCCGGTTACCCGTGGCATCCTGAGCCGGCTTGAGCACACCCTTAAGCTCCTCATTGAGGAACGCCTTGCGGTGGCGCTGCAGGCAAAGCGACGCGACACGATCGAAGCGAATCTCCTCCCACCGGCCCGCAGCCATCAGCACCTCAGTTGTGCAGAGCTGACTGTTCAGGCACGAGCACAGCTTGCGGTACTTGCGTGCTGAGGCAGCCGGGTTGGCGGAGCCGAAGAGCCGCTGCGCAAGGCGCTGGGCCAAGCGCAGCGGACCCTTGTCAAATTTCGTGCCCTCTCGGGGTGCATACTTCGCCACCAGCGAGAGGCTCGGGATTCGCTTATCCGCCGTGGCAGCTGAGCTCTCCGCCTCGTCCGCCAAGAGTTGCTGACAGATGAGCTCTTCGCTCTTGTCGGCTAGCGCCCGAGGGCAGTCGTCCGACGCGAGCAGGTGAACGAGGTCCTTCCAGTATCCGTAATGCGGGAGCAGGCCCAGCACTGCGGCCACGGATTCCTCGCCGAACTCCTTGGCGCAGAGCTTCAGGAGCTGGTACGTGAGCTCTTTCTCACCCTTGCCGTGGCCACGAGTGGCGCGGGTCTGGAATGCGAGCAAGATCAGGTCCGCCTTTGCCTCCGGCTTGGTCGCCTCGGTGACCGCGGCAGAAAAGAGGCTTGCCAACTCTTCGGCGTCGAGCCCGCGAACGAGCTTGAAGAAGAGGTCGAGCAGGCCCGAGCTGGTCTTCTTCAGGCACGCGTCGCCGTTGGAAGTGACGGTGCGCGAGTCGACGAGGTCCATGGTAGCGATGAAGGCGCTCATCCGTCGGAAAAGTGCGCGGATTGAGAAGGACTCGAGCACACACGGGAAAAAGCGCGCTCGCTTTTCCACCCCCAGAAAATTTGTCAATTCTCTCACCGATCCGTACCTGCTGTAACGCACCGGGTGACCGGGATCGGACGGTTAGGTTACCCCCCTCATACCAGTCGAGTGGGCAAAGGTCACGGTCGGAGTCACGGGTGTCACGCAGAGGCGCTTCGTTGACTCGCACCCTTGCCGCCACTGGCTGCGTTGCCAAGTGCTCCTTGCCCTGGCTGCTCTGCTGCTCGTCCTCGTGCGCGCCTTTGCAGCCAGGGGCCGAGGATGCCTTTGAAGACGAGCCTCTCAATCGCGAGCATGCACAAGCTGACGCCGCAACAAAGAACGACGACCGCCACACAAATGCCGATGAGGAGAGCTTCCCAACCCCACCTCCGAAACAAGGTTGCGGCGCTCGCGGCTGCAAACGTCAAGAAGCCAAGATGTCCACAAGCAATGAGGGTGATGAAGTACTTATAGTTGCCCTTCATTCCCTTGCCGGCAATGCACCGACCGAGCACTCCGCAATGGTGGTCGAAGTGCACCACGCAGCGCTGGCACGTGCGGCAGTGATGCACGTCGACGTCGTCGGGCCGCCACAGGTGGCAGCGCACGCAATACACACGACCATCCACGCCGTCCAGGTTACCGAGGAGCGGCGGAGCCTCACCTCGGAGCACGCGTGCAATCTCTTCGGGCACGGGAAGGCATGTGTTCTTCGTGCGCTTGATTTCGCCAGGATCCCCGAGCTGGACTTCACATAGGCACACGAATGCAAGGAGGGCCTCGGACCAAATCAAGCCGCAGCATAACCACGTGTACCACGACTCGAGTGCGGCAACTGAAAAAAACGGGCGAGCGGGAACGCGTGTGTGAGGTCATGGAGACAGAGCACAGGTTCGGTTAAAAACTGACCTTGAACGAGAGCCGTCGTGCACGCAACGAAGATCGTGATCAAGCTGAGGACGAGCGTCGTGCCTCGCACGCGCTCCAGGTTCTGTGTGGCATAGTCTGGCGTTGGGAGTGGCGGCAAGTTTTCTAAAGGGTCGGCTATGGTGACGTTCGTCGAATCGTTGCCAAGCTGCGGCGTGAGTGCCATGCGGTCTTTTGCGACTGGTTGACAGCTTTCTCGCGACCTCCCGCGTCCGCTCGGCGATTCTGGCTTGGCTGAAAGCCACACCCTCTGTCGCCTGTTCTCCACCACGAGGGAGTCCGTGTGTTCGTTCTTCCCGAACTGTGAACCGAGTAAGTTTCGTTTCTGTCCTATAAGTCCCGTGCGTGTCCCGGCTCCCCCCGGTGTCTTTGAGCCCTCAAGCATCGCCCATTAAGCTGCCGTAACGTACCGGTACACAGACCGAGCGGAGCCGGAGGTGTGGTGGCGCGGCGTGGCGGCTGGCGCGGGCCGCGAGGAACGGGAACACGGGCCGGGGGTTACCGACAGTATCTCTAGAGCGAGTAAAGGATCCTTCCCGGGTGACTAGCTGCTATGTACGTACGGCGCCTATGCGCGCTACTGTGTCTACAGTGCATGTACTGCTGATCGCCTACAACTTTACAATGGGAACGGGATCAGATCAGGTGAACTCTCCCCTCGCGATGCATCAACTTGTCGGCGGCCTCCATGTCAACAAGGGTCTCCTCAACCGTCCCGCGCCCGGCTTGTGCGACGCGCGGCTCTACAAGGACCAATGCGCATATAGCTCAGAGAAGGGCACTTCGTCGCGAGAACCGGCGAAGATCTTATTCAGAGTCGCTTCCACAAGCTCCGCTAGATCCCTTGCCGTAATCGGACGCCGGTCCGGTGCTGCGGTGCTTTGGTGTCGAGTATAACCCTTGGCTGTGAATCGCACCGCCCAGACTGTGAATCGCGCCGCCCAGACCCGGGATCTCGCCACGCCGCACGCGACCCAAGACTCACGAGGCGTCGCACTTGCAGGGCACAAGGCCACAGGGGATGACGACTGTATGGATGGCTTTCCACTCGAGCACGTCGCTCACCCAGCCGACGCCGTCGCAGCCGACCGTGTATTGCACCTCCTTAGACTTGAAGACGCCCGGGTTGAGCGAGCCCTGGCCCTTGGCGAGCTCGTCGTAGATGAGCACGCCCGCGCCGCCCGCGTAGTTGGGCACCGCTGTTACCTCATCGCTGGTCAGGACGAAGACGAGGCTGTTCGGCGTCGAGGTCGCATTCACAGGCGTGACAAACGCGGCGACGTTCTCGCAGTACTTGCTGGAGCTGAGGGTGCAGCTCACGACGCTCTGTTCGAGTAGTCTCGATCCGCGTGGGAGGAAGCGCGAAAAGTGCGCCATGTGGAAGTAGGAGGGGTTCTGGAGCAGCGTGCTTGCGTCCTTCACGAGTATGGGTGCGTCCACCTTGTTCCCGCTGTGGTTGGGCCCTCCAGAGAGGTCGAGCGCCATGTTCCAGTCGACCCATCCGGTCGCGCCATTCTTGAGCTGCCACATGATGTCATGGCTGTACGCGTAGCTGCGAGAGACGCGAGTCGCACCATCAGTGGTCATCAGTGGTCATCAGAAACGCGAGTCGCACCGAGACGTATTGGCTCGATTGCAGGCTCACTCAGCCGAGGAGGCCTTGGAGCATGGCGCGAAGAGGCGGTGTGAAGAGGCGGTGTGAAGAGGCGGTCACGGGCATCGGGACGTTGGGATGTGGCCACGGGCATGATCGGGTTCGATGCCCGAGCCACGCGCCCATAGCCCCAGTCTCCGGCCCGCGGGCCCACCATCGACGTTCCCAGTGCGAAGCCGTTGCATGCCTCCGTCATCAGAAAAAACTTGTCCGGGTGCTGCGCGCCAACCGTGCGCACCTGCGCGCCGCCGCCGACGGCTGGGATGTTGAGCCACTCCGAGACAGGGCCGAGCGCGGGGCCACCCGCATCGTTCTCATAAAGGCCCTCGAAGTGCGTGTACCAGTGATAGGCCACACCGTCGACATACTGGCTCGCTTCGGGGTCATTGAGCACTCGGTTGGCAAAGTTGGTCAGCTCGTTGGTCGCGTCGTCGTGGACCATGATCTTGACGTTCGGGTACGCCTTGCGCAGCGCTGGGCCGAGCGCATTTTTGACGAAGCTCGCCTGCAGTTCCGGCGTGAAGAACATGCCGTTCCACAGCCCTGTCTGCGTGAGCGGCTCGTTCTGCACCGTCAAACCCCACATCGGGATGCCAAGGTCCGCGTACGCGTCCAGGAATCGCACGTACAGGTCGGCCCACGCCTGCTGCTTGCTCACATTCCCGGAGAGCATACCTGTGTTGTAGCAGTTGCCGTCCGCATTATGTCGGAGCAGGCCCTCGGCCCACGCCTCCGTGTCATGGCCGCGTCCCGGCCCGACGTACTGCGGGTCGTTGAAGACGCTCCCATCGGACTGCGGGCATCGCGAACCGATCGTATTGTCGTTGCAAGGGGTGACGACGGTCGCCGTGCACTCGACGAGCGGCGGCGCCGACGCGTTGGCATGGCAGCGGGCCAGCCCGTCGGCTGCCGAACAGCTCATCCACTGGTCCTTCATCCAGATGGGGGGAGACCACGCACTGGTGAACAGCCGGAGCGCCGGTTGCGAGTTGGCCCGCAGCGCCGCCTGCGCCGCGAGGATCGGTTTCGTCTTGTAGTCCGTGCCACACGCCACCGGGGCCGCGCTGTCGTCGCGCAGGCAGAAGCTTGTCAGCTCGAGGTCGTCGGTGCGGTTGAGAAGCACATAGTCCATACGGGAGAAGTCGGAGGCACCCATGGGCACGCGTCCCATCGTGTAGCCGAGGCCGGTGGCTCCAAAGTGCGCCTCAATGAATGTGTCGCGCGTCGCTTCGTCGAGCCGATCAAAATTGTAGGCCATCGCATCGGTGAAGGCACCACCAAAGCCGTCCAATGGGAAGAAGCTTCCGAGGCCGTTGGCACGAATGGTCATTGTGGCATTTGACACGGCGTCGAGCTCCTGAAGCCGCTCGCGCACTTGCGATATTTTCCTCTTCTCGATCATGAAGAAGCCGCGCGCGAAAACGCTCTTCACCACCAGCGCCACACCCTCTGGCGACGCAAATGAGCCGCATGATCCTGCTCTGCACTCGCAAGCGTACCCGTAGCTGACATTCACCGGATGAGGGCACGCGGCCGTCGGTTGAAAAGACGCATGTTCGATGGCGCTCACGCCCGCGAGCAGCGTGTGGAGCATCGAAGGTCGCAAGACAAGAGGGGGCCGGCTGTGGGAACTTGCCTTTCAGGGCCGGCCGCGCGTTGACCCCACCGTGAAGAGGGGAAAAGAAGAGAACCCACTTGTTACGAAGACACCGCCCGTCGCCGGGGCGGATACAGGAAACAGGACCAACCTGTACATAAACCTGTACATGCACCGCCTAGCCTCCACCTGGCAAGTTACCGGTACCAACTTACCATGGAGCACGATCTGAACTGCGTTCGCCGCCACCGCCGCTTGGACTGCCGCGTCGCGCGTCGCTGCGGTCGCTGCATCCACCATCGCACGGGCCGCTGCTGCGGCCGCCGCTGCCTGTGCAGCCGCCGCCCGACGCTCCGCTTCTGCCAAGCGCTCCGCCTCCCGAAGTTGTGCGACCTCTGCGGCGCTC
>Ga0210240_101693_pt1 | contig 15614 bp, 8 predicted proteins | sample ChrtobMetP5a_4mM_FD_155463 | JGI IMG/M metagenome (GOLD analysis project Ga0210240, IMG submission 155463) | Chrysochromulina tobin associated microbial communities from unialgal haptophyte culture, Seattle, Washington, United States - P5a_4mM | ecosystem: Host-associated > Algae > Haptophytes >...
TCGCTTCCTTCGTTGTTCTTGGGTCTGCTTCCCCACACGGTCCTTGGATCCGCCGAATTTGCGGTCCTCAGGTCCGCTCCCTTTGCGGTTCTCGGGTCCGCGCCCTCAATCGCAGACAGGTGTCATGTCATGCAGGCGGTTCTCGGGTCCGCTCCCAACCACGGGCCCCGTGATAGCACACGGAGCCAGCCCCTATTCACGGTCCTCGGGTCCGTTCCCCTTTTGCGGTTCTTGGGTCCGCTCCCTCAATCGCAGACAGATGTCATGCAGGCGGTTCTCGGGTCCGCTCCCAACCGCGGGCCCCGTGATGGCGCACGGAGCCAGCCCCCATTCACGGTCCTCGGGTCCGTTCCCCTTTGCGGTTCTCGGGTCCGCTCCCTCAATCGCAGACAGATGTCATGCAGGCGGTTCTCGGGTCCGCTCCCAACCGCGGGCCCCGTGATGGCGCACGGAGCCAGCCCCCATTCACGGTCCTCGGGTCCGTTCCCCTTTGCGGTTCTCGGGTCCGCTCCCTCAATCGCAGACAGATGTCATGCAGGCGGTTCTCGGGTCCGCTCCCAACCGCGGGCCCCGTGATGGCGCACGGAGCCAGCCCCCATTCACGGTCCTCGGGTCCGTTCCCCTTTGCGGTTCTCGGGTCCGCTCCCTCAATCGCAGACAGATGTCATGCAGGCGGTTCTCGGGTCCGCTCCCAACCGCGGGCCCCGTGATGGCGCACGGAGCCAGCCCCAATTCACGGTCCTCGGGTCCGTTCCCCTTTGCGGTTCTCGGGTCCGCTCCCTCAATCGCAGACAGATGTCATGCAGGCGGTTCTCGGGTCCGCTCCCAACGGGCTGCCATATGAGGCGCCAAAACCGGCGACGGTACTGCGACCGAGGCCGGCGCCGGCCGGGGCACGAGGCCCACAGCAAGACTTGGAACCGGCGTGGGAACACTGCCCATGGCCGGCCGCGCCCCCCCCGATGAGAGAGGCGCGTATATGGGCATGGCGGGCTTGACCCGACGGCACGTCCCCCGACTGCGCTTGAGCCAGCGCTGCCAATGACATGCCTTCCATGTGACGGCCGCGCGTGCCTCGCGCGTGCCCCTTGAGTGCTTGAGACCGTCGCCGCGATGTGCGCGACGGCAGCGGCGAGGCAGAAATGCCACGCCGAAGATCAGAAAAAGACAAGGAGTGTGAAGTGGCGGTGTGGTTACACCGTCCCCACGATGTTCGTTGTGTGTCTCGTGAAGGGTGTGAAGACTTCTCGAAAGAAACCGGTGCCGCACTAACGTGCTTACCGCCATAATATGGAGCACACAAAGAAATGAAATCTGCCCCCAAAAATCAGCGAAACTTAGAACTTTGCGATAATCAACCAAGTCTCGGTGGTTTCGTCTCAATGATGGTTCGCGAAAAGGATCGCGAATATGCGTTTGTATGCCAACTCAAAAGGGTCTAGCAACAGCTAGAATGCCCCGCGCACATGCGAACATCTACACATCACGCAATCGCCAAACAAAAACGCGTAGTTGACCGCGCCACATTTCATCATCTCGCGGGCTCGCTGCTACGTTTTACTGGTCCGCCGTGCCGCGTACGCGACGGCGTCGCCATCCGCGTCCTACTGCGGCGGTTTGATCTCCATGTGGTCGACAAGCTTGAGCCAGCCCGCCTCCCATCGACGCGCCTCGGTGAGCGCAGTGTCGCACGCGGTACGAATCTCGCGTACGCGCCCGGCGTAATACAACCGATAGCTCTCGTACACGCGATCGCGCGCGGTGATGACGGAGCGCTGCGCACGCGTCTGGTTCGCCTGCAGCTCGAGCGAGCGTGGGATCGCCTCCTTGGACTCAGGGGGTGCGTCCGCGCCGACAGCACGCGTCTCGCACGTGTCTGGCGTGAGCTCGCCCAGCGGCAGCCCCGGCCACGTGTATGTATAGAAGGGGCGCCCCGCCTGCGGCTGACCCGGGTGAGGGAACATCTCACGCGTCTCCATGCGAAGCTTCTTCTTGATACCGTGGTGGATGTCCGGCGGCGGGTCGTCGTTAGCGATCAGGTCGTCCTCTGTAAGCTGCGCATCGAGGAGCTTGAGAATCGAGCCCGAGAGGAAGACTAGCCGGCGCTCGAGTACCTGGGCCTGCTCGGTCTCAACCGCGAGCAGCGCGTCCCGCAGCTCTGTGGCTGCGCTCACCTCCGCCGCCGACCGGTCCGCCTCGGCCATCGCGAGCGCTCGCAGCTCGGCCTGCGCCCCCGCATTGCGCATCGTCGGCTTGAGGGAGGCCTCATGCAGCTGCCGCTTGGCCGCACGGTCCTTGGCCAGGGGCGCGTACGCCTTGTGCAGCGTGCGGCACCCATTGTACGCGGCCTTCCGGCACGCGCGGCTCAGATCGTCGAAGACGCTTGGCCCGACCGAGTTGAGCACGCGCCAGATGACGAGCAGCTGCTTGCGCAGCGTCTTGCCCGCATGGTACCAGTCGTCGTGCGCCTTGTGGACCATCTGATCGAGCCGCGCGCGCACTTTGTCCGCCTCGAGCTCAGCGTTCTCGGGGATGAGCGACGGGCGCGTGATTGGCCGCTCGCCGCGCTCCTGGTGGTACTTGGCGCACATGGCGATCATCAGGCCCTCGTGCTTCGCGCGCGCGGCCGTCACGAGCTGCTTGAGCGGCACGGGCGGCTTCGCTTCCTCGCCCATCTCGGGCTCATTCGGATCGGGCGCGGGCGGCGGCGGCGGCGGCTCCGCCCCCTTTTTGGCCTTCGGGTCCGGCGGCGGCGGCGGCGGCGGCGGCGGCCTCGTCGACGGATCCGGCGGGTCCAGGCTCACCTTGGGCGCCGTCTTGGGCATGCCCTCCGACGCGAGCATATCGAGAAAGAGGGCGCGGTGAAGCAGCTTCGCACGCATGTCTTCGGACGACTCGAGGATGGCTCGCGCCAGCTTCGCCTGCGCCGCCGCGCGCGCCGCGTCCGTGTCGAACTCGGCATTGTCGGCCTCGGACTCGCCCGGGCGCGTGACCGACTTGACGAGCCGCGAGAGCTCCTCGGTTTGCGCATCGAGCGCCGCCTCTTGCGCGGCCGACTCGGCGAGCACGATGCGCACGTCAGCCGTGCACTTGCCCGACTGCATCTTGAGCTGCTCGATGTGCACGATGTCCTCCTTGTTGACCGCGAACGAGGCGCGGAAGCCCTCCTGACCCTCGTGCGCGCGCTGCAGCTGCGCCTCGCGCAGGGCAGCGAGCCGCTCCGCCTGGGCCACCGCCTCGGCCTTGGCATCCTCGTCCACCTTGGCGAGCCGCTCAATGAAGCGAGCCTGCTCGATCGGGTTGAAGATGCCGCCCTCCGAGAAGAGCGTCCACGAGTCGCGGAACTTGGTGTTCACACCGAGCACCTCCTTGAGTTGAGCCTTGCTCGCGGCCTCGAGCTCGTCGAACATCTCGCGCGTCACCCTGGTGTAGGCCGCATGCAGCGCCTCCGCCTCGCGACTCAGCCGATTCAGCGTCGCCGAGTGGTTATTTTTCTCCGAGCCGAGCGCCCGCTGCAGTGCGCCCAGCTTGTCCTTGTGCTGCTTCTCGGCCTTGATGACGGTCTCCAGCTTGGTCTCCAGAGCCGCCGAGAGCATTCCGCGTCGTGAGGTGACCGACTTGACGTGGCGCACGAAGCGCTCGCGATGGGCAAGCAGCTCCTGATCACGCTCGGCCGCCATGTCGGTCTCGACGGCGCCCGCGCGCGGCTGGTGGGACATGAGCCGCTCGTCGAGCTCCCTCGTGAGCTGCTTCACGAGCACGCCGCACTCGTGCCGGGCGCGCTTGCCCATCGCGACCGCGTGGGCGTCGTGGTAGTTGAGGCACTCGCACGCGAGCTTGACGCGCAGCTCGATGTCCTGCGGCAGTGACGACCACGAGGTCAACGGCATGAGCACCGGTGTGCCGTCGTACGATGCCGGGATGAGCTGCGAGATCTTCTCGGCCGCGCTCAAGGTAGGCAGCTCGGGCGGCGGTTCGGCCTCCTCCGCCGCGGGCGGCTGCGGCGCGGCCTCGGGCGGCGCTGGTGGCGGGGCTCCTCCCTTCTTGCCCTTTGGATCCGCGGCCGCCGCGGCCGCGGCCGCCTCCGCCTCGGCCGCCGCCGCGGCCGCGGCCGCCGCCTCCGCCTCGGCCGCCGCCTTCGCCCTCACCACGGCCATCGCCGCCTCCGCCACCTCCAAGTCCGTCCTCATTCGGTACTTGGCCCCTTCGCGCGTCTCGAGCAGATAGGGGTCGGGTGGCGGGTCGTTTCGGTTGGCGGCGTCGAGGCCCGCCTGCTCGTCCTCAAGGGCGAGCTGAGCCTCCATCTTCTCGTCGAATTGGAAGCCGAAGGTCGCCCACAGGTTCTGCTCCCCGTCGTCAAGTACCTTAGTACCACTCAGGTCCTGGTCCTCGTTCATCAGTGGCGGTGGCGCGCCGTCGGGGGCACCAGGAGGCGCGCCGTCGGGCGCGGCGACGGACGCTGCGGCGGGCTCGGCGTCCTCCTCGCCCTCGCCCTCCTCCTCCTCCCCCTCCTGCTCGTTGCTCACGAGCTGGTGGTACTCGATGAGCTGCGTGTGCACGCTCGTCAGCTCCGCACGCATCAAGTTCGGATGCTGCTCGGCTATGTCGAGCGAGGCTCGGTGGAAGTTGCGGTAGCCCATCTGAATCTGCGCGAGCAGCTCCATGGCCTCCTCCTGCTTGAGCATCAGCTCGTTCTTGTCCGCCGCACGCCGCATGTCTGTCAGCACTTTCTCCAGCTGCATCTCATTCGCCTTGTCGGCCTCCTCATGCTCCTCGCGGCAGGTGTGGAGCTCGTCACGTAACGTCTCGTACAGCTCGGACGTGCGCCGCACATGCTCATCGAAGAGGCGGCCCGCCATCTCGAAGCGCTTGACCAGCTGCAGCGCATCCTCGTGCAGCCGCAGCCGCTGCGTCGCTTCGGCCGCCTCCACCCGCTCGAGCAAGTCCTGCGCCTGCTCCGCGCGCAAGTCAACGAGCGGTACGACCTGCGCCGCAATCACCGATTCGAGTGCCCGAGGCTCCAGGTGAGCAAAGTGGTAGAGGCGCGCGCGCAGGTACTTGCACGCCTCGGCCACCTCGGCCGCCACCGCCGCCTCGGCCTGCTGCAGCGCGTCGTGCGAGGCGCGCGCTGACGCCTCCTCATCAGCATCGAGCTGCTCGAGCTCCTCACGAGATCGGTTGGCAGCGGCCTCGGACAGCTCCGGCGGGCGCAGCTTGCCCAGCTGCACGAGGACCGAGAAGCGGCGCTCATTGAATGCCTGCTGCTTGCTCGCCAGCTCGCTCAGCAGCAGCCGCTGCGACTGCGGCGCGAGCACCTCGGGCGAGTGCAGGTAGCTCTTGAGGGTCTGCAGCGCATTCTCGTGGCGCAGCCGACGCCACTCAAGCTTTCGTGCCTCCCATTCCCTCAGCGAGCTCTTGTGACGCTTGACGTCCTCGACGCGCAGCTTTGCGAGCAGCTCCGCGTGCACCTCGCGGTTCGCCAGGATGAGCAGGTTGACGCTGTGTGTCTCCGTCTCGACGAAGCGCTCGAGCGCCGGTGGCAGCAGGTGCGCCGTCGCCACGAGCAGCTCAAGCAGCGTCGTGAGCTCGGCCTCGACCATCTCGCGCCGCTCGTTCTCCACCTTGGTCAGGTCGCGCTCAAATTGGTCCACCCAGCCGCGCCGGCGCGTCAGCTCCTCGTCGATGCGAACCCACGCGGAGTCTACCTCGTCCATCTCCATCTGCAGCAGAAAGTCGTCGGCGAGCTCATCGAACATGCTCTTGAGCTCGGCGTCGTTGAGCACCATCAGCGCCTTGAAGGAGCGCGCGACCGCTCCCGTGCGCGCCTCGAGCTCCACCTCCATGGAGCCCATCCGCTTCTTGAACGCTTCGATCGCGTTCTCGTGCCGCGCCTTGCGGGCGATGAGCATCTCCTTCATGCCCGCGTGGTTGGTGGAGGAGACGGCCGGCATCATCTTGCCGTGATTTTGCAGCGTTTGGGACTCGCCAATCGCCACCTCCTGCTCCGTGAGCGGCGGCACGGACTGCCGCTTGCGGCCGGGCATGTCCTTGACCTTGGGTGGCGCCGGCAGGGAGGCGCCATCCTTGGCATGCGAGATCTTGGGCGCGACGAGCTTGGTCAAGAGGCCGAGCTCCGCAGTGAACGGGTTGCTCGCCATCTGCCCAGCCATCCGCGGCTCGGCCGCCGGCTCCTTCAGCGCCGCCGGCATGTTGCTGTGAGGCCCCTCAGCGCGGCGTCGCAGTCCCCAGCCAGCAAAGGACCCTGCGCTGAAAGTCAACCGATCTCGCCACGACGGCGCTTCGAACGCCGTGTTGTGCAGCCAGAAAAAACGTCATGCACGCTGTGCTTTAGCACGGTGTTTTGGCACGGTGCAGGGCATTTTACACGGCCAACGAATGTACGTTAACAAACAGCTTAGGACGCAAATATCGGGTTCGAAAGTCGCACAATGTGCGCGCGGTCGCGTTGAGCAGCATCAGCAGCCCTAACATCTATCCACGCTCTCATGACAACACCCCTATTTGTGCTCCTGACATTCAATTCCCAAACAGGTGTAGGGTCCCGGCCCTTACAAACATGAAAAATAGTGACCACTCCTCCTTGGGTCATGAAGTGAACCTTGTTCAGTTGTTCTACTCTCATCTCACCAGCGGCGTCGCCAGCCCTAGTGGTTGCAGCATGGCACGCACATGGCGGTTTGGGGTAAGGTAGCCCAGGCTATAAGCATTGCACAGCGCGCAGAAGAGCACACCCACAAAAAGAAGAAGCGTGCTCGCACTGCTGTCGCCCGCGAGTAGCTGCTCGGCGGCGGATCGCGGGTCGGGGCACCCTGAGGCAGGATCGTTCAGGTGCAAGTGCATTTGGAAGTCGCGTGCGGGGCTGCTTGCGTTCAAGCCAGGATAGAGCGCTGTGTAGCGCACTATACCGACGTGCTGCGCCCACGAGACAGCATCAGCGCAGGCCGGGTTGATGACAGCATCAGTGGCGGCAGCGGAGACGCCGCCGATGGAGGTGCCATTGTCCATGCCGCCGCCGCGACCAGCGCCGCGCTGGCGCGGTGGTGGTGGCGGTGGGGCGGACAGGCCTGCTGCCAAGCGCAGCTTCGCCGAGGACTCCTGACAGAGCCCGAGCTGTTTCTCAACGACCTGCAACCGAGCCTCGGCTGCGCGTAGTGCGCCCCTGACGCGTGCGAGTTCCTGGACATCGGACAGCGAGGTCGCCGAGCTGGTGCTCATCGCCTTGATCTTCGTGCTGTTGCTGTTACTCGACTTTGCATTGGTGCTCGTCTTGGTCGTATCGTGTGGCGTGGCGCCCACCGCCTTGATTTGTGTGCTGTTGCCAGCCGACTTTGCACCCTTCGTCTTGATGGTATCGTGCGGTTTCGCCAGTGTCGTCGGCGCGAGTGTGGTCGACTTGCAAAACGAGCAGGTCTGGCATTTGCACCACGAGCAGTGCTGCTGCGCGTGCTGGGTGTTGCAAAACGAGCCGCACAATTTGTAGCTGGAATCACCCGAGCGGCTGGACTTGCAGACCTCCTTGGTGCTGCTTCCCACCATGAGCTTCGCGATTTCGGCGGGCGCCGCCCGCCTCGGTGAAAACTCGACGCGGCGGGCGTGAACTCTCACGAAGTTACGTCACCTCGAAGTGGGAGGTGCCGAACTTGTGTCTGTTACATGTATGCATGTCTGTTTCATGTTGCACGGCATATTTCAAGCACCGCTTTTCCCCGTAAAACGAAAGCATGCGGTCCCGTGCGGCCCCTCGAAAATGAAATTTGGTAAGACCAGTATGAAAGCCTACCAACATGCCTACCAAGGAGGAAACATCGTGAGCGGAGAATTGCGTGACGGTGACTGTGGAGCGACGCCCAAGCGTGTGGTGGTGTGAACGATTGCGCGCAAAGACGCACGAACGGAATGGCAACGGGATGACTCATCAGTATAAACTCAGCAGTACATGTCACAAGACCCTAAAGGCCTTCGAGGTGCTTGAAGGCGTTGCGCTTCCTGAAGGCAGTTACGTCAGGGAAGGTCAGCCGCAGCTCGCTCCGAGCTACAAGAGTACTTGTCCTAGATGGACCGCTCATCTGGCGGACCATCCACGTGAGAAGATGCTCGAGCGCGCGGTGGGCCGGCTGCCGCGCGAGGCCACCCCACAACGGGCCAGCATCTTCGTCCATCATGAGGCGGAAGCTGCTGCACAAGGTTAAGTCGACGCGGCTGAAGAATGCAGAGTAGCCCTGGGTCTGCAGCATGATCATGAACTCGCCGCCGTCAACCACGTTCGCATTCTCGCACTCGGCATCTGTGGGGAGTGCCTTGCTTGCGGCAACGCGCACGAGCGCCTCGAGCCAGTCTTCGTAGCTGAGTTGGAGCATCTTGATGCGTCCCTTGAGCTCTGCCTCGACGCACACGCGTAGGCGCGAGAATACGAAGCACAGGCTGGCGAGCCTTTCGCCGAACTGTGCGTCGAGCCATCCCAGATCTTCGAGGAGCTCAAACCACTCATCCATCCCGAGCAGCTTGCGGTCGTGCAGCTTGTCGCCCACGCCTTCGTTGGCGCCGCACGCGTAGCTCTGGTAGATGATCCTGAGCGCGGGCGTGAACTGCGAGATCACGTCGTGCGTGTCTTCAGTGTAGCATGCCAAATCACGGAAGTGGTCGGGGGGGGCGAGCCCCGGATTGAGCGCCCGCACCCGCGGCAGGAGGTCGTGGACCAAGAGCTGTTCGATGGCTTCGGGGACGTCCGAGAGTGTCCCGAATTGAATGTGGCGCATGATGGCCGCACGCACGATAAAGGAGACGAACTCTTGCCTGTTGAGCCCCTTCATGTGGTTGTACTGGTCGTCTGCTGCCTTGACTGTCTCTACAGCGTTGATCGCAACAAACAGGCCATCCCAAACGCCCGCATTCAGCTCCTCGGCGCCCTTTTCGATCCACTCGACGTCAACCAGCAGCTGCTTATAGAAGTTCTGCTGGATGTGGGTGAAGTCGCCGCCACCTTGGGCCGCGTAGATGTCGAACGTCACGTAGATCATCTCATGGTGCGTCCACAGCGCGGCGAAGACCTGCTGAATCAGGCTGTCCACCAAGGCCGCGGGCGCGCCGCCCTTGCCTGCCTTCTGAGCAGCCTCGTAGGTGGGCAGATGGTGGCGGCACATGAGCCGATCGAGGCCACCGCCAGTCCTCGCCATCGTCAGGTCCGCCTCTAGCGCCCGCCGCATGCTCGGCTCCGAGTCCCAAAAGGTCCCCGAGTCAGCCCATCGACGGCGCTCGCTCCAGACCGACGTCTCAAGCTTCCACACGCGCTTCGCCACCGGCATCTCTGGGTCGACATCACGTGCCTCCGGCTCCACGCGCGAGAGAGGGCGCCAAGGGCCGCCGAGCTGCTCGCCTGCGAGGGCGTAGGTCTCTGAAAAGTGGCGCTGCGCAAAGCGAGTCGGAGAGAGCAGCACGCCCATCCGAAGCGGCTGCACGGTGATACGGTTCGCCTGCATGCCGTCAAGGGTCCGCGCCAGCTGGCGCTGGTCCGCATGTTCGCTGAACCGTGCTACCTCGTTTGATGTTCGGAGCTTCTGATGGAGCGAAGCTGCCTCAACTGAGAGCGCCGCCTGCCGCGCATCGAAGCGGGCAGCGAGCTCGAGGGTTCGCACGCGCCTCGGCCCTTGCCATGCATTCGGCACCTGTGATGAGGGAGGCAATCGGGGTGTGGCGATGAGGGAGGCAATCAAGGCACCTTGCCATGCATTCGGCACCTGATCTGCGAGTCGAAAAGTCCGCTCGAGGCGCTCTGCCTCCCGGCGTACTGCTTCGGCACAGAGCTCGGCCTCGAGCCGATCCCGCTCGAGGCGCTCAGCGCGCTCCATATGCTCCAGCCGTGCTGCTGCTTCAGCCGCAGTCGCCTCGGATGCAAGCCGCCCCCGCTCGAGCCGCACCGCCTGCAGGCTGCAGAGGCCGCGAAGCTTACTGCGTAGCGGCATCGTGCTCCGTACAATTTCGAGGGCGGACAACAACCCGGCGGACTCGGGCGGAGCCGGCGACCGCAGTGCGGGGGGCACCAGTGCAGAGGGCGTACGAACTCGTCGTCCCAACAGTGTTGCTGCATCGTCTGCATATCCATGATTCCAGAGTGGTAGTGCTGCAAGTTGTGCCGCTGCTGGCTCGAGGGTCACCAATCTTGGACTAGTCTTTGGTTGTCGCGGACTTGCATCGTCGGCCGATCGCTGCTGCTCTTGCTCGCTCGCCATGCGCTCGCGAACCCATGCGATTGTGGCTGCAACGATCTCGGGAGTCAACTCCGCGGACGTGTCAGGTCGGTCTGTGGCAACACGCGTTCGGCGGGCAGTTGCCGCCGGCGCTACTGGCTGGCCGCGCTGCCGGCGTGATGTTGAAGGCGCAACGTAATGGTGGCGGTCCCGTGATGCCTCGTAGAGCACAGTGCGCACGCGGTGGCCTCCTGGATACTCCTCTGCATACTCGCGCCCGGGCGAGACGGTGTGCAGCATGAGTGTGGTATGCGTGCGGCCCTCTGTGCTGTGGAAAGAGAGAGGATGAGGAGAGCCGCGGGATCAGCTATCGTAGGCGCAATCGCGCCAGCGCGGCTTGAGCGTTCCTATGTCTCCTATGTGGTTGTTGCGTGATGCGCGGCGAAACACTTCTAATTGATCAGAATAGAAACTGAAATGCATGCTCGGTCGCCGTGCAGAAGCATTCAGCCCACGTTCCGAAAGTGAAAGTCTGAAGATCCGTTCACGGTCTGACGTTCACACACCTCTTCCACGGGTCCCATGAAATGAGACCTCTTGGCACTCTCTTCCGCCAGCCTGCCTTCTGGGACGAGCGTAATGTGCTCAGCGACGCGTGCCTGCCACTCTCCGCGTTGTACGCGGCGGTGACACGGCTGCATGAATTGAGCGCCGCGGCATCTTACCGTGCTCCAGTTCCGGTCGTTTGTGTGGGCTCTGCGCTCGTCGGCGGCACTGGAAAGACGCCAGTCACGCTCGCGATTGCAGAACGCCTTCGCGCTCGTCGCCCGGGTCTCTCGGTGCATGCATTGTCGCGAGGATATGGCGGTGCCAGCAACGCTGCTGCGCTGCGAGTGAATCCGCGTGAGCACACTTCCGAGTACGTCGGCGATGAGCCGCTTCTGCTGGCCGAGCTTTCACCTACGTGGATCGGTGCGCGAAGGTGTGATACGGCGAAAGCTGCGTGCGCTCAAGGCGCCGATTTGCTGCTGATGGACGATGGGCTGCAGCACACGACGCTGCATCGCGACATCAGCTTGCTATGCCTCGACGCCCGCTACCTGATCGGCAACGGGCGAGTGGTGCCGTCGGGCCCGCTGCGCGAGCCGATCGCACGGACGGCCGCGCGCTCGGATGCGGTGCTGCTTGTCGAGCCTGCCGCTGTGGCCGCCGGCGGCCGCAAATCCACCGCCGATGAGGTCGAGGACGATTCCAGTGGCGTTGCGGCAGAGGCTGATGAGAGGCTTCGCGAAACGCTGGCACTGCCTGCGTCGATGGTCATCTTGCGCTCGGCACTCGAGCCGTCACCGACGGTTGCTGCCGCACTCGCCGGCCGGCGTGTCCTCGCCTTCAGCGGCACGGCACGCCCGCAGCGCTTCTTCGACACTCTCCGAGCGCTAGGCTGTGAATTCCCGTCGCACCCTCTGTCGCTCGCGGACCACGCTCCGCTCTCGGCGGCCTTGCTCGAGAAGCTGCGCGAGCAGGCTGCATCGCATGGCGCCCAGCTCGTGACTACGAGCAAGGATGCAGCGCGTCTCGCTCCCTCGCAGCTCGAGGGCGTCAGTGTACTCCCGGTGGCCCTGCGTCTGCGTGCAGGCAGCGCGGAGTGGCTCGACCGCGCCATTGACGAAGCGTTGATCGCGTGCCAGTCTCGCAAGAATGAGCAATTCTAGCAGGCCGCTCAAAGACGTGTTGACCCAAAGGGGAGTGGTCTTCTATTTTTCCTGTTTGTTTCTTACAGAGGGCTTACAAAGGCACACAGGGCTTCCCTCCGCCGCTCCCCACCTATGTTTGGTTTGTGGGAAACGAATGGGCCGCCCTAGCTTGATTTCAGTGTCGTCACTGTCTGTGGTTCTACAGTACCGTTGTCCATTTTTTTCTTGCCCCACCACGCCGGAGGTCCGCCGATATATCTCATATGGCCCTTGGTTCTGCATGGTGGATACGCGACAAGGAGCGAATTTCCCTCTGTGGGGAAACGACTCTGCGCGCGAAACGGCGCGCTGCGCGCGCCTATCGGCACCAGCTCCGGTCATGCCCCATGCCCCCCCCCCCCCCCCCCCCCCCCTTGAGTGTGGGCGCTCCCCACCGTATCTTCGGCTGGTGACGGGGGTACGCCTGGTGCACCCTGGTTCCTCGCTCGCAGAAGCTACCTTCGCCCCGGCCCAACCGCCCTTCATTGTTACCGAACTCCTCGGCGAGAAGACAAATCTGACACAGAAGAAACCTTATCGCTTATGTATGTCCGCGCTGCCAGGGCCGCTGCCCCTCGCCTCAGGAAGCCGCAAGACCCGACCTCTCAGTCCATGTCTCAGTCTCAGACCTTTCAGAGTATACATCTTACATGTAAAAGTGTGCCTTCCCGGAACTTACACAACGCACTGGCGCTTTGACCAGGCAGCACGCGCTCGCCGCTGCTCAACACGTTGGCGCTCGCGCTCGCAGGAGAGGGAGTGACGGTGACAGCACTAGGACCAGCCATGAGCTCGTGTGCCTGCCGCTCCTCCATTTGCTGCGTGCCTGCGTGGAGCAGCTCCAGCGCCGAGCGCAGCCGCAGCTGGTGTCCCACCAGAGGATCCCCACGCCATGAATCTCCGCATGCCTCCGGTCCCGAGGAGACGCGCTTAGGAGGGCGCAGACTTCCGATATTATTTCACATAAAGATCATCGCATCTTGTACGATGGTGACATCTTGGCCTCGTCGCCCTGGTCGCCGTGGAAGAAGCGCACCCGTTGGCGCACCACATATGGAAGCCGCATGTAGACTGGCCGGAAGCCCTGTATGTTGTGGATCAATCGGATGCGGCGCCACTCGCTCAGGTTCATCGCGAGGCCCGTGTGCGCGTGGTAGCGCAGCGGCAGCTCATACAGCGGCCGGTAGAAGCTCCTCCAAAGCTCCTGATCCCCTCCGTCATAGCACGAAATCGACCGTCCACCTTCCTTATTTGGAGGGTTGAGCTGGTAGAGGTGCGCGAGCACACGCGCAAATTCGCGTGCGGAGGGTGAGAGCACGATGAGGCCGCTCGTCGGCGCGCAGCGCTCCTTTTGCGGCCGCACCGTCGCCGTGTGGAAGACCTGCGGCAATCAGTGGCCATCAGTGGCCATCAGTGGCCATCAGAGGCCATCAGTGGCACTCAGTGGCATTCAGTGGCTTACTCAGTGGCACTCAGTGGCACTCAGAGGTACTCAGTCTCGAGCGCCATGTGAACACAGACCATCGCTGGCGTCTCCGCCGCCGCCAGCTCGTCGATGTTGCGTATGAGGGTCACGTCGTTGTCGAGCACGATGACCTTGGCGAACTGCGTGAGCGCGAGGGCCGAGAGTTTGCTGAACGAGTGCATGTGGAACGCCGAAGTCCAACGGGGTGGGACGACGGCCGGGCTCTCGATCGTCGACGCGGCGCCGAGCTGCGAAAAGGTCTTCTCGAGCGTGGCGTTGCGCTCGCTGCCGCGTGCTACGACGATGTGGATGGGCAGCGTCGTGTTCACCGCGCGCGCCGAGCGGAGCAGCCACGTGATGCGATTGATCTCACGGGTGTACGCCATCCAAGGCACATTCGCGTACTTGTGTCGCACCCAGCTTCGGTTGAAGTGGAAGAAGAGGAGCATCGCGACGTCGCTGCTCGTACTGGCGCGGCTGCCACTGCTGCTGCTGCAAAAGGCCGACGCAGAGCATTCGAATGTGGAATGGCATCCATTCGAGCACATGCAAGCATCGGCACGGAGCTCGCAAGGGCCGAGCTGGTCTGCTGGCGGCGACGGTGGCATCGTGTGCAGCTTGCTGCATTGGTACACCACAGTGCTGCCGTTAAGTTGCGCGCCTGCCATGGGTTGTCACTGTGCTGATACGTTGTAGATAACAGTCGGCTCCGCACCGTACACACCTCCTAGTACGGCCGCTTGCTTGGCGGTGTGGTGAGGAAGACTGCTGAACAAAAACTCTCGTTAGTTCCGTAAATCGGCCGCCTCGTAAATCGCGCGAAATAGGTCGTTTCAACGATACGTACCGGTAAAAAGACACCGGGGTGCCGGTACCCCGGTAAAAAGACACCGGGGGGAGCCGGGACACACACGGGACACGCGGACACCACACAGACGAACCTCACAACCATCCAAACCCACGAACAACACACATCCCGCACTCTACAAGTACAGCGCGACGACCGTCAGATAGAGTTTCAGAGTACAATAGTTAGAACGCCTGCCTGAGGCAACCGGTGCATTTGTTGGGGGGGTAGGTTCGGGGTTTCCTCTTGTGCATCTCCCCATTCCCATAAACCATTCACACCGCGGCGAGCGGTCACGGTGCTGCTGCGTGACGCCCAAAGTTACGCAGCTGTGAACTCAACGTGAAGGGCCAGGTCACAGGGACGGTCCCCATCATGGAACCAGATCGGGGGGGATACGGAGAGCCCTGGGTATGGGGCGTCTCCGCCGTTTGGGGGGATGGGGCTCCCCAGGGGAAAGCCTCATAGGCACCCTGTGGGAAAAACGGAATGAGCTTGTATGCTGCTCACGCGGTATGGGCACCAGAGGAAACTTAACTCGCCGACGGTCCGTCGGCGTCAGTTCCTTCTCGGCGGCTCCGTTCCGACGATCGATGCGCACAGGCCAGATGTACATGAGAGAGATGATCGCGTACGTGCTCACGTTCCGCACGAGCCTAGGCGGGCCCTCCCGATGCGCCTCATTCTGGCCATGCTCGTGACGGTGGACATGGACGTGTTTTGGGAAGTCCAATTCGCGTTCTTCCTCATCATCTTGCTGGGCACCTTTTCCCGCTCCGAGTGCCCTTGCCCGAAGACCTTCACGGGCAAGGACCGGTGGAATCCCGACAAGCATTGGATGGTGCAAGACATCGCTATCCAGCTCGTCGCCAGTGATGGCGAGGTCGAGGACGACGAGGAGGACGAGGAGGACGAGGAGGAACATGAGGAACCCGCGCTAGTGGCTATGCCAACGCCCGGGGTTAACCTGCAGCCTGAGGGTGCGCTTGTCGGAACCGCGGCCATCGCGTCGCCTATCGGACGGGCGATTCACCGTGTTAACCGTGAGTTGCAGCGGCTCCTCTATTGAGGCGCAAATTCTACCGGCCGGCTCAATCGGGCTTCGGGGGTACGTTCAGCCCGCAGGGTCTTGGGGTCGTATTTGGGCTGGATCTTCGATCTTGGGATGTCGCGCTCACCAGGCTGCCTTTGTGTAGTTTGATGAACCTGCAATCACCAACCTACGCGACCAAGTTTACTGCTGCGTGACGCCCAAAGTTACGCAGCTGTGAACTCAACGTGAAGGGCCAGGTCACAGGGACGGTCCCCATCATGGAACCAGATCGGGGGGGATACGGAGAGCCCTGGGTATGGGGCGTCTCCGC
>Ga0210240_101712_pt1 | contig 15532 bp, 12 predicted proteins | sample ChrtobMetP5a_4mM_FD_155463 | JGI IMG/M metagenome (GOLD analysis project Ga0210240, IMG submission 155463) | Chrysochromulina tobin associated microbial communities from unialgal haptophyte culture, Seattle, Washington, United States - P5a_4mM | ecosystem: Host-associated > Algae > Haptophytes >...
TCTTTCTCGAACACGAGGCTTTGTCGTCCTGGGACGTTCTGGGGCAATCACAAGTGAATAGGTCATGTCGATCGCGTGGCCCGTGGTTGGGGGTGCTGTCGTTTCCCAAGGATCACTGGTTCGTGTCCGACCTGCATCTCACGCAACGACGTTGTCGTTGTTGTGCAGTCCGCTCGGTGTTGGGAGAGCGTCAACGCACGCCGAGAGCGAATTCCTGGCGCGTGCAACCGCAGTCCATGGCTGGGTTTTGGATTTTGATAACCAGCACGGCGCTTGGCACATCTTCCTCTTTTGCTTTTTGCGCGACATCTTTATTCCCTCTGAGCACATGGTCGTCATTAGTTGCATACCGACCTCAATGACGTTCGGTGACTTACTCGTCGCCAATCGATGTGGGACTCTGAGATCACTTGTCGACGATTCCGAACTCGAGGCTGAACGGGCAGTGTTACAAGTGGTTGCTTTGCACAGCAAACTACTTCAACTTCAAGACGAGGACAGCATCAGTGGAGTTCAGTGCGTGACTCAAGTTTGTCGTTATCGTGATTTTTTGTGCTCTTTGCCTGCGGAGGTTTGGCGTCAATACGTCTTTAAGCCTGATCCATCCATGTTACCTTCTTATTTGCTCTCGTGATTCACCGACCAGACGGATTAAAAAGCTCGTCTCCGCGTGATCCTCGCCGCGTATCCGTTGGGCGCATCCTCAGGTTGTATAGTATCACTACTTCACATGGGCATCATGGGTATGGTTAGGGTCCGTTGGTGCTAAGAGTGAGCGAGGAACCAGAACATGCAGTGTGGCATGTAGGGGAAGATAATAGTGTGTTGAGCCATGAGCCGTCGGTTCTTTCGCTAGACCGTCGACTCCCGTCTCCGCTTTCATCGCATGTCAGCTCTCTTCGGACGTTCAAATCTTCGACATATACATCCATGTTAGAGACTCTTCGATGTTCAAATCTCCTTCGACGTATACATCCATGTTAGAATCTTCTTATTCGCAAGCACCTGATTCGCAGCTCATGTGCCTCTCTGCTCTTGAGCACGAGTATGTCATCTCGATGTTTGCTTTGTCTTTGGTTAGAACATTGGTCACAAACATCCTTATGGCATCGGTGCAAAGAACGACACCATGTGCTGCACTGCTTTGCTGCGCGCAAACGCACAGAGGATACTGTCGGATGTGATTTTTCGTGCGCCTTCCGCAGGCACGCATCGAGAACATGTGTGCCTTGAGAATCTTGCTTGTCGAAGATGAGTTCCAATTGCTCATGTGAACTTGCAGCAAAACATTTGCCGAATGGAGTTCATGAAGATAGTAGCGCATCTGGATTGGCAGGTGTCTTCCAGAACTCCTACCCGTGTTCTCGTGCGAAGCTCTCGAGTGGTCTTCCACCCGTGGTTGTCATCACCATGTTCGCCCCTAGTGCGCTGTATGTGCGCTGTTGGAGTGTTCCACTTCATCGACTGCCAGTTGGTCTTCTTTCAACCGTTAACCCGGTTGCACCACTGGGATGTGCTGCACTTGTTTGCTGCGCCAGTATCACCGAGGACACTTGCGGATGTCATTCCCGTGCGCCTTCTGCAGCGCTGGCACGCATCAGTAACATGTGCGCCTTGAGGACCATGCTTGTCGAGGATGAGTTCCACACCTGCTTATGCGGCACTCTTGTCATTTCCCTCTTGGCGTTCTTCGCATCGATGAATGAAGCCTCACCTGCGCAGCCTGATTGGCAGGTGTGTTCCAGAACTGCGCTTGGCTATACCTGTACGATGCAGCAGAAGTCAGGTCCGAAGAGACGAAATCTGAGAATGAAAACCTGGAGACACGCTAGGTGGCAGTAGAGGTGGATCGCCCGACCACCGCATCAAAACGGGGTTGACCACGCATCACTATATGGACGCATCTCAGGTGCATCTGCTCACAGCGTACGATTCAGCTCCTGGCGCATCTCCACGCAGCGACGTTCGTAGCTCGAGCGCTGCGCCTGTGGTTACTAGCATTTTAGGGGCCCTTTTTGGGGCCCTTTGCCCTGAAATGCCCGTGGAGTGAGAAAATCACCTCATAATTGAATGGACAATTATATCAATCCCACCCGATGCTCTCCACTCTCGCCACGGCAGACCTCCCTTCACCAACAGTGCCGTCGCCGTCGCCTCCATGCCTCGCCGTCGTGACAACGTGCAACGTCTCCAGCAGTACTCGGCCGCCGTTGATAGGTAGGAACACAAGTACCTCATACTCACCATTCCCCAAAGATGCAACCCGTGTACACCCTGACCTATTCGATGGCGATCACGCGAAGCGCGTGAACGACCGCGCCGTCCTGCATCTCGAGATCATCCGGGGTCTGTGTCGGAAATAGCTCTTGGCCGTTGTACTGAAAGTACAACGAGCCTCGGCTCACGTCGCGGTGGAGCCTTTTGTAGGCCAAAATCAGCTTCTCGAAAGGCGTCGTGCGCTTGCATCTCATGTCTGAGTGCACACCGCACATAGGCTCTCTAATTGGTCAACTTGGTGGGACGGCAACCATTGTGGGTCCCAGGGATGGTTTTATGGCGATGCCGCGCACGGGTCACTTTCTCGCCGGGACGGCCATCCTCCAGAATCACTTCGATTAAGATGAACTCCGAGGCGTCGCCACAATCTTCACGTACCGTCGCAGAGGCCATTCTGGCTGCGGATCTTTTGTCCGGGAGAGGGGATATCGCGCGACGCCATGGCGAACGTCATCGCGCGGAGCTCTGTGCACGAGCGTTTGTTCATGTTAATACACACAAAACGTTTGTTCACAGGAAGTTTGCTTTGAGTGTTTCGCCTGCGTGACAAGGTTGTAGAGAAATCTATGTTCGAAAGATAGTAAACAGGGTTGCCAGTACCGTTATCGAGACTTGAGTTCGTGCGTGGTTTCGTTTTCGAGACTTGCCAGTTCGATAAGGCGCCGCCCGTCGGTGACGGGTTGGGAGCGCGCGTGCGCAACCTTGCTTGATGCGGAAAAAGAACCGCAACACAGCACCGGATCAAGGAGGTACGGCGTCGTCGGCATCGATGTCATCATCGTCTTCTCCGTCTATGCCTCCTCCTCGAGGTCTGGCCTCCTCTCCATCGCAATCAAAATGTTCATCTGGAGACGCAGTTCTTCCTGGTGCTGCTGCAGGAGCCGGGGTACATGGTTCTCGTCCAGAAGGTTGTCGCACGCCGGATGATCAATCCTCGCTCGGTGCATCCATTCCATCCTCGTCGGCGGCACCGTTGCCCCCCGGATGGGTGCCTTCCAACGTGACAGCCGGTCTCGAGCAGTACTCGGACGGCGTTGACAGGGCTTTCACCGTCAAGGCTGCATGGGAGCTCTACGATCGACGCCTAGCTGGCAGAGGCGTGTTACATGATAACTACGCCGGCCTCCTGAAGGACTGGGAGACACGAATGCCTGCCCCCAAGAATCCCGGAGGCTCTAGTTCATCTTCTACGACTCCAGCTGCAAAACCTCCGTCTCAACCTAGTCATGCTGCGCATGAAGGACGTGGCGGTAAGGCACGCATGACCTCTGATGTGGTTGATACCGGCTCAGTTGCATCTCGTCGACCAGCTCCTCCTCCTGCTGTACCAGATGGTACTCATGAACATTCGGCGTCCAAGACTCCGTATCGAAAATCCAAATCAGCGTGGTCTATCCACCTCATAACGAATCTTCAAGTTGATCTCGATGTTCCTCTTGACGGCGTCGAGCCCCTCAGCACGCCGATGCATGATCTCGAGGTTGCCAAAGTCGAAGACGAGGCTATGGTCCACAACCGTGAGAAAGAAGTTGCTGCGAGCAACACAGAAGACATCATCAGCTCGTCTGAAGTTTTTCAATGTGCTATCCGGGAGAAGATCAAGGTCACTCACGCTTCAGTCTTGCAACACGTCGAGGCGGCACCTCTCACGTGCTTACCGGAAACGGTTCAGGTTCTTGTCCGACAACTTCAAAAGGACCGTGCTGAAGAAGCTGCGTACTTGACATCCTCGGCGTTTGTGGATGAGGCCATGCAGATCTCACGCCATGCGAGCCTGGCTGAGGCGGCAAATACCGAACAAGATGCCATCCGAGCTGGTCTCCAACGGGGCGCCCACGAGGAACTCCAATACGGCAGCGTGCTAGACTTCACGGGACAACCGGGCGGAAATGTGGTAGACCTCCTCATACGTTCAAAATGCCCGGCAGCGCTGCGTTCCCTGAGTGGCACAGCGGATACCTGCAAAGTTTATGTCTGCAAATCAATGAACGAACCGGGCGGAAAAGCTGTGAAAGTCATTCCAGAGTCACAAGAAGGCTCCACATCGGAGGAGAAGAAGAAGGCGAAAAAAGAAAACGGCAGCCGTGTCAAAGACTTCTTCAATCAAGCAGGTTGTCACTGCATCGTTCAGGCGCAGCTCATAAAGATGGGACAGTTGCGGAGGGGGACATACAAGCAGACCTCCTGGACGAAATTTTTCTACGGACTGGGAACTGAGGCCAACCCTACGACCAAAATCGTTCTACCAAATCTTCCCTTTTTGCAATCGTACTCGCATGTGCCTGATGACGACTTCGTCTGGGTGTGCACTCTATACAAACCTCATACGTGCTTGGCAACTCCGACACCCCCTCCGAGCTGTGCGGATAACATGTCTTGTGGAGCATCCAACACAGCGAGCACATCGACCATTCCCAGTTCGGCAGGAGCTCTTTCGTTAGTTCCAGCAGGTAACGGGGGTCGACGTGTCAAAGCGTCGCACCACGTCAGCCTCCTTAAGTCCAAATTCGATGCTGCGAACTCGCCGTGGAGCGTGGATGACGTCTTCGAAGAAATGCAGCGGCTCGATTCAGCAGCCAACAGAAGAATGGCGTTCGCCGTTCTTAGGGAGTTGAGGGCACCCAGCATCCTTTCCCCAGCCTTCAACGTCAGCTTGCTGCATGGATTGGCTCACAATCTCGGTGAGCAAGGATTCGGAGTCGCATTCCACATGGTGAGCGCGTCCACCGTCGCCACCATGATCGTGGACATAGCGAAGAATCAGTACAGAGCTTGGCAAGCGAAGGACCCGGTCGCCAAGTCCGTTCCATTCTCTGCCGACAATCTAACGACAGTCATCTCCAAGTACAACGAGGACGAGGACCATTCTAACAAGTATGTCATTGGCTGGACTCTGATCCCAAAGAACATGATGTACGACAATCTGCGGAACTTCATTCCTGTCGATGCGATTGATGGGGCAGCCATGAGAGACGATGCAGCTGGTACAATGTTCATACGGGCGACGAAAGACGCCAACGAGAACGTCCATCCCATTTCGATCAGTGTCCTGCTTGCGTCCGAGTGCAATGCAGCTCTGAACGCGCATATGACGGCGGAGAATGTGCTCTTGAGCCAGTCGTCGACACCTGGGATGACGACGAATTCGCCTCTGAACGAGCCCGGAAGAGTGACAATCACAGATGGCGGGCCAGCGCTCATGAGCGTCCAGAACGCCATGCATCCTTCCTCCAGCTTATATCGGTGCATGCACCACTTCAAAGCCGAGTTGAGGAAACGATGCAAGCTGAGCCTGCAAATATACGAAGAGCTCTTGCAAGTGCCTTTCGGACGAGTCGAAGAGGCTGATAAACTGTACGCGAAACTCCCGCCACGCAGCCCGCTTCATAAGATTCCTCGTGAACAAATCTGTCAGGCGTACCTCCAAGGGTCCTTGTTCGGCATCAAGACCAACAACTTTGCTGAAATCTCAAACCACATGTTTGCAGAGACGCGGAAGCAAAAGGAGCTCTGCAACTCGTTGCTCGCTGCTGTGGCCGTTCTCAAACGCCGCCATGACGACTTGCGAAGCAAGGTCCTGCATCTGAAAGCGATGCACAATTTTAGGCAAACAGCGGCGCTGCTCAGGCCAGATGACACTTGGCCTCAGGATTCCATCACGGAGCCGGTCTTCGTGGAACATAATGCTCTGAAAGCGAAGGCGCAGGACCTCCTCCGTGTTCAAAAGGCGGACGAGAACAATGATAAGGTGTGGAGAGTGACTCTCAACAGAGAGATTGTTCATGTCGTCGACCTAAACTGCTTCCACACAAGGCAGTTTCATAAGTTGTGCTCGTGTGGCAAGGGTGGCTTCAGCAACTTGTGGTGCAAGGAAACGGAGGCGGTCTTCAGAGCTATCAATACTGATTGGCGTGCTTGGGTCCCGTATTGGTGCCGCGCAGACACTTGGGAACGTCAAGTTGGGCCCGACTTCTTTGTCCCCGGGGGCCAGGAAATCATCCGCGGTTTGGTATCATGCCATGCGACATCTCAGTTCCTGCAGGCTACTCAACCGGAAATTCGGCCCACTCCAAAAGGACGTCCATCGATCCTCAAGCAGTCTGCAGATGAAAAGCGGCGCGTTAAGAGCATCATCGAAGACGTTCATTCAGCAACCAAGGCCCAGACTGTCCTTGGACACTTTGCGGCCTCAGGCGGAAAAGGTTACAATCCAGGTGGAAAGGGCACGTCCAAGACGTGCAGCGTTTGCAAGCAGGTTGGCCACCGTCGAGGTCAGTGCCCTTCAAGAGACCTCGATCTAGCCTCTGTTACGGCGACAGTTGCTGCAACAGTGGTTGTAACTCGGGAACCACTGACAAACCAAACGCTGCATGAACGTGAGGCCTTCATCAATGGAGTCTTGGTTGACGAGCACCCGTCTGACGGAGAGATGGAAGATGCTTCGACTAAGGGACCCGAGAAGGTAGACGAGTCAAGAGCTCAGGAAACAGCTCAGGAAACAGCAGATGGTAGTCTTCCAGCAAGTTCCAATTCAGTCGCCTCCATCGACGAACGTGTTGAAAGTTTCAGGATGCAAGACTCAGTGTCACACGACGGGCCGACGCTAGAATCGATAATGACCTGGGTGGATGGATACATCAAGGCAGTCGACCTCCATGTAGTCTCGATGAGGCAATTGAAGGTGATGCTCGAGACCGAGCTCGGTGCGAAGCAGGGGTCACACTACGACAGAGAGTGGCTGCGGAAGACAGTGGATGATGTCATCGCTAAGAGTAACAGCGAAGTACCCCCGGAAGAGGCGGAAGAAGCGGCAGACGAAGCGGCAGACGAAGCGGCTGACGGCGTCTACATGGAAGCTGACATGACGGTGGATGACAAGGGCGAAGAGTCTGAAGAAGCGGCAGGAGAAGCGGCAGACGGCGTCAACATGGAAGCGCACATGACGGTGGATGACAAGGGCGCTACGCTGGCCAAGACGGACGAGGCAAACCTTGAGGTGGGCGTCGCTTCTAAGGAACCTTCAGCAGCGTTACCGAGTTCGACCCTCCCTCCTTTGGAGGCAGGCTCAATCCCAAGCATGACCGTCAAAACCTTACAAATGCACCTCCTCGCAATGGGCGTAAGACCGAAGGCTGGTGGCCTCAAAAAAGATTTCGTTGCACAACTTCGCAACGCCTTGCGAGAGCACAATGTTGAGAATGAACTACGACCAGAACAAGCGAAATGGGATGATCACGCGGTACGCAAGAATGCCTCGGAGGCGGAGGTTGAGGCGTTCACGAGATCCCTTACCGAAGCTGGGTACGAAGTTTTCGACGTCGTCGGAGATGGAGCATGCTTCTTCCGGTGCTTGGCTGTGCACTTTGACTTCGACGAGCATCAGCACGCGAAGTACAGGGACTTCGTCGTCGCTAAACTCCCTGAGCACGTACATGTCATCGCTGAGGTTTTGAAGCGCCGAGACGGCGAAAGTACAGAAGAAGCCATGGAGTGGTTTCGAGCCCAGATGGCCGTAGCAGATGAATGGGTGTCCGAAGAAGGCCTTCTTCTCACCGCTTTGGCTCTCGAGGTCGACCTAGTCGTGCACGACTCAACTCGAAAGGAGCCAACACGGTATGCCACTCCCTTCAAGACTCCGTATCTAAACCCCACGATTCATGTCATGTACGACGGAGAACACTACAAGTACTTGCGTCCCTCGAAGGCAGATGAAAGGCCAACTTATCCTACGCGTTCAGACTACGGGCACTATAATGATAACGTTGCTCAAGCCCGTTTTGATAAGGACATACGAAGATGGGCTCGTCATTGCTCAAAACACGACGAGGCGGAAGAAGCTTGGAAGAGGCGACAAACGGAATGGGTGTCTGGTGCCTCTCAGACTGGTAGCTCGACAACCAAGGACTCTCACTCTCAAAAAGATTCAGATCGCAAGGCACAAGACCAACCAGCACCTGCAGTTCTCGAAAAAAGTTGGAGAACCAAGCCTGGTGGTCGATTGAGCTCCTTCTTCATCATTGGACCAGATCCTCATCAGGAATGCCCATGGTCCTTTCACCTGCGGTATGAGCTGGATGGATCCGAGAAGGGCTGCCTTTTGATGCGTGGCGCCCAAGAGCTGAATCCAGATCAAGCATTTCAGGATGTGGTGCCTTTGGATGAAACCTCTCCTTTCCAGCCGAATTCGACGCTCTCCTCGTTTTGGACAATCATGCACACATCACCGGCGAAAGACAACACGTTCTACTTCGTACGAAAGCGTGGTGGCGCATGCGATGGTGTCATGCTGTTGAGACGGATGCAAAGGAAACATTCCAGGGAGAAGGCCATTATCCTCGAGATCGTGCGCTGTTGCGCGTCCGGGGCAAAAGGAAACGGCGCGTTGCTTGTCTTTCAACTATGTACCCTCCTATTCATATTGGAGCCCAACACCAAGATTCGCGTCAACATCGGAGGATGCAAGGCGGAGTCGAAGGCATTCTGGGAGAAAGTGGGCTTCTCCGCGGATGGTGCAGTGGACGTGGCGGAGTTCGCGCAGGCATCTTACGCCTCAACATCAGCCCTCTTGTCTGACGTATCTGCCGAGTCCTCCCCCAAAAGAGCCAGGAAGGAGAGCTTCGTCGACGTCTTGACATTGAGCGTCAAGGACAGGAAGGCATGGGAAATGTATCTCAAGACCGAGCACTTGGAAAGCAAGGCGATTGATAGTGAGATCGCTGCGGCAACAGAGATCAATGAGCACTTGCTCGCCTCGCAATGGTCTAAAGATGCTGTCGAAGCGTGGAATAAAAAGGTGTTTGAGCGGTACTATTCACACGAAGGTGCTCAGAAGTCTAAAGAGGATCTTGCAAGTGCCATCCACGCGGTTCGTGTTCGATTGGACAAGGTACCCAAGAACCTCATCGGCACCCGTGTGACCGTCAAAGGGAATGGCTCTTGCTGGCTGTACGCCGTTATGGCTGGCTACGGCGGCACATTGGATCACGCCAACCCAGTCCGAGTCCTCCAGAAAACTCAACCTGAGAAGACCCCAACTGCGCGTGATTACAGAATGTCGAGCATCCTAGTGCGTGCCATGCAGACTCATGTGCTGGGGCGGGACAAGGTGTTCGTGAAAGACGCACAGGCACAGGAGCGAAACGTCAAGTTGATCTTGGGCTTGAAGTGTGCCTCGGACACGCAGAACGGTACTTGGGGGGGAACTGACGGCGCTTTTGGAGTGCTAGCGAATCTCCTCAACGTACCTATCATCGTCTTGGACTTAACATCACCGAAACATTTCGTGGTGTTCAACGGCGACGAGGAATGCAGTGAGGTCTTCCACCCGTTGGACACTCTCGAAACCGTACTGAAGTCCAGGCAACCAAATGGCTTGTATATAGTCGTGGAATACAATGGCAGCGGCCACTTCGCTGGCTACCTCCCTAACCACCTCATGCACTTCACCGTACCGGTGTTTTGGAAGGCATTTTTCCCTGGCTTAGCAACAATATCTCACCTCGGAGAAAGGTGACTAGTCAAGACCCGTGCCGGTGAGAGCTTGTGTGCGAACATCTCCGAGCACGTCATTAGGGGCGAGGGAGTGCGCCTCCACGTGTCTGGCGCTTTGCTAGATGGTGGCGAGGTGATCGCCTCCCTATCTCACCATTCCCATCCAGATCATGCGTCTGCAGGTTCCGTTGGGAATCCAATCCTGAGGTCCGCGCAAGGTGGACTCGTTCTGGATCGGGTGCCATTACCTCTTCTGCATGAAGAAAGCATGCACGGAGCAAAGATAACAACGGAAAACGGCAAGGCTGTGGCACGTGTCGCTTGGGTCAGGCCCGCCGCAGTGGATAAGATGAATGGCCTTGGTGAAGGGGCGACAAAGAATCTCGTGGATCAGCTACGAATCTGGGCCGGGAAGCAAGAAGGGGAAGTAAACTCCACGTCGATCCAGCCTGCAGCGGGCCAGTACATTAGTCTGGGCAATGGCATTTTGCCAGGAAGGAAGCGACGTTCCGTGGTGCTGGATGGCCAGTCGACGAACATTCCGTTCTCTAGATCACCGGGATCCAGGAGCGATGAAATCGAACCCATTCTGAGTTCTCTGAATGGTACCCTGGCCGTTTGTCTGACTGCACTGTTTCCCGACATGGCAAGCTGGTGTGTAACTGACGGAGCTGAAAGCGACGAGGACGTGTGGAGGAACACGTGCCAATATCCACGTGCACCCCCAGGAGGTGTCACATTCCCATCACAACAGGTGGTGGTTCGAGGTCATATGTCGCGTGACCGTCCGGATGCCAGTGCGTCGGATTTGCACGTGGACAAGATGGATGGGGGAGGTGTATTCGGCGGTGCCATCCTGTTCTTGGGTGGAGATGAGCAGCACCCCGTTCAATGGCGTGAATTCGCCATCTTTGAATCTGCCACGGGTGGACGAGGGGTCTCGATCCCAGTGCTGCATGAGGACAGCATTTGCGTTCTTGTCAGCAACTACAACCAAAGCTTACATGGCACCGTGCACGCGGACGTCCTCGGAAATGAAGTGGTCTCGCAAGACACAGGGAAAGTGGACGGACTGCACGTTGTCTCATACAATCTGCGCATGATGGAGGGGTTTGTGGATCGAGTGTCGAAAGAAAGTGCGGAAATGCAGGCAACCATCCGATCTGACTACTTGGACGAGCGCTTGCAAGCCCGTGCAAATACCTGGCTGATGCGGCAAAACCCACTTCACAGGCGCGGATTCGTCATACTGAAAGACGTGTTGAAGCTCTCAGAGCACATGAAGAGACAAATCCGATCAAGCAAGTGTGAAACCATATTCAACGACGTACGTAGGGGAAAGCTGGTAGCAGATGGAAAGAGACTGCACACTGTGGGCCACCAAAGCTGGACGGAAGAGGTAGGCCCTCAACTGTTAGCCAAATTCCGTGCGCTTGGCTACCTTTCGTGCTCGCAAGGTGAGAAACAGCTCTCGGTTCTGTGTGGATTGAGAAGCCTTCCTCGATCAAACAAGCGCAAGGAACACCAACCACGCCACGCTGATTCAGCAGCACGGAACTCTTTGTGGAATCGACCACCTGAAGATGTACCTCTCGCGTTTGTCTTGGCCCTCCAAAATAACACTAGGCTCCACGGATGGCCATTCGACACTGATGAGCACGAGATTGCAGTCTTTGAGGAAGGGGACATGATCCTCTTTCGTGGAGATTTTGGACACGCAGGTGACGAGGTAGACAGTGAGAATTGGCGCGTGCACGGCTTCTTAGATTCTCCTGTGATCACAAGGCCTGTGGACGTCGACGGTGCGCTTTTGACATTTCCGTTTTGATAAAAGGTATGCGCTGCGTGAGTTGCCGAGACAATATCAGCTGGTTCTGACAGCCTCATCGCACCCCCCTCGTTGCAGATGCGGAACGTGCCAGGGAGATGAGGGGGTGGGTGGAAGAAGGCCACCGGAACGTCGTCCCAAGGACTCCCCAGCTTCCCCACGTGAGCGATCGTGCTTGATCCTGGCCTCTCGTGTCACCCTCTTTAGCTGCATCGGAGAGCCGCCGGGGAGTCGGTCCATCCCATCCGTCATGAGCGAGTCATCTTCGGATGGCAAGGCTCCCTTGCACGAAATTGCAAGAGTGGGTCGACTGTGCTCAGGGGGGGCAGTGGCCTATGTACCCCCAGAAAGGCGGCTCGCTTGATGTGGTGTGCTCCTCTGAGCGAAAGAAGAGTGGTTCAACACTGAGGCCTCATCAGCACCCTGGCCGTGGGAAAGCCGTGGGAGGACATCGGGCGCCGTGTCTGTGCCCTCCTGAAGCCTCCAAACCTCGCCTTGGATACGGAGCGCAGCTTCATCTCTCTCGAGATTGGCTGTGTCTCGCAATCGGCGGCGAAGTCTCACGAACTCAAGTCTCGCATTGGACCAATACCATTTGCGAGACTTGAGTTCGGCCAAAGACTTGAGTTCGAACTCAAGTCTCGGAATCGGGGAGAGTCGACTTGAGTCGATTCCGAGACTTGAGTTCGTGAGACTTCGCTTCCGATTCCGAGACTTGAGTTCGAACTCAAGTCTCGGAATCGGGGAGGATAGACTTGAGTTCGTGGGACTTCGCTTCCGATTCCGAGACTTGAGTTCGACTTCCGTTTGCGAGACTTGAGTTCGAACTCAAGTCTCGGAATCGGGGAGGATAGACTTGAGTTCGTGAGACTTCGCCGCCGATTCCGAGACTTGAGTTCGACTTCCGTTTGCGAGACTTGAGTTCGTTGGACCAATGCCATTTGAGAGACTTGAGTTAGAACTCAAGTCTCGGAATCGGGGAGGGTAGACTTGAGTTCTAGAGATTGAGTTCGTTGAACACCAGTGTGTGTACCTTGTAACGGAAATGGTCGAACTGAAGTCTCGGAAACGGAAGTCGAAGTCTCGGAAACGGTAGTGTTCGAACTAAAGTCTCGGAAACGGAAGAGACGAACTGCGAAGTCTCGGAAACGAACTCGTCTCCTTCGATATTTTTTGGTTTTGCCAAGTTCCCGCATCTTCACGCCTTTTTTGGCCCAATAGAGTGTGGTCTGGTGCCCCTTCGCCGGCCGCGGCCTCTGTACATGGGCGGCCTCGTCCTCCAATTCCTCTGGCCAGTGCTCGGTGCGCCATTCGTACCGTTCGATCCCACGCATGCGCCCATCGAGCGCATTACCTTCAGCGTGAGCTTCGAAGGCGAAGGCGTGCCGACAAAATGGCCGTCATTGCAACAGCCGCCGCACTGGCAACAGGAACAGCGGCAGAGGAAGCTCACAGAAGTGGGAGCGCTACCTAGCAAGGCGCTGCTGGCAGCCATGGAAGCATGCGGCGCAGGAGGTCTCGCGCATGAGATGCTCCAGATCGAGCATCGAGGCACCAAGGTGATGGTCACTGCGAACGTGCCCGAGGGCTCGCCAACATCGGGCCGTGCCATCCTGCGCGCCGTCGGCACGGACATGAGCTGCTTCACGCCAGCGCTGCGGCACGAGCTGCAACACTTCGTGGTTCTCACCGACCGGCCCGTCCTTTCGTATGGCATCGTAAGCGCGCCAGTGCCGCCCTCACCCTCGCCACCGCCACCCTTTCCCCCACCACCGCCGCCCTCGCCAACGCCACCGCCGTCACCGCCGTCTCCACCGCCACCGTGGCCTCCCGGCTACTCCATCCCGCCCCACACTCCTCCTTTGCCGCCAGCTTCGCCGCCCGTACCCTCGCCGCGGCCGCCCTCGCCGCCACCACCACCGCCCGAGCCTCTGCCACCGTCGCCGTCGCCACCGCCGCCACCACCCTCGCCACCTCCGCCCTCTCCCTCACCACCGCCGCCCTCTCCACCGCCGCCACCGCCGCCACCACCTCCGCCATCGCCGCCACCACCTCTGCCGCCAGCACAACCACCACCCTCGCCTCTGCAACCGCCGCCCTCGCCTCCGCCGCCACCGATGCCACCGCATCCGTTGAAGATGGCACCCTTTACGCCATTCGCTGTGGCGGGGTTGTTCTGGGCGACCATTGTGATCTGTGCGTGCTTGTGGCGTTGCGTTGCACCACCCTGGCAGCCTGCCAAGGGTGCAGACTATCAGACCTTGTCAGACTCGCCCTCCGAGAATGAGCTGGCCACAGCTGCCGCTGGGCGACCGTCTGCTGGATCGACTTTGCCGAAAGGCTCGCCTCCGAAAGGTGCCGGGTCGACGTTGCCGAAAGGCTCGCCTCCGAAAGGTGCCGGGTCGACGTTGCCGAAAGGCTCGCCGCAGCAAGGCTCGCCGCCCAGGTCTACCAGTCCGCAGAAGCCCTCGAACACGCACCCTGAGGGCGTGCAGCACCCGATCGGATCCAGTGAAATAGGCAAACCGGGATCAGGTGCTAGCACATTGCAAACCCTTCATGAGACGATCAGAGAGCAGGAACTCGCCCTTCAGCGTTTGGTGCCAGAGCAGAGCCCGTACAAACACAGTCGACATCAACAAGAAGCGGTGGCCCCACCGCACCTCTCCAGCAGCTCACCGCTTTCCCCGCCAAGCTCACAAGGCATCTTGGTCACGGTCGAGAAGGCGGCGGCAGACTTGGCAGCGGCCGTAGAGGTTGACGCATCCGAGAAGGAGGCAGTCGAGAAGGTGGCGGCCGAGCCGGCCGAGAAGACGGCGGCTACATGGCTACCTCGATATATTGCGATAGAAGTTGCAGATAAAGGCCATGAAGAGGTGGCGATCAAGAAGGCGGCGGCCAAGAAGGCGGCGGCCCAGAAGGCGGCGGCCCAGAAGGCGGCGGCCTTAAAAGCGGCGGCCGAGAAGGATGCGGCCGAGAAGGCGGCGGCCGAGAAGGCGGCGACCGAGCAGGCCCCGCCCAGGGAGTGGTGGCAGCCACCTGATTGGTTGGGTGTCACAGCCAAGCCGTCTGGGGAAACTGCCAAGGCTGAGGCCGAGAAAGCAGAAGCGGCAGAGGCGGCCGCGGCCGCGGCGAGATCTCCGAGCCCCCTGGCAAACGGGACACCAGGCCGCGCGTACAACCTTGGAGGGTACGCGCCCCCGCCCTCGCGCACCAAAGCTGAGCTCAAGGAGATGATCGAGTCCGAGAGGCAGAAGGCGCACCCGCCGCTATCGGCACGTCTGCGGATGCCCTTGTCGCCGGACCCATGGCTGGGAGGGTCGGTGTCGACTGAGCGGCACGACCGACTCTTGGCGAGGAGGCGGCGCCTTGAGACCTCGAAACGAGGACTCAGCGCCGTGACAGAGGCCGAGCCATCGTACTGGAGCGCCATGGGATGGAGATCGTGGCGGGCATCATCATGATGATGACGTCGCTTCCACAGCCACATCTGCACGAGCGCGCCAGCTCTAAATTTGCGGCTCACGTTAGGCTCACGTCAGGAGGGCGGCGGAGGTGAAGGGGATGGCGCTTGGCGGTGGCGATGTGGCGCGGCTAATGGTCGCGGAACCGTGGTGGAGGCACGTGTGTTTTCGCGGCAGCGTTTATTTCATATTCGTGACTGAGCTCACAGAGTGGATCTGGATGAAGTTGTTAGAAGTGAATTTCTCTCGAGTGTTCGTGTGTGTGATAAGGTCGAGGATCCTTTCAAGGATTCAGGGGCTGAATACTGAACTGAACTGAACTGAACAGGGGCGTCGGTTTCGCTATTGAGACGAGTTCGTTTCCGAGACTTCGCAGTTCGTCTCTTCCGTTTCCGAGACTTTAGTTCGAACACTACCGTTTCCGAGACTTCGACTACCGTTTCCGAGACTTCAGTTCGACCATTACCGTTTG
>Ga0210240_101718_pt1 | contig 15494 bp, 5 predicted proteins | sample ChrtobMetP5a_4mM_FD_155463 | JGI IMG/M metagenome (GOLD analysis project Ga0210240, IMG submission 155463) | Chrysochromulina tobin associated microbial communities from unialgal haptophyte culture, Seattle, Washington, United States - P5a_4mM | ecosystem: Host-associated > Algae > Haptophytes >...
ATAGCAAAGCTCCATGTCAGGCTCGAGCTCGACAGCACACTCGACAGTGTATATAAACTTGACAGCCTCGACAGAGAAACTCGACAGCTACTCGACAGCTCGACACCCAGGCACATGCAGTCAGCCTCGACAGCCTCGACAGCTACTCGACAGGAGCTCGACAGGCTCGACAGGCAAGGCCTCGACAGCGCCTCGACAGTCGACTCGACAGCGCCTCGACAGCGCCTCGACGGAGCCTCGACAGCTCGACAGCTCGACAGCCAGGGCTCAAATGCTGGTGGTCCTGGCGCTCGATTGGTGGCGCTGTCGTTCGTTGTCGTGCGTATTTTGATACCACATATTTAGCGACGTAAGCGGCCTGTCTATCGCGACCGCTGCGCCGCATCGGGGAGTCCGGGGCGCGGGTGTGGCGGCTTGCTCCTTGCACATCACATCAGAGATCAGTGAGGTAACAGGGCGTCGGCAGACAGCACCGAGCCAACGCAGGCGCACTCATATCGGACGATTTCCATGCCCATGCCCCGCGCCGCACCGGACCTGACCGGCGGGACCGGAGCCGGCACCCACGTCAGTCGTCACGTCCGGACGTCACCACGGCACTCCTGTCCACACGACACCCGCACGCCCTCGTCTCTCGATGACTACACATGGCAAACAGAATCCAGGTCAGCCGCAGAAGTCGGCAAACTCCTCGCAGCTGCAGCAAGTCTGCCTGCCCGGCCCCGCGCCCAAGTCGTTCTTGGCCCCATCAAACTGCGCAGCGTCGATGAACTTGTCGCAGCCGATGCAGTGATGCTTTCCGTCCTCGAGCGGCTGCTGAAAAGTGATGGTCATGGATCCCGCCTTCATGGCAGCCGCCGCGTGCTTCATGATGATCGCTTTATCCGGCGGCATGTCATCGTCGTTCACCTTGCGGATCACCCATCCAGCCTTCACCTTGAGAGCTGCCGCCGCGCCACCGTCCGCGACGCTGCTCACGGCATGCTTCTCAAGGGCCATCCCAAGCTTGCCTGCCTCGAACACGATCTCGACCATGTCAACGGAGCTCAGATCGAGATCAGCGAGATCATCGAGCCCTCTGCCGGCCTTCTTCTTCTCCTTGTCCGCTGCCACAACGACTTGATTCGCAGCAGACGCACCCTTAACGGCGTCTTTGCGCACCTTCTCGCGGCTCATCGCCGCATTGAGAAGGGCTTCCTTGGGGTCATAATCGTCCGAAGGTTTTGTTCGCCCACCACTACATTCGCACTTTCCTGGACCGCAGCCGTTGCCAAGAACTGTGGCACGGCATGTGATGCAAATCAGGGAGTCGCCCGCAATCAGCTTCTTCATCGTGGATGTAAGACCCATGGCAAGGTCCGCAGCATGCTCGGAAGCCTTTTCCTTCAGCATCGCCTTTTGTGCTCCCTTTCTCTCGAGGGAGGCAGAGGCGCGTGACATCAATCCGACTTGTTCCGATGTCAAGTTGAAAGGATTCCACGCACAAATCGGCACGCACGGCACGGGCGGAGAGGCAAGCGCGATGATGCAGCGCGATGACACGATTTTACCGAAATGGGAATTGCCGGTCATCCAAAAGTCTCGTGACTCGAGGCTCGTGAGTCAGGGACATTCAGTGCGGGCGATAGTGCGGGCAATCGGCCTGCTGCCGAGGGGATCGGGTTTCTTTTTCACACCCTCTTCAGCTGTTCACTGGACGGGCTTGCACAAGCACTCGGACTTCCTTGTGCACATGCTGACGCTCCGAGGCAGGCTCGAGGCGCCCTCGAGACCCCCGAAGGGCGGCGGTGTAGAGACCCCTCTCGAGTGGGCGCCCTCGAGTGCAGGAGGCACCGACCCTGCTTCACCAAGCTCGCTGCTCGCGAGGGCTCACGTGGCTGCCGCAGCGACTGTAGACAACGATGATGACGTCAGCAGCCGACGACCCGTGCCCACGGAGGAAGAGCGCACGAGGGCAATAGTCAGTTTGCAGCGCTTTGTGCGCGCCAAGAAGGAAAATTTCGGATGGACTGATCTGATCAAGCGACTGCCGGAGCTTCGCAGGTCGTACCTGGACGAGGCTGCGCTCGCTGCCGGTGCGGCAGACAACCCGTTGTACAGTGGCATGGCTCTTGTCGCGCGTGAGGCGCTGCGCACGAACCCGAGCGTGGTGGCGGCGCTCGATGACGCGTGGAATCGCTGCGTGCCACTCGGCAAGACCAAGATGACGCGCTCGCTCTACTACACGTTTGCGCGCAAGCTGTACCTTGCCGCGGTGCTCAATGAAGCACAGGCGGAACGCGAGCTGGACCTGGAGCTCATCGATGCGCACGAATGCATGCGCTCGACCGAAGCGGACTGGAAGGCCGACGTACAGGGTAAGGACTACCTCACGCGCGAAGAGTTCCACAGGAGCCTATTCCAGTTCGTCGACATGAACACCAACGGGATTACCTCTGACGAGTGTGTGCTGCCCAGCTTCGCGTGGCACTAGTCCATGGCGCCGCTCCACAGCCCATTCGCACCGCTGCTCCTTGCTCGCCACGCACAGCTGATCCGCGGCCGTTCCCTCGCGCAGGTATGTCGAATTTATCCGCACGACGGTGGCGCGCGTGTGCAAGCGGGAGGCGCTCAAGTTCGACGTGGTGAGCGTCGCCGCCGCCGCCGCCGCTGGCGCGAGCGAAGAGGCTACCGCGGATGAGAGCTCGGTGTCGGTGTGGACTTGGGAGAGCGACGAGGCACTTTTCGAGAAGCTCCGCCCGTTCGCCACAAAGGACACCGAGTCGGAGGTGGACTACCGCATGGAAGCTTGGCTAAAGGCGTACGCCACGTCGTATGAGCGGGAGAAAAAGGCTCACGCCGACATGGTACGCGAGCAGGAGAAGAAGCTGCGACAGCAGCTCGAACTGCTACGCAAGCGCACGAGCAAGCGCACGAGCAAACGCACGAGAGCCCCCGAGCCCCCGCCTGCAGTCGAGACAGGAGTTGTCTCGACCTCGACGGAGCCGCCCCCAAGGCAGCCGCCCCCAAGGCCAGCGTCGCCGCCGCAAAGGCCGCGCCAGGCCTCGATCTCGCAGCGTGCCGAAACGCCCCCTCCACCGCCGATCGACGAAGATCCACCGCAGCCTGTTCCGCCACAAACCTCATTCGTCGAGGCGCCACCGCCGTACGTCGCGCAGGCGCAAGTCACGCAAGCCGCCCCCCCTCGGCGCCCAGCCCGTTTCAATCGACCGCCACCGCCGCCACGGGAGCCGCTGCCACGCCCCCATCCCCCTCGTGGGAAGCTGCGTCGGAGCAAGGACGGAAAGCGCGAAGGCTCCAAATGGACAGAACTGCTACTGAGGGGGTATTTCCACCATGACTCGCCTGGTGGAGTCGATCATCTGGTGCCTCTGGGGGATGTGATGCCATCCGCCACTCTCCGGCCCCAGCCCCCGAGCCATGCCACGTGGCTTTGCAGTCGCGTCGACGTCATCGACGCTCACAATGACCTGCGCGACAAGACGCTGCATGTATGGCCTTCCGACGTCAAGCCTCTCCAGATGGCCCTCACCAGTCACTGCGAAGACGCTGACCGGCTCGCCAACGCACTGTCATGGCCGCCGCCGCTTCCGACACAGCCTCCCTCTAGCAGGCCTCCCTCTAGCAGCCCCCTCTCCACCCGCCACCCCTCTTCCAAGCTACCCACCCAGCTGTTAGCACACCCTCCCACACAGAGCAGCAGCAGCAGCAAGCCCGCCGCCAGTGGCGCGCGAACGGCCGTTTGGTCGGGTGGAGTGGCGGGCTGGGCTGGCGACTGGTATGCAGCTCCCGACCCTTGCGCAGCGGCTGGCTCAGCCAATCTCGAGGCTTGGCGCGCGGCGGCGGCCCCTGAAGCTGTTGCCGACGTGTCGCACCGGCTTGCTACCGGTCTGCTCACTTGCCACGCCGCCTCACCCCGGGCGATGGGCGACCTTCGGCTCAGAAGCGCCGTGATGGGCGCCCGCCGTCCACCTACCCCCGCTACGCTGCCGTATGCCCTCCACGTGCCAGCATCGGTGCGCCCTCATTCGTCTCATCGAGAGTGGCTCTCTCCGCGAGGCCACGCCGCGACTCGCGCCGCGACCGAGCCGCTGAGCGTGGACACCGATCGAGGGGATCCCGCTCGGCCACAGAGCGAGCCTGGGGGAAGTCGACGCCCCTTTACGGCGACGGTGCGCGATTCAATCACGGGAATTCCCACAGTGGGTGTGCCCACGGAGCGCGCGCCGACGGTGCGCGCGCAGACGGCGCGGGCGGCGCTCGGCACGGCGCCCGCTTGGACGTTGACTGAGCGAGGCGCTCAAGGGCCGCGTACCGGTACCGGTACCGCCTTGCTCCCGCCCTCCGATCGGGGGATGAGCATTGGAGCCCCCACTCGCCCAACCTCGTTGAGGGCCCACGCTCGGCAGTCGGCCAACCCCTGGCCCGAAGAGGCCAGTGGGTGGGCGTCCGAGACGGGCGGCGGTGTGAAGATGTCGAGGTGTGAAGATGTCGAAGCGAGGATCGCATTCGATTCGCTCAAGGCCGCCGCCGCGCCGCTCGGCCCCCGCGACGCCATGCCATCAAGTGGGGAAGGTGTCGGCAACCCGTACGCCCCGCGCGCTGTGGTGAGCGCGCCTCGAGGCCTCCTCGGGATGGATGAGGGCACCTTCAACCCGTACGACACCAGTGCAGCCGCACTCATGGGCCCGTACGCTCTGCAGGCCGCTACTAAAGGTTTCCTTTCGGCGCGATGCGAGATGCGCTCCAAGACCGCCGCCGAGCCGTTGCACGAACTGCAGCTACATCCGCAGCAGTTGCCCAACGGATGGCACTTCGTCAGTACCCCGGGCTCGCGAGGGGATCCTGTCCGTCGCATCTACTCGCGACCAACGTCGGCACTCACCAGCGCGGGACGGGGGACTCTCGCTATTCAGGATTCGTCAGACCCGTCGGCGGGCGTTCAATTGGCCTCTCCACGAGCCTTTCCACCTTGGTACTCTCAGCAGTGAGACCTGACGACTTTGAGGAAGCGGCCAATAGAAAATTGCAACACCCCGCATTCAGTTCCCAAACAGGTGTGGGGTTAGGGCCTTATAAACATGAAAAATAGTAGACCACTCCCCCTTGGGTCAACCATTCAGTTCCCAAACAGGTGTGGGGTTAGGGCCTTATAAACATGAAAAATAGTAGACCACTCCCCCTTGGGTCAAGCCGGCAGGCGACCAGGCGACCAGGCGAGCCACATAACGGTGCAAACAGTGGCTACAGCTGTGCCTGTCGAGTGTAGTACAGTAGTACGGTATGTCGTGTGGAGTCGGCGTGTGTTTCCTGACTGTACCGTTAGCTTTTTAATGCAATATAGGAATATATATAACGTAGATAGGCGGAAAGGCGCGAGCGGAGGGCGGGTTACAGACTAGAGACTACAATTTCCAACAGCTAGCCCACCCTCAGGGTGAGCGAGATGTACGGTTGATAGCGGTAACACAGTGTCGCGCCGCGCGACGCGGACGATACAAGACTCAAACAAGAATCAAGACCGGCACGCTGGTTCTTGACTCAAAATACGTAATGTACGCGGTGCCGTCCTGTACCGGTTGGTTCAAAAACACCGGGGGAGCCGGGATGGACTACGGTACACAGGTATGCATGGTTTTTAACAGTTCGTACGTACGCAAAACGCTGAAAACGCCGAACTGTTTAATTCCGTATTGGTATTCGAGCTGCGAATGGCCGGGACAAAAATGTAAGCGTTACCGGTACGCATCGCGCTTGGTGCCATAAGAGAGCTGATAGGGCGCGTTTACACACTGATGGGGCCATTGTTGGGCTTTACCATCGGTCTACATGACAGCAGCCGAGTTCACAACGCAAGAGAACTTTTCAAATACGGCACGCTGCGGCAAGCACCATCACTGGGTCGGGGTGGCGTCGCGCCCCCCGTCCGACGGAGCGAGCACTTTCTGAACAAGGCTGCCGCCATGCACCGGCTGAAAGCTCTGGCCAAGAGTGTGACCGTGCCGACCCCGACCACGAGCTCCGATTTTTTCGCAGCCGCATTGAGAGAGCGCTCGCCCACGCAGGCTGAAGCGGCGGCAAAGAAGAATGCGGTGGAGGACGTCGACGACGTCATCGTCATCGATGCCGGCGTGAGCCAGTGGCGATGCGGCTCTGCGTTCAATTGCAACGGCGTCGGGTTGGTACTCCCAGGTGTCCCCATCGACGCAGAGGCGTACAAGGCACAGATGCTTTTGGTGCTGGAGAAATTGGAGTTGCAGCCGCCCCATGATCGGGTTGCATTGATTATGAGCGAGCCACCAGGCACCACGAATGACACGAGGGATAGCATAGCAACCATGCTGTTCAGTTTAGGAGTGGCCCGTCTACACATTGCTGCCGCGCCGCTGCTCTCGATCTTCAGCCGAAGCTTTGTCACCGGCATCTTGGTGGACATTGGAGAGCGCAACACTCATGTATACGCCGTGTACGACGGACATTGTGCACTGCCGGTCAATGCTGCTGCGGTCATACCCTTCGCTGGCGGTGATCTGGGTTGGCAAAGTGGGCCGCCGCCGTGCGATCGTCTCTTTGAGCGGCAGGCTGACAAACGGACCAAGCTCGCAGAGCTCGTGACAATCAAGGTCAAGCAGCTCAAAGAGAAAATTGCGACGCTTGAAGCCGAGGGCAACACATCGCGAGCCGAGCAACTCCGTGATATGCTTGTAGAGCTGGAGATGCGCAATGCGGCGGCTGCACAGGATGCTGCGAAGGATGCTGCGACCAGTGACGTTGGCGGCGTACACGAGGCCATCTTACAGGTGGTCAGTCTTGCGGACGTGAGCCTTCGACGGGCTCTGCTTGCACACATCGTCTGTGTTGGTGGAGGGTCGCTTGCGATCGATATGCCCGAGCGTCTTGAGCGTGAGCTGCGTTCTATGCCCGAGCTCTCTCCATGCATGCCTCAAGTCTTTGCCAACAGCGACCGTCGATTTGCGTGCTGGATGGGTGGGTCCATGTTGGCCGGCCTCTCGTCGGGACGGCTGCAGTTCGTCTCGCACGACGAGTACAGATACTTTCCTGAGTTGTTACACAGGCGTTGCGCACCGCTTGCATGCTACCAACTCACCGATCTGCGTAGCAAATGCACAGCCTTAGCGCGGGACGAGGCGATCGCCGAAGCCTCCCAACGTGAGCACGCTGCACGGGAAGCTGAAGTCACCATGGAGGACGCCCGCAGCTGGTGGATGGCGCAGGCGCCTGAGGGCAGCAGAATAGAGCTTTTGCGTCAGCGCTCATTACAACAACGCGTGGTGCGAAGCTTGCGCGAGTGCGCGTGCAGGCAAGCGGGCGTCGCTTCTGGCAGGCACAGCCACAGCCAGCGGCCTCCACCTTTATCAGCAGAGGCGGCACTTGCTCTCGCTGGCCGAACCTTGCAGATCCTTGGCAGCAGCCTCAGCCTCAGTAGCCGTCTTAGCAGCAACAGCCCCCGTGACATTAGCAGCAGGCATGCCAAACTCTCGGATATCGTGGCGACCAAGGTCAAGAAGCTCGAAGAAAAGATCGTGGCGCTCGAAGCCCACGGTGATACATCTCGCGCCGAACAGCTCCGCGGTATGCTTGTAGAGCTGCAGAGGCGCAGTGTGGCTGTTGCACTCGACGACCGGCTAAGGGACGATGCAGCTGACGAGGCTCTCTGGCGGCGGCTCTCTCATTTGCAGGTGGCCGAGTGGGCCTCGTCCGCAATGTGTCATCGCCCCGAAAGCCATTCTTTGGTGCATGTCAATCGCACCAAAAGACGTGCAATCCGCAGGGGCTGGCGCTGGTGGAAGTGGGTCGCAGTGCTGTCAGCCAAGAACGAGGCTGCGGCTGAGATCGAGGCAGTCGCCATCTTAAACGCACTGCGATCACGCCAGGTGCTGACGAGATGGTGGGTGGCAGTAATGTCACCTAGGAACGAGGCGGCCGCCGTGATGGAGGTAGTCGCCATCCTCAACGCGCTGCGAGCACGCCAGGTGTTGGCGAGATGGTTTGAAAACGTGCGCGCCCACCAGCTAGCCGAGCGTTCTCTGTGCAGATTTGATACATACGTGCAGCACTGGCGTGGGTTCAGAGCGTTGCTAAGCTTTGGACTGCATCAGCGTCGACAGCAGCTGGTGGTAGTCACTCTGAGCAAGATGGCGCGCTTCGCGCATCACTGGCGTGGCTTTGCCCGCTGGATGCGCCACTGGAGGGATCAGCGTCGCAGACACCTCACAGCAGCACGAGCTTGTCGGTTAAGCTTCGAGAATTCTTTTGAGAGCTGGGTGCATTCCGCAGCAGCACGCACTGCTCTGGAGCTCTCAAAAACCAAGGTAAGATACCACTTACAAACAATTGCTCGTCATCAGATCTTCATGGCGTGGCGCACCTGGAGTCAGTACGCCCGTGCAGCCCTGCACGAGGCCACGCTTGCGCGTCGGAGGCTCACCCCCTTTCTGGAGAGTTTGGCTATCCGGACGGCGCGCAACTGCCTGATCTTTAGCATCGGGCGATGGATAGAGTACCTGGCCTGGCTTGATCAGGCACCCACGCTACAAGTTTTTTGGCGCGCTCGGTGGATCCTGGCACGCCGGAGGAATCTGGTTTACATTCGGCGTTGGCGCAGAGAGCGTAGGATAGACGTGCAGCTGAAAATGGGGCGCCGTGAGATCCTCCGTGCCTTCTTGGGAAGATGGATAGCTGCGGCATGGGATCTCCGTCTGAGCACCCTCGTCAAGGCGAGCGCCACCGCAATACTTTGTCACCAGGCTAGTCTGAGGAGGCCGCGGACATCCCGACGTGCACTCCGCGCGAAGACACTTGCGCATGGCATGGCGTCTTTCAAGGTTGGGGTCGTCTACATGGCTTCCCGGGCTTACGCTCACGCTCAAAGCTTGGCTTTGCGTCGACGCTTCTTGGTTCGCTGGAAGGGTCAAGTCAAGGAGGAACTCTTTGGACGCTGGGAAGCCGAGGCTAGGTATCGCTGTCGCCTCGGCAAGAAGGTACAATCCGTCGTTCAGCTGATCAAGGATATGCGTCGTGCCAGGGTTAACGCCGAGGGCCGATCCAGCCTCCTTCATTGGCAAAAACAGGCTCGGAGCATGATCGAGAACCAAGAGTGCCTTCGCTGCCAGTTGTGGTATCTGGAGGAGCTGCGACGGTCCGTGCTCAACTTCCAGAACCGGCTTCTTTTAGGCGGCCAGATGTCATCATGGGGCGAACGGCTCAGTCTTTCCTTCACACACCTGCTCAGCGTTGGCGTCGAAGCCGCGCTACTAAGCAAGAGTGAGCTTAGAGCCGACAAAGGCGGGCTATCGAGCCTTTGTATGATGGCGTCACGTGCAGAGCGACAGTGCCACTTGGCTGCAGTCAAGCTCGAATGCATCTGCCCTCCCAAGCAGCGGGGCGCATATCATCACGATGAGCGCGAAGCCCTTAGCGGCACTGAGATCATGAGACGGATACAGGTGGCCAGTGCGGCCTGGGGCACTGCCAACAACACAATAGACATAGAAGTAATGAGACGGCTGCAGGTGCAGGCCGGCACACGGGCCATCCCCCCAAGGACGGCCTGGGGCGCTGACAACGAGACTGTTGTTGGTGCACGATCCCCCAGCCGCCAGCTCGAGCTTCAGGCAGGGCTCGCTATAGAGTGGAAGCCATTTTGAGAGATTCTGGTAGAGGCGCTGTCGACGCGTGAACCCATCCATTACTTGCCATTTGTGAGTTTTGAACAAGTCGTCGAGTGTTTTGAACCGAACAAGGGGTTAAGGCCCAGCTAGGCACGCCAGTCACACGACACAGCTTCACAGGAAGCACGCACGAAAACCACTACGATTAATGTCCATTGAGCCGTGACCGTCGCGCGCGAGAGACATGAGAGAGGCACGCGCCACATCAGTCATTGATCCCGATCCTTCTTGGAAGGGCCCCACCCGTCTGCCTTTCCATGTAGGTATCTGTCTGCCAGTCCGTCTGACGACTAGCCCTTGAGCCTCGCACGTCTAGCGGCACATCGTATGTGGGTATGCGCATGAGTGACGTGGCTGGCATCAGGTGCCCGAGCGGAAGCACCGCGTGCAGCTGGTCAAAGTCGATGCGGATGCCGCCATCGGTCTGGCGGCGCGCGCACGGCACAAAGGTTGCGTCCCAGCAGATGTCGTCGACCGTGTACGACTGGCGCGCCTGTACGGTGTCCGAGGTGGTCGGGTCGACACCCTCGATGAGCACGAGTACCTCGGCGTTGGTTCGTATCATATGCTCCTTGACAAGCCGCATCCGTTCGGCCAAACGCTCCTTGAGCTCCTCCTCTGCGATCGCGGCCTCTCTCACCCTCTCGGCAGCCTTGGCCGCAGCAGCCTCATCCCTCGCCGCCACCTTGGCCGCCGCCGCGTCGGTCGCCGCTCTGGCGGTTGCCTGGAAGCTCTGCTGCTCCGCATGCCGACTCTCCTCTTCAGTCGCGCGTGTCTGCAATGGCGTCGACGGCTCGGGCTGCGGCGCAGGCTGCGAGCCGCTCGCGCCACGTGCCTCCCGTATGCCAGTGCCAGCCTCTGTATCACGGACCGTATCGCGACAGGCCATGTCACAGACCGTGTCACGACAGGTCGTGTCACGGACGGCGAGCCCAGCTGTCGTGCGGCTGCTGCAGCTGCTGCGGCTGCTGCCACGCTGCCCGTCGCCGCCGCCGCCTGCGAACGACGCAACGGCTTGATGGCGACCAACGAGCCGTTGCCGTTCTCCACCCCTCTCGCGAGGGCGCACGACCTCATGCGGCATGGCCTGGAGCGCGCGGAGGAGCTGTGGAATGTCATACCTGCATGCAATGAGGAACGCAATCAGATGCAATCAGATGCAATCAGATGCAATCAGATGCAATCAGTGTGAGAGCTGTGGAATGTCATACCAGTCTGCGGGGGGTCTCGTATGCATCGGGTCGAGCTCGGGGGGGAGCAGCGGCGAGCGCACGTCCAGGCGGTGCAGGATGAAGCATGGGGTCACCAGCAGCATCTCACCCGTCGGGTGGGTGAGCGTCATCGGTAGGGCGTGGACGGCAGCGCCCTCGGACGCAGCGGCCGTGTCGCCAATCACGTCGGTCGTGTCGCACATCGCATACGCATGCACGTACGCCTGGCACAACTGGTGCGAGCGCATCTCGGCCACACGGATCACGAGGTACAGTTCGTCGTCGGTGGCCGATGCTCGCACAATGGCGTTCTCGCTGAATACGATGGTCTGCGCACGCGAGCTCGCGCGGACTAAGCGCTTGAGCATAAGGCCGAACAGGATCGACGACGCGAAGACACCCGTGATCGATTGCATCGTGATGAGCACGAGCATGCTGGGACAGTTGCCAAAAAACACGTCGTCGGCGCCGTACCCGATCGTCATCATCGTCTGCACGGAGAAGAAGCACACGCGTATGAAGGTGTCGAAGGTCACAGGCCCAACATGGCTGTCAGGGTCGTCGTCACCGGGGAAGGGTTCTGGAAAGCTCTGGTTGCCGCGGATGTACCCGCGCGCCCCGGGGATGCACTTCGCGTTAAAGTTAACAACAGCCATGTAGAAAAGCGCAAACAACAAGAAGAGGCCGATGTAGAATGCCATCACGATGCAGACCACGCGGTGCGTCTTGGTGTTCACGATCGTATGAAACCAGTCGGCCGCATAGAATTCACGCCGAAGTTCCGTGGAGACGATTCGGTCAATGTTGAAGCGACCACGCGACTGACCAAAATTGTCTGCCCGGTCCACGAGGCGGCCGCGCTTCCGTTCGCTGCCCTCGACCTCGCGGATTGGCAGCGTGTCTTCTTGCAGGCGAACGCGCAGGTCGGTCATAGACGTCCAAAGAGCCTGAATGTTGCACGTGCTACGCCGACGTTGCCTCGCCAATGTTGCTAAGATCACGGAGCCCGCGACCACCGGGCGTCCCGGCGCGGTCAACAGCCCAAGTCTAGTCAATTACCGGTAAAAAGACACCGGGGGGAATTACCGGTACGATGATGAGGCCGGCTGGTCTTTCGTCACAGGAAGTACAATTGTATCAAGATGAACACACTCACACACTGAGTGTCCGTTCCGGTCCGACGAGGTCGCCCTGGCGGGCCTGGCCGCGGCGCCTCGCTCTCATACCGTACGAACCCCCGCCCAGCTCACGGCACAACTCTCATGTTGCATGACCAAAAGCAGCCCGCTCGGCTAGTCCTTGGCGCAGAGCAGTGCCACGCCTCGCAGCGTCCACTTCTGCGGCGGGTCCTCGGAGCGCAAGTCCACGGCGAAGATGAAGTTGAGCCCGCGCCGCGTCTTGTTTTTATATGTGGGCGCCGAGTACGAGTAGCCGTCGGCCTTCTTGTCCGTCGCAAGCACGCCTGTAACGAGGAGCACGGGCAGCGGCGCGAAGAGCATCTTGGGGATGGAGTCGGCAAGCTTGTTGCCCGGCTTATCCCAACGGCAACCGTCGAGGAAGAGGCCGTGAATGTACACGCCCTCGTCGGGCCCCTTGCGCACCTCGTCCTTCTCCATGTTGACGACCTTGGTCAGGTTGACAACGTCGTCGAGCGCCCAGCCCTCCTTGGAGTGCTTGCGGCACACCTCCTGACGGTTGGCGGTCAGGAAGCCCTGCGGGTTGAAGAAGCCGGTGAGCCAGAAGACGTTTGGACGCCCGCCCTTGAGCCATCCGGTGAACTGCTCGGCGCGGTTGACGACGGCGCCGAACCAGGTTCCGAGCGTGGGCAAATCGAGCTGCGACCGTTTGGTCCAGAGAGGCGGCACGCGCGCGAGCGCCATCGCGTTGACCGCGGCCTCGAGGTCGCTCGACATGACGATGGTGCCCGCGATCGCGAGCTTGAGGTTCGAGAGCGTCTTGCGCACGACCGAGAGGACGCTCTGGTGCTGATCGATCTCCTGCTGCAGGCAGATGTTGAGCGGCTTTTGGGCGCCCATCGCCTTGATGGTCACCTTCACCTCCTCCATCTTGTAGTCGGGCGGCATCTTGCTTTCGAGGTCGTTCACAATCCTGAGCACGAGGTCCTCGCGCGACTCGCCGCCGCCGCCGCCCGAGTCCTTGGGCGAGATGTCCAGAATCGTCTCGAGCACATTGGAGGTGAGCTGCGTGCGGTAGACGAGGTCCGCGTTCGTGTGCAGGCCGAAGATCTCGGGGTTGTCCACGAGAGGTAGCCCGTAGATGTACTTGCGGTACACCTCGATGTCCTGGCCGCTGGGCACCTTGTACCCCTTGAAGAACTCGAAGCCGTTCTCCATGACGCGCGACGCCAGCCACGCCTGGCCGTAGGTGTTGAACAGGTGCTGGTCGAAGCCGTCGGTGATCTTGCCGCCGTACTGGACCGCGCAAACCATGTAGTTGACCGTCGGCCAGTCGACGGGGCGTTTCTTGGAGTCTACGTCGGTGATGTGGTTCTGGATGAACTGGATGCACGCCGAGAGGTCGGCCTGCGAGAACTCGTACGGGATGTTGAAGCCGAGCGCGCCGAACTTGCGCCGCTCCTGGACGACAGTGTGCATGAAGGAGAGCGCGAAAAGCATCGTGCGCCAGGTGGCATTCGAGGTGCCCGAGATCGCGTCCAAGTTGTCCTGGGTGAGCCACGCGTACGTGCCGTTGAGGCCGGCGCGGATGCCCGCGGGCGCCTCGTTGGTCACCTTGATCGACATGTGCAGCAGGCCGATCGGGAAGAGGGGGTGCGGCTCGGCAGAGATCCAGCAGCGGAACTCGTCGTGTACCTCCTCGGGCTCGGTGGCGCGCTTCTGAATGATCGTCGTCTCGAGCTCGCGCATCATCTTGAGGCCGAGGTGGCAGTTCTGGAGCAGCACCCAGCTGCCCACGAGCATGCCCTGCTGCAGCAGCTTGCGCGCCGCGGGCTCCTGGCCCTGGCCCATCGAGATGGAGCCGACCTTCTTCTTCATCTTGCGCGCGAGCTCGTTGATCGCATTCGTCGGGTCCGCTCCCGTCGACAAGATGAAGATGGCTGGGACGAACTTGTTCGCCTCCTCGGTGAGCGCGCGGATGTCGAGCGGGCGCGAGTCGGCGTACCGCTTGCCGAGCGCGTCCATGACGTACTCCTGCACGCCAAGCAGGGCGCGGTCCTCGCGCAGCGCGCGGATGAGCAGCAACTTGTCAAAGTACATCTCGATCCGGTCGTCGAAGTCCGGTATTTTCACGGCCTCGGGGCAGTCCTCGTCGTACCAGTGCTTCCACACGGCGTCGTTGCGAGTGATCGCGTCCGGCAGATCGCGATACACGGGCACCGAGCGCGAGAGCTGGATGATGTGCAGCCAGGCCGCGTCGGGGATCCACGAGGCCGGCTTCGGCTTCTCGGCGTTGGCGTCGAGCGAACCGCCGCCGACGAGGAGCATCTTCTGCTGCGCGGCGGTGAGACGGCCCGCGACGGTCTGGATGCGCATCGTGAGCATCAGCGACCAGATGTCCTTATGGCGCACGAAGAGGCCACGCTGCACGTAGCAGGTGACGTGGAAGTTAGCGAAGTCGATGATGTTGATGATGCGCTTAGCGGCGACCGGCGCGGGCGCCGAGTGGGCGAGCGAGTAGTCAAAAAGCCCGAGGAACTGCTGGAGCGACAACTGGTACATGATGTTGATGGCCGCCATGTCGACGATCAAAAAGTAGAGCAGCGCGCCGCGCGTGGCCACCGGCCGGTACTCGGCGCACGCGATCGAGATGCGCTCTCCGGCCGTGGAAGCGTTTGAAAGCTTCTCCTTCACCTCCCCGGCGGTCTTCTTCATCGTGCCGAGCACCTCGATGAGCGACGCGTCGTCGAGCAGATTACCTGTAGAGTTGGCGAGCCGGTAGAGCAGGTCGTCCTCCAGACCTTTGAGCGTCTTCAGGTTGGTCGTCACTTCCTCGACGAGCCGCAGCCGCTGCTCCTCGAGCTCCGGCCGCTCCGCCATCACGACGCGCCCGAGCAGCTGCTGCTCGAGGCCAGCCATGGTCACGGTGAAGTTGATCACGGCCACCTGCGCGCACAGCTCCGGCGAGAAGTGCGGGTTGCCCATGCGCGTGGTCATGTACATGCGGAACGTCTCCGTGTACTCACACTCCTTGTCGGCGAGGCAGACCTTCCAGCCGCGGCCGGAACGCTGGATGAGCTTGTCAAGCACCGGGTCGAGGATCGGGTCGAGGACCTCCTCCACGTTCTGAATGAGCAGCGGCTCGCCAAAGGCCATCGAATCCTCGAGCGCGTTGCGGAAGCGCTTCTCCGTCAGCTCGGTGATGCGTAGCCGGTTCACTTCGTCGCGCCGCTTGATCCAGCCAAGGCCCTGCCCCTGCGGATCGATGAGCAACGGCCACTTGGACGCGCGTGTGACCATGATGCCGTTCTGAATGGAGAGCTCGTCGCGCGGCAAGCCCTCGCGCGCCCAGTCGCCGATGGTGTTCTCGTCGACCATGAACTTGGCCACGTCGACGTTCGGCGTGACCGGAATCTTCTTGTCGACGCAGTCCTTGTAGAAGCGCTCCTTGAGCA
>Ga0210240_101729_pt1 | contig 15366 bp, 5 predicted proteins | sample ChrtobMetP5a_4mM_FD_155463 | JGI IMG/M metagenome (GOLD analysis project Ga0210240, IMG submission 155463) | Chrysochromulina tobin associated microbial communities from unialgal haptophyte culture, Seattle, Washington, United States - P5a_4mM | ecosystem: Host-associated > Algae > Haptophytes >...
TAAGGGTGATATCATAAGGGGATTCCCCTAAGGGTGATATCCTAAGGGGATTCCCCTAAGGGTGATATCCTAAGGGGATTCCCCTAAGGGTGATATCCTAAGGGGATTCCCCTAAGGGTGATGTCCAGGGTGATATCCTAAGGGGATTCCCCTAAGGGTGATGTCCAGGGTGATATCCTAAGGGGATTCCCCTAAGGGTGATATCCTGGGGATTCCCCTAAGGGTGATATCCTAACTTAGGGTGATATCCTAAGGGGATTCCCCTAAGGGTGATATCCTAAGGGGATGATTCCTAAGGGGATTCCCCTAAGGGTGATATCCTAAGGGGATTCCCCTAAGGGTGATATCCTAAGGGGATTCCCCTAAGGGTGATATCCTAAGGCTGATATAAGGCTGATATCCTAAGGGGATGATATCCTAAGGGGATTCCCCTAATTCTATCCTAAGGGGATTCCCCTAATATCCTAAGGGGATTCCCCTAAGGGTGATATCCTAAGGGGATTCCCCTAAGGGTGATATCCTAAGGGGATTCCCCTAAGGGTGAATTCCTAAGGGGATTCCCCTAAGGGCGAATTCCTAAGGGGATTCCCCTAAGGGTGAATTCCTAAGGGGATTCCCCTAAGGGTGAATTCCTAAGGGGATTCCCCTAAGGGCGAATTCCTAAGGGGATTCCCCTAAGGGTGAATTCCTAAGGGGATTCCCCTAAGGGTGAATTCCTAAGGGGATTCCCCTTAGGGGATACCCTTCGGGTATTCCCCTAAGGGTACTCCCCTCAGGGCTCACCCCTCAGGCCCTCAGGGCTCGCCCCTCAGGGCGCTCCCCGCTCTCCCCTCAGGGCACACCCCTCAGGAGGGAGGGGCCTCACACACAGTCCCTTTACACTGTAACGGTTGAAACGAGCGACGGACACGGCGATCCGCATGTCCGGGTTCCGGCGCGCGTCGCGATGGTGCGAGTCAGCGATTGGGCAGCGTGGTTCCGTGGAGCGTCTGACTCTGAGGCTCCTCTGCAAGCTCCTCTGACCGGGCCCGGCGGGGAGCTTGCAGAGGAGCCTCCCGCTGAATCGCGTGCCGGTCATGAAGAAGATGATGATTGATGTCCACGAACCACGCTCAGCGGTCAGCGCGCATGCGCCGCGCCCGCGCGCCCGCGGCGGTTCGGTGCCGCGGCCCGCGCCGCCGGCTCGCAACTGCTGAGCTGTTCGCTAAAGGGGAAAGAGTCTTTAGGTGAGTAGAGTTCGAGTCTTAACAGCTCACAATCACACCTCGGTTCGAGGAGGCAGAGCAGAATGAGGCCCTCTTCAACCAGCTTGCCCTTTTCGACAGTGGCCTTGGCCATAGTGGTCAACGCACGCGTGGTCGCGGCGGCGTTTAGGTGCGAAGAGTGGTGCGTGGAGCCGTGCACAGCATTGAACGGTGACGTGAGCAGCGAGTGCAGCGAGTGCAATTCCACCTTCGCTTGCCATCCGGGCGCGGAAGGCTACAACAAACTCAAGAGACCGAAGCACTTCGGACCGTCGGACCGCACGCATCGCGTGGAGGTGTCGCCGACCGGTGTCGATCAGAGGCAGAGCGATGCCGAGCCCTGGTGCTTCGACAAGGCCGATAGGGACCAGTGCCTGCTCTGGGCCGTTGACGGCGGCTGCAGGAAGAATGAGAAGGACATGAGCCGGCACTGCGCGAGAACGTGCCAGCTGTGCGAACTTTTCGTGGGGCGGAGCAAGTGCGCCCGCGGCCCCTGCTTGGACAAGTACTCCATCTTCGACGAGAAGCTGGATTGGGATCAAGCGGATGAGCCCTGCTCTGCGACGGCGCAGCTGATGCGCGATGAGCACAGGTGCGAGAGGCTTGAGGATGAGCAGCGGGTGCGTGACCGGGGCTACTTTGTGATTCGAAACGCGGTGCCGCCCGAGGAGCTCGCTGCCATGCGCGAGTACGTGCATGCCTTGCCTCACGCGGCGACGCGCATGCTTTGCGGCGCCTCGGACGTGCAGGTGCGATGCGATGGCCCCGATGACCATCGATTGCCGTTGATTACCATTGACGACCTCTCGCCTCGAATGTGCAGCCCGATGAGTGCAAGTTAGGAGGGCCGGAGATCTCTCGGCACTTTCCGAAGACGTGGCAATTGATCCGCAACCTGTTGGACGGATGGATCGCCTCTGGCTTCAACGAGGCGGCCGAGCTCGGCTGGCCTCTCGAGATTGCCGGCTCCGAGTTCATCTCCATCAACCGGTGGCGCTTTGCCAAGAATTCGTCGTGCGTGCTCAATGACCTCTACGCGGCCGCCGATCCGTATGTCACACCGGCCTGCCTTGATGATTGCCCTGAGGCTGCTCAGATGCCTGGTGGTACAGCGGCGCTGCCCTCGTACTCACCGTGCTGGGAGCGCTGTCGATACGACGCGATTATCAATCACATGCCCCAATACGAGACCCGAGCGCTCCTCGAAGCTGCTCGCACGAACGGCAGCTGTAGGGCGGTGCGCTACGAGGTGCTCGATGGTCCGATGGAATACCTCATGGGCGGCAACGGCTTCTTTGACTTCGCACCTAGCAAAATCGCGAGCTACTCGGACTTGAAGCCCTTCCTCGAATCGGGACGGGCTTGGGGCAGCCAGAGGCTGCTCTCGAACCTAAAGGCATGGCTGACCGCGATTTCGAATTCGACGATGTACCAGGTGCCTCTGATTGCCTCTGAGTGCCTCTGATTGCCCGCGCGCGCGCCTCATAGGCCTGCTCTGCGCCTCTCTCCCTCCAATCTCCGAGATCATGTATCTCGGCGATCATCTCAATAGTTCTGGTTATCGGCCTGCTCTGCGCCTCGCTCCCTCTCTCAGCGCCCTTCTCGGCGCCTTCTGACCCACTCGGTGCCCGCTCTGTGGCACAGGGCTGGCACGACTGGCACACCGACGGCCCGTCGCACTACGGCCGATATCACAAGATGTTTGTGATGGTTGACAAGGAGGATGCGCCGCGTAGCCAGGCGCACACTAACGTGAAGCTGATCCCGGCCGAGACGCTCTACGCGCACGCCAAGTGCTTCGGAAACTTCTCGGAAGAGCCCGAGGGCATCCTGCATCATCACTACCGCGACGTGTGGCCTCGGAGCAACATGAGCCGCGACGAGCGGCACGCGCGCGCAAGGCTCATACAAGCGTGGGGCATGAACGTCTTATGGCATGGGCTCGAGCGTCTCGGCTGCACGGTCCCTCTGAACCCGGGGGATTTGCTCTTCTTTCGGGAAGACACGTGGCATCGCACGCAGGACATGGACCATGACCGGATTGGCTTGATTATGGACATCCTCACGCTACCCAGATACGATCTGCCCCAAGGGTACCCGCTCCTCCAAAAGGGTGCCGACCGGGTGCGCCAGCCACTTGTGCTCGAGCGCCTGCAGCGGCAGCCACCCCAAGTGCTCACTAGCGCCCTTGCGGCTCTCCCGCCACGCTCATCGGCAGCGCCACCCGAGTACTGCCACGCTCTCGAGGAGCCCGCCCAGCTGCCTTGGCGTGGGTTTGTCGTGCTTCGTCAAGTGCTGTCCACTGAGAGCTGCCACGCGGCGCTCGCGGCCCATCGCACGAGCTATTCAAGCGAGAGCAAAGTGGAGGCGGGCGGGCGGGTGTATAGCCATCAGCTCTCCGAGGAACAGCTGCGTGCCGCCGCTCCCTCTCTCCTGGATCAACTCCAGAGGGCCCTCGACATGCTCCACGAGAGACGGGTACTACCGCCCACACGCGCCCCGTTTGCTACCGATGGCACGGCCGCGCTGCGTGTCACCGGCGGCCAGTACATCGCCATTGACCCGGCCCGCGCGCGCGCGCACGGTTGCCCACAGTGCACTGAGCGCACGTGCCAGCAGGCCGAGTGCGAGTCTTTGGTCGACTGGCACGTGGACGGCGATGGCTACCGACGCTCTCGAATCCACAAGCTGTTTGTGCTACTGCACAAGGAGGCGGGCGAGGCGGCGCGTGAGCATGCGAATCTCGTGCTATCTCCCAGCACCGGCTTGGACGCCCTCGCCGACGCAGTGCTGACCGCCCAGCAGCAGCAGCGAAAGGAGCAGCAGCAGAGTTGGTCGGCGCGATCATCGCCGCCATCGGAGGAGGCGTTGCTGGAGGCCATTGGCTGCCCGATCGCTCTCGAGTCTGGCGACGCCATCTTCTTCGCCGAGGATGTCTACCACCGTACACAGGACCTCCTCGCCGAGCGTGTCGCTATGCTTCTCAACGTGCAGTGAGGAGGAGATGCAGGGGGTGGCAGCCTGTCGTGTGGAGCGCGGGGCCTCCAGCAGCATCTGCCAGCGGTACTCTGCAGCGGCTTCGGGACCAGCAGTGGCCGTTGTCATGGCCACCTCGCAATCAGCGCATGCATAGCCTGCGCAGGAAATGCGAGCATGCGGAGTCATACGTGATGCCCAGGCTAGCCCAGGCTATCGATGCTCTCGTCTCCCCGATGCGCCAGCCCGGAACGTGGCCACAGGGTGAGAGCAGCACACCGTGGGGTGCATGGTGAACCAGACTATTGGCGCGCACGTCGCTCCGTGAACATGCGCCAACGAAGCGGTTCCGGGAGGAGCGGTCTACGCTTAACGCTATCTCATCGCATGTCATATGTGCGTATTCCGTATCCAGTCAATAGGAATAGTGTGGCGTCTTTATTTTGAATTTTCGCGTACGAAAACCACGTGAAGCGGACCGATGCGCGCGACGTCCGACGAGAGCCATAAGTTTAATCTTTAAACATAGGTTTGTACATCTATCGTATGGTCCACGTGGACGGTCCGGTCGCGCGATATTAATACTTGCGAAGTTGCGATTTGACCGATTTGTGTCAAACACGGGCGCTTCAGTGGTTCAGATACCACACACATCACACTGACACTGAGATAAGCGTGAAGCCCCCGCTATGGATACTCAACCCCTGCGTGCCTCAGGGCACGACACACGGCCGCCAACGAGGAACGTGGAACATGCAAGCTGCCGGATCCTGCCGGCGAGTGCTCTCGACCATGGATGGATGGATGGAACAAGACTCAAGAGTAGCCGGCTGTCCAGCAGCACGTCGTCCTCGCATGAACCGCCCCATAGGTCACGCCCCACAGGCCACGCCCCACAGGTCACGCCCCAAGCTCTCGAGCGGGCGCGCACTCGCGATGCCACGTAGGCCGCGCGGCTCCCGTCAGCAAAGGCCCGCGTCTTCCTCGCGGCAGCGCCCCGGAGGCGCCGCCAGGTCCGCGTTTCCTCTCTACTGTAGAAGGACTCGTCACCGCGGTAGGCCACCGCGCGCGCGCACACACGCCCGAGGGCTGCGCGCGACCATCCATACCTTGCGCAGCATCCATCCACTGTCCTCTGCCCTCTGGCGTGTGCTGCGCACCGCCCCACCTCACGCGACGGCGACAGCACAGAGGCGCACGACGCAGCCGCACGGCTGCCCTCGGATGAGCGTTCGCTTAGTGGCCGGGCATGAAGAACTTGCCCGCCCACGCCTCCACCTCAGCGCGGAGCGCGTTGAGCTTGTCCACGACCTCCTTGTCGGTGTCGAGAGCGCTGAGGAAGTCGACGAGCTTCTTGCCCGACTTTTTCTGGATCTCGAGCGCGAGCTGGATGCCACGGTGCAGGAAGTCGCCCACGACCTCAAAATCCGCCTCCTTGAGGCCGCGCGACGTCATCGCGGGCGTGCCGATGCGCACGCCGCCCGGCGCCATCGCCGACACGTCGCCGTGCACGGCGTTTTTGTTGAGCGTGATGTGCATCTTCTCAAAAACCTTCTCGGCCTTCGAGCCAGTCAGCCCGAGTGGACGGAGATCCCAGAGCATGAGGTGGTTCTCGGTACCGTTGGTGGCAAGCTTGTAGTCCTTGGCCACGAGGAACGCGCACAGCGTCGCCGCGTTCGCCTTCACCTGCTTGGTGTACGCCTTGAACTCGGGGGTCGCCACCTCCTTGAGCTGGGTGCACAGGGCGGCGATCTGGTGGTTGTGCGGGCCACCCTGAAGCGATGGAAAGACGGAGAAATTGATCGGGTCCTCGTAGTCGTACATGGGCGCGCCCGGCTCGTCCGATTTGGGGCCCTTGCGGAAGAAGATCATGCCCGCGCGCGGCCCGCGCAGCGATTTGTGCGTGGTGGTGGTGACGATGTCGCAAAAGTCGAAAGGGTTGGCTGCCTCGCCCGAGGCGACGAGGCCCGAGATGTGGGCAATGTCGGCCATCATGTATGCGCCGGTCGCCTCGCAGATCTTCTTGATGCGCACGTAGTCCCAGTCGCGCGGGTACGCCGACGCGCCCGCCACAATCAGCTTCGGGCGGAACATCAACGCGAGCTTCTCCATCTCGTCGTAGTCGATGATGCCGGTTGTCGAATCGACGTGGTACGGCAGCGACTCGAAGTAGATCGAGGTGGCCGAGATCTTTTTCTTGGCAGTGTAGTAGCCGTGCGTCAGGTGGCCGCCCGACGGCAGGTCCAGGCCCATGATGCGGTCGTGCGGGTTGAGGAGGCCCGTGTACACAGCGAAGTTGGCCGGCGAGCCCGAATACGGCTGCACGTTGACGCCCCACTTGGCGGGGTCAAGGCCGAAGGCCTTAAGCGCGCGGTTGCGGCACATGTCCTCGAGCGCGTCGACGTACTCGTTGCCACCGTAGTAGCGCGCGCCGGGAAGGCCCTCCGAGTACTTGTTGGTGAAGCACGAGCCCAAGCACTCCATGACCGCCTTGGACGTGAAGTTCTCCGAGGCAATCAGCTCAATACCGTTGATCTGGCGCTGCTTCTCCTTGATGAGGAGCGAATAGACCTCGGGGTCCCAGTCCTTGAGGTTGGCGTCCGAGCACGAGGCCATTGGTTCCTTGCTGCGCGTGCCTGCGCGCGCAGGCGGCGAGGAGATTTGGGACGTGTCGGAGCCGACGGTGAGCTTCGCAGGCCGAAATAGCTGGTTCGGATGCGTGTGCAGGCAGCAGAGCGGGCGGACTGGCGTGCAGGAGAGGTGCAGGCATTGGTTGGGTTAGCGCGCGGGCACGCAGACAGTCCAAACGCTGAAGACAACACACACGATGCTCCTGCTCGCGCCGAAGCACTCGGCGATCACAGGAACAGCGACACATCCAAAGTCAAATCAAGTCAAGTCACGTCAAAGCAAGCACCACTAACGCGCTCGAGCTGCCATCCTCATGACACCAGTGGGCCACGCGACCACTTTTCGTTAGTGACCCGGGGTTGACCCGGGGCTCTCAAGATCAGATATCTTTATCTACCGACGCCCACTCCAACTCTCGCAGACTTGCACACACATGTGGGGACATGCCGGTCAGCGGTCTCTCTCCTGTGAGCAGCTGAGCCATAAGGGAGCGAGGCCGCCGCTCGAGCGTAGCGCTGCCGCCTCGCCACCGCGGTGTTGTCTCGGCGTCCGTCTGTGCGCGGCAGGTAACGTCCTGAGCACTCGAGCAATTAGCCAGCACCGCCCGCCGCCGCTCTAGACGCGCAGCGGGAGCAGCGGCACCGAATCGGGAATGTAGTGGGCGGAGACGAACGACATGACGCCGATCATCGCGAGGCGGCCGTTCTTGAGCTCCGCCGTGCGCTTGCGCGCGAGCTGCTGCGGCGTCAGGCGCTTAGAGAAGCCCAGGGGATCCCAGATGAGAGGGATCTTGCCCGGCGTGCCGCCCTTCATGTAGTGAGGCTTGACCGAGGCCTCGCCGAGCAGCTCGAGGATGCCAATCAGGCCAAGGATCTGGAACTTGCCCGCCTCGGGCACAGCGTCCCAAGCAGCGTACCCGTAGCGGCCAAGCGACTCGAAGGTGACGCCCTGCTCGATCGAGAGGTACCCAGGGAAGAGCGGCCCGCCTGAGCCCACATACGCCCAGCCCGTGGCGGCAGCCATGGCGACGCGCGAGTGCTTAAGCTCAGCCGCGCGGTACCACGCGAGCGTCTCCGCCGACGCGATCTTCGAGAAGCCATACGGGTCGAAGACCTTGCCGCCAGTCTCGGGGCCGGTGCCCTCCCTGCCGATGTATGGAGGAGAGCGCGCGCGTGAGCCAGCGATGGCGTGGCACAGAGCACGCGTTGAGCTGCGTGGGCCCTGATGCAAATCAGGCCACTCGCGCGCGCCCGCAGGCAGGCGCGCTGCTGGTGGAGCGAGGCACGCACATGTCGGCGACACTCATTTGCACGGAGGCGGACGCCATGCGCGGCGCCGCGATCGGCGCCGCCGAGAAGCCGCAAACGGGAGCGTACAGGGAGAGCATGGCAAAGGACTGCGCGGGCGCGATTGGAACGATCGAGCGTGAGCGGAGACGAGCCGCGGTCGGGCGCGCTGGCGAGAAGAATGGACCTTGCGATGGAGAGCTGGCGGGGCAAGATCCAAAGATCAATTTACCTACCGGTATCACTTGGCCTTGTTCACACGCCAACGTCTGTGCGTGCAAAGTTGTATAAGCCCACTGATAGGGTTTCGTCGCGCCTTCGCGCGCCGCTCTGCTGCTGTGTCACGCGTGGGGACACAGCGATCGTGGTACGGTACGTACTAGATAGGGGGGATCGGTCATTTAGATGCCCGTCGGGTTAGCACTTCCTCTCGGGAGTGCGGACCATTGGGTAGTGAGGTCCCGTGTCCGGGACCGGGAGCATAACGCTATTTGCGCTAAGTCCTGTCTCCGTCCAGGGACGCTCTGACAGGGTATGGGCGCGTGGTCCGCCAGACTCAGACCGTCGAGTCCGGAAGGCCACGACGCCACCCGCCGATTTCATGCGTATGCGCGCGCGCGCTCTCTCCCTCCGCTCGACAGTTGTGGCTCTGAGCGGCCCTGGACTGCATGACGTGGGCGCGGACCTCGCGGATCCACGCGCCTACGTTGCGCTCCACCACCTCCCGTGCGAGGGGCACCATCTTCGAACCCTCTTCGCACCATCTCGACCCACGTTGCGATCAGCCATCGTGGGCCGCCTCTCGACACAGCGGACAGCCCCCTCGGTGAGCAATCACGATGTAATCATAATGCAATCATGATCGGTTCGGGGGCACGCAGCCTCTGTAGATTCGCTCGTTAGGGGGGGTCGGCGCACGTGCCTCGCGCGAGTGTAGAAGCGTGGGCCGCCTCTCGGCAGCCCCTCTCGATGAGCAATCATGATGTAATCATGATTAAGATGATGAGCCACATCACAAGCGTTCAGCCGGTGTTGCAACCGTTAATTGGCGGCCGGCGCGCGGCGCGTGCCCGCGAGCGAAGCATGGGGGGCCGCCTCTCGGCGGCCCCCTTGGTGAGCGATTACGAGGTAATCATGATGTAATCATGATGCCATCATGATCAGGTTGATGAGCCATCACTTGCCCTCAACCTCTGATGCGCTCGTGGCCGGCGGGCGGCGCGCGTGGCGCGCGAGCGAGGCGCTGGCCGCCTCTCGGCAGCCCCCTCGGTGAGCGATCACGAGGTAATCATGATGAAATCACGATCAGGTTGATGAGCCATCAGGGGCACTCATCCTCTGATTCGCTCGTAGCGGGCGGTCGGCTCGCGTTGCGCGCGAGCGAGGCGCTGGCCGCCTCTCGGCAGTTCCCTCGGTGAGCAATCATGACGTGATTATGATGACATCATGATCAGGCCGATGAGCCATCACTGGCGCCCCCTCGGTGAGCAATCACGAGGTAATCGTGACGGAATCATGATCAGGTCGATGAGCCATCACTGGCCCTCAGCCTCCGATGCGCTCGTAGCAGGCGGACGGCGCTTGTGTCGCTCGCGTGAGCTACGCGTGAGCGAGGCTTTTGCTCTCTCGGCAGCCCCCGCGGTGAGAAATCATGACGTACTCATGATGCCATCATGATCAGGTTTTTATGAGCCATCGACGGCGCTCAGCCTCTGATGCATTCGTAGCGGGCGGGCAGCGCTCGTGGCGCGTGATCATGTGCGGGCCGCCTCTCGGCGGCCCTTCGGTGAGCAACCACGATGTAATCATGGTGCCATCATGATCAGGCTGATGAACCACCACTGGCACTCAGCCTCCGAAGCGCTCGTTAGGGGGCGGTCGGCGCGCGTGGCTAGCGAGCGAGGCGCGGGCCGCCTCTCGGCAGCCTTTCGGTAGCCCCTCGGTGGGCAATCACGATGTAATCATGAAGCCATCATGATCAGGTTGATGAGCCATCACTGGCACCCAGCCTCTGATGCGTTTGTAGCGGGCGGGCGGCTCGCGTTGCGCGCGAGCGGGGCGCTGGCCACCTCTCGGCGGCCCCCTCGGTGAGCAATCATGACGTAATCATGATGAAATCACGATTAGGTTGATGAGCCATCACTGGCACTCAGCCCCTGATTCGCTCGTAGCGGGCGGTCGGCTCGCGTTGCGCGCGAGCGGGGCGCTGGCCACCTCTCGGCGGCCCCCTCGGTGAGCAATCATGACGTAATCATGATGAAATCACGATTAGGTTGATGAGCCATCACTGGCACTCAGCCCCTGATGCGCTCGTAGCGGGCGGTCGGCTCGCGTTGCGCGCGAGCGAGGCGCTGGCCGCCTCTCGGCAGCCCCCTCGGTGAGCAATCATGACGTAATCATGATGCAATCACGATCAGGTTGATTAAGGTTGATGAGCCATCAATGGCACTCAGCCTCTGTTTCGCTCGTAGCGGGCGGTCAGCTCGCGTTGCGCGCGAGCGGGGCGCTGGCCGCCTCTCGGCAGCCCCCTCGGTGAGCAATCACGACGTAATCATGATGCGATCATGATCAGGTTGATTAAGGTTGATGAGCCATCACTGGCACTCATCCCTGATTCGCTCGTAGCGGGCGGTCGGCTCGCGTTGCGCGCGAGCGAGGCGCTGGCCGCCTCTCGGCGCCCCCCTCAGTGAGCAATCATGACGTAATCATGATGCAATCACGATCAGGTTGATGAGCCATCACTGGCACTTAGCCTCTGATTCGCACGTAGCGGGCGGTACACTGCGATCGTCGTGCGCGGCTGCCTTTCGATAGCCCGGTCGGTGAGCACAGTCACGATGGTAATCCATGATGCAATCATAGTTGAGATGATGAGCCACCGCGGCGATCGGCCTGCGATGGGATCAGTAGCGGTCTGCGACGATCGCGCGCGCGCGGCATGCGACCGCCTTGTGGCCGCCCCTCGGCGGCCCTCTCGGTACCCTCTCGGTGTGCGATCCGAGGTAATCATGATGCACTCATGATTGATATGATGAGCCATTGCGGACAATCCGCCTGCTACGCGATCGCGGATCGGTAGCGGGCCGTCGACGCATCTCGCGCGTCGTTACTATGCGGTGCGGTGCGGAGCGGTGCGGTGCGGTGCGGCGTGGTCTGCCGGTATACGCTGAGGTGTACAATCGTCGCGCAGCGAGTGAGCGGAGCGCGGGCCGCCTCTCGGCACCCCTTCAATGAGCCATCACGGTACCCTCGGTAGCCCCTTGGTGGGTGATCCGGATGTAATCATGATGCCATCATGATCAGGCTGATGAACCAACACCGGCACTCAGCCTCCGAAGCGCTCGTTAGGGGGGGGTCGGCGCGCGTGGTCAGCGGGCGAGGCGCGGGCCGCCTCTCGGCAGCCCTTCGGAGGCCCCTCGGTGGGCAATCACGATGTAATCATGAAGCCATCATGATCAGGTTGATGAGCCATCGCTGGCACTCAGCCTCTGGTTCGCTTGTGAGCAGTCGGTCGGCGCGCGTGGCGCGCGAGTGAAGCGCTGGCCGCCTCTCGGCAGCCCCCTCGGTGAGCAATCACGATGTAATCGTGGTGCAATCATGATCAGGTTGATTAAGGTTGATGAGCCATCACTGGCACTCTCCTATATATGCGCTCGTAGCGGGCGGTCGGCACACGTATCGCGCGATCAAGCGAGGGCCGCCTCTCGGCGGCCCATTGTCGTGAGCGATCACGCCGTAATCGTGATGCAATCATGATCAGGCTGATGAACCATCACTGGCGCTCAGCCTCCGATTCACTCGTAGCGGGCGGTCGGTAGGCGGTCGGCTCGCGTTGCGCGCAAGCGAGGCGCTGGTTGCCCCTCGCCAGCCCCCTCGGTGAGCCATCATGACGTGATCATGATGCACTCATGACATCAGGTTGGTGTGAGCTATTGATGAGCCATCCAAGGCACTCAGACTCTGAATCGCTGGTAAGCGGGCGAACGAGGCGCTGACCGCCTCTCGGCAGTCCCTCGGTGAGCAATCACGATATAATCGTGATGCAATCATGATCAGGTTGATTAGGTTGATGAGCCATCACTGGCACTCCGCCTCTGATGCGCTCGTCGCGGGCGGTCGGCTCGCGTTGCGCGCGAGCGAGGCGCTGGCCGCCTCTCGGCGGCCCCCTCGGTGAGCAATCACGACGTAATCATGATGCGATCATGATCAGGTTGATTAAGGTTGATGAGCCATCAATGGCACTCATCCCTGATGCGCTCGTAGCGGGCGGTCGGCTCGCGTTGCGCGCGAGCGAGGCGCTGGCCGCCTCTCGGCGGCCCCCTCGGTGAGCAATCACGACGTAATCATGATGTAATCATGATCAGGTTGATCAAGGTTGATGAGCCATCACTGGCACTCCGCCTCTGATGCGCTCGTCGCGGGCGGTCGGCTCGCGTTGCGCGCGAGCGAGGCGCTGGCCGCCTCTCGGCGGCCCCCTCGGTGAGCAATCACGACGTAATCATGATGCGATCATGATCAGGTTGATTAAGGTTGATGAGCCATCACTGGCACTCCGCCTCTGATGCGCTCGTAGCGGGCGGTCGGCTCGCGTTGCGCGCGAGCGGGGCGCTGGCCGCCTCTCGGCGGCCCCCTCGGTGAGCAATCACGACGTAATCATGATGCAATCATGATCAGGTTGATGAACCATCACTGGCACTCATCCTCTGATGCGCTCGTAGCGGGCGGTCGGCTCGCGTTGCGCGCGAGCGAGGTGCTGGCCGCCTCTCTGCGGCCCCCTCGGTGAGCAATCATGACGTAATCATGATGTAATCATGATCAGGTTGATTAAGGTTGATGAGCCATCACTGGCACTCCGCCTCTGATGCGCTCGTCGCGGGCGGTCGGCTCGCGTTGCGCGCGAGCGGGGCGCTGGCCGCCTCTCGGCGGCCCCCTCGGTGAGCAATCATGATGTAATCATGATGCAATCATGATCAGGTTGATGAGCCATCACTGGCACTCATCCTCTGATTCGCTCGTAGCGGGCGGTCGGCTCGCGTTGCGCGCGAGCGAGGTGCTGGCCGCCTCTCTGCGGCCCCCTCGGTGAGCAATCATGACGTAATCATGATGTAATCATGATCAGGTTGATTAAGGTTGATGAGCCATCACTGGCACTCCGCCTCTGATGCGCTCGTCGCGGGCGGTCGGCTCGCGTTGCGCGCGAGCGGGGCGCTGGCCGCCTCTCGGCGGCCCCCTCGGTGAGCAATCATGATGTAATCATGATGCAATCATGATCAGGTTGATGAGCCATCACTGGCACTCATCCTCTGATGCGCTCGTAGCGGGCGGTCGGCTCGCGTCACGCGCGAGCGAGGTGCTGGCCGCCTCTCGGCGGCTTCCTCGGTGAGCAATCATGACGTAATCATGATGCAATCACGATCAGGTTGATGAGCCATCACTGGCACTCCGCCTCTGATGCGCTCGTCGCGGGCGGTCGGCTCGCGTTACGCGCGAGCGAGGTGCTGGCCGCCTCTCTGCGGCCCCCTCGGTGAGCAATCATGACGTAATCATGATGCGATCATGATCAGGTTGATTAAGGTTGATGAGCCATCACTGGCACATGAACCATCGCGAGTGCGCAGCAGTATAGCGCGTGGGCGCCGTCCCGGGCGCGTTGCCTCGGCGCTTTCGCCGGGCGTGACACTCGATTCACGCAGTGCGGGTTAGACAAGGGGTCTGCCCGTGACGGGCGCCCGCCGCCTCCGCCGGGTACGGTCGCGGTTCGCGACAAGTGCAACGACTTCATCGCAGGTCGCTGCACGCGCGGCGTGGCGTGCCGCTTCACTCACTAATCGCCGTCTGAGGCGGGGGTGATCTGAGCGCGAGCGAGCCCGCCGTCTCGGCCCTGCAGTGTGGCCGGGCGGTGCATGCATGCGCTCGTGTTTATCGCGCGCGGGCGCCGTCGCGGGCGCGCTGATCACGCGCGGGCGCCGTCGCGGGCGCGCTGCCTCGGCGCTATCGCGAGCGCTGTCGCGAGCGCGCGGTCTTGGCCCGACACTGGCCTTTGTTGCCTGCTCGCGTCGGACATCTATTGCGCTGGGCGCCGTCGCGGGCGCGCTGCCTTCGCCCGGTACTGGTGACGCGGCGCGCTCGCGCCCTCGGTTTTCGCTGGGTGGGAGGGGGGAGAGCGATCGTCGCGTGATCGTAGCCGATCCGCATCGGTCACGTGACGCTTGATAAATCTCCTGAGGAAGGAGGTGTCGCCAGATGCCATTGGGTTCGTCAATGGGTTATGTAGGGAGGCGCTAGTCGGTGCTAGCGCCGCTCTGTGCACTGTGAATTCACCCTGTGTGACATCGCCCATGTTACGAAGGGGGGATTGGGTCATCCACTTCGCCCTTCAGGCGTTGCAGCTTCACGCCACACCCGCCAATCCGTCTCCGCACACAACGTCTGTGCGTGCAAAGTTGTATAAGCCCACTGATAGGGTTTCGTCGCGCCTTCGCGCGCCGCTCTGCTGCTGTGTCACGCGTGGGGACACAGCGATCGTGGTACGGTACGTACTAGATAGGGGGGATCGGTCATTTAGATGCCCGTCGGGTTAGCACTTCCTCTCGGGAGTGCGGACCATTGGGTAGTGAGGTCCCGTGTCCGGGACCGGGAGCATAACGCTATTTGCGCTAAGTCCTGTCTCCAACGGTCCTCCATCATTCTGCGCTTTCTCTGACTCCCAATGGTCCTAACACCCAGAACCATATGTGGTTATAGATGAGGTTCATATGTACCCGGCCAGAACCGTGAATCGGTACGGGACGAGTGCGTTGCCTGCGTCTCCTTTCCTGTTTAGGAAGGTCCACCCATAACTGGGTATTCGATGAGTGGTCGCTTGAGGCTTGTTCTATTTATATTCACGTTCGTGCATGAATAACCGCGACCCTTGACTGGTCGCGGGACTGGAGGATACTCACACAACCCTGAGGATGAGTGGGTGACTTCGGTCCTTTTCGATTATATTCATGAGCGCACATGAAACACCGCGTCCCTTGAAGGGTCGCGGGACTGCCGCCCGCCGCTGCTGCTGCTGCTGATGCCCTGCGCGCTGCTGTCGCTGCTCGTCGAGCGCGCCCCGCGAGAGAGCGCGCTCGCGTCTCTCTTTATCTCGTCGCCGGCGTGCGCGCCGGGCTCGACGAGATATGAGCTGCGTCACGTTTACACTCATGTCCGTACATGAGTCACCGCAACCCTTGACGGGT